>Ga0315282_10012049_pt1 | contig 13290 bp, 11 predicted proteins | sample YL17G07_20_MG_FD_203693 | JGI IMG/M metagenome (GOLD analysis project Ga0315282, IMG submission 203693) | Sediment microbial communities from Yellowstone Lake, YNP, Wyoming, USA - YL17G07_20 | ecosystem: Environmental > Aquatic > Freshwater > Lake > Sediment | place: USA: Wyoming | collected...
GTTCCAGAGCGTTCTCCTGAGAGTCGGGACCTATGATCATCCGCACAATGGTACACTAATCCTCATACTGGACGGTGACCCGTACAGCATTGCCCTACACCGCTTTTCATACATCAATGCAAGCTCGATAGCCAACGGCGCCTGGAACGAGTTCTCCTTCCCTCGTGTTGAAATCGAGACGATGACGCGGTTCAGAATCATACTTGCCCAGTCGGATGGCAGGCCCGGAAACGAGCTTGCCTTGATGATTTGGCCACAAGCAGATCAAGATCCACACCTCACAGTACAAAGCAAGTTCCAACGGGACACCCAATCAGGAGACGGGTATCCTCCCTTGGCCATCGCGCTTTATGAAACTCATGAGGCAGAACGAGTTACCGCGGCGCTGCCCAGCATAGCGTTGCTCTTCGCAGCATCTGTCGTCAGCGCCATCCTATGCGTCAGGAAGCCTGAAAGATTCAATGAGCTTGTCGCAGTCCTATGCCTACTGTCGGCTTTCTATTGGATATACTTCCATTCCCTCTCGCAAGGCACCTATCTCTTCCAAGACTATCGACAAGGTGCTTACTACAAGACGCTTGCACTGCAAATAGAGAAGGGCAGCCTAGGCGTTCCCGGTGGCCCAACGGCAGACTGGGCATACTACAAAGGAACTAGCTACCTGTATTTTGGACCGCTACCGGCCTTAATATGGCTGGCCCTCAAGAAGGTGATCGAACTCCCGCCGACCTTTTCGGAACTTACGCTCATTTGCTCGATCGTCAATCTGGCGGCATTCTACGTCCTGATTCGAGATATTGCTGAGCATTTCAATTTGGGACTGGGCGAAACACTATGGCACAGACTCCTGTTCTTCGTGTTGTATGGTCTCGGGCCCCTATATTTTCTGGCGGCTCGCTATTTCGTATATGAAACTAGCATAGTCTTCGGTTCGACTTTTCTCATCAGCTCCACGATCCTCTTTCTTAGGTATTGGAACGAGCCTAACCTCGCTGGAGGGAGGAAATCGCTACTATTGTTTTTGTCCGGATCTTGCTTGGCGTTGGCTTTTGCCTCACGCATCAACTTGTTGATCTGCTTGCTCCCGCTCCCTCTTCTTGTGGCGCTTAGGGAGTCAGACGGCCTCAAACGACCACGCCCTTGGCGGATATTCGCCCAAAGAACGTGGCCGCCACTGGCCTACCTACTGGTTCCAGTGATCTGTGTCATGTCTGCGTACGGACTCTACAATATGGCGCGATTTGACAGCGCACTTGAGTTTGGACATAGGTACATGCAGGTCGGGAATCCCGTAGAACTGGCAAGAGCGGCAGAGTATGGTTACCTCTCCATTGTCTACGTTTGGAGGAATGTCTATCACATTACGCTCTTGGCTCCTCAGATCTCACTCCAACCACCGTTCATCCACTACGCGTACCCCGAATGGCTAGTCGGCAACGATTATCCAAGACTAGTCAACCTCGAGTACTGCTCATCCGTCTTCTTCTCATCCCCGTTACTACTCTTCATGTTCGGCACGTCTGCCTACTTTGCCAACAGAACCCAACGGGCGAATATCCTCATATTGAGCATGGTAGGGGCCTTAGCAGCCAGTGCCACACTGCTCATGGATGGTTATGCGCGACGTTACCTGGAAGACTACTACGCCTACCTTGTTGTCCTATCCTTCCTCGGTTTCGTGAATCTTTGGCGAAGCTCACGATCCAAATGGCCTCAAAAGACGCATGCAGCCTTCCTGCTGCTCACAGCGTTGGCTCTTCTTTGGACCTTCGGCCTGGCCTTCGACCTGAATGTTCAATTCGCATTCCATTCAGATTTCAGTAGGGCCTTGTCAATTAGGAATGCCTACACAAGTTTTGTTCCGCTTAGCTATTGCTCATACCATGGGATTGTCTCCAGTAGACGCGTGAAACTGCGGGACGCCTACGAGACTTGCCGTGGAATCTCCTCATGAACCTCAATAGCGACCCTTCGTCTCTATCTCAACGCTTTAATACCATCCAGAACCGTTGAGTGATGAGATTGGTTGAACTAGGTTTGCTGTTCGCTTTCCACGTCGCTATCTCAGCTGGGCGTAGACCATTCTCACATGTGTGTAATTTCCTTTCGCAAGCACGCGAGCGAGGCCACTGCCTATGGTCGGCTCCAAGCTAGCTTCGGTTCTTTGCTCTTTGATCTTGGTTGCGCTTGCGTTTGCGAACTTGATTCTTGTGGCCGCAAGAGTTGATCTTCGGCCTGGCATCTCATTGTACGATGCTGGGTGGCTCACGTCTGTCACAAGCGTTGCACTACCCTCGTCACTGCCAGACGCAAGCCCCAAGATAGCGGCACTTTCGGTTCTCGCTATTGCTGCGATCCTCCTGGGCCGATTCGTGCTGCAGAACGGCTACGACGCACGCAATTTCATTAGAAATCCGAAAGTCATTGCCACCCTTCTTTTTCTGATCTGTTTCATGAACATGTTCTCGTTCTACACGCTGATGACACGCACAGAGACAGTCACCGAGAACTACGCAATCGATACCGACCAGTTCTCCTCACATTTCTGGGTCTCTATTGGTGATCAGCCATTTTCAACCATGTTCATCACCGACATACCATTCGATGGTATCCTCGTACGCATCGGCACCTACAATCGGATAAACTCAGGCGACGTCATTCTTACGCTTGACAGTGTTCCCTACAATGCCAGTTTGCACAGAGAATCGCGAATTAGCGCGGAAACAATAGCCAACGGCGCATACAACCAATTCCGTCTCCGTCACGTCGAATTTGCAGGACGCACATTTTTCAGAATCAGAATAACTCAATCTGATACTGTGGGAGACAACGTGGTTGCGATTATGATCTGGCCCCAGGCAAACCAATCCGCACACCTCGTCGTGAACCCCAGTTACACATCTGGAACCAACGAGCTAAGCGGTTATGCTGCAATGTCAATCTCTGCGACACATGTCGTTGGGTACCCGGTCCGGCGTGCTGACCAAGCATTGCTGACCCAGAACCTCGCCTACTACCATGACGCGATTAGGATCGACAACTACTCGTCATACCTCAGCGAGTTCTTTCAGCAGAATAGGGAGCACGTCATTTTTGGGAAATGGTCACGCGCTGATACACATCTTCCGGGCTACACAACTCTGGCTCTAGTCATCGTCAGGACTGTGGGCAGCGATCCCATGCGGTTCGTTTCCGTGCTGCTGGCCATCGCAAGCCTGACTGTCTTCCCACTATTCTACCTGACAAAGAAACTGTCCGGCCTAAAAGGAGCGGTCATCTCCTGCCTGATCTTTGTGTCTGTCCCTGACATTCTCGTTCATATCCCGTGGATGGACCTCGCGACCATGCCGATCGTGGCGACATTGACTCTCTATTCTCTGACAGTGATCGGCAACAGGCCAATTTGCTGGTCGTACTCGGCTATCGCGGGGCTGCTCCTCTTTGTACTTCCTTGGATGTGTCTGCAAGCTCTCATTATTGTGCTCATACCTATGATTGTTCTACTCCTCAGACACATCCAAGATCGTCTTCAGAATCGTCCAACAGGCGAGTATGGCGGGAAGATACTGACTCATTTGGTTGTTCTTGCCATTTCTTTCTCGCTGCCGTTCGTTTACTGTCAAGTCATTTTGGGTCTGCCCGTGGTCCAGACTGTCACCAATGCATACCTCACAGGATTGGTAACTGGCCCCAAAGTGGTCACGGCCCATATGCTCGAGGCCCTTGGGTGGTATCCCCCTACGAGCATCCTTGCCGCCCTTGAGCTGCTTGGATTCCCGCTGGCTGTTCTCCTAGTTTGCTCTCCAATTGTTGTAGGTTATCTGCCACATCGCCTTCAACGCGGCACGGCCAACGATGAGGACTTCTTCATTATTTCAGTGCTTGTGTCTGCCCTTGTGTTCACCACCATTCTTCCGTGGGAGATGCCCAGAGAAATCCTGTTCTCCATTCCATTGGTTTCCGCAGTGGGCGGCATGACGCTGGCCTCGAACAATTGCAGATTCAGCTGGGTTCTTGTGATAGCTCTACAGTTCATGCTGACATACGCACTTACGTTTATTCTTCCTCTCGGAAATATGGGATATGTTCTCGCCTGAGCGCGTCCAACAGCGAGTGCCATGTTGTGATCCTTTGCAAACCGGACTTGGATATCCACAAGATATGTGAGCTTGTTGTTGTTTGTAAGAGAGAAAAAAACATGACAAAGAATACTTTGCTCATTTTCAACAGAAACGACATAGAGGGCCTGAGACGCATATGGAATCTGATCCCATTCGACCTGTTCGACTATGTACTTGCGATTGATGGACATTCGACGGATGGATCCTACGAATTCCTCGTTAGTAGAGGTGTGAGTACACATCTGCAGAGGAGAATGGGGAGGGAAAACGCCATTCTTGAGGCGATGCAGCTCGTCGAAGGTGATGTTGTCGTCGAGCTAAGCTCAGATGGGAACGAAGATCCTCGAACTATCCCGATGTTGCTACGCGAAATAGAGAGCGGAGCCGATGTGGCAATCGCATCACGTTTTGCTCGCGAAGGACGGAGCGATGATTCGGACGATCCCATGAGAATCCGTAGACTCGGCAACCGACTATTGACGTTTCTTGTCAACCTTGTCTGGAGGTCAAGCCTTACCGACTCAACGAATGGCTTGCGAGCGTTCAGAATGACTGCATGGAGAAGGATGCGCCTCAATCCCTCTTCACATTTCGAGGCTGAATTCCTTATGTCCATACGGGCAGCGAAATTGAAGCTCCGAATTGCAGAGGTGCCGACTGTTGAGGGAAAGAGGGTGGGCGGGAAAGTCCAAGCAAGAACGACGAGGGTAGGACCAGCGCTACTACTAGTCGTCATCCGGGAAATGCTCAGAAGACGTGGTTAGAATGGTTCCCTCTGCCAACCCGACTCTTCGGTATTGTGCGGCGTACGTTTGTCTGCAAGCGTGCTATGAATAGCCGCCGGAGCCTCCGTCTGTCAACGTACGTAGGGTCTCGGCAGGCTCAGATGCCCCAGCAGAGAATCAAACACTTATCGCTGTAGTGCCTACAAGAAGCTCGCACGCAAGCCGATCGAGCACGAAGAGGTCCGCAAGATAAGGGCAATGTATGTCAAGAAATGCCGCGATTTGAACCGCGGTCCTGCTCCTCCAACCCCTCATCCCGCATAGTTACGATTGGATTCTTCACCGGCCACCAGATGTTGAGCCTGGGATCGTTCCACAACAGTGTAAACTGACCTTTGCGATTGTAATACGTGCTCTGCTTGTAGTGAAAAATCGCGTGATCGCTCATAACAAGGTATCCGTTCCCAAACTTCGGCGGCACAAGGACCTGAAGCCGGTTTTGGTCAGAAATCGTGAAAGCTTCCCACTGCCCATACTGCGGCGATTTGTCATTCCAGTTCACCACGACATAATAGAGTCTTCCCCAAAGGGTCGAAACAAGCTTCCATGTCTCTTGGTCTCCGTGGATTCCGCGCAAGACGTGTCTCGACGATGTGGAGATGTCATCCTGGACGAACTTGACGCTGATACCAGCTTCCTCTAGAAGTCTTTGGTTGTACAATTCGACATAACTTCCTCGAAAATCTTCGAAGATGGTATTCGGCTTGATAAGGAGAACTCCCTCAAGCTTGCACTTCTTAACCTCTAGCATTGTTCTCCAACTCAATGAAGTCGTCTGACGTTTCCCTATTGGAACTACACGACAGTGGCAGCTCCCTTTCTTCTTGGATTATATGATCTCCAAAGGTTTATCCACTCACGAAAAGGCTCGCCTTGGTGTCCGTACTTGAAATTGTGTGATCGTATCCAATCGACTGTCAGTTCAAGTCCCTCTCTTAGAGGAACCTGCGGCTGCCATCGCAATATGTTCCTAGCCTTGTCAGATGACGCGACCAGTCTCTCCACATCGAAGGGACGCAATCGTTGAACATCTATCTTGATCCTTAGATCGACTTGCATGATTTGCGCCATCAGCTCAGCTAACTCTCGAATGGTGATGTCCTTCCCTGTACCCACATTAATAGTCTCGCCTATCGCGTTTGGCTCTTGAGAAGCCAAGATAACTGCTCGGGCAGTGTCCCTCACATAAGTGAAGTCTCTAGACGCGCTAGTATTCCCTAGCGTTATCTCTCCTTTCCCCTCTAGGAGTTGGCACGCAATTTCCGGGACAATATAGGGCTGCGTGATGCGTGGACCATAAGAATTGAAAGGCCTTATGATCGTGACCGGGAAATCGTGTTCTTTATGCATCGTAAACACAGCTCTGTCTGCCGCTAGCTTGCTCGCCGCATATGTCGAATGAGGCATAGTCGGATGCTCTTCTGTAATGGGTGTAAATCTGGCCGTACCATAGACCTCAGACGTGGATATGTGAACAAATCTCTCGACCGATTCAGTCTGTATGGCCCGCCAAAGCAACTGGACAGTGCCCATCGAGTTGACCCGAAAGAATTCATCAGGAGCAATGTAAGAGACAGGTATGTATGGCAAAGCAGCAAGATGAATCACAATTTCACAGTCTTTCAGAGCGAGCCGCGTGATCGTTTCGTCTGAAATCTCGCCACGGACTATTCGTGCGGGAAGAGCTTCAACATATGCCAACTTCCCTGACGAGAAGTTGTCTAGGATTGCCACATGTGCTCCCGCTTCGCAGAGCTGGGCGCACACTTCTGATCCGATGAATCCCGCACCACCTGTTACTAGAAACCTCTGCCCCGCAAGTTCAGTCAATTCCCAATCTCCTTTGATCTAATTGGCGCGACTCTCTAGGGTGACTGCATATATTATCTTTCGAATTACACGATTACGCATTGATGAGGGACAGCCGTAGACGGTCACATGCCAGGCCTTGCACGCATCGAAAAAGGGGTCTACTCCAGTTCTCCGCAGATCCTGATTGATAGTCAGGCGTCTCGAAAGTGCGGAATCACTTCCTCTTTGAAAGTGTTCGCATCTCTCTGTGCATTATCGCCGAGGAGGCGTATCAGGAAGTGCGTCGTTCCGACCTCGGTATACTGAACGAGTCTTTCGACGATTTCAGAGGGATCACCAATTACTGCCAATTCATCTATGATTTCTCGGGGGACGGTATCTGCCAATCTCTCGAGTTGCTGTGACGTTCCAGAATCGACCACCATTTCATTCACAGTCATCGAAGTAGGTGAGTTCCAGCCATAATCACGCAATGTCCTTCCGTCAATAAGCAGCCTGATGGCGAGGCGCCTGTATGTCCGGCTTGGTACTTTGCCGTCCTTGACTAGATAGATGGGAATGTTCGCTCCAAGGTCTACATCATCCAAGGACCTGCCTGCGCTTTCCGCGCCTAATCGGATATCTTCAACGAATTTCGGATAGTTGCGCATTGTTTGGACGTAGGGAAACCAACCATCAGCCAACTCTCCTGCAAGTCGCCTAGTCTTTGGTCCCAACGCTCCTAGGTAGATTGGGGGTCTTGACATCTTGTAAGGGGTTATTCCGAGGAACGCTCTGGAAAGCTTGTAGTCATGCCCTTGAAAGGTCACAGGTTCACTAATGGAAGCGGTGCAGAGTTCTCTTATCATGTGGATTGCCTCCCTGAGCTGCTGCAACGGCTGCTTGATTTCGATCCCGAAAGGCTTGGTGTTCATTGGCTCGCCGGCACCGAGGCCGAGAATCGCTCTTCCTCGAGAAATCTGATCAAGGGTTAGCAGACAATGTGCTACAAAAGCGGGATGCCTTCGTACGGCGTCAGTGACTCCTGGCCCCAGCATGATTCTCTTGGTTGACACTGCAATCGCGGAAAGAACACACCAAGCATCCATATGTGGAGCGTTTCCGGGAGATACAACGTGGTCTGGGAACCATACTGTATCGAATCCGGCAGTCTCAACTAGCTTTGCTTGCTCAAGCAATGTCTCGATTGGTCCAAACGGAAGCGTTAGACCAAAACGAATCCGTTTGCTCATTTGTAGTCATCGGAACGAACTAAGCGTTGTATTCCCCATATATGTTCAGGTCTCGTGCGAACTGCCAGAAAGCTTCTGTGCATCAACGGGAGAGGTCCGCCTCGGGACGGACTGCCAATCTTCGAGGAACCTACGCAAGCCGAGATCAGTTAGAGGGTGTGTGAACATCTGTTGTAGCACCCCGAACGGCACAGTCACAATCGGTGCTCCCATTCTGGCCGCGTCAATGACGTGCAGTGGGTGGCGAACGCTTGCCACAATGACTTGGGTAGGGTAAGAATGCTGGCGCAGGATTTCGAGAATCTGCCTCACAGTCTCCATTCCTTCGTGTCCAATGTCGTCCAATCTCCCGACAAAGGGGCTGACGAAACTCAATCCAGCCTTTGCAGCAAGAAGGGTGGGATTGGTTGTGACACTGTCGAGCAGATTCCACTCTAGAGCTTGCCTGATTTCGAAAAGACTTGCCGTGTCTAGGAATAGCTTCAAGGACTCACTTGCCCTGCAATGACTTGACTCTCTTGTATATGGCCTCCACGGATAAGCCGTGCGTTTCCAGAAGGTATTCATAGTCTCCAAAAACGCTAGTGAACGGTTGTTCTATCGAAATCTTGACGAATTGTGCCACATGTTGATTCATCGCTAGCAACGCTTCGGCTACAGCACTTCCAAGGCCACCGATTGCACCATGTTCTTCCACAGTCACGATGGCTGATGTCCCCTTCGCTGCCGCACAGATCGAAGACGTGTCGAGCGGCTTCAACGTGTGCATACTTAACACTCTAGCGGATATCCCATCCTTCGCCAACAGGTCGGCGGCTAATAGTGCGTTGTAGACCATTCCACCAGTCGCGATAAGGGCAACATCATCTCCTTCTCGAACCGTAATTGCCTTCCCAAGCTCGAAGTCCGGTGTTTCGTGGTGTACGATCGGATCCCTCCCTTTTGTCAGCCGCAGATAGACTGGGCCGGGCGTTGATGCAATGTATCTCGTAGCCAGAGCCGCCTCGACTGGGTCTGCTGGAACGACAACGGTCATGTTGGGCAAGCTGCGCATCACAGCAATATCCTCAGTACCGTGATGCGTCATGCCCCAAACGCCGAGTCCTATCCCGCCACCTCCAGATACGATCTTCACACTCGCGTTATGATAGCAGATGTCGTTCCGAATCTGCTCCAGGCATCGGATGGTTGCGAAGTTCGGAAGCGAGTAGTAGAAGACGGTCTTGCCGCACAGTGCGAGGCCAGCCGCTATCCCAGCCATATTCTGCTCCGCAACACCAACATTGAGGAATCGGTCGGGGAACTCCTGAGCGAAGGAATCCATTAATCCGCGGCCCACATCCCCCACAATCAGGAATATTCGATCGTCGTGACGCGCCGCCTCAAGCAACGTGTCACAGAAGGCCTTCCTCAACCCAACTCCGCCAACGCTAACGTCAATTCCTCATCGTTTGGAGCCCTGTAGTGCGATGCCAGGGTGTTTTCGACGGCTGCGAAGCCTTTGCCTTTGATCGTATGGGCTATGATGCAGGTTGGGCGACCAAGTTCATGCGGGACGGTTGATAGCGCATTCTGAATCTGCGTTATGTCGTGTCCGTCGATTTCGGAGACGGCCCATCCAAACGCCCGCCATTTTTCAGCGAAAGGTTCGAGATCCAGAACCTCCTTGACAATTCCAAAGCTCTGAATCTTGTTGTAATCCACGATAGCTACCAAATTGTCCAGTTTGTGATGCGGCGCAAACAGCACCGCCTCCCACGTTGAGCCTTCATCACATTCTCCGTCACTGAGCAACACGAGAACGCGATAGGATTTCTTATCCCGTTTCCCAGCAAGTGCCATACCACAGCCTACTGCCAAACCATGTCCCAACGATCCAGTGGAGACCTCAACACCCGGGATACCATACGTCACGTGCCCAGGCAAGCGGGTGCCATTCTGGTAGTACGTATCAAGCCAATCTTTCGGAAAGAAACCGGACTCGGCTAGGACTGCATAACAGGCTGCTGCAGCGTGTCCCTTGCTAATTATGAATCGGTCACGGTCGGGCCAACTAGAATTCTTGGGGTCAACTCTCAGGATCCCCCCGTAGAGCACCGCCAATATCTCAGGGATTGAGAGACATCCACCAACATGGAAGCTCTGTGCTCGATGAATCATATTCAGCACGTCGCGACGAATCCTGAGAGCCAGATCTCGTTGATGTTCGTTGATACGCATGACTCGTCCGACATCCAGTCATGTGGTGATCAGGTATAAAGTTTGGTCAATCAGCACAGGTAAGGGGTCAGAGTGGCACATTGTTGCAACCGAGGACCAATGAGGCCAACAAGACTGTTGTGATCTGTCTCTAAGGCTCCATCCCCGTGTATGACGCTATTCTTATGATGATGCTCCTCAAAGCAGAAACTCGGGAGGCGTGCTGCCGCTCAAGAGATGAGACGATGACGACAGAATTGAGATCGGCCTATCTGCAACGAGCAAAGAGGATACGCCCTGACAAATGGCTGTCGCCCAATCTGTGGAATGCTCTCACCAAGCACATGCCAATCGCGTGTGTGGACATGATCTTCGAGCGAGAGGATCGTTCCATCCTTTATGGCTGGAGGATCATTAGTCCGTATAGTCGAACTTGGGCGCTACCAGGCGGCAGGCTCTTGCATCGTGAGAACCTTATCGCGTGTGCCAAGAGAATCGCGCGCGAATACGGGCTAGGGTTCGGCAACCTATATCTCGTCGGTGTCTTCCCCACTACCTTCTCAAGACGCTCAGACTTGGTTGTCTCATTGGCTGCGCTTAGACCTACGGGGGATGCAACAGTCGACAATGTATAATTCTCGAAGTTCGTATGGTCTAGGCGCGCTCCCAGCAGACTAGGAACGAACTACCGGCGAATGCTGTACAAGTGGGTTGCGGCAAGGACATCAACAGATTTCCTCACACTCAACAAACTCGTTTAGATTGCGTTCCGGTGACAAGTATGCGGGCAACTGAAAAAAGACCTATGCTGAGTGATGGAGGGCCCGAAAGCATCCTACGAAAACACTACTGAGGTGACGCCAAACTAGGGGCTCAAGATCTCGCAACTTCCTTTACGGAGTGGACCGGAATAGGTAGGAGACTTGCGCTGGTATGGGGTGCTCAAATATCGCTTTCTTTGTACATGACAGTAGATGCCTGAATTCGGACTTCCGGAGCCTTCTTACGGCTCGAGATCGCAAGAGATTCCATAGGATGCACATCAGTGAGTTTATCAGAGGTCGACGGCTGCATCCTGCAGCGGCATCGCGGCAACTAGATGCGGCCGAAACTGTGGCTGTCCACCGGCGTATTATCAAAGAGAATCCGCTTTTGGCGACATACTATGCTTTTGTCTACGAGTTTTTCGAAAGAACAGAAAAGCAATTGAAGTCTCTTCAGCTTCCGTCCCTAGAGATCGGAAGTGGCGGAGGGTTTCTGAAGGAGTTCATTCCCGAAGTCATCACCTCGGACGTGGTTGCCGCCGAGGGCATCGACCGCATGGAGGACGCTGTGCATCTATCGTTCCCGGATCGATCATTAAAGGCCGTCTATGCCAACGGAGTGTTACATCATATCCATGAACCGCAAAAGTGTCTGGCGGAAATTCAGCGGGTGTTGGTGCCAGGTGGCATGTTTGTGTGTAACGAGCCGTCCTCAACGCCCTTTGGTTACTTCATGAACCGACATTTTCACAAGGAATATTCGGATAGGACTGTGACCGACTGGAAGATATCGGACGACGGAAGAGGTGGGCGGTTGACGGGGGCAAATATGGCGCTTCCCTATGTGATCTTCACGAGAGATCGAGCGCTTTTTAACGTGCGTTTCCCGTGTCTAAAGATCCGGCAGATTGTGCATCATGATTTCATGAGGTACACACTTTCGGGCGGCTTAAGCTACAGACCCTTTGTTCCGCCGTTCTTTTTTGGGGCCGTGAAAATCTTGGAGAGTCTTGCTAGGCCTTTGATGCCGATTGTGGGACATGCAATGATTGTGACGGTGGAAAGGCTCCAGAAGCCCCGTCGCCAGCAGGCGGACATCCAGCCCCTTTCCAGAAAGGCTACGTAGAGGCCGCTGGGATGTATCGGAGTCAAGTCACGACTATAGATACTTGCGGTTGGCAAAGACATAACGGGCATATGACAACAGAGACCGGCCTTCAGACCGCATATGCAGATAACCGGAAACTAGGTAGAACCAGGCATGAAACAATACATTGGGTTTGAGTCGGGCCAATTTCCGAATCAACGGGTGGGTCCATGGCAGCACGATGGCGATCTGGAACAAGAACAGCATGTTTTGGGTCCAGTTGCGGTCAATCTTCTTCATGACGCTGTGCGACAGGATGCTGGTCGGTAGATCTTCAAAGAGAAAATCATCATCCAAGTATCCCTGTTCTTTCGCGGCTTGGACAATCTTGGTGCCGGGCATGGGCGTGAAAATCGCTCCGGGGGAAATCCGTCCTCATCTTAACATTCACATCAATGGTTTCCCAGACTTCTTCTTCGGTCTCGGTTGGGATACCGATCATGTTGTAAGTGCGGAATTTGATGCCCCGGCTATGCAGGCGCTCTGCAATCTCGAGCAAGAGCTCGTTTGAATACCTCCGGTTAGGATATCCCGACGCACCCGTTCGGACCCGGACTCTAACCGTGTCCGGGATGTGTCGTCCAGACCACTCCAACCACAGATCTCTATGCCTTGATTGTTCCCGCATCTCTTTCTTGATCTTGGACGGCGACCGTTTCAAGCGACTTGACACACGGGATTCGTTCTTGCACTGCTCTTTTGGCTGCTCCCGCTCGTGTCTTGATCCTCTCAACGAAACCGTTCCCTCAGAAGCGCAGAGACAGCTCTCAATCCCTGACTGAATGCAGGCAGCTTACTCGCGCCTCCCTTTCGCCCTGCGTCCATACACGGAACTTCGGCGATTCGATATCGCATTTTCTTCGCCAGCGCGTATATGAGTGGCTCGTAGCCAAATCCGGTTGCGAGAAAATCTAAGTTGAGTATGGCATCACGTCGAAAAGCATTGAATCCGCACGTCACGTCTGTGAACCGCGCCCAATACAGGAAATCAGTAAAGAGTGTCAGTATGATGTTGAGGTACTGGCGATGAAATGGCATCGTGGGGGCGCCACGGAGAAATCTGCTCCCTTTTGCTACGTCGTTGCCTTCTAGTATGGCTCTCACAAACTTCCCAATCTCAGCTGGATCTGAGGATCCGTCTCCGTCTAGGGTGACAACGATCTCCCCTGTTGCTGCCTCTATCCCTTGACGCATAGCTATCGGCTTGCCTCTGCCGCGCTGAAGAATTAC
>Ga0315282_10012050_pt1 | contig 13289 bp, 12 predicted proteins | sample YL17G07_20_MG_FD_203693 | JGI IMG/M metagenome (GOLD analysis project Ga0315282, IMG submission 203693) | Sediment microbial communities from Yellowstone Lake, YNP, Wyoming, USA - YL17G07_20 | ecosystem: Environmental > Aquatic > Freshwater > Lake > Sediment | place: USA: Wyoming | collected...
CAAAGGACAAGGTGACAGCAAGCCTCAGTTATAGTTATTTCAATAAATGGTCTATCAATCTTTCCTTTCTTTACATCGGAAAAAGAGACGACGCGGACTTTTCAACCTGGCCCTATCCTCAAGTTACTCTGCCAAGCTATACTTTATTTAATGCTTCCGCATCTTTCGACCTGAGCTCTCATATTCAGATTTTCAGCCGTTTCGATAATATCCTTGATAAAAAATATGAAATGATCCTTGGCTATGGAACCCCCGGTTTTTCTGTCTACGGAGGTTTTAAGCTCTTCTTTTAAAAGAAGCAATAACGAAACATCAAAAAATGTATAGGATGCCTTATCGACGCACATTCTTGCAAATATTTTAAAAATCAATTTTTAGCTTTTGAATATATTTATAAAAAATAGCTCATTTTTCTTCAATATCTATTCTTCTCTATGGAATAATATTAATACAGCATTTTGCCCTGCAGTAGAGAATTTTGCCTTATTATTCCCGTTATCAGTTCCCCTTTCCGTTAATAATTGCCGCAATGCTAATCTGCCCTTGTGTTGCCTTTTTGTCATTTAACCCTGAGGGCAAAAAAACCTGTTTCCAGGGAGAAATACCCTGATTTTATGCGGACCTGGGGCGACCACATCAAGGTCCGGAGGCTGGATTTGAAACTTACCAAACGCCAACTTTCCCTCAAGCTTAATGTTTCCGACGTCACGATCTATCTTTGGGAGAAGAACCGGGTAAGTCCGTCGTTGGCCCAGATTCCGAGGATTATCGAATTGGTGAGCCGCGATACTTTCCAAGCCGAAGCTGAGAATCTGGCCGATAAGATCAAAGATTATAGACAGCTACATGGCCTATCCCAGAAGAAACTTGCAGTTCTGTTGGGAGTCGATCAGACGACGACGCTTGAGAAGACCAAAAGCGACAGAAAACGCCTTGTCCCTATTAATAAGCCCGTTCTTAGAGAACTAATCAAGCATAAGGAATCCCATTATCTCTTTATCAACCCCAGAACACTTGAACCGCTTCAGGAATTAAAGCGATCGTTTAAGACAGCCTGTAAGAAAATACGAATTGAAGACCTTCGCTTTCATGACCTTCGGCATACCTTTGCTTCGAGGCTTATAGAAAAGGGCGTTGATATCATAACAGTCAAGGAAATCTTGGGACATAGCTCCGTAAGGGTGACTGAACGCTATACTCACTCTTCTTTTCCTCAAAAGGAATTAGCAGTAAGAGCGCTAGAGTGAAGTGAAAATTATTGATTAATCGTTGAATCTACCTATCTCAAAAACATGATAAAGCCTAAAAAGAGTCCTAAATTCCAAAAGGACTGTTTTCTCTTACCCAAAAAATATGACCACTCGTGGGTCCGTATGGTGTTGTCCTGCTCATTTCTGAAATCAGTTTGGTACCTCCAACCCTCCATTCACCAGGCAATCTAACTTCTCCTTTATTTAATAGATCATCTAGAACAGTCTGGTCAGAAACTGCTCTAAGTTCTGCATCCTTCTCATATACGCGTGAAAACCGTTTATCGCACAGTTTTTCGAAGTTATCAAATGCCCAATATGCCTCTTGTGTTCGACCCCAGAAGTTTATCACTATTCCAATCAGTTCAGCATTAACAAATCGGAAATAAACCAATGTTTTTAACCAACTCCGATGGGGGAAAAATTTATTAAAGGGAACTATTTTTAGTTCTCCGCCAAAGAAACTGATTTGGCAGTTCTTGTTCCTGTATTCCTTTGTCTTTTGCGAAGCTAATAATCGTTTCCAAGCCTTTCTTCCTAAATATTCTTTTCTTAACCTGCAATTGTTGCCTCGGATCTTTTCGATTCTCATGCCATGCTCAACATGACAACCATCGATTTCCAAGTTTAGCGTCCCAAACGTTCGTTGAATAAGCTGCCTCTGCATTTTCGAATCACCTCGTAATACTATACGCCTCTTGACAACTGCTCAATAATTAAACAACGACGATCTTGATATTATTCAGATTTGAGTATGAATCCTCAATCTCTTTCCGATACCATTCAGCATTCTCTTTTGCTTTCTCGGGCATATATTGGCTAGTAAGCGTCATAATTGCCCTTAGGCCAAAAGTGATTGCCAGGAGAGCTACAGATGGAGCCTCAGAAGGGAGTCTGAGCGGTGAAAATGATGCTACTTCCGGTCCTTCGATCGAGAACTTATCCTTTAAAATATCCGTTCCATGTACCAAATCAGACCAAGAACGATATAGTATCTCATACTGTGCTGGAAATCCTAAAAGGTCAGCTAATTGGCATAAGTTATTTGGGCCGTTTCGCATGTTATACCAATGCTTCGGCGGCTTCCTTTTAGTGGACTTTATTCTTTCATATTCTGCGTAGGAATCTTTGCAGGATGGCAACTCCAAGAACTTCTTAAGAGTATCTATCCGCCCTGCTATATCCGGAATAGTCCTTGACGGCACATATTTGGCAATTACGTCTTTTGCTTTCTTCTTTTCATATTGAAGGTAGAGATCATCTTTTGGATCAAATCGTCTGTGAGAAAGTATTTCTTTATATCTGGACCATATCAAAAAATCCATGCCCTTTGATTTAAAATCTTTTTCAAAGAGATAATTATAATTAAGAAAAGATTCAAAGAGTGATCGTAAAAGTATATTACACGGCTCGACACAGGAATACCTTAATAATACCGAGATGGAATCTATTAATTCGAAAATATTTCTATACATGAGAAATGCAGGCACATCTTCGTAGTTTAGTTTAATACTATCTATGCCCCACTTGAAAACATGAGAACCATAGTTTACGACTTCTTCTATCAATGAAGAGATATGGTCCAAAACACTTTTGATCTCAGGACTGTCTATTTCCCGAGGAATGAATTCATTCATTGGGTTTGTTGGCATTGCTCTTCCTCCTACCTCTTGCTGAAAACCTATTTATAGTCCGTGCCGTAAAACCAGTTCATATACTCAGAAAGTCCGTCATAATCTGGAAATAGAGTTCGCTTATTTATCCCATAATATGAGAGTATCTTCCTTATTTCACCCAGTACGTTTCTAGGTATAACAATTTTCTCCAAGTCTTCGTCGTGCTCAATAGCACTTTCGAGTGACTTCTTAGGAGGATTATGATAGGTGAAAATTCCTTGTTGCATTACTAGCCTTTGAGTTATGCTTCTGGGGACAAACTTTTTAACGACATCAATTGGTGCGTTCTTGAAGGGATCATTGGGTGGCTCGTCGGCTTTGCCAACTCCCCATGCTTTATTATTATAGGAAAACACAGCTGCATTTAGCTCACCTTCATGATTTTGCGTATGTTCAATCGCAAAAAATGTTGCCGCTAGTGGATTTCGTGTCCAATCAAGTAGCCTTGTAGTCAATCCGTGATGCTGTGCAATTGTCAGCCATTCCCAATCCGAATTAATTACTCGCTTCTCATAAGCGTATGCATGTCTTTTCCAAGCGCGAAAAAGATTTTCATCATCAATTCTTATTTTTCCACGGCCCGCCTTGGGCACCAAAGTCCAGGAAGGGTCATCACATTGACCTCGAAAAATCCATGTTGCACTGCCGCAATATTTCTGAAATGCGTTATGCAGCTCATCAAATGACCTAACATCTATTACTTTCATTTTAGGCTTGCCCTCCTTCAGGTAGGAAGTTTCGATCATATTCTCAAGGATTATTAATTACTCCCCCTTTTAATAAACGCCCCAAAGCGCTCATTTTTCTCACCTCTGCCAAATAAAGTGACCCCCCTGTGATTTAAAAGTGGAGCTGACCGGGATCGAACCGGCGACCTCTTGACTGCCAGTCAAGGGGCCGTGCTGGCCCCCTTCCCGTATCACACGGGCGCAAAATTTGCTTAAATTCGCTTAAGCTGGCTTAATGGAGCTTAAAGGAAAACGAATCAAAATGCCTACAAATCAGGGTAAAACGGGATTTCCAAGTTGGCAGATCCGCAGCATGGGCATTGAGTCGCTGCCTGGTTTTGTTTTGATCTGGGTGGCTCTCGATACGCGGGACAGGGTCCGACCCGAAAAAAAGAGGTCCGTTCACCCTATCTAGAAAGGAAAGGCTTGCTTGACACCGCGAAAATTCGCGGGGCCTTTCCAGAATATGCGTGGATAAAGCCGAGGCCGTACACCCATGGAAATATTAATGACCAGTCTGGAACAGGCTTAACATAATCGTCTCATTCTCGGCTCTCTCTCCCCCAAAGAGAATCACCTTAGGATATTCCCAAGAACCCTCTCGATTTCCTGTCAATCTTCGACGGGTCCTGACCTAAGTCAAGCATCAGCTTTTCCACCGCGTCCTGCAGGCACTGATGAACGCAAGTGACATAGGCGGTCAGGTCCTGCTTATTGAATAAGTTGAGGTCGTCTAAGCCGACAACTTTCCCCGCGCCCGGGAACAACGAAGCGACCATCTGCCAGACATCGGGCATAAAGGTCAGATACCAAGAGACAAAGAGACTGTCGCCGTAGTCGATGGCGTTGACGTAGGTCTTGAAATTTCCCAGCTTGAGGTTCCGCCTGTCCGCGACAATTAAAAAGTCCCTTGTCTCGCCGAACGTTGTGGGGGCCAGACCGGAGCCGACTTTTTCCTCCTTTATTTCGAGCGAGGGCGCTTTTCTGTCATTAATAGACGCCTTTGTGGCAGAAATGACCTTATCTCTCTGGCCTTGCGCGCCCCGGATTAAAGCTGACCACTCCTCTTTAACTTCAGCCTCTCGGCTCGAAACAAAAATTAAAATGATCAGAAATCCTATACCGAGCAATATGATGCCGGCTGGCCGATACAGGAAGATGAATAAAGCTCCAAAAAAGAGCAGGAAATAGACGATCGGTTTAATCATTCTTTATCCCCTTTTTTACAATCTTCTGTATTCAAGCAAAGTTTTTCTTCTTGCCCTTGACCATTCTCAGAGGTCGTCGACCGACGGATAAAGATTTTGGTAACCTTTAAAGCAACTCCCATCTTTGACCTCCTGAACTTAAAAGCAAAAAAGGGCATTTGTCCCTCCTTGGCTGACTCAGATCGGCAAATAGATGAGTTTCAATAAATTGAGAGAGAACCAAGCGCAATCTTAGCGATTATCCCAAATCTGAGCCTATCATAAACAGGCTTTAGGTCGGCTTGAGCTTTATTTCTCTCTTTGATGAATCTTATCCATTTTAACGATATTTGGAATCTGCAATCTGACGCTTGAGTAATTTCATCTTTTGTTTAGTTATGGGTATACGACTTCTTTTAAAAGCAAAAATATATTTCTCTTCAAGCTTGGGAGCCTTTTTGTCTTTTTAAAGCTAACATGGGAACAAGATTTAAGTTAAACTTAGAAATGATTTATCTTCTGCTTGCTCCAATACAGTAGGCGCAATTATCGAAGCCTTCTGAATGAGCCTGTGATAATGTATCGGGAATAAATATCTTGGCATGGCCAGCAGCAATTATTTCGTTAATCTGACATCCTGATGAACTGGAATCCTCACTGTCAAGGTCATGAACCTCTTTTTTGTTCGAATTGCCGCAATATCTCTTCCTGTATAAGGGCCACCCCTGTCTCCTTGCCATAATAAATTCTCCCCCAAGATTTGTTTGCCTTAAACGCAAACCATAATTCAAAGGTCGCAGAAGATAAACTTATACTTCCTTGCATATATAGAGACGCTCCAGCGGGCCAAAAATTCTCATTTCTTTAACCTTCATAGTTAAAATCCTCTTACCCCTAAATTATGAGCAATAAGATTCGGTCTTTACAGAATTTTCCTGAAAGAAGGAAGTTTCATTTTAAGGCTCCAACTATCAGTTCCCTTTTCCGTTAATAACACCCGCCACGCTGACGTTCCACCTTGTGTTGCCCTTTTTCTATATCACCTGGGGGGCACAAACCCCGTCCTCTAGGCTACCCAAGCTCATTAATAACTAGAGGAGACCATATCAGAAAGAGGCGGCTAGACATGCGACTCTTCCAAAAGGACACCGCGGAAAGACTAGGAGTCGATAAGACGATCCTCCAGTTTTGGGAAAATGGCAAGGTAAAGCCGTCTCTGCGCTTGATCCCAAAAATTATTGAGTTCCTGGGTTACAATCCTTATGAACCGCCCTTTAAGAGCCTGGGAGAGAAAATCATGAGTTTCCGCAGGATTCATGGCCTATCGCGGAAAAAACTAGCTATGCTTGTAGGAATTGACCATAGCATTATTAAAAGTTGGGAAAGGGGCGAGCATAGCCCCCCGAGAAAACTCTGAATAAGCTTATGTTTTTTCTTGATTCTTACCCTTCAAATCCTGACCAGGCTCTCAAGCTCTAATAATCCTAATCCTTAGATTCCGCTTCAGTTTTTCCCTTTAGCATGTAATATGTGACTCGCGTATTATATCCTTTAATTTGGGGAAATTGTTGCCTTTTCCCCTTCTCTAAACGTAAACCCCTTCTCGACAAAAAGGTTCAAGCAAGCTTCTACAACCTTAGGATCATAAAGAACTCCACTATTTTTTGAGATTTCCTCCAGGGTTTGATCTAGGCTGCGTGCCGGCCGGTAGGGTCGGTGAGAAATCATGGCTTCAACAACATCGGCAACAGCTAAGATTTTTGCTTCCATGAGAATCTCGTTGTCTTTTAAGCCGAGGGGATACCCAGACCCATCAATCCTTTCATGATGCTGAAGAATGACCTGCGCGACCGGGCCTGGGAATTCTACTTGTTTCAATATCTCATAACCAGATTGGGGATGAATCTTGAGCATATTGAATTCTGTTTCTGTTAATTGACCTGGCTTACTAAGGATCTCAGCCGGAATAGATATCTTGCCTATATCATGAATTAACCCAGCCATGCGGATTCCATCCACCTGCTCTCGTGAGAGTCCCATTTCTTTGGCTATGGCACGCCCAAGGTCAGCCACCCGCCTCTGATGTCCCGCTGTATAAGGGTCTCTCATCTCGACTAGCGTGCTAATAGCCTGAATGGTTGCTCCCAAACTTTTGCGAAGCATCTCAAGAGTATAATTAAGCTCCACCTCCGCCTTCTTGCGCTCAGTAAAGTCCACCAGGGCTCCTTCGTAGTATAAAACACGACCCTCCTTATTCTTTATAGCCCTGGCGCCGTCTTTTACCCAAATGATCCTTCCATCCTGGCGGCGAAGCTGTGATTCGAAATCCTCGAGCACGCCAGTCTTTTCCAGGGCTGTCTTCCACCTCTCACGATCCTCAGGATTTCCATAATCAGCAGCCGTGTTGGCTTCAAGCATTGACTCGCGATCCGGGTAGCCCAGCATTCGCAATAAGGCCGGGTTGGCATCCAGGGTTTTTCCGCCCGGAGTCGTGCGGTAGAGTCCAACGGGCACATGATCAAACAAGTTTCGGTAGCGTTCTTCGCTCTCAAGCAGAGCCTTCTCTGCCCGCTTGCGCTCGGTGATGTCTGTTACTATGCCAAGTATTGCTTTCTCTCCCCCATAATTGATTAATTTCGTTGCGAGTATGGCTTCGATTCTTTTCCCTTTCTTGGTGAGAAGTGTATTTTCGAGGGGAGGGACCTCCTTGCCTTCCATATGGTTGCCAAAATTTGTTTTTATCTTTTCTTTAGATTCTGGTGCGATCAACCTAAGGAAATCGAATTCGGGAGAATAAATCTCTTCTCTTCCGTATCCCGTAATCTCTTCGCACTTCTCATTGGCGTAAACGACTCGGCCCTGTTTGTTAATAAAAATCATGTTGGGCGACTGTTCTGCAAGATTTCTGAATTTCCCCTCACTTTCTCGAAGAAGCTCCTCGGCCATCTTTCGTTCGGTAACGTCCCTGGCAATTCCTAACACCACAGTTCTGCCTTTTACCTTCACTGGATAGGTTCTTATTTCCAATGAAACCTTACTGCCGTCTCTTCTTTGTAAAACAAGTTCGTCTGGTCCAGTTCCCCTCCCCTGGACATTTTTAGCCAAAATTGAAACGGCTTTTGGAATTTGGTCCTCGGGAAGCATATGTAGTTTCAGGAAACTCTTGCCGATGAGTTCCTCCCTCTTATAACCTATCACTTCCTCCGCTGCTCTATTGCCGTCAATAAACTTTCCTTTGAGATCGTTTAAATAATAGGCATCGGGTGCGTATTCAAATGATATCCTGAACAGCTCTTCTGAGTTTTTTATTTCTTGCTCTTTGCGCTTGCGCCCGGTGATGTCAACCATCGTTGTTCGGACGCCTATAATCTTGCCGTCGCTATTCCGTTCCGCGACATCGTCGATGTCGACATAAATCCTCGCCCCATCCTTTTTAACATATATCCTGGCTTCCGCCTTTGGCACACTTTGACCGAGCATCTTGAGTTGATATCTCTTTCTTGCCGCTGTTCGCTGCTCTGGCAAGATAAACTCGAAGATAGATTTACCAACCATCTCTTCTTTTGCATATCCGAGCATCTTCGCTTCCGTCTGATTTACTCTCGTAACAATCCCTTTCGTATCTAATGTATGATAAGCAACAGGGGCGTTATCCCACAATTCTTTGAAAAGCCTTTCATTCTCCAGGAGCGCCTCCTCGGCTTTTTTGTGCTCTGTGATGTCGCTGGCGCTCACAGTCACTCCTGCCAATCTCCCGTTTTCAAAGATGGGTGCTGACCCCTCGGCGACTTTTAAATATCTTATTTCGCCCGATTTCGTTTTAGCTCGAACCTCAAACTCCGGTTGGGGATGACCAAGAAATGCTTGCCCAAGAGCATATCGGACTTTTCTCAAACAGTCTCTTGTCAGGAAATGAGTGATGGATTTGCCGATTAATTCTTCTTTAGAATATCCGTAGTTGGTTAAGGTGCTCTTGTTGGCAAAGATTATTTTCCCTCTTTTGCTAAGGATGAGTATAATCTCTTTTGAATTGTCCACAAGGAATGCATATCTATTCTCGCTTTCCCGAAGCGCCTCCTTAGCACGCTTGCGCTGGACTTCAACAGCCTCCAATTCAATAATTTTCTGACGCAATCCCTGAAGCTCTTTTGCTATCGGCTCCTTTATCTGATATTTGTCTCCCATTCCTTATTTCTCTCTAGCTCTGCCTTTAATAATTGAATGTTGATATAAATCAATAGAAAAGCAAATCACCACTAAAAATGATTTGAGGGGTGATTTTTAGGTCGCCTTTGTCCCCTAAAAAGAGGAGGCGGTCTCACCACTTGCGCCTAAAGCTCACCAAAAGAGAGGTAACAAGAAGACCCAATGTAGGGGATACCACGTATATCTTTGTGAAGAGAACCAAATAAGGCCATATTTATCTCAGATTCCCAAGATTATTGAATTCCTGGGCCGCGATCCGTTTGAGAAGGAAACAGAGAACCTGGGAGATAGAATTCGGGATTATCGGCAGGTTCAGGGGCTGTCCCAGAAGAAGTTCGCCGAATTGTTAGGTGTCGATCAAACGACATTGGCGGGATGGGAAAGAGGAGAATATCAGCTAATGAAAAGACTTCTAGATAAGCTGAACGCGTTTTTTTCTTCTTATCCAATATAGTCTTTGACTCGCTCTTCCTTGCTTATAAAGACTGGCGGTCCAGCCTCCACTTGACTCAAACCGCAACTTAAGAAATATCATCAGTCGTCCAATTTATTTGACGGCAAGCAATTTATATCTTTTTTAAACTTTTATTACGTACACACCATTTTCAATGTTTGTCTGTATCATTTTCAGGACTGTTTTGTGACCTCCTTTCGCTAATTGGGCTAGTATTAACCTCTAGCAGCTTGAGTATATGATCCATATTGATGACCGGTTCCCGCTTTGCAAACTGATAGAGCCCTTTCTTAATCTTTCTTACAATCCCCCGTTCTTTCCAGTTTCGCAGGATTTGCGAACTGAGAACGATCTCCGAAGAGGAGTTCCCCATTCCAGCAAGATTCCGAAGCTCTTTTGGAGTGATGTATCCACGATAATAATCCAGCTGCAGCTTGCTTGCAAAATCTAGCAGATCTGCCTCTTCTGCGGCCGAAAGCTGCTTGGAATCCTTGCCTTCGCCGAGCAATACGCTTACCCATCGTCTGAGAACGATTTGGTCTTTCTGTTGATAATAGAATATCGGACCGCCTAAATCTGTAAGCACTTCCGCAAATATGCGTGAAGATTCGCCATCCACATATTGGCGAATATCTGAGACTGTATGTCCTCGCCAAAGAACTAAAGCGTTTGCGATCAACGCTTTCTGTTCATCTCCATACTTTTCTTTCAGACGGTCAAAGATTCGCAGTTGCGCCTTATCTTTTAATCCTCCATAAAGGTACAAGCGCCATCGATCATACCGGCCACCTTTTTCCAATACTACTTCGGGAGGCTTCGTGCCATTTTTAAGTGATTCCGCAAAGATCAAGTTCTTCCCACGACCAAGTTCATCTACAAATCCTGCTAATCGTAGCGTTTCCATTAATACTCGATTGATAGTCTTATGACTACGGGAGAACCATTTGTTGGCAAAATACTGGGACTCGCGAAGGCACAGATTGCTGATACATACTCTATCTGGGAACAGTTCAACGATGATATCTCCGACACTGTCAAAGTACGCAGCATGAGCCACGGCGTTGGCAAGTCCCTCCTTCAGTGCTTTTATTGGATATGCTTCTGAAGTAATGTCCAATTGGGCTTTCGACCATTCTTGGATTTCGTCAATAAACGAAGGCCGCAACATTCCATACAAACCAACATAAGCAGTATTACTAATAGGGTTGCCATCTCTGTCGTATTTAACCACCCGGTATCCGATGTCTCCGAAAAGGATACGCTGGGTGTTTGTTTGCTTAATGCCGAGCCTTTCCAGGATATAATCAGGAGAAAGGCTTGAGATCGACGCCAGCGGTGTCTCGCGCCTCCTTTCCGAGACCGTCGTGGCAAAGTGGACCACTTTTGATTGGTCATATTGTCCCGACCAGGCTTGTGCCGAAAAGTCTGTGAGCCCCGGGAGTGAGACTGTTAATTGCATGATCTCCTCTGGTGTCATCAACTCTATGGTAGTTCCGGCAGCTTTGTGGGCAGAATTGTTCCAGTAAACCACGCTACCTGGATTGCTGTATTTAATTAGAATAAACCATTTGTTGTCGAGTTGGTGACAGCTTATGCCAAGACAAGCGATCTGAGGATCCAAGCATTTATTGATGTGTTGAGAAATTATCTCCTCAGTTCTCTTTGCCCATGATTCGTTGTAACCGCAAAGGGAACCATCATCTGCGATCCCAACACACATCCAATGTGGGAAGTCAGATATACGATTCGAAAAAGCACTTATCTTTTTCCCATTATCTTGATCCCAAGAAGATTTAAGCTCAATATTGGTGGCACGGTATTCTTGGAGTCTATGTTCACTTATCAGACTCAATATCTCTTCCATGGTTTCTATCATTGCTCTTCTCGTCGTATTTTAGAATAGTTCACGCTTCTGTGCGTCGTCAAACGGTTTTGGAACCTCTTGCCGACTTTCTATAACAAGCATATAGTTCTTTACTTCTTCTCCCTTATCCTCTTCATCGCCTGGAGGATGACCTGCGCCACGGCTTCGCGCTTGGCCTTCTTCTTTAGTCGCTCGGTACTGGACCTCGACTTCATAGCCCTTGATCCGCTCTTCCTTGCTTTGTTCCGCGACCTCTAGCTCATCTAGATGATGCAACAATTCCTCCGGCTGAAAGAATAAGACTTTTTGTTGATCAGCCTTGTCCAGAATTTGAGATACCAGGGCTTTTACTTTTGCCAGAGTCTTTTAATTCAAGCTCCTCTTCTTTCTTTTTCGATCTCTTGAATTGTCCCATTCTCGGCTCTCTCCCGAAGAGAGACGGGCTTCCGCTATGAAATACCTAAGAACCCTCTCGATCTTCTGTCTAATTTAGTCGGGTCTTGATGTAGTTCCAGGAGAAGTTTATCGACCGCGGCCAAAAAGCAATAATGGACGTTGGTTACATAGGCTGTTAAGTCTTGCTGGTCGAAGAGATTTATTTCCGCGAGATTCAAGACTTGTTTCGCGCCCGGCATGAGAAGCATGACAGACTGCCACCAATCCGGTTTATAGGTGAGATACCAGGAGACAAAGAGGCTGTTTCCGTAATCGTTAGCGTTAACGAATATTTTGTAGCTCCTGAATTTCAAGCCTATTTTATTGATGACGATCAGAAACTTTCTCGTTTCTCCGAATGTTGTCTTTGACAAGCTCGGGCCGACGGCTTCTTCGATCATTTCAACCGATGGCGCTTTAGTGGCCGCGACAAGCTCTTCAGTCGCAAGCATGAGTTTATCGCCTTGTCCTTGAGCTTCCCCAATCAAAGATGTCCATCGTTCGAGAATCTCCACGTCTCTACTGGAAACAAAAATTAAAATGACCAGAAATCCTATACCGAGCAATACGATGCCGGCTGGCCGATACAGGAAGATGAATAGGACTCCAAAAAAGAGCAGGAAATAGACAATCGGTTTAATCATTCATTACCCCCCTTCTTAGGAAGCCATCCTTGTTTTACTCCCAAGAAAAAACAAAAAAGGGCATCCGCCCCTTAACGATTACCCTTCCCAAAAGTAGGTGTCAGATCCCAGAATAGCTTGATTCCTTTAGCATAAAGATTTTATTAGAACTTTCAAGGAAAAAGCAAGAGGAAATTATCCGCCGACGAGAATCTTCTTTACGCGTTCGTCTTTGATGAACGAGTCCCGGCTTCCCTCAAGAGCAATGGTCCCGATCTCAAACACGTACCCTCTGTGGCTGATTTCAAGGGCTTTTGAGGCGTTCTGCTCCACCAGAAGAATGGCCGTTCCGGCTTTGTTTATCTCCTGAAGCTTCTCAAAGACGATATCGACATAGTTGGGCGAAAGCCCTAGCGACGGCTCGTCCAACATGAGCAGCTTCGGCTCCAGCATCAACGCCCGGCCGATGGCCAGCATCTGCTGTTCCCCGCTGGAGAGAGTCCCGGCTTTCTGGTTTCGTCTTTCGCTGAGAATCGGGAAAAGCCCGTGGACTTTCGCCAGTCGGTCTTTAATCGAGGCTTTTTCTTTGTGGGAGACCGTAAACGCGCCCATCTCCAGGTTCTCCTGGACGGTCATCGTGGAGAAGATTCTCCGGCCTTCGGGAACAAGAGATAAACCCTTCTTCACTAACTCGTCAGGAGACGATCCTTTGATATCTTTCCCTTGAAATCGAATAGCGCCGTCCTTCGGAGGAACCAAGCCGCAGACAGCCTTGAGAGCCGTGGACTTGCCCGCTCCGTTCGGCCCGATCATGACCACGATCTCGCCGCGATTGACGTAAAACGAGGCTTTTTCCAAAGCCCTGA
>Ga0315282_10012052_pt1 | contig 13286 bp, 10 predicted proteins | sample YL17G07_20_MG_FD_203693 | JGI IMG/M metagenome (GOLD analysis project Ga0315282, IMG submission 203693) | Sediment microbial communities from Yellowstone Lake, YNP, Wyoming, USA - YL17G07_20 | ecosystem: Environmental > Aquatic > Freshwater > Lake > Sediment | place: USA: Wyoming | collected...
CTCGCGAATGATCTTGCCGATCTCTTTGGCCACCTTCACGTTTCGGGTATCGAGGTTGATGTTGTACGCGATGAGGAACTCCCGAGCCCCAACCTGGGTGGCGCCGCTCCTCGCGATGCGCTCGCTCCACTCGGCCGGGCCGAAATCGGGCTTCCACTCAGGCCGGCCGAGCTTGTCCTTGAGCGCCTCGTATTCCCCCTTGCGGATGTTCGCGAGGTTCTTCCACTCCTCCTTGCTGGCCGCGTTCTCGTAGAGGTACACCGGGATGTCGAGCTCCTTGCCGATTCGCCGGCCCGCCTCGCGCGCGAGCGTCACACAGTCCTGCATGGTCACGCCGCTCACCGGCACGAACGGCACCACGTCGGTCGCTCCGTTCCGCGCATGGGCCCCTTTCTGGGTCCGCATGTCGATGAGCTCGGCCGCCTTGGCCGCGAGCCGCACCGCGGCTTCCACGATGGTCTCGGGTGGGCCCACGAAGGTGATGACCGTTCGGTTCGTGGCCTCGCCAGGGTCCACGTCGAGAAGCGTGCAGCCCGGCACCTTGCCGATCTCGGCCGTGACCTTGTCGATGATGCTCCGGTCCCGTCCCTCGCTGATGTTCGGTACGCATTCCACAAGCTTCATGATCGTCGAGACCTCCTCGATCCGTCTCTCTACCCGACCTTGACGGGATCGGCAAGATAGGGCCGTCCATCACGGGGTGGACGGCACCCGGGATGTCAGGCCAACGGTCGCGGGACCAGCGACAGGTCGTGGGACAGACGCCTTCGCGGGATCCAGAGGGTCTGGACCCTCCTCCTGACCCGCTCGAAAATCCGTTCGGCATAGCCCGACATCACCTCGCTGCCGACAGCGACCACGAGCCTGGCCAGGTTGATCCGGGAACGGAACCCCTTGTTGTCCTTGAGGATTCGTCTCACGATGGCCGCCAGCGTCAGCGAGCCCCTGGCCATGGACAGGTTGATGGCGATGGTGGGGTTCTTCATCCGCCCCCGGACGGCGTCCACGTACTCGACTTCCCTCCCATTGGTTCTTATCTCCCAGCCGACCACGTCTCCTCCGTTTCGGCCCGCCTCCACGGTCAACTGGATCGTCTGCTTGCCCAGGATCTTGAGGAATCTCCCCATCTCGATGAAGTTGTGAATGCCCTTTTCTGCCGTGAACCTCCGGAGCCCGGGATTGGGGAGGTCCTTGACGACGTTTGAGGGATCGAGGTCCGCGTACGTGTCGTTCACGGTGGACCCGAAGGCGGCGAAGAAGCCCACGAGCACGTTGAACTTAGCGGCATAGTCGAAGAGCTTCTTCTTCTTTCCCCCGTTTTCGGCCCACCGTCTGTACTCCTGCCGGAGCAGGAGATCGTCGAACCACTTCGCGTTGCAGCGCAGGCAGAGCTCGGTCACCTTCTCGGAAGTCAGGTGATCGTGCTTGAGGAGCATGTCGAAGAGCCGGTACTTGGTGGAATCCGTCTCCACCAGCCGGCCAGCTTCAAGGGCTTCCCGGTACAGCACCGACCCGGGCAAGGGGCACATCACCGAAAAGTAGCCGTCCTTCAGCCCGAGCCCCCGCGCATAGTCGAACATGTCCCAGACATCCTTCTCGGTCTGGTCCGGAAGACCGATGAGAAAGCAGCTCATGATCGAAATCCCGTTCTCGTGCAGATACCTGACCGCCCTCTCCTGCTTGTCCCGCGTCTCGCCCCGCTTGGCCACGGCCTCGAGATCCTGCTTGCGCGGCGACTCCATGCCCACAAAGACGTAGTCCACACCGGCCCGGGCCATCTTGTGCACCAAGTCGGGGTGGTTCGCCACGGTGCTCGTCCGCATGGTGATGAAGATGCGGAGATCGAGGGGACAGCGCTCCCGATAGGCGATCAGTTGATCGAAGATCTCGTCGGCCACCTGGGGCTTGCCGCCGAAGTTCGGATCCGAGACGAGGAGGCGGAGCCTTCTCTTCCCCCGGTGGAATTCGACGATCTCCTCGATCTCCTCGATGACCTTCTCGGGCCGGCGATACCTCTGCTTGCCGTGGGACATCATGGGCTCGGTGCAGAACTTGCAGCTTCCCCAGCAGCCGCGCGAGGTGATGATCATATCGTAGCCGGTGGAGGCGCCGCCTTCGAGATCGGCGAAGATCATCTCGTACGGCGCCTTCCTCAAGTGCCGCTCGGGAAAGGGCAAGGAGTCCAGGTCCTCGATGAGCGGTCGATCCGCGTTGTGGATGACCTGGCCGTCCCTCGAGTAGGAGAGACCCAGGATCTCCTCGACCGGGACGACCCCCTGCACCAGCTCGAGGGCGGTCTGCTCGCCTTCGCCGCGGACCACGTAGTCCACGTCGGGGCAAGCGGCGAACTCGTCGGCCAGGGCGGTGGCCTGGTACCCGCCCACCACGATGTCGGCCCCGAACTGCCTCACGACCCGCGCCAGTTTCAGGGCATTGACGTGGGCGGACATGTAGTTGATCGTAAAACCCACGAGGTCGGGCCGCGCCTTCGGCAGGAAGTGGCGCAAGGGCCGCTTGTCCCTCGCGAGGTCCAGCACCTCGACGAATTCCACGTGCTTCCGGATGGATGCCGCGATGTACTCGAGTCTCAGCGGCACGTCGTCCATCATGTACTCGGCCCCGATGGGCTCCTGGGGAGGATTGACGAGCAGGACTCTCCGGTACGCGGCCACGGGCGGGTTATCGCTTCCGCGTGCGGCGGCGGCGGGCGCGTATGGCCGAGCCGATGAAGAAGAGCACGAAGCCCATGGAGGCGTAGAACGCGATCCTCGCCTCGTCCGGCCTCTGGTTGAGCACGAGCACCACGGCCAGGACCATGCCGGTCAGAGCGCCGAACGTGTAGGCGATCTGCCGGAGGCCCGAGTAGATGAGCAGCGCGCTCTGCTCGAGGTTCCGGATCGTGAACCGGACCTCCCCCTTCAGGGTCTTGTCGATGTACCGCTGGAGATCGGTCGGTATGGAGAGGAACCCGAGCGCCGTCTCCTTGGCCACGGACAGGGCCATCTGGGCCCAGTCGCGGTCCTTGCCGAGAACGAACTCCTCCAGGTACGGCTGGATGATCTGGGTCGGGTTCATCTTGGGGTCGAGCTGGGTGCACAAGCCTCCGAGGAGCAGCAGCACGCGTTCGAGGAGCACCCAGTTCTTGGGGAGGTGGAACGACTCCGAGAGCTCCCGAAGCCCGATGTCCATGCGCCGGAGGTCGCCCAGGACCTCGACGCTTCTCGAGGGGTCAATCTTGATCTCCGACAACGAGAGCTTTTCGATCTTGATCTCCTCCTGGAACCGGCGGTGGAAGTGCTCGATGACCTTGGCGGAGATCTCGTCCGCGTCCGGGGTCTTGGCGATGAACCCCATGTCGCGGATCGAGCGGAGAAGCCGGTCGGTGTCGCGCGTTAGGACCCCCTCGATGAACTCGCTGATCGCTTTCCGCATCTCGGGCGAGAGATGGCCGATGGCCCCGAAATCGATGAGCGCGATGTGGCCGTCGGGCTGGATCAGGATGTTGCCGGGGTGCGGATCCGCGTGGTACACGCCGTCCACGAAGATCATCTGACAGTAGATGGTGACGATGTCGCGCGCGAGATCGGTGCGGTCGATCCCCATGCTTTTCAGGGCTGCGATGTCCGTGACCTTGACCCCCTCGAGATACCCCATGGTGAGGATGCGGGTCGTGGAGTATTCGTGGAAGACCTGCGGGAAGCGGAGCCGCGGGTGGCTCGGGAAGTTCCGCGCGATGGTCTCGATATGCGTCGCCTCCTTGGTGAAGTCGAGTTCTTCGTGGATCATCTCGCGGATCTCCTCGTAGTAGTTCTCGAGACCCTGGACCTCCACGAAGAACTGCACGAGCTTCACGATGCGCTTGATGGCGCGGAGGTCGACCCGGACCGACTCGTCGACTCCGAGGTGCTGAACCTTGACCACCACGTCCTCGCCGGTCTTGAGCCGGGCCCGATGCGCCTGGCCGAGCGAGGCCGAGGCGATGGGACGCAAATCGAACTCGGCGAAGAGCTCCTCCGGGCTCTTGTGGAACTCCTCCTGGATGCGGCCGACGATCTCATGAGAGGGGCGCTCGGGCATGCGGTCCTGGAGCTTCTCGAGCCCGGCCCGGAACTCGGGCGGGAAGAGGTTCGTCATGATGCTGAAGAGCTGCCCCACCTTGATGAAGAGCCCCTGGAGCCGGAGGATGGTCTTCTCCACGAGCTTGGCGTTCCGGAGGTTCAGGATGCGGAGCTTCTCCTCGTACTCGTCCTGGGAGTCGAACCGGGCGAAGAAACGGAGGATCACGTAGCTCAAGACCACCTTGAGAGTGACCCAGTACGCCACCACGAACCGCCTGGACCCCTTCAGGGGCGGAACGATGTACTGGCCTTGGGGGTCGGGGGTCTGGGACGGCAGGGTGCTCTGCTCGGCGCCTGCGCTCATGGGGTCTTCTCAGGCTCCTGCCGTTCAGGCTCTTTCCGTCTCAGGATTCCGGATTGCCACAGCCCGCCCACAAGCAGGACGAGCAGGATCACCTGCAGCGCCAGGAAGCCGAGGATGATCTGCTCCACGTTCGGCGGGACCTTGCGGCTGATGATCCCGGCGAGCTCGAGCAGCATGATGCCGACGAGCACGAGCCCGGCCACCAGCGGCACGGCGCTCCGCTCGATCGGCTTCATGGCGGCCCATGCGAGCAGGATGGTCCACCCGATCATGAGGACGCCGCCCATGGCCGAGGCATAGGCCTGCACCGGCGAGAGCACCCCGCCCAGGTTCTTGGACAGGGGCAGGAAGAAGGTCGGGGTCGAGAGCAGGTCGATGGCAAAGAGAAGCCAGAGGGCTGTGCGCAAAAAGCCGGTTTTCCGGACCATGCAATCACCTCCGTTGGTGTTTCAATCCGAATGGATTTGTACCCTCAAACCCGGCCGCTTGTCTACTCCACCCCCGACACGGCCTAAGGAACGAGCCCGTGCTTCTTGAGCTCAACGGCCAGGGCGTCGCGCTGGGGCCGGTCCATGGGGCACAGGGGGAGACGGAACTCCTCGGCCACGAGCCCCATCATGGCGAGCGCGGTCTTGACCGGGAGCGGGTTGGTCTGGAGGAACATGGCCCTGTTCAAGGGCTCGAGCTCGTGGTGAAGGGATCGCGCCTCGTCCATTCTTCCGGCGAGCGCCGCGTCCACCATGGCCTTGACCTTGGCTGGCGCCACGTTCGAGGTGACCGACACGACGCCCAAGGCTCCGAGCGCCATGACCGGGAACGTGAGCCCGTCGTCGCCCGACAGGACCTTGAGCTTGGCTCCGGCGAGCCGGATGAGCTCGCCGATCTGCGAGACGTCGCCGGACGCCTCCTTTACCGCCTCGACCCCCTTGATCTCGGCGAGCCGCATCATGGTCGCGGGCAGCACGTTGGACCCGGTGCGGCTCGGCACATTGTAGACCATGACGGGAAGGGAGGTGTGCTCGGAGAGCGCCTTGAAATGGCCGTAGAGCCCTTCGGGCGTGGGCTTGTTGTAGTAGGGGGACACAATGAGGAGCCCGTCTGCGCCCGCCTCCTCCAAAAGCTTGGCGTTCTCGATGGTGGAGGCGGTGGCGTTGGTGCCGGCGCCGGCCAAGACCGGCATCTTTCCCTGGGCGAGATGGCAGACGATTTTCACCACCTTGAAGCGCTCGACCGAGCTCAACGTGGCCGCCTCGCCCGTGCTGCCGCACGCCACGATGCCGTTCACGCCGGCCGCGAGCTGGCGCTCCACCAGGGCCGCGAGCGCCTTCTCGTCCACCTTGCCGTCCCGGAACGGCGTCACGATCGCGGTAAATACCCCTTGCCAGAAGTCGTGCATCGCTTTTCTCCTTATTCGCTTTCCATGGCCAACGATACAGGCGACCGCGACGCGAGGCAAGATCACGACGTTTCTCGACCGGCATCATTGGCTTTCTTGACGTCCGTCGGCGTGGTATCGTGGGCCGCGATGCTCAAGTTCCTGATGAAATACTACCGCTTCTTCACGGGGATGCGGAGATTCTTCCAGACGACCCTCTCCCTGGATGACGCCAAGCGGATCGTCGGGGAGCGGATGAGGTCCAGGGAGCAGACGCTCCTCGCCATCCTGGACCGGGCCGTGTTCCGGAACCCGGGGAGCCCCTACCGGAAGCTGTTCGAGTCCGCGGGATATTCGGCGGAGGACGTCCGGAAGCTCATCGAGGGGTCGGGCGTGGAGGCCGCGCTCAGACGGCTGGCCGAGGACGGGGTCTACGTCGGCTTCGACGAGTTCAAGGGCCGGAAGCCGATCCGGCGAAAGAACCTGGAGATCGCCTGCCGCGAAGGGGATTTCGACAACCCCTATCTGTCGACGTACCTCAACCTCGCGAGCGGAGGGACCACCGGCCGCGCCACGCGCACCCAGGTGGACTTCGATTTCATGGAAGCGGAGGCCGTCAACCGCATGCTGTTGATGGCGGCTTACGGCGTCTTCGATTCGCCCACGGTCATTTGGTTTCCAGTGCTTCCAGGCATCGCGGGCATCCATACCGTTTTCCGTCTCCAGAAGGCGGACCGTCCGGTCCTCGCCTGGTTCTCGCAGACCGACCCGAGGAGCATCCGGCCCTCGCTGCAGAACCGGGTCGGCACGAATCTCATCGTGCGGATGGCCCGACTCGCCGGCAAGCGGTTCCCGTACCCGGAGTACGTGGACCTCGGTCGAGCCGACATCATTGCCAGGCGGGTCCGCTCCCTCCTGGATCAGGACGGGACATGCAACGTCTTTACCTATCCCAACTCCGCGATCCGGATCGCCATGGCCTCACGGGACCTCGGCCTGGATCTGTCCGGCGTGCATTTCTTCGTCGCGGGAGAGCCCATCACCGAGGCCAAGCGGAACGAGATCCAGGCCACGGGAGCCAAGGCCATCCCCTTTTACGCCTTTTCCGAGGGGGGGATCGTCGCCTACGGTTGCGCGCATCCCGAGGCAAGCGATGACATGCATGTACAAAACGACTGCATGGCCGTGATCTCCCTGAGAAAGAGCGTCGAGGGTATCGTCGATCCGGTGGACTCGCTGCACTTCACCACGCTGCTTCCGGTATCCCCCAAGATCCTCCTCAACGTGGAAACCGGAGACCACGCATGCCTATCCACGCGGACGTGCGGTTGTCCCATGGAGGCGCTCGGCTTTACGGAGCATATCTCGGGCGTGCAGAGCTTCGAGAAGCTGACAATGGAAGGCATGACGTTCATGATCTCGGATCTCCTCCGTATCATCGAAGAGACGCTTCCCCGGAGTTTCGGCGGCAGCAGCACGGATTACCAGGTGGAGGAGAGACTGGACCACGGCACCCTGAGCTTCATCGAGATCCTGGTGAGCCCGCGGCTCGGGGCCGTGGACGAGGGGGAGGTCGCCGGCGCCGTATTGCAGGAGTTGAAAAAAGGCCGGGACTCCGGGAAACTGATGGCGGACATCTGGGGCCAGGCCGGGTCCATCCGGGTGAAGCGGGCCGAGCCCCTCCCCACGCAAGGGGGGAAGATCCTGCCGATCCGGGTCCAGAGATATTCGTGACGAAAGCAGCCCACCCCGAGCGGAGAGCACCGGGGTGTTCCATTCGCCTTCATCAAGGAACGATGATGCTCACCTCCTTGACGAAATACTATCGGTTCTGCACGGGCATGAGGAAATTCCTCATAACGCCCCTCTCCCTGGACGACGCCAAGCGGATCGTCGGGGAGCGGATGCGGACCAGGGAACAGACGCTCCTTGCCATCCTGGACCGGGCCGTGTTCCGGAATCCTGGGAGCCCCTATCGAGAGCTGCTCACGTCAGCCGGATATTCTCTGGAAGACGTCCGGAAGCTCATCGAGGGATCGGGCGTGGAGGCCGCGCTCGAGCGGCTGGCCGAGGACGGGGTCTATGTCGGGTTCGACGAGTTCAAGGGCCGGAAGCCGATCCGAAGGAAGAACCTGGAGATCGCCTGCCGCGAAGGGGATTTCGACAACCCCTATCTGTCGTCGCATCTCAACCTCGAGAGCGGAGGGACCACCGGCCGCGCCACGCGCACCATGGTGGACTTCGATTTCATGGAAGCGGAGACCGTCAACCGCCTCCTGGTGCTGGATGCCTTGGGCATCCTCACCTCGCCGGTCGTCGTGTGGCTTCCGGTGCTGCCCGCCAGCGCAGGCATCGTGAGCGTCCTCCGACAGGCGAAGATGGGCTACCCGGTCGTGGCCTGGTTCTCACAGACCGATCCGAGGAACATCGGGCCCTCGCTGCAGAACCGGGTCGGCACGCGTGTCATCGGATCCCTGGCGCGCCTCTATGGAAAGCGCCTCCCGAAGCCGGAGTACGTGGACCTGGGCCGCGCCGACCTCATCGCCCGACGGGTCCGCTCCCTCCTGGATCAGGCCGGAACATGCAGCGTCATCACCTATCCCAACTGCGCGATCCGGATGAGCGTGGCCGCGCAGGACCTGGGCCTGGACCTGTCCGGCGTGCATTTCTTCATCGCGGGAGAGCCCATCACCGAGGCCAAGCGGAACGAGATTTGCGCCACGGGAGCGAGGGTCATCCCCTTTTTCGCCTTTTCCGAGGGGGGAGTCGCGGCCTACGGCTGCGCCCATCCCGAGGCGAGCGACGACATGCACCTCCAGAGCGACCGGATGGCCGTGGTCACCCGGAAGCGAAGCGTCGAGGGCATGGCCGATCCGGTGGACTTTCTGCTCTTCACCTCGCTGCTCCGGGAGTCCCCCAAGATCCTCCTCAATGTGGAGTCGGGGGATCACGGGCGCCTGTCCGTGCGTAAGTGCGGCTGTCCCCTGGAGGCTCTCGGCCATATGGAGCATCTCTCAGGCGTGCAAAGCTTCGAGAAGCTGACGAGCGAAGGCATGACGTTCATGGTCTCGGATCTCGTCCGCATCACCGAGGAGACGCTGCCCCGGCTTTTCGGCGGCAGCAGCGCGGACTATCAGGCCGAGGAAGTGCTGGACCACGGCACCCTGAGCTTCATCGAGATCCTGGTGAGCTTGCGGCTCGGAGCCGTGGACGAGGGAAAGGTCGCCGGTGCCGTGTTGCAGGAGTTGAAAAGGGGCCGGGACTCCGGGAAACTGATGGCGGATATCTGGGATCAGGCGGGAACGATCCGGGTGAGGCGCGAGGAGCCCCTTCCCACCGGACGCGGAAAGATCATGCCGGTGCGGATCCACAGGATATCGTGAGCCCAGGCGGGTATCATCCCAAGACGTATTGGGAATTGAGATGCGACCCTGTCGGGAAATCCGCTGTGGAATAAAAAGGCGAGACAACGCCGCAAGTCCTGCAGAGACTGCAGCAAGTCCGAGAAATGACGACAATACGTATCACACTATGCTATCCCCCGATCGGTTGATTCATTCCATCATTTGCTGCAGAAAGACCATCCCCTCCCCTGGCCTGAAGACGCCTACACGAGCAGCCTGGGATCAAGACCAAGGGACTCGCGTGCCGCGGCGCGGAAACGTCGGCATCTGCGTCGCGCGTCGAGCGCCGACTCGCGATCCGCCGACTCGCCAGGATAGCGAAACGAGACGGAGAAGTCGGACAGGTAGGCGAGATCTTCCCGATGCGTCTCCCATTGCGGCTCTACCAGCAGCACCTGGTCCAGCAGCGCCACCAGATCATGGATCTTCGTGAATTCGATATCCGCTTCGCAGAGCCGCGCTTTGAGGTACTTCTCGGTGCATTGCTGGGCATGGAAACAGATGCCGTCGAAGGACGGGTTCTTCCGCACCCGCGACTCCCGCTCCATGATGGCGAAATCCCCTTCGGCCTTTACGACCCATTCACTGGCCAGGGGCTTCATAGAGGACCTTCCCTTCCTCGAGAATATGCTTCATGAAGTGGTCGCCGAGCGCGAGTCGCTCCCGCACCTTTGCAGGCGAGCGGACCAGAATATCCATGGGGAAGGGCGGCCTGATCTTGAGGCGTATCTCCACGGACTTCTTCACGGCCCGATCCTGGTGAGGCATGATCACCAGCAAGTCCACGTCCGAATCGGGTGTAGGTGTCCCCCGCGCATAGGATCCGAAAAGCACGATTCGCTCCGGCGAGAATTCCGCTCCTATACGCCGGCACACTTCGGAGATCTGCTTCAGGGTGGTCATGCCCGAATTCCTCTGCCTCACTATACCATATCGTTCCGTGAGCCGCCATGGACCCACGCGTCGACGGAACAACGTCATTCTGCTTCTTGCGTCTATTTCTTCCCGAGCAGGGCCTTCATGAAGTCCGCGCCCTTGAGGTGGCCGAGACCGCCGTTCCTGGCCGAGACCTCGTCGTACTGCTCGACCTGATCCGGCGGAAGCCGGGGGTCCCAGATCGCGACCGGCACCTCGCCGCGCACGTGCGTGCCGAGCTCGACCGGCGTGGGATGATCGGGCAGCACGGCCACGACCGCCTCGATCCCCTTCTTCTCGATCCCCTCCAGGATCGGCCGCACGAGCCGCTCGTCCAGGTACTCGATGCACCGGATCTTGAGGCCGAGGTCGCGGCTGTGGCCGGCCTCGTCCGACGCCTCGACGTGTACGTACACGAAGTCGCCCCGGTCAAGCGCGTCGAGCGCGGCTTGGGCCTTGCCCTCGTAGTTCGTGTCCGAGAGCCCGGTCGCGCCCGGAACCTTGACGATGTCGAGGCCCGCGTACTTGCCGAGCCCCTGGATGAGATCTACGGCCGAGATGACCGAGCCAGTGATGCCGTAGAGCTCCTTGAGCGTGGGCATGTCCGGCTTCCGGCCCGGGGACCAGGGCCAGAGGCAGTTGGCCGGGTCCTTGCCGGCCTTGATGCGGGCCTGGTTCACCGGGTGGTCCTGGAGGATGGTGCGTGAATGCGTCACGAGCAGGTTCAGGAGCAGGGCCGTGTCGATCGCCTCCTTGGTCTTGGCGATGACCGCGCGCTCGGACATGGACCGCCCCACGTGATCATGCGGCGGGAAGCACTGGAGGTCCGTCGGCCGGTTGCCCGAGAGCACGAGCAAATGGCGGTAGCTCACGCCGGGGTAGAGCCGGATTCCCGGGATCTCGTCCAGCTCCTCGGACAGGGCGCGGATCAGCTCGGCCGCCTCCTCGGTCGAGATGTGTCCGGCCGAGTGGTTCTTGATCTTCTCCTTCTCGACGCAGATGAGGTTCGCTCGCATGGCCACGTCGGTCGGCGCGAGATCGATCCCCATGCTTGCGGCCTCGAGCACGCCGCGGCCCTGGTGGGCCTTCCGGGGGTCGTACCCCAGGACCGAGAGGTTCGCCACCTCGCTGCCCGGCTCCATGCCCTCCTCGACCGTGGTGAAGACGCCGGAACGACCGAGCCGCGCGATCCGGTCCATGTGGGGCTTCTTCGCAACCATGAGCGGCGTCTTGCCGTCGAGCTCCTTCACCGGAAAGTCGGCCATGCCGTCGCCGAGAATGACCACGTACTTCATGAGCCGTACTCCTTCGTGAGGTAATCGCGGAACGCGGCGTAGTCGACCCCCATCTCGCCGAAGCTCTCGGGCCTCGCATCGAGCCCCTCGAGGGACGGCGGAAGCGCAGGGTCGATCCGGAGCAGCGCCTGGATCTCTTCCGGGAACTTGGCCGGATGCGCGGTCTCGATCGATACCGCGAGGCGCCCCGTGCCCTTCCCCTCTCCGAGAAAGCGCTCGAGCCCGGCCCAGCCCACGGCGCCGTGCGGCTCGAGGATCAACCGGTGCTTCCGGTACGCCTCGATGATGGTGCGGCGCGTCTCCTCGTCGTCCACGCTCACGGCGAAGAAGTCGCGGTTGATGCGATCCAGGTCAGGCCTCGTCTTGAGCTCGCCCGCCTCGTCGAGCCAGCCGCCGTAGAGGTCCACGAGCCGGGCCAGGTTCGACGGGTGCCCCACGTTCATGGCGTTCGAGAGGCAGACGCGCGAGGGCACAATCTTCCGGTAGCGGCCGGAGGCGAAGAAGCTCGGCACCTCGTCGTTCGCGTTGGTCGCGACCACGAACCGCTCCACCGGGAGCCCCATCTCCCTTGCGAAGATGCCGCCCATGAGATCGCCGAAGTTGCCGGAGGGGACCGAGAACAGGATCGGCTCGAGGCCCTTCGTGTCCGCGAGATGGGCCCAGGCATAGACGTAGTACACGGCCTGGGGCAGGAGCCGGCCGATGTTGATCGAGTTCGCGGACGAGAGGTGGAGCCTTCGGAGCGCCGGGTCGGCGAAGGCCTGCTTCACGAGCGCCTGGCAGTCGTCGAACTTGCCGTCCACGGCTATGGTCGCCACGTTATGGCCCAGGGTGGTCATCTGCTTCCGCTGGCGGTCCGAGACTTCCTTCTTCGGAAACAGCACCACCACGCCGATGCGCGGCAGCTTGTGGAATGCGTGCGCGATGGCCGATCCCGTGTCGCCCGACGTGGCGGTCAGGATCAGGAGCTCGCCACCCCGGGCCTCGACCAGGTGGGAGAGCAGGCGTCCCATCATGCGCCCGGCAAAGTCCTTGAACGACGCGGTCGGGCCCTGATCGAGACGCATCACGTGGCTGCGGCCCGTCACCTTCTCGAGCGGCACCGGGTAGTTGTACGCGTCCTCGCACAGCCGGCCGAGCGTCTCGTCGCCGATCATGGCCGCGGCGTAGGGGCGGAGCACGGTCCAGGCGATTTCGGGGTAGGGCTTGCCGGCCAGGTGCTTGAGTTCGCCCGGCTCGAGCCGCGGGATCGGCCTCGGCATGTAGAGCCCCTTGTCCGGCGCCTGTCCGGTGAGCAACGCGGTCGCGAGGTCCACCTCGGGAGCGTGTCGGTTCGTGGAGTAGTAGATGATGTCCATGGCTAAAGGCACCTTTCTCGAATCAGCAAGATCCCGGCTCAAGATAGCGTAATCACGCGAGGGTAGGCAATAGGCAACCGGAAGGACCGAGCACGGACGCCGCCTGTGCGATCAGAGCAGGTACCACATGCAGTTGATGCCGATGTAGGGCTGGACGTAGGAAAAGGGAAGGAAAATTACTGGATGTCGATCGGTGCGCAGGTGGAGACGCCGGCGCCTACGATCATCTTGCCGGTGTTCGCCATGTAGACCGACGCGGTGCCGTTCGAGACCTTGTATACGTTGGTCGAGGTGTCGGTCGCCCGCTTGTAGAAGATGTAGAAGTCGCCGCCCCAGAAGGCGAAGGCCCAGGCGTTCGGCGATCCCTTGAACCACTGCTGGTTGAGCGGCCAGGTCACGAGCTCGTTGCCGCTCGCCTTGTCGATCTGCGCCACCTTGGGCGGGCTCGACTGCGGGAAGAAGCCCCAGAGCTCGCCCTTGGAATTGCCCGTGAACTCCGGGCTGCCGGAGATCGTGC
>Ga0315282_10012053_pt1 | contig 13286 bp, 17 predicted proteins | sample YL17G07_20_MG_FD_203693 | JGI IMG/M metagenome (GOLD analysis project Ga0315282, IMG submission 203693) | Sediment microbial communities from Yellowstone Lake, YNP, Wyoming, USA - YL17G07_20 | ecosystem: Environmental > Aquatic > Freshwater > Lake > Sediment | place: USA: Wyoming | collected...
CCCGCGTGGGCGCGTGGATTGAAACTGATACGGGCGCCGTAGCGCTCTTTGATGTTCTGGGTCGCGCCCCGCGTGGGCGCGTGGATTGAAACCGCGATCACGATGGAAGGATTGTCGTGATGGAAGGTCGCGCCCCGCGTGGGCGCGTGGATTGAAACCTACAGCAGAAATGACTAACAGTCCCACATCCCGTGTCGCGCCCCGCGTGGGCGCGTGGATTGAAACACCATATCTTTAGAGGGCTTCCAGTTCGTCATGCGTCGCGCCCCGCGTGGGCGCGTGGATTGAAACAAACCCTGGGCGGCCATTGCCATTGATTGTTTCCGTCGCGCCCCGCGTGGGCGCGTGGATTGGGGGACGGGCTGGCAAAAAAGGTCACTTTTTCTTCTTCCATAAGATCTCAAGTTTCGAGCAAACCTTTAGAAATCAAAGAATTGAAACATTCGATCTCTTTTGGCACTGAAATTGCTCCAAATCAACATAGGAAAAAATTTAAGATAGATTGCCGATAAAGCCAAACCACGAGTAATCGTGGGACGGAAAGCCACGCCTGCGTGCAGAAACAGTGCTGCATGCGGGGGTGCTTGCAGGCTGGAATGCGTGCCTCCTGTAGGAGAGACACTACGGCGTGCAGGCACCGGTCCCGAGTGTTCGGGATAGCCGGGTTGCCGAAGCACCTGCCTGCCCTGTACCATATCAGGGTCTCCCAGTAGGCAGGAAAGGAATCTTGCGGGCCCGTGGTCTATGCTGACACGGGCCTTTCTTTTTAGGGCAGCGCAATGATTTGAAGGAGAGTGTTAGATGGCATTCCAAAGCAATGCTCGTTTTATCGGAGCGGTGATGGATCGTGGAATGGTGGCCAAACGACTGATGATGGAGACATCACTTTTGTGAAAAACCCGATCTCCTGAAAGAATATCTTGGGGTCGAAAAGAGGAGGAAGAAATGGAAGAAAAGAAGAAATGTCCACTCTTCAGAGAACCAGAGGGCCTCAGCTTTGGAAAAGGGATCGGCTACTGCGACATAGACAGCGGCAGTACGACCTGTGAAGGGGATGTCAAATTCTGCGGGAAGCCGGACGCCCTAAAGCAGTATCTTCGAAGGAAACTAAATGGATTTGAGAAGAAGGAAAACAAAGGTGAGTAGAGACGACTCTTTAAATCAATACCTACTGTTCTTCATTTTATCTGAAGCCCCTGCTAAATCATAAAGAGAGGATCTTAATCTCTGCCGGACAAACATATAGAAACAAGTAGACCCGGCACTCTATTTCCCCACTATCCACATTTCTGCCAACAACGATGCCCTTTCAGAGCTCGTCGCGCCTCCTCTTCTTACACTTTGAAGAAACGACGTTGAAGACCGTAATAAAGAATAAGTCCTGCCAGATAAGCTACTCCCATATTCCACATGGCGGTGCCGGCGGTGACGAGGAGGACGAAAAGATTCTGTTTCTTCAGTTTTACATCCTGGACAACCAGAGCGAGCTCCACTCCGGCAAAAAAGAGGATCACGCCGAGAATCGGGCGAGGAAAGACTTGAAGCAGAAGCGTGACAGAATCGCTCAAGAAAAGGCCGATGAGAAGCACGATCACACCCAAAATGACCAGCGCTCCTCCCGTTCTTGCACCAAACCGGATGTGCCCAGCCATTCCCCCTGCTCCATGACACACGGGAATGCCTCCGATGGAGGCGCTGACCAGGTTCATGATCCCGTGATCGATGCTGATCGTTTTCGCTGTTACCTTTCGATCAGGGAAGTAAGCATTATTTTCTGCAACCGTTCCAATGATGGCATTGCCGAGAGTGAGGGGCGCCTGTGGAAGTCCTAAGATGACGAAGCCAGCAAGGAGTTCTTTCCATGTTATACGTCCAAGAGTCAATTCAGGTAAACGAAATCCTATAGAGATTTGAGAAAGTTCTTTCAGTAAGTCCGGGTTTTGTACAAAGGCAAGAACGATCCCGTATCCCAGCAGGACTAACATTGCCGGAAACCGTTTGCTGTTGAGAAGAAACAGGGTAATGACCACACCCCCGATTGCGAACAGCGGCTGCACCTTCATCATCCCTAAACCTTCCATAATGAAGCTCAAGCCTAATCCAAGCATGATGCCCCGAACCACAGGCTTCGTAGTAATTTTCTCGATCCATGTAATCGCTCCGGTAGCTCCCATGAAAAGCCAAAAGAGTCCGGTGAAAATCCCCGATCCCCAGATCATCCCGGGAGTAATAGACCCGGCATGCGCTATGGCCATACCACCGATCGCCTTCATGGGCTGGATAGGAACGGGGGTTCTAAAATAAAGACCCACAAAAATTTTAAAGATCCCGAATGCAACAAGAATCCCCAGTGGATCCATTTTGTTAAGAGTGATGTAGCCCACGACAAAAGGGATCAAGGTACCGAGATCGCCAAAGGCACCGGCTAACTCCATCTTATTGTAGTCGTTTCCCCACAAACGCATGGTCTTCTGCCTTATTCAAAATGAGTATTTTCCGGACTTTTGTTTGAATCTCTTTTCCACTACGTTACGGAGGTCGGTTAATATGGAGTCTACCCTACCAACGAAAGCCTTTCCTCTTGGGGTCAATCGGGCCCCTCCGCCTTCCTTGCCACCCAATTTTGTATCGACAATTTTAAACCCGGCCCGCTTTTCGATCCTTTTGATCGCGCCCCAGGCGTGCCGATACGACATCCCAAATTCGTCAGCGGCCCGTTGAATGGAACCAAACCGATCCACCGCCTGAAGCAAGGCCGCTTTCCCACCCCCCAGTACAACCTCTCCTTTATTTTCGATCCAGAACTTTGCCTTGATCTCCATCGAAAACCTCCCGAAAAAAGAATTGCCCATACGATATGCTAAAAGAAGCATATTGTCAAGGGAAGTGTTATCGTCAACCCCCAAATATTTTGTTTTCCAGTTCCTCAAGTCGCAAACTTTCACAACGCCTTGAATGCAGACCGGAAGAACCTCATGGATGGCCATAAAATGATGGGACTTAACTGCAATGTGCCTCGTGGCTTATTTAGAGGTGGGGTACAGGGCACAATGAGCATCTCTTTTCTACTCTTCACCGAGGAGGACCACCTTCTTGAAGCCGGGGATTACTTTCTTTAGATCATCCTCCAATATTTCAACGACTACTTCTTTGGTGATACGCGTTCTATCTACATGGCAGGCGGAGGGATTTGAAAGGGGTCTTAGATACTCCAATGTCACCACTCCTTCACTGATATCTTTCAATCGAACATCGGCTCCTCCAAGACTCGGCTGTATCCTGGATAATATATTTTCTACCTTCTCATTCAATTCCCGGCCCATCCTGGCTATCCCCGATGGAGCGCCACGGGCAAGCCCGTGGTCCCCAACAAACATACCCACCTACGCACCTGGGCGCTGTAGCGCTTCGGCGCGCAAGCGCCAAGGCTTCGGTGGGTCATCCGCTGATTCGCGAAATCCGCCGAAGCACAGCAGGTCTATCGCTGTGACGGTTGCTGCCCGAAGCGACGCATTTCTCCACGACCAAAGCTGTGGTCTCCTGCGTAGGCAGATGCATTTCTCTTCTGTTGCTCATCCCTATAAATACTTTAAACCATAACTATTGCCTTCATTAAACAGGCGTCCAAACACTTACTACATTCTTGGCAAAAACCAGCGACAGGGTAAGGGTAATCATACGGTTCTATCTGTTTTATGAGTTTGGTGGGGCAGCCCTGGAGCGCAGCACAAACTCCCTTATCACATCTCTTGGGATCACATCTTTTATAGTCTATTGTTATCTTTACCTTCGGCTCCGGCATTTTCTTACACTCTCAATGTCGTCGCACATATTGTTCTTCAGATCCTGTTAGTGTCCGCATTCGCCCTGGTGAGCTCGGCATGCATGGAAGATGGATAGCTCCTGGAGCTTATTTTCGCTCAGCAATGAAAGGTTCTCTTTAACGGTTGGAGCTCCGGCTTGATAGACTTTTATCCCGACTGCGTTTAGCTTTGTTATGGCCCCTGCCCCTATTCCACCAACCACCATTGCATCCACGCTCTTCCCATCAAGAGCCATGACCGGATTACAAGCACCGTGGACGTGGTGTAAGTCTCTATTATTCACCGTTTGAACATCTTTACGCTCGGTATCAGCGATGATAAACGCCGGCGCCGAACCGAAATGGTCATAAACCGTGCTCTCGATCCCTTCGTTACTCTGAACTGCAAAACCTACTTTCATGACTTTCTCCTTTCTTATTTAGATTGGTCTGTATTCGCTCCTCACCCTGTCCCTCTCCCCGGCGGGGAGAGGGGAAGATGAGGGTAATGCCACAGTTATAAAATTTACCCTTTCGCTACTATTTTTGTTGGGGTCCACGGCAACACCTGCCTTGCTCTCTGCCGACCCCCCTGGCATACCCTCTGTCTTCCTCCGCTCTTCGAATGTTGCCACTCTTACAGGAAGGACAGCTCTCCGGTCTACCGGTTCCATAAGGTAGCTCCCAGGAGTGTTCGCAGTCATAACATTTAAATTTTCTCATCGAAGCCATTTCAAACTCACCTCCTTCAATTTTAAGTGCCTTGCCTTGAACCAATGCCTCTGCAATCTTTTTGTGGGCTGAGTCGATAATCCTTCCAAAGGTTTGACGCGAGGCATTCATCTTCCCCGCTGACTGCTCTTGATACAAACCTTCCAGGTCGGCAAGCCTGATCGCCTCAAACTCATCGACGGTTAAGACGACCTCTTCCAACAAGGAAAGCGGTATACCTCTTGGTTTAAAGTAATTGCTCTCAGGCATGGAACCAACCCGTCTGCAGTTTCTTGGCCTCGCCATTCAAAAACCCCTCCTTTCGTAATTAATTATAAGCATATGCTCATAATTTGTCAAGGGGGAACAAGCCTTCTGTCCTTACCAAGCCCTTTCTTTTTCATCCATATTGAACTTAAGACATTGGCGGGTACGAAAGAAAAACTAAAGTAGGAAACCATAAATGAGAATGGAAAGAATTCCGCCTGTTAGAAGGATGTAGGGAAGGCCGATTTTCTTATATATGGCAAAAAAGGCCGCCGCTGCTATGAGAATCCTTGGAATGTCTACAAAGGATGCCCTCCCAAAATTATACAGGACCAGGGCTAACATCCCGATAAATGATCCAAGAATCCCCTGCTCCATCATCCGGACCTTCTCCACTCCTCGGAGTCGATCGTGATAAGGAATGAGAAGGACCAGGATGAAGAAAGAAGGGAAAAAGACTCCAAGCGTGGCCATGAACGCGCCTAAAAGACTTGAGACCTTGTAGCCAACGAAGGTGGCTGTGATCAGAATAGGACCAGGGGTCACTTGGCCCATTGCAATTCCGTCCAAGAATTCTTTTGTGCTGAGCCATTGAAATCGATCGACCATCTCATACTGGATAAGAGGAATGGCGGTGAAGCCGCCCCCAAAAGCCAGAGCCCCAATTTTGGAAAGATTGAGGAATAGGCTCGTAATCTTGGGGTCCACGAGATAAGAGAGCGCCAATGCCAGGCAAATAAGCACGGCCAGAATTGTGAGAACAAGGTATTCATTCTTCCTCACCTGGAAAGGAGCGCCTCCAGTACCTCCTCCGGAAGCTGCAGCTTTGGTTGGAGGTGTCTTAGGGCGCAGAACAAAACCGGCAATGGCGGCCAGGACAAAAATCAGAATAAAGTTCCACTGAAAAAAGAAGGCGATGAAGGATGAGAGTGCGATGAGCGCCACCTTCCAGTCTTTGAGAACAGATCTGCCAAAGGTCATACAGGCATTGAGAATGATGGCTACCACAATGGCCCCCAATCCCTTAAAAAGGGCTTGAACAAACCATAGACTATGAAATCTGAAGTAGATGGCTGAAAGCACAAGGAGGGCGATGAAGGCTGGGAGAACAAAAGCCACTGCCGCCGTAAGGGCTCCCCAGATTCCCCTGACCCGGTAGCCGACATAAGTGACTATCTGGACCATAGTAGCCCCCGGGATCAACTGGCAGAGGGCCACCCCTCGCATAAACTCCCCCTCTTTCACCCAAGCGTATCGGTTTACAGCCGCTTCTTTGATATGACTGATCATAGCCGGACCACCATATGCCGTGGCCCCAAGTTTAAAAACCCTTGTGAATAGAAGGCTGACTGGAATCATATAGTCTCCCTAAGAGAAAGGCCTCTCTCTAGAACACGGGGGTTGGAACAGTGCCCCATCCGCTTCCTGCAGGAGTATCCCGTACTTGAAGAATCTCTCCTGTGTGAAGATGAACATCGACGAAGAAAAGCGGTGTCCGTACGATGTTGATGTCAAAATCACCAAAAGGGGATGTGATCTCGTGATGGTCCTCGGATACTTCGATAAAAATAACCCTCCGTTTCATCGCCGGACTGCCATGCATAGTAAGATTGTGAGCCACCATCTTGCCATGATCCACATGTCCTCCCGTTAAATGGCTAAACGGATGAAGAATAAACTCAGTAATCATGCCAAGCGTTTTGTGCTGTTTGAACAGTTTCCATTCCCCGCCTGTATCAGCGATCATGCCCTGCATCACATAGTCAACGGGAATGAAATAGGCAAGAAGGCGGTGGCCCTTGCTTTTCTCGAAGGGTTGCAACTTTGAGGAGACGGCAGGAGCCTGAAGCACAGAGGGGAAAAGTTGCTCTGCCGCGATTAAGTCCTCTTTCGTTATAGCGATCACATCAACACCGTTGACCTGCTTTAATGGAAGATGATGTACGGTGTAGGCCCGTAAAATGAATCCGCTCCCTATTACCATTACAAGAAGCACCGCAAAGATGAGAATGGCCTTCCCGAAACCCAGACGTCGTTGCGACTTCGAGCTTCCTATCAATGCTCTCTCAATGAGATGAGGAAAAAACATTCCCGTGCGATTCATATAGGAAATGTAACTTTCCCCGAAACGACTTCTCATCCTGCGCTCCTCGTCTTTGGCAAGAAGGTAATATAAGAATAGCATGATAGCAAAGAGCGTGAGCGTTAAGAACCTGGGCCACATGATCGCCAGTCCCAAAGCTGCAAATCCTAAGCCCACATATTGAGGGTGACGGATAATGGTATATAATCCCTTCGTTGCTACACCTTTTTTTAACAACTTACCGATGTAAACCTGTCCGGCACAAACAAAAAATATCAGCATTCCCCCCACAAAAAAGACCGATCCTAAAATACGAATAACCGTCAATACCTCATCGGGTGGCACGACCATGTGGGGAAGAAAGAAAGCCGTCAGCCAGCGAGTTACCGACGATTGATTGAGGGCGAGCAACAACGGGTTGAATGCCGCATAGAAAAAGAAAGCAAAAGGACTGATCATAATAACAATTTCCAGGGCAACGATAAAATATAGTACGATGACGCTCCTGGCTGCAAACGCCCGTATCCTTCCGTTCCCCGATCCAATGAATTCAGTCATTTCGGAGATCTCCTTATTTTTGAAACAAAACACGAGATCAAAATCTACGATGTCTGTATTCGCATTTTACCACATTCCTCTTTTGAGTTGTTGCGAAAACTGACGGCGCGTCCACGCGAGACCGCAAGACCTTCCATGGAGCGTAGGCTTTCCTGCAAGTGAGCGTTCAGGGTTCGACAAGAACGTGGAGCGTGTAACGGGGACCACCTTGCAGCTGCGCATCGATCTCGGCGAGCCCGGACACAGAGCCGCCTGTGACGTAGAAGCGTACAATGCCCAAGCGCGCAAAGCCCGGACCGAATGACTCCGGCTTAAGTGCAACAGGGACACCGCGCCGAGTAATCGTGCCAATCGCTACCCCATCACTGAGGATTTCTAAGTTCCCCCCAGCGACAGGACGGAGTTCCGTAGACGATCGAGCCTTATCCGGCAGCGTGATCAAAAGATCAATGGGCAGTGGTGCGGCCTGGCCCGCTTTTACGTGCTGCCAATCCTCGTTGCGGCCTTCGTGAAGCTGATTGTAGGCAGCAACGACCGGTACCGGCTTTGACGTGATGTGGGCAATGGCCTGCGTGGTCCCTGATAATTCTCCAGCATCCGAGATCTCGATCGAGATCGGATAGTCTCCTTCCTGTATAGGATTGAGTGGACCCCAGCGCAGGTGGATCGCCTTCAAACCAGGGCGTTCGGGCGGAACGGCGGGGAACGCCTCCTTCAGCCTGAGAACAATGGCGCGTGGAGCTTGGGGATCCAGCCCCACGCTAAAGAGTACGGGCGCAGCCTTCTGCGGCCAGTCATAGAGGAGAACCGACTCAGGATGAATATCAAGCTTCGGTGTAAAGGCTGGCGGAAAAGTGAAGCGAAAGGTCGCGCCAGCCGGCAGGGCATATCCCGATTCTGCAGGATTGGAAGATTTATCAAAGACTACCCAAGCCTCGAACGGGTACCCGACTGCGAGCCCCTGGCTCGTCATCGGCTGGTACTCGATGGTTGCTCTCGGTGGACTCGCCATGACGGTTGTAGCCAAAACCACGAAGGTCAGTGTGGTGATTAACAACATATAAATTTTCTTCATGCCTGCACCTCCTAAAAAAATCCCTTGCATAACGAAAAATCTTTCCAAAAGAAACCAGTTTAATGATGAAGTCGTAAAAAGTCGAAAAAGACCACTGACCGTCATTCCGGCGAAAGCCGGAATCCACTAATTTTAGATAATTATAAAAACACTGGACACCGGTTTCCACCGGTGAGACGACTTTTTACGAAACCATCAGTTTAATGGATTCCCGAAAACAGAAACAAGATCTGGTTTACATACTCCTCAAAATTTCAGCGGGCTTCATCCTGCTTGTCCGTTTCCCCATCACATAACTTGCCATACCGCCTGCAGCAAGGGATAATGCCAGAGAAACCGCAGTCAGCCCGGCGGATATGCTTACGGGAAGACGCACAGTTTGGGCTGCGGCTGCCGTATCTTTCGCAAAAGCAGGCAAAAGATTCAGTTCCCAGGAGGTTGATACGGGAATGGAGAGGAAACCCAGAAGATAAGAGAAGAAGTATCCCATCAGGACTCCAAGGACACCTCCCGCAAGGGATTGCAAGAAGACCTCACCCATCAGTTGTTTTTGAACATCTTTCTCTGTCCAGCCGACTGCTTTCAAAATGCCAATCTCTCGGGACCGTTCAACAAGGTTGGAGAGCATGGCTTTGACGATCAGGAAGACCGCGCCTCCAAGGGCAATGAGGGACGCGATAAAAGAGAACTGGTCAGAAATCTTCGACACCCCTCCCATCAGTTCAAGGGATGAATCGGAGCTCGCAACGGAAACCCCGTTGATCTGCCTGGCAATGGTCGTCTTTACCTGGCTGAGAAGGGATGGGTTCTTCAGGCGAAGATAGGCGATATTGACCCCGTTAGAAATAATGCCCGGTTCCTCCATCGCGGGATTAGATTTTGGAATAATTCCGGAAGCGTTTAATGCCCCGCTCGGTTTCGAGTCATAACGACTGGAGGTTCTAACGGGGTTGACACCGTTCGATTCTCCACCGAGCAAGGTCTGAGCATCTGCAAGAGGCAGGTAGATGTTCGCCGAGGCAATCTGGGATCCTTCCTTGATTTCCAGAAGTCCCACAACGCTGAAGGGGCGTCCATTGATTTCCATTGTGCCTCCTATCCGCGTGTGATGGAACTTTGCATAGTGTTTCTCAAGAACGACTTCTCCTTCCTTTTGGGGAAAACGCCCTTCTTTCAGCCAGTCCTTGACCTTGACCGGCCCCAGGCTCGGTTGTGTAAGATCAACTCCCATGATAGTTCTGAAGCCACCCTGGTTAAACTCCCAGAGGAGAAGTGAAGAGGCCGTTGAGTCGACACCTTCAATAGCTTTGAGCTTTTCAAGGTCCTGGGAAGGGAGAAGCTGGTTGGAAAAAGGCAAGCGTATCCCGCGCATGGATGCGGGCGGCTGGCCTGAATCCACAGCCCGCTTTTCCGGCCTTTGCACAACGATGTCTGCGCCAAGGTTCTTGAAGGGCAGGCTCACCGCCTTCTGGTACGCAGTAGAGACAGCATTGATGGAAACAAACAGGGCAATTCCGATCCCGATGCCCAGGATGTTTACCAGGGTACGGTTATGGTGATGGCGAAGTTCTTTCAACACATAGCGGTAGTTCATGATATCCTCACTTTTTACCCCGTTAAAAAGCCGCTGTTCGCAGCGGAGATGATGTCTATTCCTTTTTCAGCGATTACAGAATTTAAAGTTTCTAACGGGGTTTATTTGTTACTTGATTAAGGGCCTGCCGTAAATCTTCCATGGTCCATTTCCCCTGGAAAAAGGCAGGACCTGAGCCTGTGGGAAAGCCAACAAAATTTATCTCTTTGCCATTCACTGGAACAGTGAACTTGCCGTCCAGCCAGATGACCAAGGGAACATGCTGGGTTATCCCCTTTTTGGCCATCAACTGCTCCCCCTCCTTACTCTCAAAATCGTACCAGGAGACGTTAATCTTATTGCCGTACTTCAAAAAAACTCCCTTAATCTGTTCGAGCGAAGGCAGAAGCGGGCCATGGTTCATATAAAGGACTTCAATCTTGACCTCTTTCGCAGCGAAAACTGTAAATGGAACAGAAAATAGAGCCAGGACTACCAAGCAAGATAAAATTATCTTTTTCATGACATGATCTCCCCATCTTTCATTCGGATTAGCCGGTTGGCTGTTTTAGCGAGTTCATCTTCATGGGTGACCATTAAAATAGCCACCCCCTCTTCCTTATGCAATTCGTTTAAAATATCCATAATGGCCTCGCCGGTACTTGAATCGAGGTTGCCAGTGGGCTCGTCGGCAAAGATAATTTTGGGGTTATTGATCAATGCTCTGGCAATGGCGACTCGCTGTTTTTCTCCTCCCGAGAGGGCTGACGGCAGGTGCTCGATCCTGTGCCCCAACTCCATCTTGCCAAGCAGCTCAGTTGCCCGCTTGCGACGTTCCTCGTTCGTCATCTTTAAAGGGAAAAGGGGAAGAGCCACATTCTCCCATGCGGAGAGGGTCGGGATGAGGTTAAAGGACTGGAAAATAAATCCGACATTTTCCCGGCGAAACAGGGCCAGCACATCTTCAGATGCTCCGTTCATCTCCTTCCCATTTAGAATCACCCTCCCCTTCGTGGGTTTTTCCAATCCTGACAAAAGAGAAAGGAGCGTGGTCTTGCCGCAGCCCGATTTTCCGACGAGGCAAGCGAATTCCCCTACATCAATAGCCAGCGAAACCCCCTTGACCACTTCAAGGTCTCCATATTTCTTGCTTAGACCTGTACCCGATAAAATAGTTGATTTACTCATGTCTTAAGACCTCCGATGGTTTGATTTTTGAAATGTGCCTGCCCAGCAGCCCGCCTGTCATTCCTCCTATAATTATTGAAAGGAGGATGGCAAAGAAAGCCAGATTCCAGGGGATATGAACGGGAAGCCGCAGGGTCTTAAATATCTGATCTCCTCCTCCTGGAAGAAAGTGCGGGTTTGGACTCATCTCCCACGGAATAGGAATATTGACCTTCATGAAACTTAAACCGAAAGAGGCTACAAGGGCTATCAGAAGTCCCAGAATCCCTGCCAAAAAGCACTGGATCACCGACTCTGACATCAGTTGAGAGACCACGTTTCGATTGGTCCAGCCAACCGCTTTGAGAACCCCGATCTCTCTTGCCCGCTCGGCAACATTTCCTGCCATAGTCTTAAAGGCGATCAGGACGGCGACAATGATCGCAATCAGAGAGGCAGCGAGAGTAAATTTGTCCGAAAGGGCAAAGAGGCTGCCGAGGAGTTTCAGGAACGAGTCTGGTGTGGCTACCGTAGCCTTATTGCCAAGGAGACTCTTCATCTCGGATGCCAGGAGGGTAATCTTTTCCTGATCCGCCTTAATAAAGAGAAGGTTCACGTCGCCCGGTGCGTATGGAGAAACAGATTGCAGTTGTTTCGACGAAGCAGCCAGATCCTCTGCCTCTTTTAGAGGTAGGTACACGTTCGCTACGGCGATCTTAGCTGCACGGGATGCATCTACGAAACCCACGACAGGAAATTTGTGATCGGCCACGGATATGGTGCCATTCAGTTTGATACCAAATTGCCGGGCGTAGGCCTGTTCAACAAGGGCTTCGGGTTTGCTGCCTTCGAGAAACCTTCCTTCTGTGACAGAAGAGCGAAGAAGACTTGGACCTATGGAGTTGTCTTTTTCAATCCCCAAAACGATCCAGGCCCGGTTCGGGTCGAAAACCCAGAGCAGCAGGCCTGCGCCTATTCCTCTTACGCCAGAAAGTTTCTGGACCTTTTCAACCTCTTCCTTATGAATCGTCACTGCCGAGCATGGAAAGACCGCTCCTACCAGCTCCTTCGGAACATCCCCAGACCGCTGAACCGTTATGTCAGCCCCGATTTCCTTGAGAGGAACATGGGCTGCCTGGCGGTAAGCCGATGAGAGAGAGTTAAGAATAATCAGAAGGGCGATTCCGATCGAGAGCCCGAGGATTGAAGTCACTGTTCTTCGTTTCTGGTAATAGAGTTCTTTCATCATGTAACGCAGATTCATCACTTACCTCCGTATATAGAGACTTAACTTTGCGCACGAGCCATGCTCTGACGCATGAGATCAAAGAACCGTTGTTGCTGAATGGGGTCGAGGATCTTCTTTGACTCCACGATGTGGGTGATCACTTCTTTTTGGATTTCATCCTGGATTCCAGCCATCTCTTTTCGCAGATTTTCTATACTCGCAGGGTCGCTATCTCTCTGAAGGAGATCTGTCAGAGTCTCTTTTTTCTCCTCCATGCGGGCCCCCAGCTCCGCAAGTCGCGCATGAAACTTTTGAGCTAGAGGCTCCATCTTTGATAGTTGAACCTTTGAAAGCCCAAGGGACTGATACAGATGACTATCACCCGGTGACATGGGACAGGGCGCGGTGGATGGAGTGGAGGCATTAACGTAATAATGGTATCCCATGGAGACCAGAACACCTGCGTTGATTGCTAATGACAAAATTAAAATAAGGATCAACCATTTTGATCTCATCTGGAATCACTCTCCTTATAACTCGCCATGCGATAATATCCTTCTGCAAGCGTCCTGGGGGGCGCAGGATCAAAAACCCTCATAGAATTAAAAACGGTTTCGCTGGCCTGCTCATAATGGAGCAGGAATATGTTAGACTGTGCCAGGGTCTTTCCAAGATACGTTCCGGTTAGTATCCCAACGACTAAAAGCATGAAGACGATGACCGGTGCTGGTAATAACCGGGGAACCCATTGGAGACTGGGAAAGAGACACTGTTCACGAGGTTCCTTAATTTTTCTAACCACTTGCCGGTAAAACCATGGAT
>Ga0315282_10012054_pt1 | contig 13285 bp, 9 predicted proteins | sample YL17G07_20_MG_FD_203693 | JGI IMG/M metagenome (GOLD analysis project Ga0315282, IMG submission 203693) | Sediment microbial communities from Yellowstone Lake, YNP, Wyoming, USA - YL17G07_20 | ecosystem: Environmental > Aquatic > Freshwater > Lake > Sediment | place: USA: Wyoming | collected...
TGAAATTTCATCTTATTTTGAAGAAGCTTTGAAATATCATGATAATGCCAAAGCTATCTGCAACTGGATAATGGGAGATTTTACATCATTTATTAACAAAGATTCGATATCAATAAGTGAAAGTAAAATATCGCCACAAAGTCTTGCAAGTCTTGTAAAAATGATTGACAGCCAGGAAATTAACATTAAAATTGCAAAATCGGTTTTTGAAGAGATGTATGCAAGCGGAAAAACCCCTCAGGAAATTATCTCGGATAAAAATTTAAAACAGATAAATAATGCCAATGAGCTTGATTTATTAGTAGATGAAATAATTTCAAAAAATCCTGATGCTGTCGTACAATATAAATCAGGCAAAACAAAAGCATTAGGATTTCTGGTTGGTCAGATTATGGCAAAAACACAAGGCAAAGCAAACCCTAAAATAGTAAACGAATTAATAATAAAAAAATTATCATAAAAATTTTAACATTTTATTAAATTTTACTTTTTTATTTTATTGTTTGTTTTGTTTTTTCTTTATTTATTTGTATTATTATTTTATTTGATTGATATTTTATTATTTAATTTGATTTCCGTTTGTAATTTTAATTTTTTTATATTTTATTTGATTTGTTTTTTGTTTATTTTGTTTATTTTGTTTTTATTTTTGTTTTTTATTTGGAGAGGAGTAAGCAATGAGTGAAATAAAAACCATAGGAATTCTTACCGGAGGTGGCGATTCTCCTGCAACAAATGCCATTATAAGGGCGGTTTATGTTAAAGCAAAAAGCTATAAATATAAAACAGCAGGGATAAAAAACGGCTGGGACGGGCTTGTAAGCGGTAATGTTGTGGAATTAAAAAGAGATCTGGTTTCCGGAATTCTTGACAGAGGGGGAACTATTCTTGGTTCAGCAAGAGTTAATCCTTTCAAGATTGAAAATGGTGTGGAAATGGTTAAGGAAAACATAAAAAAGTTTTCAATTGACTCTATAATATGCATTGGCGGAGATGATACAAATGTAATAATGCATAGACTTAGCCAATACAATATAAAGGGTGTTGGAATTCCGCAAACAATAGATAATGATATCAATTATAATGATTATTCTATAGGTTTTGACAGCGCAGTTGAAATTGCAACAGATGCAATTGATAAGCTCCATACTACAGCTTCATCTCATCACAGGATTATGATTCTTGAAGTTATGGGAAGAGAAGCAGGCTGGATTGCTCTATACGCCGGTGTAGCTGGAGGAGCAGACCTTATCTTAATCCCCGAAGTTCCGTTTGATTATGATTATGTTGTTAATGTAATTGAGAAAAGAAGAGAAAGAGGCAAGGATTACAGTATTATTGTTGTTGCTGAAGGAGCAAGGCCGGAGATTAAAGATTCTCAAATTGAAGTAAAAAAAGGCTTAAATAATATTGCACCTGCACAATTTGGGGGTATTGGAAATATAATTGCAAAGGAAATAGAGAGACGTACTGGTTATGAGACAAGAGTAACAGTTTTAGGTCATCTGCAAAGAGGAGGAAAACCAACAGCTTTTGACAGGATTTTAGCAACGAGAATAGGTATTAAGGCAGTAGAATTAACTCATGAAGGAAAATTTGATTATATGGTATGTTTTGAAGGAAATGTAATTAAAGCTGAACCTATGGAAAAAGTTCTTAGTGAAAGCAAGCCTATGGATTTGGAATTATATGAAATGGCTAAAATTTTTTATTAAAACAGCCCGAAATTTTTTATTAAAACAGGTTAAATTTTAATCAAAAAATAAAAAATGAAGATAAAAAAATTAAAGAAAGAAAGGAAATAAAAAATGATCATAGCAATAGGAAATGTAGGGAGCACTTCCTTAAAAAGCAAAATCCTTGATATAAATGATAAAAATGAAATTAAAACTTTGGGTGAAGCAAATCTTGATAAAATAAAAACAGAAGGAGAATCAAATTTCTCACATAGAGCAGGCTCAGGTGAATCAGTTAAAGAAGTTGTAAATGTCATGGGCTTTAAAAATGGCATTAAGTTAATTCTTGACTGGTACATTGCAAATGGAGTAATAAAGCAGTACAGGGATATAGAAGCAATGGGATTTAAAACAATTCTTGGCCAAACAAATGGTGCCAACCTTTTAACACCTGAGATTTTAGATGAAATGAAAAGATTTGCATTTGTTGCACCTGTGCATAACACCCCTTATCTTGAAGCAATTGATGAATTTAAAAAAGTTTTAGGAGATGACGTTCCTCTTGTAGGTGTTTTTGAACCTTCTTTTCATTATTCTATTCCTGAATATAGAAGGTTACCCGGCTTTCCATGGAAATGGTATGAAGAGCTTGGAATCAGACAAAATGGTTTTCATGGGTCTTCACATAGATACATGTCAGCAATGGTATATAAACTTGAAGGAACAGATAAATTAAGAGTTATTACTGTTCATCTTGGTGGCTCAAGTTCAATCTGTGCACATAAAAATGGAAAATCAGTTGATACAAGTATGAAATTTTCTACTGATTCCGGACTTCTGCAAGGCACAAGAATTGGTGATTGTGATGGGATAGGATTGCTATTTGCAATGAAATCTCTTGGACTTTCAATAGAAGAAGCACAAAAGGAAATTTCCGGGAATTCAGGACTGAAAGGAATGGCAGGAATAGGAACTGATGATTACAGAGCAATATATGCTGCTGGAGAAGCCGGAAATGAAAGATGCAAAATGACAATTGCTGCATTTATTGATGGAGTAAGAAAATATATTGGTGCATTTTCAGCAATTCTTGGCGGAGTTGATGTAATAGCTTTTGGTGGCGGAATTGCTGAAGGGGGAAAAGACACAAGACAAAGAATACTTGAAAATATGGAGTATATGGGTATAAAACTTGATTTAGCTAAAAATGAGGATTTTAACGGTAAGCAAGCTTTAATTTCAGCACCAGACTCAAAAGTAAAAATTTATATAACTCCAACTAATGAAGAAATAGTAGTAGCATATTTTGTTAAGAAAGTTGTTGAAAACGGAAGAGATTTAAAACCTGAAGAAATGGTTTTCAGGCTATAAGGTTATAATTATTATAAGGCTATAAAGACCTATAAAAACTATAACTATAAATATTAAAATTAACTTATGATAAGTTTTTAAAGTTTTAGGTTTAAATTACTATAATAAATATTTTTTATAATTTTTTTAGATTTTAATTTAATTTAAGTTAAAGTTCAATTAGTTCTAAATAGTTTTTTAGTCTAGAAATAACAGTAATTTTTCCTAATATTTCTATAGTTTCAAACAGGGGTGGGCTTACAGGTTCACCCCAGATTGCAATCCTTATGACTTCTGCAATTTTTCTGAAATTTAAGTTCAGCTCATCTGTCATATTTCTAAGTGCAGGTTCTATTTTATCTGTGTTAAAATCATTTTCAGAAATTTTATTTAACTTGTCAATGCAACTGACAAGTATTGATTTTGCATCAATATCCTTATTTTTAAAATAATTTTTTAACTTATCAGAATATTTTATATTAAAGAAAAAAGGCATAATTTTATTTTGCATTTCATTTAAAGTTTTAGCTCTCTCTTTTATAATCGGAACTATTTTAGCAATTTTTTGTTCAAGCATTTCTGCAATTATTTTTTCATCAATATCCTGATTATCAAGATTATTATCAGGATTCTTATTAATATGGTCCTTAAAATACTGAAGGTTATTTTTTAATAATCTTTCTGTTAAAAGTTTTTCCAGCTCTTTGTTATCTTTATTTCTTATATAATAGCTATTTATAAAAAGCAGCTTTTCATAATCAAACCTTGAAGCCTTCTTATTAACAGATTTTAAATCAAACTTCTCGATCATTTCATCCACTGTAAAAAAAGTAGATTTTTCATCATAAGCCCAACCCAGAAGAGCAATATAATTTAAGACAGCTTCAGGTAAAAAACCTTCTTCTCTGTAAGATTCTATGGAAATTGAGCCATGTCTTTTACTTAATTTCTGACCGTCAGCAGATAAAATCATTGGCAGATGGGTAAAATCAGGATAATTAAATCCAAGGCCGTCATAAATTAAAAGCTGTTTTGGCGTGTTGGAAAGATGATCCTCGCCTCTAATAACGTGTGTAATCTTCATTAAAAAATCATCTATTGCAACTGAAAAATTATATGTCGGTGTTTTATTTGAACGTAAAATTATATAATCTTCAATAGTATTGCTGTTTACTTCAATATGCCCGTAAACATTATCATTAAATGAAATAATCTTATTTTCCGGAACAATAATTCTTATTGAAAATTTTTCATTAGCGGATATTTTTCTTTGTATTTGTGCATCTGAAAGATTTAAACATTTTTTATCATATTTAAAAAAAACACCATTTTTTAAAGCTTCTTCCCTTTTTTTTTGCAGTTCTTCTGCGCTGCAAAAGCAGTAGTAAGCTTTGCCTTCATTTAATAATTTATATGCATATTTTATATAAATATCCTGTCTTTCTGATTGCCGGTAAGGACCATAATTTCCCCCTGCAAAAGGACCTTCATCCCAGTTTAGCCCAAGCCATTTCAAAGAATCAATGATAGTGTTTATTGTATCTTCTTTGTGTCTTTTAATATCAGTATCTTCAATTCTTAATATAAATTTGCCGCCAGTTTTTTTTGCATACAGCCAGTTAAAAAAAGCTGTTCTTGCGCTTCCAATGTGCAGATAACCCGTAGGGCTTGGTGCAAATCTAAGTCTTATATTTTGATTTTTTATATTCTGGTTTTGCAATTAACTTTGTTTTTTATTTTGTCTTTTATTTTAATTGTTTACAGTTAATTTGTCACGGGGACGTATAATTTGACATAAGCGCTAACTAACAAAAATTTGTTTTTTATGTAATTATGTCAAATTATACGTCCCCGTGACATTAAAGCATTAAAAAATTTTTAAGGATTAACCCATACTTTTATAAGTCTTGTTTTTTCAACCCTCGTATCCCATAATGGATCCTGTCTGTGTGTATATCCTGAGGGAACGCCTGAATAAACTTCATTAATGAATTCAATATTTGTAAATCCTGCATCCCTTAAAATCTGATTTGCCTGTTCAATTGGCATGAGGCACACAAATGGAAGTACTGGCATATCCGCATCAGTTATAGGAACCTGATCCTTTGGTTCTGTGCCGTATTTAAACTGAGCTATTGAAATCTGATCTGCAGGAGTAAATCTGTTTGGAACCATTACCTGTCCTGTAGCAGGATCAGTTGTTATCTGAAGATTAAATGTATCTTCTTTTGGTTTTACAAATTTTTCAATTGGCAGGGCTTTTGTAGCTTTCTCCATAAATAATTTCCACATCTTTGCAGGCTGGGCTCCACCTTGCACTCTTTCTCCATGAATTGCACCCATTTTTTTATTTTCCTCAGGGTAACCCATCCAGAAACATGCTGCAAGATTTGTAGTAAAACCTGTAAACCAGGCATTTTCTGCTTCCTGTGTTGTACCTGTTTTTCCTGCAACTTCTCTGTCATCAAGTCTTGCATTGGTGCCTGTGCCACGCTGAACAACCTGTTTCATTATTTCTATTGCTCTGTATGCATTTATTGCTGCTATTACCTGATTTTTTGGAGGTTCTTTATATTCATAAAGTACATTTCCATCCTTATCCACTACTTTTAATATTGCTACCGGATCATGTCTTGCCCCATAATCAGCTATTGTTGAAAAAGCAGTACAAACTTCAAGTGGAGATACTCCTGTTGTAAGACCTCCAAGACCTATAGCAGGATAACCTTCAAGTGGTGTTTGAATCCCCATTGCATTTGCTACCCTTGAAACTGCATCTCCGCCAACTCTCATAATAAGCTGGGCATAAACAACATTTACAGATTTTACAGTACCATCTATTATACTCATTTCAGTATTATCAGGAAATTTTTCACCCATATAATTTGATATTTCCCATGGTTTGCTGTTTGGAATTTCAAATTCAATAGGGCCATTTGGATTAAAAGTCATGTAGGGACTTATACCTTGCTCAAGCGCTGCAATTAATGCAAAAACTTTAAAAGTTGAGCCGGGCTGCCTCTTGCTTTGAGTTGCAAGATTAAATTTCATGGTATTAAAATCTTTTCCGCCAACCATTGCTTTTATAAATCCATTTCCTGGATCCATTGCTACCATTGCTCCTGTCGGGTCATCAGGATCAGGCAGTATTTCTTTTATAGCATCCTCAGCATAAACCTGCATATTTGAATCAAGAGTGGTATAAATTTCAAAACCACCATTAAATACTTTATTTACACCATATTTACCTATGAGTTCCTGTTTAACATATTCTACAAAATAAGGAGCAAAGTCAGTACTTTCCTCTTTTGCTCTTTCAAGAATTATTGGCTGTTTGACAGCATCAGCATATTCTTCCTTTGTAATATATTTTAATTCATACATTTTTGCTAAAACATTGTTTCTTCTTTCATATGCAGCCTGATAATTTGTATATGGAGATAACTGGCTGGGAGATTGTGGCAATCCTGCAAGAAGGGCACATTCCGCCAGATTAAGATCTTCAACATTTTTGTTAAAAAAAGTTTTTGCTGCAGCCTGAACTCCATAAGCACCTTCACCAAAATATACGGTATTTAAATACATTTCAAGTATTTCTTTTTTTGTATAAATTTTTTCCAGCTGATAAGCAAGAACTGCTTCTTTGATTTTTCTTTCATAAGAAATTACATTTTTTTCTTCTGGTATATATACCTGCCTTATATATTGTTGAGTAAGAGTACTTCCGCCCTGAGTTATTTCCCCAGCTTTAAGATTAACAAAAAATGATCTGAAAATTCCCTCAAAATCAACTCCGTGATGTTCATAAAATCTTTCATCTTCAATTGATACTACAGCATTTATTAAATTTTTTGGAATCTGATCAAAAGAAACAAGCTCCCTGTTTTGCTCACCATGCAAAGTGCCAATTAATTTTCCATCCGCTGAATATATTTTTGAAGTCAGGGCATTTTGAACCGGTGAGAAGTCTTTAATATCGGGCAAATCTTTAAAAAATCCTGCAATAATATTACCGCCTATAAATAAACCTGCAGAAATAACTGCAATGTTAACAAGAGCAAACAATAAAATAATTGCAATTAATACTGCTGCTATTTCAGGTGCTTTTTTAATTTTATGTTTTTTTCTTAAATGAGACATTTTTATAAATTATTTTTTAAACTATTTTTTCCTGTTTTTTTGTTTTTACTACTTAGCTATTTTTTAAAAAGCTTTTATAAAGGATACAAACAAAAACGATACAAACAAAAATAATATCATGATTATTTTAAATATAAAATCATTAAAATCAATAATAAAAAAATTAAGCATGATAATTAGAAATAACAATAAGTAATAATAAGAATAACAGAATGTATATTAAAGTATGAAATATAATAAAGGCCGTATTAATTAATTTAATAATTAAAATAAAAAGTGCTGTATCAATACCCTTAAAAAATTCTTTTATAAATTATTATTGCATTAATCCAAATATTTGCATATAATAAAAACGCAATAAAGTAGCTATATGCAATTAATTGCGAATTTTTATATTTAAAATCTTAAAATTCAAGGATTTAAAATTTTATGATAAGAAATAAGAAAAAATAAAAACCAATAAGAGTAAAAATTGATAAGAACAAAATAGTATGTAAATAAAGTAAAATAGTAGAAGAAAAAATAAAAAAATTTTCATAAAGTTTTTATTATAAATTTACTTAAAGATACAAATACTTAAAGTTGCAAATAAAAACAAAAAATATATACTTTCCTAAATAGAATTTAAAAATAGGTTAAAATTTTAATTTATAGTTGATTTTATGTTTAAGATATTAAAATTTTTTAAAACTGATTAGCATAAACTGATTAAAATGTTTTAAATCAGATATAAATTTTCAGATAATTTTTTAAGTTGATTAATTAAAAATTTCTACAAAAGGTGGTTTTTTTATGAATAAGCTTGCTATTGATGAAATCAGGCAGTTAACAGAAAAATCTTATAAATGCCGCAAGAATATACTAAAAATGATGCGTTTTGGTGAAGCTCACATAGGAGGTGCTTTTTCAAGTCTTGATATAATCACAGTATTATATAATAAAATTTTGCGTCATGATCCGAAAAATCCAAAATGGGAAGACAGGGACAGATTTGTTTTATCGGCAGGTCATAAATGCATGGCACTTTATACTACTCTTGCAGATCAGGGATATTTTGAGGAAGAAGTTTTATGGACTTATAATACTTTTAATACAAGGGTACCGATGCACCCTGATGAAAAAGTACTTCGAGGAATCGAGTTTCCTACTGGTTCACTTGGGCACGGACTTCCTGTCGGGCAGGGAATGGCTCATGCTGGAAAGCTTGACGGGAAAAACTACAGGGTTTTTGTAATGCTTGGAGACGGAGAAAGTGCTGAAGGAAGTGTGTGGGAAGCAGTAATGTCTGCAGGTCATTTTGGACTTGATAATCTTATAGTTATTGTTGACAGGAATGGACTTCAGGTTAATGGCAGGACAGAGCAAATAATGAATTCAAACCCGCTTGAAGAAAAATATAAGGCATTTGGATGGGAAACAAAAACAATAAACGGTCATGATTTTGAAGAAATATACGAAGCATTATCAGAGGTGCCTTTTAAAGCTGGAAAGCCTTCTGCAATTATAGCAAATACTATTAAATGCAAAGGCCTTCCTTCTGCTGAAGACAAATATGAATTTCATCACTGGCATTTTAAAAATTCAGAAATTGATGATGCAATAAATGAGGTTGAAGAAGTGTGCAGAGAGGAGATGTGCAAGCTTGGATAATATGAATTTAAATAATAAAGTAAATAATGAAGCAAATAATGAAATGATTGAAGAAATAGAAAAAGAAGAAATATATGATGATGCAAGAAAAATACTTGCGGATTCACTTCTGGATTTAGGAAATAAATATAACAATGTTGTATATATTTCAATGGATTCATCAGCAGGTGCCAGTGGAAATCCTTTCAGGCAGGCTTTTCCTGAAAGACATTTTGAGTTTGGTATTGCAGAGCAAAATGCTATGGGAGAAGCTGCAGGTATGGCAATATCAGGTAAAATTCCTGTAATTGCAGCTTATGTTCCTTTTGCAACATACAGACCTTTTGAACAAATTAGAGATGATTTATGTAAAACAAAATTAAATGTTATTATAATTGGTAATAATAGCGGTTTTTCTGTAAGCGCATTAGGACCGACTCATACTGTTTTAGAGGAAGTAGGAATACTTAGGGCTTTACCCAACATGACAATAATTTGTCCGGCTGATGGAGTTGAATACAAACAAGTTCTTGAAGTTGCGCTGAAAGTTAAGAGCCCGACATATATAAGGGTTTCAAGAATTAAAGCCAAAAGAATATTTAAAGATGAGCATAAGCTTGTTTTCGGAAAAGCTGATGTTGTAAAGGAAGGCAGCGACATAAGTATTGTTGCAGCAGGCACTATGGTTTCAAGATCACTTGAAGCAGCCTTTGAACTTGAAAAGAATGGTATTAGTGCTGAAGTTATAAGTATGAGTACGATTAAACCCTTAGATGAAGAAGCTATTATTAAATCTGCAAGAAAAACAGGCAAAGTAGTTACAGTTGAAGAGCATTCAATTTATAATGGACTTGGTTCTGCAGTTGCAGAAGTTTTAGTACAGAATTTTCCAGTCAGGATGAAATTTATAGGTGTTCCTGATGAATACGCTCCTGTTGGAACTTATGAAGAGTTAATTGATTATTACAATTTAACAGGTCAAAAAATTACCAGTCAGGTTCTGGATTTTTATAAAAGTTTATAATAATGATATATATAATTTATATATAATAATAGAAAATAATAATAGAAATAATAAAAAAATAAATATAAAACTTTAAAATAATAAATGCTAATAAAATATAAAAACTAAATAATATAAAAATTTTGTTTTTAATTTTTACAACAGTTTTTAAATAAATTAAAAGAAATACTTTGGAAATTAAAAAAAACTTTGGGAGGATTAATGAAAATAGCAATTGGTTGTGATTATCAGGCGGAAGTAATTGATTTAAAAAACGCATTAATAGAAGTATTAAAAGAAAGAAACATTGAGTTTAAGGATTTTGGAGTATTTACAACTGAACCTGTAGATTATCCGGATATTGCTAAGATTGTAGTTAAAGAAGTTCAAAATGGCAACTTTGACAGAGGAATACTTGTTTGTGGCACTGGAATAGGAATGGCAATTTGTGCCAATAAATTTGATGGAATTAGAGCTGCGGTATGTCATGACCTTTATTCTACTCAAAGATCCATTCTTTCAAATAATTGTCAGGTTATGACGATGGGCGGACTTGTAATAGGGAAGAGTACAGGTCAGGAACTTTTAAAAGTATGGCTTGATCTGGAATTTAAAGGCGGTCCTTCTGCAAGAAAAGTTGAAAAGATAATGCAACTTGAAAAGTTATAATAGAGTTATAAAAAAAGATATTATAAAAATTATAAAAAAGATATAATAAAATAATAATCATAAAAATAAATTATTAGCAAGTTAGCAAGATATAAATAATAGTTAAAAAGTAGTTGGCAGCTAAGGGGATAGATATAATTTAATATAATTTAAGAGAATAAAAAGAAAATAAATTTTAAGAAATAAATAATTTATAATTTATGTTATAGAATTAATAGAATATAAAATATATTACTATAGATTACTAAAATATATCAATAAGATGGCTTACGATATTAAAATGATAGTAAAAGTCGCATCTTTATATTATAAAGACGGCTTAACACAGGAAGAAATAGCAGATAAAATAAAAATTTCAAAATATCAGGTAAACAGGATATTAAAAAGAGCTATTGAAACAGGTGTTGTTCAGATTACAATTAATGATTCTCTTGCAAGTATTTCAGAGTTTGAAGATAAACTTGAGAAAAAGTTTAATTTAAAGAGGGCAATAGTAGTTGATAATCTTGGTTTATCTGATAAAGAATTAAAAGCAAAATTAGGTCAAGTAGCTTCAAATTATTTGCTTGAAATCATAAAAAACAATGATGTTATTGGAGTAGCATGGGGCACTACTTTAAATGAAGTTGTAAATCATTTGCCTAAAAAAATAAACAAAAACGTAGAAGTTGTCCAGGTAACTGGAGGCGTTCATCAAATTTCTGTAAATTTAAATTGCCAGGATATTGCAAGAAGATTTGCAGCAGCGTTTAATACTGAACCTCATTTAATTTATGCACCTGCCATAGTGGAATCGCAAAAACTGCATGATATGTTAATTAATGAACCCTCCATAAAAGAAACTTTTAAGTATTTTGATAATATAACTATAGCTCTGGCAGGAATAGGTGCAATTTATCCAAAAGTAACATCATCATTTATTGAAACAGGAAGTTTTAATGAAGATGAACTTAGCAGTTTAAAAAATAACAATACTGTTGGAGATATATTTTCTCATTTTTTTGATATTGATGGAAATATAACGAGCCCTGAAATCGATAAGAGAATTATAACAATTTCAACTGAAAATCTGCTTAAAATACCATATTTAATAGGAATTGCAGGGGGAGAAGCAAAAGCAGAAGCAATTCTTGGTGCATTAAGAGGAAAATATATAAATATTTTAATTACTGACAGTAAAGCTGCTGCAAAAATATTAAAACTTGCAAAATAATTTTTAATTTATAAAAAACTAATCCTATTTTTTTGTAAAATGCTGTATTATTTATTTTTTTTAAATGTTAATTGCAACATTGCAATAATTTGCGCAAAATAAAAAAACTGTTATAATACGTTTTATTTTTTTAATGTTTTAATAATTTTATTTTTTAATAATTAAAAAAGATTATAAATTTGTGAATTTAAAAGTTTATTATTTTTGTAACTAATGAAGTTTAAATAAAAAAAAATTTTTAAAAATAAAATTAAGCTGAAAGGGTTAATCTTATGGAGAAAATATCAAAGGAAATGCAAATAGAAATGCTAAAAAAAATTCTTGAAATTAGAAGATTTGAAGAAAGAGCAGTTCAATACTATCAAAGATCAAAAATCTGGGGTTATCTTCATCCATATATCGGCGAAGAAGCAGTTGCAGTTGGTGCATGTATGGCTATAAATAAAGAAGATTATATTATATCTACGCATAGAGGACACGGCCATGCAATTGCAAAAGGTGCAGATTTAAATAAGATGATGGCTGAGCTTTTTGGAAAATCTACCGGTTACTGCAAAGGCAGAGGCGGTTCAATGCACATTGCTGATACTGAGCTTGGTATGCTTGGCGCAAACGGGATTGTTGGAGGAGGTTTGCCTATTTCAGTTGGAGCAGGTTTTAGCTGTAAAATGGAAAAGAAAGGGAGAGTTACTATTTGTTTTTTTGGTGACGGGGCAGCAAATAACGGAGTATTCCATGAAGCATTAAACATGTCTGCAATTTTTAAACTTCCGGTGATTTATATTTGTGAAAATAATCTGTATGCAATTTCAATGTGCTCAAGAGAATCAGTTGCAGGAAATGATATAGCCGGAAGGTCAAAAAGTTATGGGATACCAGGATATAAAGCAGATGGCAGTGATGTAATTGCTATGTATGAAGCTGTTGAAAAAGCAGTTGATTATGCAAGAAAAGGTAATGGCCCTTCATTAATTGAAGCTCAAACTTACAGATTTTTTGGACATCATCCTAATGACCCTGCTACTTACAGGCCAAAAGAAGAAGCAGAAAATGAAAAAGCTAACAGAGATTGTTTAAAAAATTTTAAGCAAAAGCTTGTTAAAGACAAGATTATTACAGAAGAACAATTTAACGAAATGGATAAGGAAATTGAAAAAAGAATAGATGCTGCTGTTGAATTTGCAGAAAACAGTCCTGAACCTGAACTTGAAAAATTTCTTGAAAGAGTAGCTCTTAATCAGTAAAACTTATTTTTGTATTTATATTTTTATAACGTTATTTCTTTATAAGCTGTTTGAATTTTAAATTAAAGCAAAAAGATTATTAACTTTAAAAATACAAATTTATTAGAAATTTATTAGAAGTAGAAATTCTAAATAAAGGAATTAAAATAATTTTTAAATAAATTGAAAGGATTTTAAATGAGAGAAATTGAGTATAGAGAAGCAATAAAAGAAGCAATTATTGAAGAAATGGACAGAGATCCAAAAGTATTTTTACTTGGTGAGGATATTGGTGTTTATGGTGGTGCTTTTAGAGCATATAAAGGTCTTCTGGAAAAATATGGTCCTGAAAGAGTAGTAAATACTCCTATATCAGAGCAGG
>Ga0315282_10012055_pt1 | contig 13285 bp, 17 predicted proteins | sample YL17G07_20_MG_FD_203693 | JGI IMG/M metagenome (GOLD analysis project Ga0315282, IMG submission 203693) | Sediment microbial communities from Yellowstone Lake, YNP, Wyoming, USA - YL17G07_20 | ecosystem: Environmental > Aquatic > Freshwater > Lake > Sediment | place: USA: Wyoming | collected...
TTTGCACCCAGGCGGAACTATGCTTGAAACGCTCACGATGTTGCAGTGCTGTATGCCTGCGTCTCTGAGGGCCAATTCAAAAGATTGCAGTTGCTCCTTGTGCTTGCCTACGCCCTTGGTCAAGAAGAAATATTTCGGAATCATTTTGCAATTTCGGAATAGAATAAATAGAATAAGCTTATTAGCCTTTTGTTTTTTTAGAAAAGTGTACTAGCGCAAGGGAAAAGAGTAACGGAGCTTTATGCTCGATTAATTTGAGGTCTAACCAAGTGAAAGCATATCAAAGCGTATTTAGAGACGAAACAAAGCTTGATATCAACTACGTTCCTTACAAGCTTCCCCATCGAGACAGAGAACTGCGTTTGCTCACCGAGTTTTTCAGTTTCGCGCTTCAGTCGCCAGAGAAGATGGCTCAAAGGGTCATGATAACAGGCGACGTTGGCACAGGCAAAACCGTTCTTTCTCAACGTTTCGGCGCTGACATAACTCGCGAAGCAAGCAAGCGCGGCATCAATCTTCGATACATTCATGTCAACTGCCGTGAATACCGGGGAAGCCTCTTCCTCATCCTTCAGCACGCAGTCTCCGTTTTCCATCCCAACTTTCCAAGGCGCGGCTATTCTGCAGAAGAGCTTCTGCGAATTCTTGTGCAGATGTTCGATGAAGAAAACGTGTATGTAATACTGACCTTAGACGAGTTCGACAGCTTGGTTGAGAAGGAAGGCTCAGAAGCAGTTTACAAGCTGACTCGGCTTCATGAGGCAAGGCAGAACAAACCTCAGAGGCTCTCGCTTATATGCGTTCTTAGAAACCTGAAAGAAATCGAACGACTGGACGCTAGCACAAGAAGCACCTTACAGACCAACATACTAAGCCTGGAAAAATACTCAAGACAACAACTGATAGACATCCTCAACGACCGTGTCTCACTGGCCTTCAAACCCTCAACTGTCACCGAAGGCACCATAAATCTGACGGCTGAGCTTGCCTTCTCTGAAGATGGAAACGCTCGGTTCGGGATTGAGCTGCTCTGGCGAGCGGGAAAATACGCGGATGCTGACGAACTAGGCACCGTCTCACCAGAGTATGTTCGAAGGGCCGTTTCAAGCATCGTCCCAGCAATGCGCAAAACTGATTTAGCCTCTCTGAACTTTCATGAAGAACTCTTCGCACTTGGCATAGCCCGGCTTTTCAAAGAAAGCCAAAAGTCGCAAGTCTCTCTTGCAGAAGCGGAACAGGCTTACGCTGTCGTCTGTGAGGAATTCAACGTGCAGCCTCACAGTCACACGCAGCTGTGGAAGTATCTCCAAACCCTTTCAACGGCTGGCATAATAGAGACAGAGGTTTCAACAGTTGCGCCTAGAGGAAGATCAACACTCATCTGCCTGCCTAGAATACCAGCTCGCGAACTTGAAATGGAATTGTGTGCGCTGTTGGAAAAGCAAGGAGCGTGAGAATGGTATGAATGTAGACGAGGTTTTTTCTTCAAAACTGAGAATGAGAATACTGAAAGTTCTGGCGCAGGTAGGCGAAGTCAACGTTTCAGAAATCGCGCGAAGACTCGGCGTTAACTATCAGTCAGCAAGCAAGCACTTGCAGGTCTTGGAAGACGAAGGCATCATTCAGCACAAAATGTTCGGGCGCATTCGGCTGTACAGACTGAACGAGCACTCGCCCAAAGCGAAGGCTGTCCAAAATCTCATAGAAGTCTGGGAACAAGCCAAGCGAAAAGATTGCTAAGTGGTTTCCATGAGTGACTTGAAAAATGTTGCCTTGATTGGGCTTAGTATGGGGAGAAACCAATGATTCGTGAGATGAAGCAAGGAGAAGAAGACGAAATCAGAACAATTCTTGCAAAGCTCGATTATGAAGACCAAGTTTTTCGTCGCAAGCAGGCAAAATCACTGGAACAATGTCTTGCAGAAAGCAGCAACGTATCCATAACCGAAAGGATAGAAGGAAAGAACGTTATCTTTGTTGCAGAAGAAGATGTGAAGGTCGTAGGCTTGTGCTGGTGTACGGTTGTTGATCGAGGCGTGGATAAGCAGGGCGAAATAGCCGAGTTCTACGTTGAGAAAGAGTTCAGAGGCAAAGGAATTGGAAACGCGTTGATAGCTGCTGCAAAGCAGCTTTTCACCAACGAAAAAGTAACGGTTGCCTTCGTCTGGACTCACCGCGGCAACGAATCAGCCGTAGAGCTCTACAAGAATACAGGCTTCAAGGAGGTCGACCAGTTGGTGATGGCTTTTATACCTCCTAAGTAGAACGAGAATCAGCATGTGTAATCACGGTGGCGCAAGGTTTTGATCAATGGAGAGTTTAGAGAAAAGATAAGTGAATTTGAAGAGATTCTGCAAAAAGTCGCAGGCGAGATAGCCAAGGGGACGCTGTCTGAAAAGCTTCCGCCCTCAGAACTGCTCAAGAAAGCGGAAGACCACATTGATCGCCTCAGAGACTTGGCAACAGCTAGTGAAGAAACAATGCTTTTTCTTAAGCCAGAAAGAGCCCCTACTGTTCAGTCCAAGTGCAAAAACTTCGTTCAGACACTCACAACTTTCAGGGGCATCCTGCTCCAGAACACGACTGACCCTTTTGCGAATTCCCGCTTGGCCTTCGAACAGCTCAGGAAAGCGTTAGGTGACGGTTCGGACCTGCTGTTCTTGATGCGAGAAGTAAGAGACACGCCCTCACCGCTTATCAGCACAGCGCTCGCATTCAAGAAAGCCTCTGAAGCCAAGAGCTCAGTGATAAGCATTCAGGCATCTGAGGACGTTCAGCCGCTCATCAAATACGTGCTAGGCCGCATAGCCGAGTTCAATACTGCATTGGTCGGTCTAGGAAAGAAAGTTGACGAAATGAAGCAGATCGCGCGCGAACTTCAAGAGGAAAGCTTGAAAATCCTCGTCAGCAAGGCACCTGCCCAAAGCATGAAAGATGAAAGCAAAACAGAAAAGAGGCGGCTCTCACTTTCAAACTTCAAAGTTGAAGAGAAAGTCGGAGGTAACAGCCATGTCAATGATTGACGTTTCAAACAAGCCTGAAGTCTTTCGTGAAGCGACCGCTTTAGGAACCATTAAACTGAAACCTAAAACCGTCCGCTTGATCAAAGAAGGAAAAATCGCTAAGGGAGACCCTATCTATGCAGCGAGGATTGCGGGGATCTTGGCCGCTAAGAAGACATGCACTTTGATCCCGCTTTGCCATCCGCTGCCATTGACAAGCGTGCAGATTGAAATAACTGTCTCTGGTAAGCGTACGGTGAGCGTTACTGCAACGGTTAAGACGAAGGCTCAAACCGGTGTCGAAATGGAAGCCTTGACAGCAGTAGCCGTTAGTCTCTTGACGATTTGGGACATGACCAAGCAATACGAAAAAGATGCGAAAGGGCAATACCCATCAACCGCAATCCAGAATATTCACGTTGTCAAGAAAGTTAAAGAAGGCAGAAGTGGGAAGGCTTCTCGAAAATGAGCGAAAGCACAAGAAAACACAAAGCTGAAGCCCCAAAAAAGCTAGCGTTCGCCATTTTCATCTGCAGCACGTCTCGCTATCAACAACTGAAGAAAGGTGAGAAAGTGCAAGATGCATCAGGAGACTTGGTTGAATCTTTGCTGAAAAGAGGCGGACATGCGGTATTGTTTCGGAAGATAATCCCTGATGACAAGGGTCTGATTGAGCAGAGCATGCGGTCTGTTCTGGGTTCGAATGACGTCGATGCTGCTGTCTTTTGCGGCGGCACTGGCATAACCTCTACGGATGTAACTATTGAAACTGTTACTCCCTTCTTCGAGAAGATCCTACATGGGTTCGGCGAGATTTTCAGACGTCTAAGCTATGACGAGATAGGTTCATCTGCTGTTCTGTCTCGTGCCGTTGCAGGCGTAGCGAAAGGTAAGGCTGTTTTCTGCATTCCAGGTTCGCCTAATGCTGTGCAGCTTTGCCTTGAGAAGTTGATCTTGCCTGAGACAGGTCATATTGTAAAGCACGCGAGAGAATTATAGGCGCCTAGGTTCAAGACTCATTCAGCGTCTTGACTCTATTGCTAAACAGAGCCTCGCCGTTGTGCTCTACGTTTGAAAGCGTGGAGTTTGCCAGGTAAACTTATATTTTCGGAAGTTGCCAACATCGTTAGGCATGTACGGGAATAACGATGGTTTTGAAAGACAGTTGTGGACGCCCGCTCCTCAACCTGCGAATTGCAATCACTAAGAAATGCAACTTGCGTTGCTCTTACTGCCATGGAGAAGGCGAAGTAAAGCGCCCAGAAAGCATTGAGACAGAAATGACAGGTGAAGAGATTGTTCGAATTGCCAAGGTTGCCGTTGGGCTTGGTATTTCAAGGTTGAAGTTGACTGGAGGAGAGCCTCTTACACGCTCTGATGTCGTTGAACTTGTGAAGAAAATCAGTCTCATATCACACTTGTCAGATCTTTCCATGACCACTAATGGAACATTGCTTGCTCCGCTGGCTAAGGATCTACATACAAGCGGTTTGAGGCGCGTAAACATAAACCTTCCAACACTGAATGGCGATGTCTATCACAAGCTTACGGAGGGCAACGTGAACAATGCTTTAGAGGGAGTCAAGGCTGCTGTTGAAGCGGGTTTTTGTCCAGTCAAGGTTAACATGCTTGTGCTGAAGGGTGTGAACGACTGTGCTGTTCCTGAGATGATCGAGTTTGCGAGAGAAACTGGCACGATTCTGCAGTTGATTGAGCTTGAGCCAATCAACGTGAGCGCCGCCTACTATTCTGCGAACCACAAGCCATTAGACGAGTACGAGGCTCTGCTGAAACAAGAGGCAGTCGAAGTTGAAACCAGACAGTATATGCAAAACCGTCGCATCTACCGTTTACCAGACGTGAAAGTCGAGACTATATGCCCAACTGAAAACACTAATTTTTGTCTACACTGCACGCGTCTGCGCGTGACGAGCGACGGGAAACTCAAGCCGTGTTTGATGAGGAATGACAACCTTGTAGACATTCTGACGCCTTTGAGGAATGGAGCGAGCGATGAAGAACTGGCGGAGCTGTTTGAGCTGGCAAACCAGAAAAGACAACCATACAACAAAGATTAAATAGAAACCTGGAACATTGACTTTCTGATATTTCATGCTTGGAGGCGAAAAAGTCAACCTTAGGCTTGCGGAAAAGGAAGATGTGCCTCTTTTGGTGCGATGGTTCAGCGATGTGAGATTTGCTGGCGACTATGAGCATTTTCCAGTGCAAGTGACCAAGGAACAGCTTGAAAAGCAGGTAGTAGAGCGGAAGCTCTACGAACAAGAATGGGTCGATTTCATAATAGAAAAAAAGAACGGAACTGGAATCGGATGGGCTGCTCACTACATTAGCGCACCCAACTTCGGCTGGACTGAGATAGGCTACGCGATTGTCCCTGAGGAAAGAGGCAAGGGGTACGGCACGGAAGCCATCCAAATACTAGTAGACTACTTGTTTCTTTCGAGAGACATTGCCAGAGTACAGGCGGTCATTGACTCGGAGAACTTGGCTTCAAGGCGGGCTTTGGAGAAGGCAGGTTTCAAAAAAGAGGGAACAATTCGGAAGGCGCTCTGGAACGCAAAGGGAAAGTGGGCAGACGGTTGCTTGTTTGCTATTCTGAGAGAAGAATGGAAAGAACCGCGTGTACTCGCGAAGACCTCCCGCAGAGGGCATGACAAATGAGGATTTTGACCTACAGGGATTTGGAATCAAAAAGCAGCCTATTGCCTTTGATGGAGCAAGCTTTTGGCTGGCCTTTCGACCCACGAGAGTTTGAGAAGTATGTCAAGATGGACCCGGGACTAAGGAACGGTGTTGTCGGGTTCTGTGGCGTTGAAAATGGGTGTGTTGTCGGGTTCGTTGGCGTAATGGACTTGGCCACACGAACCTTGAACGGAACAGTGGAGTACATGGGTGGAATATACGGCGTCGCCACTTTGCCCGGTCACACACGGAGAGGTATTGCCAAGAGGTTGCTGAACAGCGCAAACCAATACTTTAGCAAGAAGGGTTATCGCTTTTCCTTTCTGAATACAAGCCCGACGCTTGTGGCCTACGCCTTGTACTGCAAACTCGGTTATGAAGACGTGGTTGAGTACCCATGTGCGTACAGGATGTTTGAAACTCAGAAACCCGCGTCCTCAAGTGTAGCTGAAAATTCAGGGTTCGATCCTAACAAGGTCTTGAAGATATATGAAGAGTACGTGAACGATAAGACTGGCTTCGTGGTCCGCGACAGGGCATATTTGAGAACGGCTATGAAACACGAGAGACTGACGGCTAGGCAGTTGATTGCCAGCGAGAAAGGCTACGTCTTCTTTAGAAGAGAAAGGGGTCTAGTGAGGATCATAGAGCTGGTGGCGCTGGATGCAGAGGAAATGAACAGGCTTATAGGTCTAGTTGAGGAAAAAGCTAGAGACCTTGTTTTTGGCAGGGCATTCTTGGATGAGGCTTTGCGCAGAGTCTACAGGTCTCGAGGCTACGTGGTTCTTGAAAGAGGCCACGGAGTTCTCATGGCTAAAGGCTTAACGGCTGACGCTTCGATTAGAGGGACCTATGGAAGAAGATTCTACATCAGCAGACTGGACAACTTCTGACCTGCGCCAAGTTCAGAGTTCTACGATCCTTACTTGGCGTGTGCTCGTATCAAGTACAGCAATGGTGGGCTTGCCAGTCAGGTAGCCGCAGACCTCGCCTGGGTTGATGACTAGTGTTTTGCCTTTTCTGTAGACTTCTGCGCTGTGGGAGTGCCCGTGGACGACGACGTCGAAGCTTTCGCTGTCAATCAGAGCCTTCATGAGTTCCTTGTCGCTTCCGTGGAGCAACACGATCTTCAAACCATCAGCTGTCGCTTCTGCAAAGTTGCCGCGCATCTCCAGTTTTTCCTGTTCGCTGAATCTTTTCTTCAGCAGTTCATGGTCGCCGTCATTGTTGCCGAAAACCCCGATCAGTTTTGCTTTCAGCTCTTTGAATTTTGGTATGACAAACGGCGCCACGTAGTCCCCAGCGTGAAGAACAAGTTCCACTTTCTCCTCGTTCAGTTTTCTAATAGCTTTTTCCACCATGGGTAGGTTGTCATGCGTGTCTGCAATCAATCCTATGAGCATTTTTTCACCTTGACTTACGTTTCGTTGCGAAGAGACTAAAGTCTTTCTTGACTCTTAGTGTCATATAGAGGTTTGTTCTAGAGAATATTTCCGTTTTTGGAATACTCGCACATGCGAAACACGCCTTAAAACCGTCCGTAGGGCGTTCTATTATAGAAAACACTTCTGAAAGAGGAATATAGAACATGAATCCGTGGGGTGCAAATCCGTCCTCGAAGAGAAGGGACAGGCTTTACATAATTGCGGAGATTTTGGAGATAGCCAGAGAGGGGACTTTGAAGACTCAAATCATGTACAGGGCGAACCTGAGCTTCACGCAGCTCAACGACTATCTTAGGTTCATGTTAAGGATCAGTTTGCTGGACAAGGTTTTGGAGAATGGTAAGGAGATCTACCGGGCAACGGATAAAGGCATGGATTTCCTGCAACGTTACGGCGAAATAGTTGAACTGCTTAAGACTGAGGAGGACAATGGCAGGAATAACAACATCAAAATTCCCCCTCCGCATCTTCTCAAAAGGAATTAGCGCAAATCCTTCCAGCCTGCAATAATCGGCTTTTTCCCGTAACCGTACTGTTGGTGGAAAGTAGCCATGACGAAGAGTGTTAGATTCAGAACGTGATTTCAGAAAATAACCAAATCACTGCTTTTGCTCTTGTCTGACTAAGTAGTCTTTGACTTTTTCTTTTAGTGCTGGGAACTCATCAAGCATGGCTTTTATTACTTGCCAGCGGATTTCTCGGCTTTTTGAGTCTGTGGTCATGCTGTTTGGCACCTTAAGTATTGTGTAGCAATATACAATATAAGCTTTTGTTTCGATTACGATATATCCATGGACGATACAAAAAAGAAAGGTGAGGTTTATTGTACAGTCACGATGTTGACTGTTTTCTTTCGCACCTTGACCGCTGCCACTGCAACCGCTATGATTGCTGTTGCGCTAATGAGAATCACTAGCAGGCTGGTTGATAGCCACGGGGCAACTTCTTCAACGCCGATCGAAGGATCGTGTTCCAATGTGTTGTTGCCGAAGTATGGATAGCCTATGAACACTCGCATATGGGCTCCTGCGGAAATGTAGGCTGCAGTGACATTAACTGCTGTTGCCTCGCCTGTGTCTTTGTTGATGATGACTGCTTTGTCCACAAAGTCGAAGAACCCTGCGAGCGTCTGGCTTCCTTTGGCAAAGCGCAGTCTGTAGCATTCTCGTATACGGTCTCTTATTGGAATCTCGTCGTCCCCTGTTGCCACTTTGTTCTCTTGAACTTGGACTCTCTGGTTTCCAACAAGTATGTCAGAGGTTGTGGATTTTCCTTCTACGAGGTCTGACGTGGAATTTGCGTCTTGTTGGGCGATTGGCATGTCGGTGATATTTATTGATGCGAGGTCAGTCCACAAGGCAAGGCCGGCACGCAGCTGAGGCTTGGCTATGCCAAAGTTTTTGTTTAGATCGTCAAACAGCTCGTTCAGTTTGTCAATGTTACAATCCCAGTTCGTGACCACAAGATCCATCTTTAGTTCGCCCGCGTGGACGGTGTAATTGTACAGGTCGTGCGCGTTTTCTGTGGCCTTGGTTGTATAGAATCTGGCGCGGATAATCACGTTGTTCTCGGCGAAGGTGAATCTTGGTGGTGCTTTGGTCAGCGTGAAGTTGAATGAGATGTAAGAGACGCCGTCTGGCCTTGCAACGTTGACTGGACCTGTAAGGTTCCATTGGCAGGCGCCAAAGGGTAGCAAGGCTGGATGAGTATCAAGGAAATTGGTCGTCATGTGTGCGGCGATTCTTTGCATTATCTGGCTTCTGAATGGTCCCTCTGAAGCGTATTTCGCCTTGAGGCGTTCTTGTATCGTTAGGCTGTCTGCTTGGTATTTGTGCAGGTAGTATGGGTAGTCGAGGGTCATGTATTCGATTAGTCCTTTGAATTTCACCACGTATATGTCGTTAGTGTCGTTGGCGTACCACCACAGGAACATTGGTTTCTTTCCACTAGCTGGAAACAGTATCGTTATCAGGTCTGTTTTGATCCTCCACCATTGTCCATAAGGTCCTACTTCAACGTTCGAAGTTTCATTGTCATCAGCGTTCGAATTGCTAATCAGAAGCGATGGTAAAGTAATGGTCATCAACAAGAATATTAGAGATGTCATTTTCAGCATTTCTTTCGGGTTTTTCACGGTTTGTCACCGAAAATAGCTAGTGCAAGGCGTCTAAAAAGAAAATCGTTTCGAGAAAACCCGAATATTATTCAAGCAGAGTTCTAGAAGACTCGAACTTCATTTATGGCTAGTTCTGGTCAGTCAAAATTCTATGCGAAGCGTCCGAGTAGGAATAGCATTGCTATGTTTAGGTACATGGCTGTCAGGCTCACAACTATAGCCTTGTCTAGTCTTGTGCCTTTTCCGAAGCATATGGCTGCAGAAACAAGTAGTAAGCTCCAGATTTGCAGAATGATGAGGATGTACTGTGCGATGACATCTGAGACAGAGAGGTAAACGTATGGGAAGATGGCAACTGGGAATGATGCTAGGCTGAGGCAGGTGAAGAGTTGAATGTCGTTTCCGACTCGTCGATAGAGCACATAGGTCAGCAATTCGGTAAATAGAAACAAGCCCACCCAGTTGGAAATGTATAGGGCTGTGATGCTTGTGAAGGTGTAAGCGGAGTATGGGAAATAGAAGAAAAGTGCTGGGTCAAGTTCTGCATAGGCTGAGCCCAGAGCTCCCAGTAGCAGCACCACTATCGAAACTGGCAAGAGCATGAGTGGTCTGGCTGTTTTGGCGAAGAGGGGTGAAAGGAACAGCCATTTTCCCATTCGGTGGCTGAAGGCTTCGCTTATCCCGAGAGTTGCGGGGATGTTTCCTTCTTTGAGGACTCTGTACAATGTTTTTCCGCGGTCGTTTAGTCTGTACTTGTGTTGTTTGTCTTGTGCAAGGAAGTCTGAGAGCATGTCAAGGTGGTAGTAGACCGTGCCAACGCCCAAGCCCAAGGTTTCGCGGAGCTCTTTGAACCCTATCTTCTCTTGGCTGCCCAGAATCTCGATTATCTTTCTGCGTGTAGGATCTCGGAGCAATGTGTAGTATTGCGACAGGTCTTCCATTGTAGGCAGTCACTTGGAGTATGGTTTTCTTTTGAGAATATTATCTTTGCGGGAATACTTGCTTTATCCCTTGAATTCCTGCTTTCTGTTGGAGAAAGGAGGGCTTACCAGACTCTTCGGCCAGAGGATAGGCTTGTCTATGAAGTCCAAAGTGCACAAGCGTTCTAGGGTTCTTTACTTGGCGTTTTGCATACCGTTCATTCTAGCCTATGTTTCTTGGGTATTCTTCCCAATTTTTGCGCAGTGGGTGATAGGTTCTGTTTTCAGGTATGACGTGGCTAAGTCGGCTGACTGGTTTTGGCTAGGTATTGTGCACTTCTTCTATTGCTGGTATACTTTCTTGGCTATCGGTGTTGCTGGTGTGTGGGCTGTTGCGGCCACTTTTGCACGAGCCAAGCCAGAGGGTGCTGATAGGAAGCGTTATCCGATGGTTTCTTTTGTTGTTCCGGCTTACGATGAGGAGAAGAATGTTTCAGGTTGCATAGCCAGCCTTTTCAAGAATGCCGAAAAATACGGTAAGCCGTGTGAAGTCATTGTTGTCGATGATGGAAGCAGGGACTTCACGTATGAGGTTGCTTGGTCAAGCCTTCAGCTTAATCGTAAGCGTTTGCCTCAGGTTCGCGGGAAAGTTGTGAGACATTCTGCTAATTTGGGCAAGGTTGAAGCGATTAGGACAGGTGTGAATGCGGCTTTGGGCGGCTTGATTGTGATTGTTGACGCGGATTCTTGGTGGTTGCCTGACACGCTTGTGAGGCTTGTCGATTATATGCTTTTGAATGGGAAGAAGGCTGTGACTGGCTATGTTCATCCGTCTGATGGCGATTCGGAGTTGAATCCTTACGTGGTTTTGCAACAGCTTGAGTACAGTCAGGGTTTGGGTTTGAATCGTTGTGCTCAGTCTCTTGGTGATAATGTGTTGGTTGTTTCTGGGGCTATTGGATTGTTTGATGCGGATGTTTTGCGCGGGATTTTGAATGAGAAGAGCGTTTCTTCGGTGACTGAGGACTTGGAGATAACCTTGGAGATGCATAAGAAGGGTGCGGGTGTCGGCTACGTGAATGTTGCGGCGAGTTCAACGATTGTTCCGACTTCTTTCAACGTTTTGTGGAATCAGCGTTTAAGATGGTTCACGGGTTGGCTTCATAACACCTTGAACATTCACAGAGATTTGATGGTGAAGAAGTCGTGGCTGACCCTGTTCTTGTGGTATTGTTACGTTTTCGAGTATGGCGGGGCGGTTGTTGATTTGGCGGCTTTGGCTTCAGCTCCGTTTCTGTTCTGGTTTGCGCCTGATCGCATCTACTTTGTGCTTAATTTGCTGGTTTTCGTGCCGTATGGCTTGCTTGTAGGCGTGATAAATCAGGCAATTGCGCTGAAATATGCCTACAACAGGCACAACTACAAGTCTCTACTTTTCTACACGCCGTTCTATCCAATCTTGAGGTTGGTTAACGTCTTTGCGCGTTTGACAAGTTCAGCTAAGTACTTGAGCGGTGACCATGGGAACTGGAAAAGCAAGATGAAGAACTAGGCTCAGCTCATTGGGCCATGTTATCCTGTCTTTTCAGCGTATTTCAGATATCTCCAAGCTATGAACTCAAAGAAGGAGAGAACAAAGCTCACGATTACAAATGTATCCAAAGTAAGCTAAGGCAGGTTTCTGTCAACCGGCCAATCTCCAGACCACGTTTGTGTCACATGAATGACCAGAATCTCCTATAAGAAAGCGACTAAGCCATAAATCATCAGAGCCTCTGCAATAGAAAGAAGCATCTTGCGCGCGTCCATTCTCTTGATTATCCTCATTTTGTCTGCTACTGCACAAGTCATATCTGAATTTAACTGTTTGTTGCAAAAACCGTTTTTAACCTCACTGCACCTATGGTTTTTGAGGCTTGGAGGATGCAGGTTGAGGCTGTGCTTTTTGACTTGTTTGACACCTTGGTGTTGCTTGCGGGTGGCGATGACGATGATAATGAAGCCTATTATGCGCCCAGCCTCAGGAAGCTTCATGAATTCCTAGTTAGAAATAGGATTAATGTCTCCTTTGATGGTTTCAACCGTGTCTATTTCGAAGTCCGAGACAGGTTTTATGAGGAATCCCGCGAGAGTTTCGAGGAGCCACATTTCAATGTGCGTGTGTCACAGACGTTGCAGAGACTAGGATACAATCTTAGCGTTTCTGATCCTATTGTAGTCGGTGCTACCATGGCTTTTGCGGATGAGTTCACGCACTACGTCAGCCTTGATAAGGATGCTCTTGATGTTTTGCGGAAGCTCCGCGGAAAATACAAGATTGGATTGATCTCAAATTTTGCTATTCCAGAATGTGGTTGGAAGTTGTTGGGAAAGTTTGGTTTGAAAAAGTTTTTCGATGTTGTTATTATTAGTGGTGAAATTAACCGACGTAAGCCAAGCGCCGAAATTTTTGAAAGAGCATTGAAGGCTATAGACATAAAAGCTTCGAAAGCGGTCTTTGTTGGTGACATGCCAGATTTGGATGTCATGGGTCCGAAAAAAGTTGGGATGAAGACCGTTCTCATCAATAGAAGACCCTTAAAAGAAGATGCAGATGTCAAGCCAGATAGAGTTATCGCCCGTCTGAGCGAGTTACTGGCTGTGCTTGAAGATTGCTAACTAGGCATTAATAACGTATATTAGGGCGGAAAGAAATGTTTATATCGGCTGAGACGCCTTCAGGTTCATTTTGGCGAATGATAGCTAGCCCCGCAATTACTTCGGCGGCGGCTCAACCCCAACTACAAAGGCGTTTAACGCCCTACAGGATGAAGACGGTTGGCCTCCAGTTGCGGGGACAAACATGTAGACCTGACAAGCTCATTGAGTTAGGTCTGAATTGGGCTTTGGCGGATTTAGTGGTTGTTTCCCCTCAAAGTCCGGTCGACTTTGCGGACGTACAGCCGATAATAAGTGTCTGGCTGTGGTCATAGAAGGAGTGTGTAACTCCGGTTGATCCTGCCGGACCCCACCGCTATCGGGATGGGGCTAAGACATGCTAGTCGTGCGCCTCCTAGCTATGCTGGAGGCGCGGCGCACAGCTCAGTAGCACGTGGCTAA
>Ga0315282_10012057_pt1 | contig 13284 bp, 7 predicted proteins | sample YL17G07_20_MG_FD_203693 | JGI IMG/M metagenome (GOLD analysis project Ga0315282, IMG submission 203693) | Sediment microbial communities from Yellowstone Lake, YNP, Wyoming, USA - YL17G07_20 | ecosystem: Environmental > Aquatic > Freshwater > Lake > Sediment | place: USA: Wyoming | collected...
TAGTCGAGTCACCGAAGCTCCACGACCAGGAAGTGGGCGAACCAGTGGAGGTGTCGGTGAAGCTCACCGCCAGCGGCGCGGTCCCCGTGGTGGGCGTGCCGGTGAAGTTGGCTACCGGCGGAGCCACGCTCGCGGTGATGTAGTTGGTCTTCGTTTCCCCGTCCGAACCACCCGCGTTCGTCGCGGTCAGCGTGACGGTGTAGGTGCCGGCCGCGTACGTGTGGCTCGGGTTCTGGGCGGTCGAAGTGTTCGAATCCCCGAAGGCCCAGGACCAGGAAGTGGGCGAACCAGTAGAGGTGTCCGTGAAGCTCACCGCCAGCGGCGCGGTGCCTGTCGTCGGCGTGCCAGTAAAGTTCGCCACCGGCGGGGCCACGCTCGCGGTGATGTAGTTGGTCTTCGTCTCACCGTCCGAACCACCCGCGTTCGTCGCGGTCAGCGTGACGGTGTAGGTCCCGACCGCGTAGGTGTGACTCGGATTCTGCGCGGTGCTTGCATTCGAGTCGCCGAAGGCCCACGACCAGGAAGTCGGCGTGTTCGTCGAACTGTCGGTGAAGCTCACCGCCAGGGGCGCCGTGCCCGTCGTGGGGTTGCCGGTGAAGTTGGCTACCGGCGCAGAGCCGCCCGTGCCGAGGGTGAGGATGATTCGCACGGTATCAATGGAGACATCGTACTGGGCGCCGGTCTGGTTGCAGGTGCACAGTTGGGCCATCATGCCTCCGTCGCTCTTCATGTAGGTGGCCGGAGAGGTGGTTTCCCAGGTATACCAGGAATCCGTGGTGGTCCAGAAGGCCATGGGCATGAGGGTAACCCAGGTTGCCCCGTCCGATTGCTGAATGTTGACCTGGAACTTGGGCTGGTTGGTCAGCGTGTTCTTGAATTCGCACTCCAGCCGGAGCTTGGTCACTTGTGCGGGCGTGTAGGCGGTATACCACCAGAAGTTGTTCCCGGCGGAGCCGGAGCTACGCTGCACCAGATACACGTCGTTGCTGGTGTTGGTATCCGCCAGCGTGCCCGAGACCGTGGTGTAGCCCCACTGGGAGAAGCTATCGGCATATTCCGTCACTTCCGTGCCGGGGGTGATCATGTGCACCAGGCCGGTCTTGGTCTTGGTGTTGTTGCCCAGTGTATTGGTGGCGGTGAGGGCCACCGTGTAGGTGCCGGCCGCGGTGTAGGTGTGGGTCGGGTTCTGGGCCGTCGAGGTCCCCCCGTCGCCGAAAGTCCAGGACCATGCGGTCGGGGCATTGGTGGACTTATCGCGGAACTCCGCGGTGGTCTCTCGGCCTACGATACCCCACACGCGGTAGTGCGCGAAGTCGGCCACCGGGGCGGCGTTCACAGTGAGGTAGTCAATCTTCGTGATGGTATCCTGGCCGGAGGCATTGCGCGCGGTCATGGAGACAGTGAACTTACCACCCGCGCTATAGGTATGACTTGGGCTCTGGGTAGTCGCGACGCTGCCATCGCCGAAGTCCCAGTACCAGGCGGTCGGGCTCTGAGTGGAGCCGTTGGTGAAGGTCACCGCGAGCGGCGCACTGCCGGTGGTGGGCGAGGCGGAGAAGTTCGCCACGGGCACGGTAGAGGTGCCGTTGTAGACGGTCTTCACCACGCGCGCATCGCCGGCGGAGATGGAGCCAAAGCTCAGCACCAGATTGCCGCCGCTGTAGGAGGTGGAGGGCGCGGCGCCCAGCAGGGAGGTCGCGGTGACGTTCGGGCTGGAGGCCCAGCCCATATCGGTATAGTAGACCGTCACGGTACCGGTTCCCGCGTTGGGCGCGTGGAGGACGAAGAAGTTCTCGCCCGAGGAATTGGGACCGAAGCGCTCCAGGGTCATCGTCGTGTCTGTGGAAACGGCCGCCGTAACGGGATGCCAGCCGGCCGCGTCCAGGGTGTCGAAGATGGGCATGTAGGTCTGGTAGGTAGACCGCAAGCTGTTGTACTCCGCCGCGGTGGCGGAGTTGCTCATGTCCGGAGAACCGGCGCCGGAGTAGATGGCGTAGGGCAGGAGCGCGTTCAATTCCGTCGCGGTGCCCAGGCTGTAGCCTTCTCGCGCATGGATGAAGGAGAGCGGCTTATCTCCGGCGATCACCCGCATGAGCGAGAGGGTAGTGGCGGGAGAGCCGGCGACCGTGTTTTCCGAGCCCCACATGTCCAAGAAGGGGGCGTCCATCACGTTCTCGAAACCGATCCCCGCGCCGCCGATATTGGCCATTACGATGCGATTCTCTCGGCGCATCTGCTGGTAGATATACTTCATGAACTCGACGTTCGAGTAGGGGGCCCACATACACACCAGGCCGTCGCCGTAGTTCACCCAGTTGTACCCGATGCTGCCCCAATAGATGGCGGGACTGAAGTCGTAGGTGGCCCAGTGGTTGGGGTTGAAGTTATGCACCGCATCCCAGCCGGCCCAGTAGCCGACCACGGAGTCCCAGTACAAGCCGGTGTAGTGATCCGTGGGTCCGGGCGCGACGTTCCAACTCCAATAGAGTTCGCGGAATTCCGCATTGCCGGCCCGGGTGGTGCCGGGAGTGAACTGTCTCCAGTTGTCAATCTCCGGATCGGGAATGGCGCTCCAGCGCCAGGAAACGTTGTAGTCCGTCCATTTGGCGGGGTTATCCGGGCCGACATAGGTGCCGTCCGGGTTCTTGGCCATGCTGTTGAAGATGGCTTGCGCGCACTCCGCATTGGTCATCCCGCGGTTGCCCGGGCAGTGGCAGGGGGGATTGCCGAAGGTCCAGTTCGCGTCGGTATCGGCCGTCTCCGCCTCCACTGCGGCCACGTTCGAATCGCTCCACACGTGCCAGCACCACGGCTCGATGTAGCGGCAGGTCAAGATGCCATACGTGTCCGTGATGGAATCGCTCCAGTTGACGCATTCGTTGAACTTCAGGCGGAAGTCCTGGGGATTCGTCGGATAGTTGGTCCGGGTGCAATCCACAAACCAGTTCCCGCCCGAGGTGAGACGCTGGAAGTAGCTCGGGAAGAAGGACTGGTAGCGCTGGACAGCGCTGCGGTTTCCCCACTTCGGATCGTGCTTATACAGCACGAGGTGGAAGTCCGCGGTATTGGGGTGCTTGGTGGTCTTGTTGGTGGTACCCAGTTCGAACTGAATGAAGAAGCCGGTCTGGGAGTTGTACTCGAGAGCGTAGGCCGAGGGTGGGTAGAACAGGGGGGACAAAGAGAGTCCCATGGTGGGCGAGGTGGTCTTGGTGACCGTGCCGTAGGGGTGGATGGAAAGCTGCGGATGCCATTGCCAGTGGAACGTGTCGTTGGCAAAGTACCAGTTGCTCGATCCAGAGGCGATGGTCTGCGGCTGGTTGACCCGGTTGCCCCAGGTCCACCCGGTGGCGTCCACGGGAATCCGGAAGTCAATCAGGAAGGCGTGATCCGTACCGTTGCCGGTGACGGTTCCGTCCACCTTGATGTAGGGAAGCCCACCTCGCAGCCAGATGTCGAAGGTCTGATTCTGGACTGTGGAGGTGGTGAGGTGAACGTCGCTGCCGCTCTGGGTCGCGGTGCCAGTGATCTGCGTGCCGGCATAGTAGGTGTGGCGCGTGGCGTCAATCACCACTCCGTCCATGGGGACGATGAAGAAGCCGCCGGCCACGCCGCCGAGGGTGGGGACGGTGTTGCCGTCCACCGTCAGGGAGCTGAAGGCTCCCGTATCAGTCAGAGTCAGCGTCATCCCGTCGCTGGTGGAGACCGTCTTGACGGCCAGCGCCGGGCCCGCCGCAAGGAACATCGAGTACAGCACTACCACCAACCCTACGGCCACTACAGGTGAAGCTTTGGCGTGCATGTAGCCCTCCTCCTAAGGTAGTGCATCCCTGCTGTGGGTTGTCCCCCTGCTCACCTCCTCTCCCTGGTCGCCTTTCCGGCCTGCGGCGGAAGACCGCGAGCGCGGACCACGCGCCCTGCGATTCGCTTCTGCAGTCTACACGGCCGTGCCTAACGTGTCATCGGCTGCAATCCGCATTCCCCTGTACTATCTGCGCAGGCTCCCCGGGGAAGGCGGACGGTGCCCGCCGGCGCGTCTCAGCCCAGCAGCCCCCGCGCTGCCAACCGCCGGCACCAGCGGAGGTTGCAGTTGTCGTCGGCGGAGCGGGCGGCGGCGGCGACGACGAGCCAGCGAGCGAAGAGATCCGGGGCGAGGGGGGTCAGTTCCAGCCGGCGCCGCCGGTAGGCCCGGCAGAGCCAGTCTCGCACCAGCAACACGGGGGCGAGACGGAGCGGGATGGTCGCACTGGCGATGGAAAGCCACGTCCACGCGATATCTCCCGCGGGGTCGCCGCGGGCGGAGTCGTTCCAGTCAATGGTCACCGGCCCGTGGGCCGTGATGATGACATTGAAGGGGTGGAAGTCGGCGTGGCAGAGCGCGTCGCCGCGGGGCAGGGCATCCAGGGCCGCGAGCGCCGCGTCCCGAAGCCGATCAGAGAGGGGCGCGGAGCGGATCTTGTCCCCGAACCGGTCGTGGAGCGAGGGGAGTTCGGCCGGGGCGCGGACGGCGTGCACCTCGACCTGCATCTCGGCAAGCCGGCAGCCGAGGCGGCCGGTGCGCCAGGGGCGGGAGAGCAGATCGGCGCCCATGGAAGGCCCGTCCACCCGCTCGTAGATCAGCCCGAAGCGGCCGTTCAGCTCGATTACCTCGCCCACCGCGGGACAGCGAACCCCGGTGGCGTGGACGGCGCGGGCGGTGCCGGCTTCGTACTCCACCGATCCGCGGGAACGGGGGTCGAAGAAGAGCTTGAGCACCTGGGTCTCGCCCCAGGCGAAGACCTCGGCCTGCTTTCCTACGGCGAGGCGAGGGCCGAGGGAGGCGGCCTCAGCCGTGAGCGGCACTTGCGCGTCGTCAACAGGGGACATATTGGAGGTGGGATTCTGCGGCCAAAGGACGGCGCCCTTGTAATCGGGGCGAGGTGGTTGACGGCGTGAGTTTGGAGGAGTATAGTAAAGCACTCGCTTAATGACCAGGGAGGACGGGATGCGACGCGCGGTGTGGTGCTTGTTGGTGGCGGCGTGCTTGCTGTCGTCCGCGGGGTGGGCGGGGGCGCCTGCGGCGAAGCTGCCGGGGGAGATCGTCAAGGTGATAGAGGGACTGAAGGTGGCCTTCGACCAGGAGCCGGCGGGGCGCCGCGCGGTTGCCGCGGTGCCGGGAAGGCCGGAGTCGCGGGAGCCACTGGGCGAGAGCTACCACTTCATCGCATGGGAGAAGGGGCAGCGGAAAGAGCTGGACCGGCTGTTCTCCTACGCGCGGCGGGACCGGGCGAGCGCCACCGCGCTCGCGGATTATTTGTTGGCCGACATGAACCGCTTCAGCAGCCGCTTCGGCCCCGGGGCGACGATCGACGAAAGGCTACTCGGGCGGCCCATAGTTGGGCGATTCCCGTGGTACGGGGTCGAGGTGGACGGGTGCCTGCTGCTCACGCTGGCGCAGGAGAGGCAGGACGCGGGCTTCACGCGGCGGGTACTCACGGCGGTGCTAGAAGCCGAGCAGGCCGAACGCAACTTCAACCGAGAGGGCGCGATACGGCGCACCCCCAAGACGCGGCACCGAGAGAAGGAGTTGCAGGAGGCGCGGTTCGAGGAGGGGGCCTTCAGTGGACCCACGACGTGGGGGCTCTCGTGGTGCTGCGAGCGCTTCCTCACGCGGCTCGACCAGGCGAAGGGCCGCGGCCTCCCGCCCGCGGCGAAGAAGGTCGTCGCCGACTACGCGCGCTGGCGGTGGCAGGCGCTCGCGAACATGAAACAATCGCGGTGGCCCGCCGACCCGCCGTACGAAACCCTGAAGTACGCGCGGCCGTTGGCGGAGGCACTGCCGGGGAAATAGGGCGACGGGACGGTGGGGATGGCATTTCGGGGACTGACACAATGCCGTTTACTTAAGCGACCCGCGCACCCGGTGCGCCAGGCCATCGCCCCTCAACAGGGCACCTTGGCCGCCAACGTGGAGTCCCTGAGCCCTAAGTAAACGGTATTGGGGACTGACACGAATTGCCCCTCCAGCTATGCCATCTCTGCCAAGTATAGCCGGCAATTCGCTGTCTGTCCCCGAAATGCCGGTTGCAACCGGACGCGAACTGTCGTGGCTGTGCAGGTAGTTTCTGATCGAGGCAGACCGTGACCACAGCTTCACGCAGGCGGCCGCGCAGAAGATCCTCGCGGAGTACATGCAGGAGGGCGGCGATCGCAGTGGGTTCAGTGATCGCACCATGACGTACGCGCGGCGGCTGGCGGAGGCGCTGCCGGAGAGGTAGCGGGTTCGGAGACCGGGGCCTGCGGCGCCGCCGCGCGAACGGAATCCTGCGCCACGGGGGAGGCCGGGGTCACGGGCTCAGGTCGAGCACGTACAACCCGGGCTCGCCACGGGCCATCTGTGGCTCGGGTTCGGCCCAGGCGAGATGAGCAGAGTCTGGCGACCAGGCCGGGCATTCGGCATGGGCATCGAGTTGCAGCCACTCCTTGCCGTCGGCGTTGAGGAGCCAGAGCGAGCTGTCGTCCATGAGCGCCCACAGGCCGCTGCCGTCGGGCGCCATCTCGGCACGAGTAATGCGTCGGCCCTGGGGAGCAGTGGCGATGACCTGCGGGGCTCCGGCGCCGGCGCGCGTGCAGCGGGAGACGGCCCGACCGAAGCCATGGGGGAGAGTGACGTGGGGGTCGGGCTGGTCGCCACTCACGTACCACAGCTCCTCGCCGCGCCAACTGGGACTCCACGCGTCGGAGAGAGCGGATTCGGGGGCACTCGTCTCCGGGTTGATCACGCGAATCTCCCAGCGCGATTGGGGTGCCGGCGGAGACACGGCGAAGGCCAGATGACGGTCATCGGGCGAATTGGCGAGGCCGCACCCTTCGCGATCGAACAGGTCCACACGGTTCCTGCCGTCGGCATCAATGCGGAGCACGCGGCCGCTGGGCGGCAGGGGGTCAGCCGGGTGATATGCCTGGCTGAGATAGAGTCGGTTGTCGCCGGAAGCCCAAGCGATCTCGGTCAGGAAGCTGGCGCCCAGGTCCTCCGCGGGCCTCTTCTCCGTGCCGTGAGCAAGGGAGCGAAGGAGGAGGCGCGCACGGATGGGGGCGGCGCGCCAAGGCAACTCGCCGAAGTCAGCCATGGCCAGTGTTCGACCGTCGTGGGAAGGCGCGGGACTGATGACGAATCGGGCAGGTCCGGGGCCGTGTCCCGAAGCGTCGTAGAGGGGATCGAGGGCCCCGGTCGTTGCCGAGACAAAGCCAACGACTGGTTGGTAGGCCTGGATGTTGGGGTCTGCGACCCATTGGGCCGCCAAGCGCGGCTGAGTCCCGACCCAAGCGAGGCGGGAGAAGGCGGCATGGCGGACAACCACGACCCGCGGCTTCAGGCCCCGCTCCCGCACGCGGGTGGCGAGGGTGGGAGGCGCGGGCGGCGGTTGCTGCGGAGCGCGCGAGCATCCGACCGGGGCCAGCGTCAGCAAGACGGCCGGCAGCAGTCTGAGACACCGGATCCGCATCGGGCTCCCTCCGAGGAACGGGCGCTATATCCATTGGACGCCGGAGGGAGGGGTTTTGTTGCGCCTTTCTCTGGTTGCCTTCGGACATTTCGGGGACAGACAGCGAATTGCCGGCTATACTCGGTAGGCATAGCATAAGTGGAGGGGCAATTCGTGTCAGTCCCCGAAATGCCCCTCCCTACATCAAAGCCCTTTCTTGAGTTCGGCCATCGCCTTCTCCTCCATCGCGCAGGCCTGGGTGAGGATGGCGGCTTCGCGAGCGCGCACCTCCGGGGTCCACTCGCTGCCGTCCCGAGCGAAGGCCGTGCCGGCGGAGAAGTCCTTGTGCAGGAGTTCCGCCTCCTGCTCGTAAATCGCGGCGGCGCGTTCGAGGGCGGCGGCGGCGGGGGCGTCGAGGAGGGAGGCGTTGTCGCGGAGGAAGGTCACCGCGCTGCGGCGGGCGCCGCGGAGGGTGAAGAAACAGAAGCCGCTCACGCCGCGCAGGAAGCCGCGCTCCTCGTCGGTGTACCCGCCGGCGCCCTGGAGGTCGGCGATCCAGCGGGCGTAGGCGGCCTTCCCGTACCAGTAGTCGCCCGGGCCTTCGTGGAACTGCTGCCGCTCCCAGTTACGCACCGCGCGTTGGAGGGCATTGAGGAGGGCGTCTCGCCGCGAGAGACCGTCGCGGTGCTCCTCGAGGAAGAGCAGCATGAAGCCGAGCTTGGCGGGCGGCAGGCGGAGCGGCTCTTCGCCGCGATCGTAACCGCGCAGGAGGAGCGATTTGCCCCGGTCTTCATAGCCGTAGGCGACGGCCATGTCCATTCCCGGGTCGTAGACCAACACGGGCTTGCCGGAATTGATGGAGGTCGTGAGGTCGGCCGTGAGACGCTGGACCGCGGCGGCGTCCTTCGTGTCGAGATGCTCGAAGTGGAGGGGCCAGCCGGTGGTCTCGCCAACGGCCTCGATCTCCTCTTCCATCTCCCCCACCGCGGAGGAGGGGCACCAGCGGGCGCCGGTGTCGTTGCCGCCGAACCAACGAGTGCGGAAGGCCATCCCCGACCAGCCCATCAGGTCGTGGTAGCGGAAGGGGTGGGGGGTGATGGCGAGGGCGGCTTCCAGCGCGCCGAGGAAGGTGCACTCGCGATTCCACGCGAGCGTCGGCACGTTCTGCAGGACCTTGGCGGCGAATTCCGCGGGCAGCTTGTGCTCGTCGAAGACCTCTTGAACCATGGGAGTGATCTCCTCCAGGACATAGGGTGCCAGGGCGTCGCGGAGCTTGGCCCGGGCGCGGTGGATGAGGGTCTTGGCCGTTCCCAACGGGATGTCGAGGAAGTCGGCGACCTTCTGATAGGAGAGCCCGTCGAGGTGAAACATGGTGATGGGGACGCGGTACTTCGCGGGCAGGGCGCCCACCGCGCGCAGCACCACACGGGCCAGCTCGCGCCGTTCGACCACCTCCTGCGGCCCCGGCTCGAAGTCGGGAAGCTCGAGCGCGTCGAGGTCCACGTCGCTGACGTGCTGGTAGAGGGCGGGGCGGTGGGCGCGCATCCAGTTGAGGGTGACGCTGAACGCCACGCGGCGCAGCCAAGCGGCGAAGCGCTGGGGATCCTGCAACCGGTCGAGGTTGGTGTAGGCGCGGACGAAAGTCTCCTGCGCGACGTCTTGCGCGTCGGTCCAGTCGCCGACGAGGCTGTAGGCGAGCCCGTACACGTGGCCCTGATAGCGGGCCACCAGCTCACCGTAAGGCTCGGGGTTCCCCGCGCGGGTGGCCTGCACCAGTTCGGCGTCCGTCCGGTCCGTCACGACTGCTCTCCCATTCTCCATCGCTGCCACAAGGACACGAGGAGGGGGCGAAAGGTTTCAGTTGGGGAGGAGGTTTCTGGAGGGAGGGGGGAGGTGCCTGCGGCGCGGGGCGGCGGTGGGGCGAACTATCGCCGCGATCCGATGTAGGTGTAGGTCACGAGAAGCAGGGCCGCAGGCAGGCGCGATGTTCCCGGCGCGATCACTTCGACATAGGTCTTGCCCAATTCGTAGCGTTTCATGGGAAGCCGCAGGGGTTCTCCGCCGGAGACGCTGCCGTAGTTTCCGCGATCCGACGGTCGCCACCGGTGATGTGAGATGTGCGCCTGGACCGCGAGGGTGGCTGTCCCAGGCGGCGAGGTGGCGGCGCTGGTCCAGGCGATATGGGTCACGTAAGTCTCGCGCCACCCCTCTGGCAGAGCCACCGGTCCTTCGTCGTCGCTGGCCATGGAATCCCCCGGGCGCAGTTCCGTGGCCACCCCGATGGAGGTGTTCTCATAGCGAAACCGCGGGTCTTGCTTGTGCAACCCCGCGACCAGGGAGGGGTTGTTGTTTTCGTCCAGCGCGAACGGCATGAGGTACCGGGCCAGCGGTATGCCCTTCGCGTCTTTGCCAGCCGGTGACAAGGTGAGCCGGGGCAACGCCCGGGGACTGAGCCCCTTCTGGGGATAGGCCAAGACCAGGCCTTCCTCGATGCCGTAACAGGGAGCGGTAGCCCACCAGTCCTGTCGGCGCAGAGCGCCGGTCTGCGCCGCGTGCGCCATCCGCACGAACGTGCCGTAAGACGGCTGGTTGCGGAGCGCGGGGTCGGACCCGTATGCCTTCTCCGCCTCCGCCGCCACCGCGCCGGCCTCGCGCGTGCGATCTCGCCATACCAGGGCATAGCACAAGTACCACTTGCTGGCGAGGACCGGGTAGCGTTCTCCCGGGTAGAGTTCGGGGAGTCGGGCCAGTTCCTGCGGCGAGAGGCTATCGTAGGGTGAATCGTCTCCCTCCGTGATCGCGGCGAGCAGATGCGCGGCGGCCTTGACGCGCAGACTGGCACCCGGGGCCTTCATCGCCGCCCGAGCTTCCGTCGCAATGGCCCGCAAGGAGGCCCGCTCCTCGCGTGTGAACGGTTTGATCTCAGCCCAGGACTGAGGCACGCTGCGATCGAAGAGAAACAGGTGTCTCGCCAGCAGCAGGAAAGCACGGCCGAGGTGCGGATCTTGCCTGACGTCCTTGGAGAGCTGGCGGAAGTACGCGATCGCTTCTTGGGGTAGCGGCGCGATAACACCGCGATTCGTCTTGCGGTCGAAGCCGCTCTCCTGGAGGCCGTGTGGCAGGACCAGCGCGTCGTACAGCAGACCGTGGAAACCATAGGCCGACGCCCACCCCGGCTCGGAGAGCGTCTTATCCGTGCGGAACGTGTGATCGGCCCAGGCGTCGAAGGCCTCGGCGTCCCGCCCCTGCAGCGGGTCCGGCGCGGCGAACATGAAGGGGCTCGCCGCCAGGGGTCCAGCCGCCATGGCGAGGAACAACACTAGGCCCAGTCGCCACCAGCCTCTGCGGTGACCCATGCTGCGATCTCCCCGAGCGCCAGTCTGGCCAACTCCACTTGATTGCTTCAACACGGGGGTGAGGGAACCTGCAGGGGGAGAGGCAAACGGCGACGACATACAGGCCGAACGGTGACCGCCTGTGGCGGTCCCGCGCCGGGATTGATCCCTCGCATAACTCCCTGCGAACAGCACGCAGGGAGTCGCTCGGGATGACGGCATGGGGCGGGGTCAAGAGACCCCACCCTGCAAACGAGCACTCAGTCCAGCTTCTCCATCGGCACCGGGCGGTGGCCGAAGCCCCGCACCACCGGGCAGCAGCCCGCGGCGGCCCAGCGGACGGCGTTGGTGAGCACCTTGATGACGTTCTCGTCGTAGTAGGTGGGGAAGGTCTCGTGGCCGGGCTGGAAGTAGAAGATGCGCCCGTGGCCGCGATTGAAGCAGCAGCCGGAGCGGAAGATCTCGCCGCCGGAGAACCAGCTCACGAGGACCAGCTCGTCGGGGGCGGGGATGTCGAAGAACTCGCCGTACATCTCCTCGTGGGGCAGCTCGAAGTAGGGGCCGAGGCCGTTGGCGATGGGATGGCTCGGGGCGGTTACCCAGAGGCGGGTGTGCTCCTTCTCGTGCTCCCGCCACATGAGGTTGCACGAGGTGCCCATCAGCTTCTGGAAGATCTTGGAGAAATGGCCGGAGTGGAGGACGATGAGGCCCATGCCGTCGAGCACGCGCTGCTGGACGCGGGTCACGATCTCGTCCTTGACCTCACCGTGGGCCATGTGCCCCCACCAGGTGAGGACGTCAGTCTTCTTCAGGACGGCCTCGGTGAGGCCGTGCTCGGGTTCGTCGAGGGTGGCGGTCTTCGCCTTGATACCCTCCTGGGCGTTCAGGGCCTTGGCGATGACGGTGTGCATGCCGTCGGGATAGACCTTGCGCACGGCTTCGTGGGACTTCTCGTGGCGGAACTCGCCCCACACGGTGACCTGGATTGCGTCTGCCATCAGCGGCTCCTTTGTTAGGGACTAGGGGCTAGGGGCTAGGGGCCCAGCCCGGCAGCTACGGTTAGCCGCGGAGCGTGCGAGTCCTTCGCGGGGGACGCGGGTTTCAGCACAAAGACACAAAGGAGGCTCGAAGGGCACAAAGGAGTATCTTGTCTGAACGAGTCTACTGATGCCGTAGTTGAGGAGATGGGGATGACCCCGCGAGAGCGATTCATTGCGGCCTTGGAGCGGCGGCCGCTGACGGGACGGGTGCCGCACTTCGAGCTGGTGTTCTTCCTGACCATGGAGGCCTTTGGGAAGGTGCATCCGTCGCAGCGGCACTATGGCCAGTGGGATCAGATGGAGGAGAAGGAGCGGCACCTGCATAGGAACGAGATGGCTGGTCTGTACCTCGCGACGGCGGAGCGGTACGAGCACTCGGCCATTTTCCTGCACCCGAACCCGGGGCGAGAGGACGAGGTGTTCCGGCTGATTGACCTGATCCGGGAGAAGTCGGGGGACAGGTATTTCCTCATGTTGCACGGAGACGCGACCTACGGCATTCCCAACGGCGACGACATGTACGACTTCGCGGCGCGAATGGTGGATGATCCGGAGGGGCTGAAGCGAGAGGCGGCGGGCTACGTGGATCAGGCGTTGGCGCAAGGCGAACGGTACCGGGCGCACGGGGGGCTGGACGGGTTCGCGCTGTGCTCGGACTACTGCTTCAACACCGGGCCGTTCATGAGCCCGGCGCAGTTCTCCGAGTTCGTCGCCCCCTACCTGGCGCGGCTGATCCAGGGGTATCGCGACCTGGGCTTCTATGCGCTGAAGCACACGGACGGGAACATCATGCCGATTCTCGATCAGTTGGTGCAGGCTAATCCGCACGCGCTGCACTCGCTCGACCCGCAGGCGGGGATTGATATCGCGGAGATCAAACGGCTCTACGGCGGCCGGCTGTGCCTGATCGGGAACGTGAACTGCGGGCTGCTGGACACGGGGACGGAGGAGGAGTGCGTGGAGTCGGCGCGCTACTGCCTGAAGCACGGGATGCCGGGCGGGGGATACATCTTCTCGACGAGCAACTGCGTGTACACGGGGATGCGGCTGGCGCGGTATGAGCTGATGCACAAAGTGTGGAGGGAAGAGGGGAACTACACGTAGAGGGGCCAGGGGCCAGAAGGAGGGTGCAGTGCGGTGCAGGTTGTGGTATGCGTGGGTCGGGGTGTGTTCGCTGGGGTTGCTGCAGTTCGCGCAGGGGGCGGTTCCGGTAGTTGAGAAGGTGGAGGTGACGCGCACCGCGGTGCACAATGCGCCGGGGTGGAGGGTGTACACCGACACCTACCGCGTGATCGCGCGCGATGAGGACGGGGGCGCGAACATCACCTCTATCACGGTCGCGGCGCGGGGAGGCGGTTCTTACCGACTCCCGCCCGCGCCGGGGGGGCCGCTGGGGAAGGACGCGGCCACCGGGTTTCTCGGCACCCCCGAGTCCTTCGCGGCGCCACC
>Ga0315282_10012058_pt1 | contig 13283 bp, 9 predicted proteins | sample YL17G07_20_MG_FD_203693 | JGI IMG/M metagenome (GOLD analysis project Ga0315282, IMG submission 203693) | Sediment microbial communities from Yellowstone Lake, YNP, Wyoming, USA - YL17G07_20 | ecosystem: Environmental > Aquatic > Freshwater > Lake > Sediment | place: USA: Wyoming | collected...
ATCCAAAGCCTTGTTCTTCTCGCCGAGTCCCGTCCACACCATCGCCCTAAAAAAGGGCCCGACATAGCGGTCTTTCGGCAGCCCCTCCAACCGTTCGAGAATTTTCAAAGCCTCATCATTCATGCCTGCCGAGCCATAGGCAAACCCCATTAGGGACAGCGCATAGACGGATCCCGACGTGAGTTCGACGAATTTTTGGCCCGCGGCGATCGCTTCGGCCCACATCTTTTTGGCCACGAAATTCCCCGTCAGCACCATATAGGGGAGCGAAAACTCGGGATCCGAGGCCACGATAGCGCGGAGCTCTTCGAGCGATTCGTCGAAACGCCGCGCAAAGTAGAGAGCCCAACCCACGTGCGTGGGCGGGGCCGGCTCGAGAGGCTCTAGCTCCTTGCCTTTTCTCATTTCCCGGATGGACTCGTCGGCGCGCCCCGTGCACGCTAATAAGTTGCCATACCACAGATGAGCCTCGGGATAATCCGGCTTCATCCGGATGGCCTTTAAGAAATGACTTTCCGCCGTCGTCCAGTCCCGGTCATACCACATGGCGATCCAGCCCAGGGAGGCGTAAACCTCGCCCAGCTCGGGGTCGATCTCCAAGGCTTTATTCGCCGCCGCCCTCGCCCGCGAATAGGCAGGGTGGGGCGGCATGAAACCGTAGACTCCGAGTATCCCATACGCGTCGGCTATTCCCATGTACGGCAGGGCATAACCAGGGTCTTTTTCCGCGGCGAGCTGAAAATACTGGAGGCTTTTTTGCAGGCCCCTCTCATAGCGTCGTCTCCAGAAATAGAGCCCCTTCAGATACATTTCGTAGGCTTCGGGGTCTTCCGTCTGTCGCTTGAGGATCTTTTCCTTCTCGCCTTTCAGCATTTTCAGCTTCAGGTTATCGACGATGGTCAGTGATATCTCTTCCTGAATGTCGAAAATATCCTTCATTTCCCGATCGAATTGGCCGGACCAGAGATCGTTACCGTCTTCGACATTGACGAGCTTAGCGGTGACGCGCAAACGCTGCCCGGATTTTCTCACGCTCCCTTCCAGAACCGCGCCCACGTTCAGTTTTTTCCCGACCTCGCGGATGTCGATCTCCTTTCCTTTGAAGGCAAAGGCCGAGGTCCGGGCCGCGACCCTCAGCTCGCGGATATTGGACAAGGCGTTGATGAGCTCCACGGTCAGGCCGTCCGAGAAAGACTCGTTGTCCTGCTCGCCGCTCATGTTCACGAAGGGGAGGACCGCGATCGAGGTCCTCACGGCAGCGCCTGGGGCCCCTAGCCGCGGTTTGCCGCGCCACAGTTCCGGGACGACTAATCGAGAGATCCCCAGCAGCGCCAGGACCAGGGCGGCGGCGCCCGCGCCGATCCATATTCCCCGACGTGACGGCCGGCGCGCCGGGCCCATCGCCGCCCCGCCCGCCGCCTTTAGCCGCTCCGACGTCGTGTCCCGACGCAGCCGCTGCAGGTCCGCCCGCATCTCTGAAGCGCTCTGGTAGCGCAATTCCCGGTCTTTCTCTAGCGCCTTGTCGATGATCCGCTCCAGCGCTTCGGGCACGTCCGGATTCAGGCGCACAGGAGAGGTCGGTGCCTGATGGAGGATGCTGTCGAACACCGCCACCGACGTGTCCCCCCGGAAGGGCAGGTTGCCCGTCACCATCTCGTACAGCACAACGCCCAGCGAGAAAAGGTCCGTCCGCGCATCCAGGTCTTTCCCGAGCGCCTGTTCCGGCGACATGTACGCCACCGTCCCGGCGGCCGTGCCCGGGCTGGTCAGCGGCTCGGCGGCCGTAAGGGTCTCGACGCCGGCAAGTCGTTTTGGCGCCAGCTTGGCCAGCCCGAAATCGAGGATCTTGGCCTGTCCGCGCCGGGTGACGAAGATGTTGGCCGGCTTGATGTCCCGGTGGATGATCCCTCTGGCGTGCGCGGCTTCGAGACCGTCGGCTACTTCGAGCGCCACAGTGAGGATCTCGTCCACCCCCAGCCGCTTCGCGAGGATGCGCTCTCTCAACGTCTGGCCCTCGAGCAGCTCCATGGCAATGAAGTGCCGCCCCTCGTGCTCGTCGATGTCGTAGATGGTGCAGATGTGCGGGTGATTCAACGCCGAGGCCGCCTGCGCCTCCCGCTCGAATCTCTCCAACGCGTGGCGGTCCCGGGACAGCTCCTCGGGCAGGAACTTCAAGGCAACGGGGCGCTTGAGCCGGGTATCCTCCGCCTTGTAGACGACCCCCATGCCCCCGCCGCCGAGCTTTTCCAGGATGCGGTAGTGCGACACCGTCTGCCCGATCATGTGACCCTCATTTTCCAAAAGGATATCCCAGCCGCCGGCACATGTCAATGACGCATACGCCGAGAGGCCGGAGCCTCCGCCGGGAGCACTCACGCCTCTCTTTTTACTCATTGAAAACGAAGCCGCTTTGAAAAACTATCTTGAACATCCTATCCACAAAGCCGTACAAGCCCGAATGCCTTCTATGTTGAGTGAGTTTCTTATTTCAAATTATTTATACTAGAGTCGAGTTATAGGAGTTTGCTTTTTTGCACCGTGCGACATTCCCTCCCATTAATCTCGGAATCGATACCGCCCATCATGAAATGAAGATAATCTCGGCCATGGATCGATGTCAACAAGCGGTCCGCTGCCTGAAAATCCGTGATGAAAGCGATGACCCTCATCCGACTGCCGCATTTGGAACAGAGGATCGAAGACCGGGGACACGTACCGAATTCCGGAGAATTCGGTACATGTCCCCCTTTTAATCAGACGGCCCAGCCCTTGGGAGGTTACTTCTTCTTGATGGTGATCGAGCCGCTGAAGGCCCTGAGCCGGAGCGAAGCGCCTCCGTTGTTCACGACGCCCCGGAGCTCCCGGGGCGATATCCTGCCGGACATGGTGATCGGAAACTCGGAATCGATATGGCCGCTGAAGGTCTCGGCTTCGAGTTCGAAGGCCGAGTTGGCGGGCAGGATCATGTGGATGCTGCCGCTCTGCGCCTCAAAGCTATACCTGCCGCCGGTATAGATCTGGCCATCATAGGTGATGCTGCCGCTCAGGACCTTGGCCCGGACGGTCCTGGCCTCCGCGATATCCCTCAACCTGATCGAGCCGCTTATCGTTTCGGCCTCGATGGAGCCTTTGATCTTCGTCGCCTCGATCGTTCCGGAAACCGTCCTCACGTCGATATCGGACTGGACGTCTTCGACATGGATCCCTCCGCTCATGGTCCGGCAGTCCACGCCTCCCGCGATCTTGACGAACGTGGCATTGCCGCTGGTGATGTTCGCCTCCACAGCGCCGCCTATCTCCGCAGCATCGACGCTCCCGCTTATGGATTTGATCTTGATGGACGCTTTATCCGGGATCCAGAGCTTGTAATTCACCGAGACATTCAGGGATTCGCCCCGGAAGAAGCCGCGTTCGGGATATTTGGTGTCGATCTGGACGATGTTCCCGGATTTGTTGATCTCGATGGTGACCTTTCCGGCATTTTCCTTGGCCTTTTCGAGAGAGCTCGCCTCGGAGACTTTCGTCGCTTCGATTTTTACCTGGGCCTCGCTCCAGCTCTGGACTTCGATTTTGCCGGATATATTGCCGATGATGACTTTGCCGTCCCTGGCCAGACTCTCGGTCTTCTCGAATTTTTCTTCATGCCGCTCTTTGGCCCAAACACCGCCGGCATAAAGCCCGAAAACGAGAGACAGCCCCGCTATGACAACCAGGATTTTGGCGATTTTAAAATTTTTCATGCTCATCCTCCTTTGCCCTTTTCAAACTATATCTTTTGGCCGGCCGCTTTGGCGGACGGCGATTTTTTCTTGACGTCGATCACATCGCCGAGGAACTCGACCTTATTTTTATAAGCCCCCAGGAGATAAGCTCTGGCTTCGAGATTGTTCGGCTCCTTGGCCACGGCGCTTTGGCAGGCCTGGATGGCCGAGTCGATTTCCCCGAGATTCCGCTCGAAGACGGAGGCCAGTTGGGGATCGAGCCCGTTCTTTTGAGAGCCGACCGCCTCGTTCAAGGCTTGGATGGCCAGCTTGTAATGCTTTTCGGCCTCGTCGAGCTTGGCCAGCGTATAGCGGTCCTGGCTGGACAGCCCCGAAACGTCTTTCGAGGGACGGAGTCCGATGACGATCCCGCCGACCGCAACCACCAGAAGGAACGCGGCCGCCCAGGCATACTTGGCCCGGCCTCGATAAATAAACATCTCAGACCATTTTGGTTTTGGAGCCCGCCTGACCGACGGCTCGCGCCCGGCCTCTTCGACCCCGGCCAGAATCGAGGTCCAAACCCTGTTCGAAGGCTCGTGCTTCGGCAGCTCTTTCGCCTGTTCGACAATCCCTTGAAAGTCCCTGAGCAGGTCCCGGCAGTCCGGACAGTTTTCAAGATGCTTCTGGAGACGCTCGTTGTTTTCGCAACCGAGCGTTCCGTCCAGATAATCGCCGATGAGCTTATGCGCATGTGAGCATCTCATGATCCTATCTCCTTAACAGGCTCTTTTATTCTTGAGATATTCCCGGAGCTTCAGCCGGGCCTTGAAAAGCTGCGACTTGGATGTCCCGACCGACAGCCCGAGCATCCGGGCGATCTCTTGGTGCTTAAAACCCTGGACATCGTGGAGGAGGAAGATTTCCTTGAGCTTATTCGGCAGGCCCGCGATCGCCTCGTCCAGCGGCTTCCGGACATCTTTGGCCGTCGAATCATCATCGATTCCGCGAAGCGTCCCCTCGACGTCGGCCAGGGGAACGCTTTTTTGGAGCTCCATCTTTTTTCCGCGGAGGTAGCTGTAACAGGTGTTGAGAGCGATGCGGTACACCCAACCGGTGAATGTCTCAATCTTTTGGACATCCCCGAGACGGGTGAAAATCTTTATGAAAATCTCCTGGAGAAGGTCCTCGGCGGTCGACCGATTATAGGTATAGTGATAGGCCAAGTTGAAAAGCGCCGTTTTAAAGCGGTTGTAGAGGCCCTCGATGGCGAGGTCGTCCCCCGCCCGGCTTCGGATGATCAGATCCTCCAGGGAGTCTTCCCGGGAAACGGAAAAAGCCTGACTGCCTCTCTCTTCCTTGGTCCGGCTCATAACGGGATTATCCAATATTTCGAGCCCGCTTGCCAAGACGTAATCTTGAACGGCCACCTGGGATTTCTCCTCAATCCTATAGATGCCAGGCAGGGCCAAAAGGTTGCTTTTTAATTGAATATTTCTCTTGAGGACAAGGCCATAAATAAGGGCGGCGGCGCCGATTTTCATAAATTTCCCTAGAAGAAATCTTAAAAATCGCTTATAAATAAATAGGCGAAAATAACAAGGAGCGGCCATGAAAAAGACGATTAAGAGCCCGATCCTGACAGTCCTCATCATCCTTTTCATCGGAGGAATGTCCTGCCAAAAGAGCCCTGATACGGGGAGCCGGGTTGAAGTTTCGGGGATCATCGAAGCGGTCAAGACCGAGGTCCGGGCCCAGTGCCAGGGGGAGGCGGAGAAGATCCTGGCCAAGGAAGGCCAAAAGGTCAACCGGGGCGATCTTTTATGCGTCGTCAATGCCGATAAGCTTCGCATCCAGATGGACCAGGTGAAATCCGGGCTCGATGCCGCCCAGGCCAGGCTGAGGCTGGCGAAAATCGGAACGAAGAAAGAGCTCATCGCCGTAGCCAAAAACCAGATGGAAGTCGCGGCCAAGCAGCTGGAGCTGTCGCAGAAAGACCAGGAACGTCTGGCCAGGCTTTTAAGCGAGGGCGCCGTGTCCCAAGTCCAGAAGGAAAAAGCCGACCTCGGCCTTAAAGCGGCCCAAGAACAGTTCAAAAGCGCCCAAGAAAATTACCAAATGGCGCTCCGCGGCCGCGAGAAAGAGGAGATCGAAATGATCGAGGCCGAAATCCAAGGTTTCAAGGCCCAAGAACAGTATCTGCGGAGACTTCTTCAGGACACCGAAATCAGATCGCCGGTTGCCGGCTATATCGAGGCGAAGCACATCGAGCTCGGGGAACTGGCCGTGCCGGGCGCGGTCTTGTTCAGCCTGATCGACCTCAGTCAAACATACGTCAAAGCCTATATTCCTGAAAAATTCATGGGACTGGTGAAAAGGGGAAGCGAGGTCACCGTGGCCTGCGATTCATTCCCGGGCAAATCCTTCATGGGGAAAGTGGATTTCATCTCGGATGAGGCCGAGTTCGCCCCAAAAAATATCCAGACGAAGGAAGAGCGCCTCAAGCTCGTCTATATGATCAAGTCCTACCTCGATAATCCGGACGGCTCGCTCAAGCCCGGCATGAACGTCGACGTCAAGATTTCCCTGAAATAAATGATCGCCGTCAAAGCGCAGGGTCTCGGCAAAAAATTCGATCAGACATCGGCCATCCAAAACCTCTCCCTGGAGATCGAACAGGGAACGCTGGCGGGCCTCATCGGCCCCGACGGAGCCGGCAAGTCCACCCTGCTCCGCCTTTTGGTCGGCTTGCTGCGGCCGACGCAGGGCCGGATTGAAGTCGCGGGATTCGACGTCGCAAAAAAGCCGTTCGAGGTCAAGGCGCGCATCGGCTACATGCCCCAGCATTTCAGCCTCTACGGAGACCTGACGGTCGCGGAAAACATGAAGTTTTTCGCCGACTTTTACGGCGTCCCGGAAAAACGGTATCGCCAACGCAAAAATGACCTTCTCAAGTTCAGCGCCCTCGGGCCGTTCGAGGACCGGCTCGCCCGGAACCTGTCGGGCGGCATGCAGAAGAAATTGGCCCTGGCCTGCAACCTTTTTCACACGCCGGAAATCCTGCTCCTCGACGAGCCGACGACGGGCGTCGATCCCGTCTCCCGTCAGGAGCTCTGGCAGCTTTTAAAAGAGCTCCACGAACAGGGCGTCACGATCCTGATGACGACGCCCTACATGGACGAGGCGGCCCGCTGCCGCCATGTCGGTTTCATTTACGAAGGAAGGATCCTGGCCTATGATTCCCCGCAGAACCTCGCCTCGGCCATGAAAGACGAGATCGCCGAGCTCCGCTCTCCCCTGGCCCCGTCGGCCAAAGCTTTGAAAGGCCTTCCCGGCCTCAAAAGCGTCCGTCCCTTCGGCGACACGATCCACATCGTTTTTGAAGCGAGCGGTCCGGGTCTTGAAAAGATCCGGCAGAGACTGGAGGGAGAGGGGATTGCGGTTCAAAGCCTCAAGAAAATCCCGCCTTCTTTCGAAGACGTGTTCCTGGCGCTGGCTCAAAGACAAGCCGGACAAAATTCAAACAACCGGAAAGAGAATCCGTCCTCTCCGCCCTTTCCATAGCGGGAGCAAGGCGGACTCTGAATAACTTCGAAGGAGAGAATAGACAAAGAATGGCCCCGCTGAGCATAGACGTCAAAGGCCTGACCAAAATGTTCGGGCCGTTCACGGCCGTCGACCGCGTCTCCTTCGGCGTCGAAAAAGGCGAGATCTTCGGCTTCCTCGGCCCGAACGGCGCCGGCAAATCGACCACCATCCGGATGCTGTGCGGGATTCTCCGGCCGACGTCCGGAACCGGGTCCGTCGGCGGGTTCGACATCGCCCGCGAACCCGAGTCGATCAAAAAAATCATCGGCTACATGTCCCAGAAATTCACGCTCTACGGCGACCTGACCGTCGGCGAAAACATCAATTTTCACGGAGGCATCCGCCGCCTTCCCCCGGCCCTGAAAAGAGAACGGAAAGAATGGGTGCTCAAGATGGCCGGACTCATCGGCCGGGAAAACGCTTTGACGAAAGAGCTCTCCGGAGGCTGGAGACAGCGGCTGGCCTTGGGCTGCGCCATTCTCCATCAGCCGGAGATCGTCTTCCTGGACGAGCCGACGGCCAGCGTCGATCCCGCTTCGCGCCGGGATTTCTGGAATCTGATCTATGCCCTCTCCGAACAGGGGACGACGACCTTCGTCACGTCGCACTATATGGACGAGGTCGAGCGCTGCCACCGCATCGCCATCATCTTCGGAGGAAAAATCATCGCCAGCGGACCGCCGCGCGAACTCAAGGTCCGCTTCATAGGCAGGGAAGCCGCCACCCTCGAGGAGGTTTTTATCGCCGCCATTCATGGAGCCCGACCGTCATGATCCGCCGGATCATCCCCCTCGCCAGGAAAGAATCCCTCCACATCCGGCGCGATCCGCGGAGCCTTTATTTGGCCATCGGGCTGCCGATCGTCCTCGTCCTCCTCTTCGGATATGCCATCACCTTCGACATCCGCCATGTCCCGATCGGCATCATCGATCAGGACGGCTCCGTCTTGAGCCGCGACCTCGCGGCGAGGATGATGTCGAGCGATTATTTCGACCTCCGCTTCGTCTCCAAAGATTATTCCCGGGTCGAACGGCTCTTGGATGAAGGTCGAGTCAAGATCATCATCGCCATCCCCGCGGATTTCTCGAAAGACGTGGGCCGGGGCGCAAGCCCTCCGCTTCAACTCCTGGTGGACGGGACGAACAACAACACCGCCTTGATCGCCCTCGGCTATCTGTCCCGGCTCATCCAAAAATTCGCCGCGGACATGCTCACGGAAAACATGAACCGCCAGGGCGGTCTCACGTCCGGAGGATTCCCGTCGATCGAGGCGAGGATAAGGATCTGGTACAACCCGGAGCTCAAGAGCGCCAATTTCATCGTCCCGGGACTCATCGCCGTGGTGATGATGGTCATGACGGCCATGCTGACCTCCCTGACCATCGCCCGCGAATGGGAAAACGGGACGATGGAGCAGCTCATCGCCGGGCCTGTCCGGGCCCACGAGATCATCATCGGCAAGCTCATTCCCTACTTCGGGCTGGGCATCGCCCAAGTGGTCCTGATCGTGCTCGCGGGGAAGATCATCTTCAAGGTGCCTTTCCGGGGAAACCTTGTCTGCCTTTTCACGGTCTCCGCCATCTTCCTTTTCTGCGGGCTGGGGATCGGGCTGTTCGTTTCCATCACCGCCAAATCCCAGCAGTTGGCCTATTCCCTGTCCATCCTGACCAGCATGCTTCCCTCTTTCCTTCTCTCCGGGTTCATCGCGCCGATCGCGAGCATGCCGAAAGTGATCCAGCTGGTCACGTACCTTGTCCCGGCGAAGTATTTCCTGAAAACCCTGCGCGGTATCTTCCTCAAAGGATACGGCTTCAGCCTTGTTTGGCCGGAGATCATCGCCCTTTCGGTCTTCGGCGCCCTGATTTTTGCGGCCTGCGTCAAACGCTTGAAACTCCGGCTGGAATAGAGAAAAGACATGCTGAGCGTCATCCGCCATATCATGCGCAAAGAGTTCATCCAAACGTTTCGCGATAAACGGATGCTCATGCCTCTCTTCGTGGCCCCCGTCATCCAGCTCATCCTCTTCGGCTATGCGGCTACCGTCGATGTCAAGAATATCACCCTGGCCGTCCTCGATCAGGCCCGGACCCAGGAGAGCCGCGCCCTCATTTCTTCGTTCACGGAATCCGGCTATTTTGAGCTGAAGGTCCGGCCCGGCTCGTCGCGGGAGATCGACAGCCTGCTCCAGAGGGGAGAAGTCCAGGCCGCCCTCGTCATTCCCGAAGATTTCAGCCGCCGGCTCGGAAGACGCGAAGCGGCCGAGATCCAGGTGATTATCGACGGCGCGGATTCCAATACGGCGACCATCATCCAGAATTATGCGGAGTTGATCACGGCCAAAGCGACGGAAAGCCTCATCGCCCGAATCATGATGCGCAAGCCCGAAGGGTTCCCGAGTTTCGAGCCGCGGATCTGGTACAACCCGGAGTTAAAGAGTTCGTTTTGGATGGTCCCCGGCGTCATCTGTCTGATCCTGCTTCTGACGACGCTCCTCCTGACATCGATGGCCATCACCCGGGAACGGGAAATGGGCACGCTCGAACAGCTCATCGTTTCCCCCATCAAGCCCTATGAGCTGATTCTCGGTAAGACCATCCCCTTCATCATCATCGGCTTCTTGGACATCATCCTTGTCCTGGCGGCGGGCAAGATCGTCTTCAATGTCCCGTTTCGGGGGAACCTGGCCTTCCTCCTCGGATCGTCCTTCATCTTCATTTTAACGACTCTCGGCATCGGCCTCTTCATTTCCACGATCTCCCGGACCCAGGGCCAGGCCATGATGACCGCCGTATTTTTCGTCATGCCGGCCATGCTCCTGGCCGGCATTTTTTCTCCAATCGACAACATGCCGAAAGCCATCCGGACCGCGAGCTACCTCAATCCCCTTCGTTATTTTGCCAAGATCGTCCGGGAGATCCTTTTGAAAGGAAACGGCCCTTCCATCCTCTGGCCGGAGCTTCTCGTCCTCCTGGTCTTTGGTCTGACGACGATCGTTCTCAGCTCGCTCCGCTTCCGGAAGTATCTGGAATGAAGAACAAGACGGGGAACGCCTGCCCTCTTTGAGGCTCAGGGCCGTCCGCCCGTCCCGATCAACCCGTTTTTCTTAAAATCCGGCCTCGAAAGAAAGCTTCTCGCCCGCCTTTAGGACCACGGGCTGAGCCCATGTCACTTTGATCTTGCTCCCTTCCTGTTTGAACAAAGGCTTGAACGGGCTGCCCCCCGCCTCGCCCTTCAGCGAAACGAGCTTTTTCGCCTGGAGCGCAGGCGTCAGGGCGAAGCTGAATTCCTTGAGCCGCAGCTCGCCCGAGGCAACGGCCACCTCCACCTTCTGGAGCTTGCCCTTTTCCTCTTTCTGGGAATATCCGCCCCAGCCGCTGCCCGTGCTCCAGAATGTCCGGAAATCATCTTGATACAGCTTCGGCGCGAACCCCAGACTCAGAGCCGGGCCCGAATAAGAATAGCCGGAGAGCGCCAGCAGGACCCCCCAGGACGACATGGCCCGGGCGTAATGGTGCCCGCATTCGACCTCGTCCCAGGGATTCCGCCGCCAGCCGTCGTACCGGTCGCGGACGGCCTTGACGACGGTCAGTCCTTCCTCGACCAGCCCTTCATACATCAAGTGCGAGGCGACGTGGTACTCGATGCCCGTCCAGACTTCATCCGAATAGACGAAGGGCAGCGGCGGCCGCCCGCCCTTGGGCCAGGTGCAGAGGACGAGGCCGCGTTCGTCATTCAAAGCGTATGTCCGCTGCGCGTTGGAAAAATTCCGGAAGTCGGCCATGAAATTGTATTTGAAGATCGAGCCCAGGGTGGTCTTGAGGCGGTCTTCCGGGAGAAATCGATCGAGCCCGGCGACCATCGCCAGCCACTGCCCCAGCATCTGGTCGGACAGACAGCCCTCTCCATACTGATATTTTTTCTCCATGACCTGGTCGTATTTCTGGACGTAATATTCGCCGTTCCAGAGAAGTTCGTTGAATTTCGCCCGCCCCTTGTCGAACATGTCCTTATAAAGCTTCGCGGCCTCTCGATCGCCGACGGCCTCGGCCATTCTCGAGCCGGCGACGAGCGCGCCCAGATAAAATGTGCCGATCATGCTGTTCGGGCCGTAAAACTCGATGTCATACGTATTGTGCTGCTCGCCCTCGATCAATCCGTCCTTGTCGGCATCCCAGGAAAGCCACGTATATTCCAATGCTTTCTTGGCCTTCGGCCAGATTTTCTTCAGGAAGGCCATGTCTCCCGAGAGCTGCCAGTCCCGGTAGAGGTTGATGATTTTGCCCAGGGTGCCGTCCGCGGCCGGCCGGAATTTCCAGAGAACGCCGCTCCCGAGCGGAAGCGCCGTGCGGAAGACCATCTCTCCGTTGTCCTTGGTGTTGTTCAGAAAATCCACCTCGCGCATGAACCTCTCCAGACTCGGGAAGAGAAAGGCCATCGACTGCTCATAATTCCAGACGTGACCGCAGTTGAGCGGGCAGCAGCCGCTTTTATCGTTGCAGCCTTCGAAGCCGAAGAATTTGCCGCCTTCGAGCCAGAAACAGGTCATGGTCCGGGTGATCGAGGCCTGGCTGGACACCGCGTCGAGGACATAGGGCGGCAGGGTCGAGGAGAAGAAGGTCTCATGGAAGAGCCGGCTCTCTTTTTCGAGCTGCGCAAGATTCTGGTCAAGATATTCCGCCGATTTCCAGGCATCGGAAAAACGCTCGGCGTAGTGGTTTCGGAACATCTGGCCCCGCTGCTCCCGCACGATGTCGAAGTAATCGACGAAGTTCGGGAAATTCCAGGACAGGATGAACGGGAGCTCGACCTCGCCCAGCGGCTCGATGGTCGCCATGAGGCCCAGGGTTCCGATGTCCGTCCTTCTGTCGGGCGAAGGAGTCTTTTCGTCCAGGTCCTTCAATTTGCCGTCGGCCGCGAAGTCGTCCCAGAAGATCTGAAGGTCGTCCCACCAATCGCCGCGCACCCAGTGTGAAAGATAGGTGATGTTCTTCCAGGGCGTGGCCAAAACCATGGTGCCGAACGCGGCCGCGTCCGGCTTCATTTTCTCGGACGACATGAACAGGCCGGAGAGGGCCTGGCCTTTGCGTATTTCATTCACATTTTTTCCGAATTTTTCATGGCCGACGCCTTCAATCGCGCCTTCGCCGTCAAACCCAATCGGATTCAGAAGAGAACCGGCGATGGTGATCTTGGCCGGCTGGCGGCTCAAATTCTTGACGCGAAAACGGATGATGAAGGCCGGGATCCCCGATTCCTCGGGCTTCAGCGGGATGAACGGATTGAAGGCTTCCATCGTCACCCGGAGCGGGAGCTGGCTGTCCTCCATGTCGATCCAGGCGAACGGATATTCGCCCCGGAAGCGGGCCTTTTCCATGCGGGGCAGGCCGGGCACTTCGCCCCGCCGATAGCCGTCCGCTCCGAGGAACGGCGGTGTCAAAGCGCCTTCGAGCACCCGGACCAGGGATTTTTGTCCTTCCTGCTCAAAATGGAGCGCAAAAAAAGTGAACGGCAAATTGACCCCTTTCCCCGGACGGTTGAAGATCTCCCAGTCGCGCAGGTTCCCCCGCCCTCCGATCGAAACCGTTCCCGTGCCGATGCCGCCCAACGGAAAAGCTATTTCCCGGAGCGCCTGGCCTTCAAAAACGCGCGGCCGGCCGAGCCGGTAAAGCTCCTGGCGCGGATAGACAAGCTTTGAAGAATCCGTGCTCATCGCCCCGGCCGGCTCAGGACCCGTGAAAAGGACGAGAAACGCCGCGCAGAAGGCCGCAGCCAAGGCGCGCTGCCTCCAAAACAAACTTTTTCCTGACATGGAAATGCCCTCCCCTTCCTAGAATTTTTCATGAACAGCTTTTTTCTATACGAGATAAGGTTAAATGTCAAACCGGCTTTTTCTCGGACCGCATATCACTTTTCGGGGACATGACCGGAAAATTCATGGGACACAATCCCTTTTCGAGAGAAAAGGGTTATGTCCCGAATTTTCCGGATCGTGTC
>Ga0315282_10012059_pt1 | contig 13282 bp, 10 predicted proteins | sample YL17G07_20_MG_FD_203693 | JGI IMG/M metagenome (GOLD analysis project Ga0315282, IMG submission 203693) | Sediment microbial communities from Yellowstone Lake, YNP, Wyoming, USA - YL17G07_20 | ecosystem: Environmental > Aquatic > Freshwater > Lake > Sediment | place: USA: Wyoming | collected...
ATTTTCTGTTGATGGATTTGGTTGGGGTCGTAAGGCGCGATCCAGGGCGCGAAAACGGCCGAGAGCGCCAGGACCAAGACGAGACAGCCGCCGATGGCGCCCAGGGGCTTGGTCTTCACCAGTTGGATGAGCAGGTCGAGGGCCCAATGATGCCGCTTGGGAAGATCAAACTCCTCGTTGTACGCTTCGGTCTTCCTCTTTACCGCTGCTACCATACCTTCCTCATTCCCTCCGGATTTCCGCCGCGCCAGGCTAGCGATACCGGATGCGCGGATCGAAAAAGCCGTATAACAGGTCCACGATCAGGTTGATGGTGATGATCAGGGAACAGATGAACAGGTTGATGCCCTGGATGGCCGGGTAGTCCCGCCAGGTGATGGCGTCCAGGAGGTACTTGCCCATGCCCGGCAGCACGAAGATGTTCTCCATGATGACCGTGCCTCCGGTCAGGAAAGCCAACTGCATGCCCATGATGGTCAACACCGGGATCATGGCGTTCTTGAGCGCATGGCGGGTGATGACCACCACCGTGGTCAGCCCCTTGGCCTGGGCGGTCCGGATATAGTCCTCGCGCAGCACCTCGAGCATCATCGTCCGCGTCATGCGCATGATGCTCGCCGAGCCGGCCAGGGCCAGGATGATCGACGGCGCGATCAACTGGGCCAGGCTCCTGATCGGGTTCTGACCAAACGGCACATAGTCCATGGGCGGCACCCATTTGAACCAGAGGGCGCCGAAGACGAGCAGGAGCGTGGCGATCCAGAAGCCGGGGATCGACAGTCCGGCGATGCCCAGGCTGCGGATGATATAATCCAGCCAGGTGTCCTGCTTGATGGCCGAGATGACGCCGATGGGCACTCCCAGAAGCAAAGTCCAACACAGGGCCATGACCGCCAGCCGGAAACTGATGGGCAGCCGCCGGCCGATCTCGGTCATGACCGGCTGCCCGCTCCACAACGAAATCCCCAGATCGCCCTTCAGAACTCCCCTTACGTACTTGAAGTATTGCGTGTAAATCGGCTTGTCCAGACCGAGTATCGACCGCAGCTTGGCTGTGTCGTCGGCGAATCCCTGCTCGGCCACCATCAGCTGCACCACGTCGCCGGGAATGATCCGCACCAGACAAAAGACCAGAAAGGACACCAGGATAATGGTGGGAATGAGCAAGAGGACGCGTCGAATGACATATCTTCGCATGTCTAGCCTCGAACGTTCGTTACGGGGAGGAAGACGCCCGGCCCAGACCGAGCCGGGCGGCTTCATCCATGTTACAGGGTCGTCGGTCGGTTAATGTTTCTCCATCCAGAGGAACTCGCCCACGATAGGTTGGTCCTCAAGCTGGTAGGATTTGAAATGGACGTAAGGTCTTCTGGCTCCGAACCGGTCCTGGGTGTAGAGGAAGACGTTGGGCGCGTCGTCGATAATTTTTCGTTGGATCTCCTTAATATAGTCGATGCGTCTTTTCTCGTCCATGATGAAGGACTGCCTCTCGATCATGGCCCAGATTTCCGGGTTGCTCCATTTATAATATGTAGATCTATTCAGTTTTCCAAAGTACGGGACCAGCCATTCCTCGGGGTCATTGGCGGCGGTCATCATGTGCAGGGCCATCTTGTAGTCGTACCGATAGGCCAGGTTGAAGTACTGCGGTTGTTCCAGGAGCTTCATGTTTACCGTGATGCCCACCTTGGCCAGCTGGTCCTTGAGCACCTGGGCCGGCTTGGTCATGTAGTCCTGATTCCAGGTCATGAGCTCGGTGGTAAAGCCGTTGGGGTACCCGGCCTCGGCCAGGTATTGCTTGGCCTTTTCCGGGTCGTATTTGATTTGGTCCTTCGGTCCCAAGGCATAGAGGGCCATGGATGAGGCCACTGGGCCGACCTCGGCTTTACCGTAACCACCCCAGGCGAGCTTGAGCAGATCCTCCTTGTTGATGGCCATGGCGATGGCCTGGCGGACCTTCTTTTGGTCAAAAGGCGGCTGAAGAGGTTGCTTGCCTTCGATCCAGGGCGGGGTGCGCAGCGTAAACGCGTGAGAACCCGGCAAAACGCTGATGATGGTGTCGGGCGACTTTTCCTGGACGGTCTGTAGTTGGAAGTAATAAGGCCCCATGGTGTCCAGGTTGCCAGCCAGGTAGGCGGCCAGGGCCGCGTTCGGGTCGCCCATGATCTTCCAGCTGATGCCGTCGAGATAAGGTCTGCCTTTTCGGAAATAGTTGGGGTTCTTCTCCAAGGTGATGTGAGAGCCTTGCACCCACTCCTTAAAAATAAAAGGACCGGTGCCAATGGCCACCCGCTTCAGGTCTTTGTTGGCGTCCACCACCTCTTTGGCCACGATGCTCGTCCAGGGCGCGGCGATGTAGCGCATGAAAGGCGCGTAGGCTTCTTTCGTCTTGAAAATGACAGTGTACTTGTCCGGCGTTTCGATGGACTCCAGCTTGCCGTCAAAGTAGTACTTATGTTGGAATTGGCCTTCGCCATACATACCGGACTGGCGCTCGATGGAGTACTTCACGTCGGCCGAGGTCAGCTCGCGTCCGTTGACAGGCGGCACGTTTTGGAAGCGCACGCCCTCAACGAGTTTAAACTCGTAGGTCCGGTTGTCGATGCGGCGCCAGCTTTTGGCCAAGTCCAGCTCGAACCCGTCCATTCTCGGGTTCAATCGGACCAGTTGGTTGTTCGTGTTCATAGTGATGGCTGGTGTATTGCCGTAGGTTTCCTGGTGGATGTCCAGGGAGCGTGGGTCGATCATGTAGGACCGGTACACCCCCCCGTACTGTGCATTTTTATCGGTGTACTGCTTGAAAACGTCATCGCCCTTGATCATCTTCCCGAGCGCCATGGCCGGCATGAGCAGGCACAGGCATAGAGCGATCAGGAAAATGTGCTGTACGCCGATCACGGGTCTTTTTTTTGCCAAGGTTTTCATGCTCTCCCTCCTAAAAAAAGGCTGATGGTCACTGCAGGGGGCCGGGGCCCTGGGTTTCGTCTTTTTCTAAAGGTTGTGTTCATCCTATCTTGTTTCCTGCCGGAAGCGGGCGGCCTCCGCCTCGGCGGCTGGATGCTTCAGGTTTGGTGGCAGGCCACGAAGTGCCCAGGCGCGACCTCCCGCATTTCGGGCTGGGCCTCGACGCAGGCCCCGTGGCTCAGCTTGCAGCGGGGATGGAACTTGCACCCGCTGGGTGGGTTGAAGGGGCTGGGGATCTCGCCTTTGAGGGCGATGGAGGTTCGTTTCTTCTCGAGGGCCGGGTCCGGGATGGGGATCGAGGACAGCAGCGCCTGGGTGTATGGATGAATCGGGTGGTTGTATAGCTCCCGTTTTTCCGCGAGTTCCATGATCACCCCCAGGTACATGACCGCCACGCGGTGGCTGATATGCTTGACCACTGACAGGTCGTGGGAGATGAACAGGTAACAGAGGTTGAATTGCTCCCTCAGGTCTTCCAGCAGGTTGATGATCTGCGCCTGGATCGATACGTCCAGCGCCGAGACCGGCTCGTCGCAGACGATGAACTCCGGACGCACGGCCAGGGCCCGGGCCACGCCGATGCGCTGCCGCTGGCCGCCGCTGAACTCGTGTGGATACCGGGCTGCGTACAGCGCGCTCAGCCCCACCAGCTGCATCATCTCCAGGGCCCGGTCCCGCCGCTCCCGGGCATTGGTTCCGAGACTATGCATCCACATCGGCTCCTCGATGATGCGGCGCACCGTCATCCGCGGATTCAGGCAGGCGTAAGGGTCCTGGAAGATCATCTGCATGTGCCGCCGCATCCGCCTGAGTGGCTCCCCTTTCAGGCTCACCAGGTCCTGGCCCTGAAACATCACCTGCCCGGCCGTGGGCCGGTGGAGCTGCAACACGCCCTTGGCCGTGGTGGACTTGCCGCAGCCGCTCTCTCCGACCAGACCCAGGGTCTCGCCCCGCTTCAGCGTGAAACTCACCCCGTCCACCGCCTTGATGGTCAGCGTCCTTCCCCGTCCGGGGATGAAACCCACCTTGATCGGGAAATGAACCTTCAGATCCTTTACCTGGAGCAGCTCTTCGCCTTGCGCGGCTTCCATCATCCCACCTTCCAGCAAGCAACAAAATGTCCAGGCTCCACTTCCTTGAGCTCGGGAACGGCATCGCGACATCGATCAAAGGCATGCTCGCACCGCGGCGCATAACTGCAACCGGGCGGCAGATGAATCGGGCTGGGCAGTCGGCCCTCGATCGAAAACAGGCGCCGCTGCTCTTCTTCATGAATCTGCGGAATGGAGTGGAGCAGTCCCACCGTGTACGGATGATGCGGGTTGTGAAATAAATTCATGGAGTCCGCCGTCTCCACCACCACCCCGGCATACATGACGATGATCCGGTCCGTCGTCCCGGCCACCGCCCCGAAATTGTGCGTGATCAAGATCGTGGCCATGTTCAGGTCGCGCGCCAGCGACTGGATCAGCCGCAAAATCTGGTCCTGGATGGTCACGTCCAGCGCCGTGGTCGGCTCGTCGGCCAGAAGAATGTCCGGCCGGCACGACACGGCCATGGCGATCATCACCCGCTGTCGCATCCCGCCGCTGAGCTGGTGCGGGTACGACTTCAGCCGCATCTCCGGCGCCGAAATGCCCACCAGGTCCAACAGCTCGATGCTGCGTTTTGTCACCGCCTTGCCCTTCAGCCCCAGGTGAAGCTCCATCACCTCGCTCATCTGCCGGCCCACGGTCAGCACCGGGTTCAGGGACGTCATCGGATCCTGAAAAATCATCGAAATCCGGTCGCCCCGAATCCGGCGCATCTCCCTCTCGCTCGACCCCAAAATATCCGCGCCGTCGAACTCCACCCGGCGCGCCGTGATCCGGCCCGGCGGACACTGGATCAAGCGCAGCAGCGCCAACGCGCTCACCGACTTGCCGCAGCCGCTCTCCCCTACTATCCCCAACGCCTCCCCAGGAAAAAGATCGAACGAAATCCCTTGCACCGCCTGCACCAGACCGTCCCGCGTCCGGAAATGCACCTTGAGGTCTTCCACTTCCAGGATCGGCTTCGTTCTGCTCGTTATGCCCGTCATGCCATGTATCCCTTAATGAACCAGCTTCTATTTCGGCTCTAGGTTCCGCCTATTTCCCGGACGAGAGCGCTCAACCTTCTTCTCCCCCCAAGATCGAGACCGCGGCAGGCGCGCAAATCGTTCCAGGCATGGCTGCGCTTTCGGCCGGGGCAAGGCGGTCTTTCGTCGTTCTCGTCATAGGTCCGGGCAGAAGGAATATATTGTCTTCGTTGGAGAAATAACTGCTGGTCGCAAGGTTTTTCCCTTGTTTCCGCGAATTCCGAATACGACATCGCAAGGGATCCCCCAGGTGCCGGGCCGGAGGATCTTCCGGCTTTGCCGTTTCAGGCTTTGTTTGATTTTGCCAAAAATGTTTCAGGGCGGCCACACCCTGAAATGTCATCATTGTTTGCCTTGAAAGGATTTTTATAACAGATCATGGCAAAAATCAAGCTCTTCCCGATCCGTTGTGCGGTCCTGGCCGAAAAAAGCGAACCTCAGCCTTGGAAATCCAAGGAAGTCAATCCTTTTCGAGGCGGGTCCCGTTTTCAGCCTTTCCCGTTTTTTTCATTCCCACGGCCTGCTCCTCGTGCATTTACCGCGGCCGAGTCAGGTGAGACGGCCCACCCCGGTCCGGCCCGTTGTCCGCCGCCACCTCATGAGGAACATATGGACGACCGAGGGAAGCGTCGTTTGACCGTGGCAGGGCGAGGGATTGCCGGGCCGGTCCGCCGTGTGCTATGGTGAACCACCCGATGACCTTGAAAAACCAAAGCAAGGAAAAGACCGACATGGACGCACAGGAAAAAGCGCTTTTGGAAACGGTGAACCGTTAGAAGGACGACATCCTGGACCTGACCTGCCGCCTGGTACGCGAACCCAGCATCCTCGGTCAGGAGGCCTCGGTCGTCTCTCTCCTCGAAGCCGAATGGAAGCGGCTTTCCTTCGAGCCGGTCCGCGTAGCCATCGACGCCAAGACCTTGGCCGGACATCCCGGCTTTGCGCCGGTGCCCTGGACCTACGACGGCCGGGACTGCCTCGTGGCCCAGGTGGCCTCCGTCTCCTCGGGTGGGCGGAGCGCGCTCTTCAACGGGCATCTGGACGTGGTCAGCCCGGAGCCGGTCGAATTCTGGGACCAGGACCCTTTCGACCCGGTCGAGCGGGACGGCTGGCTGTATGGCCGCGGGGCCGGGGACATGAAGGCCGGCGTGGCGGCCATGACTTATGCCGCGCGGGCGGTGAGCCGGGCCGGGTTCGGTCTAAAGGCGCCGCTGACCCTGGAGGCGGTCATCGAGGAGGAGTGCACGGGCAACGGGGCCCTGGCCTGCCTGGCGGCCGGCCATGACGCCGAGGCGGTGCTGATTCCGGAGCCTGGCGGCCACGCCATTCTCACGGCCCAGGTGGGGGTCATGTGGTTCAAGGTGCTCGTGCGGGGAATGCCCAGCCACGTCTCGATGGCCCAGAGCGGCACCAACGCCATCGAAAAGAGTATGCTGCTCGTGGCGGCCCTGCGCAGGCTCGAGGCCCAGCTCAATCAGGAGGATGTGCCGCCGGAGTATCGCGAGGCGGCGCATCCCTTGAACCTGAACATCGGCATTTTCAAAGGCGGGGATTGGCCCTCCACGGTGCCGGGCGTGGCCGAGTTTCACGGCCGGCTCTCCTTTTTCCCGGGCATGCCTTATGAGAGCATCCGCCGCCGTGTCGCCGAGACCATCCAGGCCGCGGCCCGCCAGGACCCGTGGCTCGCGAAAAACCCGCCCGAGGTCGAGTTCTACGCTTTTCGCTCCGAGGGCCACAGCGTTCGGCCGGACCTGCCGGCCTTTGTCACCCTCAGCGGCTGCCACGAGTCCCTGACCGGTTCCGAGGCACAGCGCGTGGCTTCCACGGCGACCACGGATGTCCGGGCCTTTCATTTCTTCGGCCGGTCCCAGGCAACCTGTTACGGCCCGGTGGCCGTTAACGTGCATGCCGCCAACGAGCGCGTTCAGATTGAAAGCATGTTGCATACGGCCCGGGTGTACGCCTTGTTCCTGGCGCGCTGGTGCGGGCTGGCGGGTTGACGGCGGCTGAGGCGGGCTTTTTGCCCTATCCCGGAAGCAACGACCACAAAGAGGGTCCCTCATGGTCATGGCCATACGCCCGCGCCCCAGTCCACCGCAGAAGGACGGAAGCGGGGCGACTAATCAATCTCGCTTTATTTGAACGAGTGATGGGACGGATTCGCGTCGCTCGGCACGACAAGAAGCCGCTCACTAGAGGTAACCAACTCCTGGGGCACGACATCAGGCCTGCAACACGCCTTGGCGGATAGGCACGCCGTTATACACAACGTCATAGTTTGATGCGCATACAGAGCGTCAGAACAAAGCAAACCAAGGCTTGGGCGAAGGCAAGGAATGAGGCGTACTTTGTTGGTACGCCTGAGTGACGAGCCGAGGAGCAACACAGGGTTGCGAAGTTATGGCGCTCTGTATAGCCGGGAAGAGCCGAAAGGAGCATAATCCATGACTTTTATCCCGGACGGGTTCCCGTCTCTGTTTTCAACGTTCAAGATGGCGGTGTTGGTGTTCGCGATCTTTGCCCTGCCCGTGCTGGCCGGCTGCCAGACGGCGGCGGTGCGGCCGGCCGGATCGGGCGCGAGCGATTCCCTGCGGGAGGTGCGCGTGGACGCCTCCCAGGTCATCGGCCGGGCACGCTCTTTTCAGGGGGTGAACTGCGGGCCGGCGCCGCTGGTGGAAGGCGTGCCCGACGTCAGTGCGGGGTACCGGGAGGTGGGCATTGACATCGTTCGGGTGCACGATTTTTTTGGGCCGGGGGATATGGATGCCAAGTGGTCGCACCCGGACCGGATCGCGGCCTCGGTGAGGGCGTCCGGGGCGAGGGTGGTCTTTCCGAACTGGGGCGCGGACCCGGAAAAAGAGGGGAGCTACAATTTTGGGCCCACGGACCGCGTCATCCAGGCCATCGTGGCCTCTGGGGCCGAGGTGTACTGGCGCATCGGCCGGAGCTGGTCGGCGGACCCCGAGCCGCCCGCGGATTTCGATAAGTTCGCCAGTATCGTCAAGCACGTGGCCATGCACTACAATCAGGGCTGGGCCAACGGATTCCACGACAAAGTCCGGTACTGGGAGTTCTGGAACGAGCCGGACCTCGAGGCGAACTGGTTTCCCGGTTTCGCCCAGCCTTTCTGGACCGGCACGCCCGAGCAGTTTTACCGGCTGTATGAAAAAACGGCCGTCGCTCTCAAGAGCCTGGATCCCACGATGAAGGTGGGGGCGTGCGGCAAGGCCGCGGCCAGCTGGGGCGGCCCGTACCGCGAGGGCTTGATGCAATACTGCGTTTCCCGCGGCGTTCCCCTGGACTTCTTTTCCTGGCACCAGTACCACGACAGCTCCCTCGATCCCTACGATATGGTTCGGATCGGGGCCGAGTACCGCCGGCTGCTCGATTCCTTTGGCCTGAAAGGGTCTGAGATTCATGTGAGCGAATGGAACAGGAGTTTGGCCATGTTCGGGGCCGGGCCCGTCAGCCAGGGTTCCATGGAGGACGCCGCCTTTGCCGGGACGGCGCTCATCTATCTGCAGGACTCGGCGCTGTCCCGCTCCCTGCATTATCGAGGGGACGCCACGCCGGGCGGGTTGTTCGAAGCGAACGGCCGGTATCGGAAAAAGGCCTATGCCTTTAAGGCTACGGGCTCCCTGCTGGCTTCTCCCCAGCGGCTGGCCGCCACCGGGGCCGACACCCTGGGCTTTGCCGTGCTGGCCGGAAAGTCCTTGGACGGCAAGACCGTGCAGGTCCTCATCTCCAATTACGAGATCCCGCTGGATCGCCGCGGCTCGACCCGCCCGGGCGCGGCCATGCTCCCGCGGCAAAACAACATCGTCTATCGGAACAACCGCGGCTACGCGCTGACCGTGACCGGCCTGCCTTGGGGGGAGGGCGAGTTCACGGTCAAGCGCTATCGTCTGAGCGGCACCGAAGATTTTGCGATGATGGAAGAGTCGCCGGGCCGAGGCGGGACGTTCACCCTCGAACGTCCCTTGCCGCCGCCGGAGCTGGAGCTGATCGTTCTCAAGCAGAAATAGCGAGGGGCTATTGCCTTCGGCCGGGCCGGACCACCGGGTGCGTGTGGATAAAACGCTGTAGGGGCACGGCATGCCGTGCCCCTACAACTCAGTGCTCGTTGGTTTACCTTTCAATCAGCTTCATTCCACGCCCGAATCACGTCGTTCGGGCCGGATAACCGTAAAATTTTATCGCCGGCCGAGCACATATTCGGCTGGCGAATATGTTTCAAAAATCGATAATCGCGGGATAGATAATCGACTTCAATTGCCCGCGGAAATTGAACGTGTTCGACGGCATAAACTGCGTCAAAAAGATTACAATAAGTTCTTGAGAAGGATCGATCCAGAAGATGGTGCTGGCCGCCCCTCCCCAGTAATATTCACCCAAAGAACCTACTTGCTGGCTTTTTATCAGATCGATGATGACGGCAAAACCCAGGCCGAAACCGACGCCTTCGTTGGCCGTTTCGCTGAAAGCGCTGATGCTGAGCTCGGTCAAATCCTGATTGCCGGGCAGATGGTTCATGGTCATGTATTCGATGGTCTTCGGGCCCAGGAGACGAACGCCGTCAAGTTCTCCGCCATTTAGCAACATCTGGCAGAATCGATAGTAGTCCGCCGCCGTGGAAACAAGACCGCCTCCACCCGAGAAAAACGTGGGCGGTTTGAGATAATCGCTCTTTACGGGATCGTCCAACAAATGTAATTTTTTTTGCGAATCTCGATTGTAATTGGCCGCAAAGCGATTCGCCTTTTCAGAAGGCACATGGAACCCGGTGTCCACCATCCCGAGCGGATCGAATATCTTGGTTTTCAAATATTCGTCAAAGGACATGCCTGAAATCACTTCCACAAGATAGCCGCAGATGTCGGTCGATATGCCGTAATTCCACCTCGTTCCCGGCGAAAATTCGAGCGGGAGCCTGGCTACCTTTTCCGCCATCTCTTTGAGCGTGCCGCCGTGCCGATTCCGCACCTTCACCTGGTTGTAGGCCGCGGTCACTTTTGAAACCGCCCGGCCGTTGCCGACCATGTCCGAAGCCAGGCCCGACTTGTGGCTCAAAAGGTCTCGAATGGTCATGGCCCGCTGGGTCGGTTTGGTGACAAAATCGGGATATTCTCCTGAAACGTAGACCTCGAGCCCCCGCCATTCCGGGATGTATTTATAAACCTCGTCGCCGAGCTGAAAATGGCCTTGCTCGTATAGCATCATGAGAGCCACCGTGGCAATGGGCTTGGTCATGGAATAAATTCGAAAAATCGTATCCTCGGCCATGGGTTTTTGATGTTCCGCGTCCATCATGCCCTGGGGGGACAGGTAAACCACCTGGCCCCGGCGGGCCACAAGCGTGAGGGCTCCCGAGATTTTTTTTGGCGCCAAATATCTTTTTTGTATATGTGCGTCGATTCGGGACAGGCGCTCTTTCGAAAGGCCCACATCCTCCGGCTTTACAATTTTGAGCATCATTTTTTCCTCATAAAAGCACATCTGAGAGACCTGCAGATAGGCCCTCGTTGTGACATTCATCCAGGTGGTGGTCCTGAAAACTAGTAGCTGGTTGCGTAGTTTAGCATTATATTAAAAAGGGCCGTCGCTGCGAGCGAAGCAACGCGTAGGTTGGGCAGAGCGAAGCGAAACCCAACAATTTTGGTCGGCTCTGCGGCCACTTGCACGGGCGGGTTTGAAACCCGCCCCTACATGGGATGTCCGCGTCACCTCGCTCCTTGCCAGGATAAATACATGTCTCTTTTTTCTGCAACCAGGAACTAGGCACCGCCCTGGGCCTGGCCTCCGCCCTGCCGGGCGACAAAGCCTTGCGTTGCCAGGCCCGTGGCAGACGGCGTCCCGGCGATTTGAGCGAGATACGTTTCGCCGAGTTTTTGAATGTGCTCGCTCACGTTATCGAAATAGTTAAAATGGATCTGCTCTTCATCGATAACCGCTTCAAAGATTTTCACGCTGGAGCTGTCCCCGTTCTCTCTGCACGCCAGCAGGAATTGGTTATAAGCGTCGATGGTATCGTCCTCAAGTTTGGCGTCGAAGGCAAAGATCGTTGGGACGTTTTGTCCTTTTTCGGCCTTCATGGCAGGTTCGACGGTCGGTTCGCCATCCAGTTCCTTGATACGCTCCGCAAACATCTCGGCATGGCGCATTTCGTCTATGGCGATGAGCTTGACCTTGGCCGCCATGTCCCCGTAATCCATGTTGTCCAGATTGTAATGCTGGTTCATGTACTGGGTGATGGCCGTGAGTTCCATGGCCCGCGCTTTGTTCAAGACTTCGATGACTTTTACTTTGCGTTGTTCTTTGACATTTTTCGCCATATTGGACCTCCTTGTTTTTGGTGTTTCTCCTGGCACCGAACCTTCAAGTAGGTATGGGTCAGGGAAAAACTATCGCTTTTAGAATTGCTTCAAATCAAGGCTCCGCCGTCCACGATGATGGTCTGGCCGGTGATATAACTCGAAGCCTCCGAGGCCAGAAAGATCATGACGTTGGCGATTTCTTCGGGTTCGCCGATCCTTTTCAGAGGGACGGCCGCAGCCACGGCAGTCTTTGTTTTTTGTCTGTCCTCTTCGGAAAGATTATACCAGATGGCGTTTAGGAGGCGGGTTTCCACCGAGCCCGGGGCGACGGCATTCACCCGGATATTGAACTCGGCCCATTCCTTGGCCATGGCCTTGGTGGCCATGATGATGGCCGCCTTGCTGATGGCGTAAATGCTGGTGGGAACCGCGGGACTGAAACCGCCGATCGACGAGACGTTGATGATCTTGCCTCCGCCGTTTGCCTTCATGACCCGGGCCACGGCCTGGCTGAGGAAGAAGGCGCCCTTGAGGTTGATGTTCATGAGCGAGTCCCAGGCCCTCTCCTCCAGGTCGATGGCCCGTGAGGCGATGCTGGTCCCGGCATTGTTCACCAGGATGTCGATTCGTCCGAACTCGTTCACCACCTTGTCCACGAGGCCTTGAAGCTGGTCCATACGGCCGACGTGGGCGGCCACGGCCATAGACTTTCGACCCAGGCCCTCCACCGCCTTGGAAACCCTTTCCAGGTCCGGCAGCTTGCGGCTGGTCACCACCACGTCCGCGCCGGCCTTGGCAAAACCGATGGCCGCGGCCTCGCCGATGCCGCGGCTGCCACCCGTGATCAGGGCCACTTTCCCATCCAGCGAAAATTGCGAAAGGTCCATGAAGATTATTCCCTTCCTGTCAATTCTGGTTATGTTTTAAGCGGCTTGGCCGCTGAAAAGCAACGGCGACCCTTTTACATGGGAGCGGGCATGCCCTGCAGACCCTTGAGGAACTTGATCTCGCCCAGGTGCCACCAACCGTGCGTTATCAGGAAATTCCGGAGCATCATGCCGATGGTGAACTGGGGCCGCTCGGCGTTCGGGGCGAAGTCCAGCTTCTGGTCGTCCAGGGTCTTCAGGTATTCGTTGGTGTCTTTGTAGACCAGTTCGGCATAGGCCAGCACCTGGGGCAAGGGAAGGGTCGCGGCCTTGGCGATCTCTTCCTCGGGGTGGCCGCCGCCCTTGGGCGGGGCGGGCATGCCCATCTTTTCCTGCCAATTTCCGCTTTCCCAGATGGAGGGCTTCCCCAAAAATCTGTGGATGATCATGTCTTCGGTGCGGGTTATGTGCCAAAAAATGAAGCCGATGGGGTTTGCCCCGGCCGCGGGCCTGAAGGCCAGGTGCTCCGGGGTGAGGTCTTTGACGTCCGTGTTAATGGTACGATGGAATTCCGTGAGGGCAGCTTGGATAAACTCAGTGCAGTTCACGTTCTCCTCCTCTGTGGATGGGATGGGGTTCGGGCTTTGATCTCTAACCGCGGCCAGGCGAAGCGGGCTCTCCCTGGCATCGGACCTGGCGGCTCCCCTCGGAACCGGCCGTCAACAGGCATGCCCGGCCTCGCGCGGCCCACACCTGTACATCGGCGCCGGATTTTAATATCAAGCTGGGCAACCGCGCCATGGCCGCGCCGCCGACGTGCTGATGTTTACCTTTTCATTTTATCCGCTCCGAGGTTCTCTTACAATGGTTTTTCCATAAGGAAGGATAGGACGCCAAGCCGAAACTTTTCACTCGTTTCGCCTCGAAGGCGGCCAGCGTGAAGGCCGGAGAACAGGCAACGGATGACCAGCCATGACGCCGTTCGGCTTGGAAATCGATTGGTGATAACGGTATAAATA
>Ga0315282_10012060_pt1 | contig 13282 bp, 10 predicted proteins | sample YL17G07_20_MG_FD_203693 | JGI IMG/M metagenome (GOLD analysis project Ga0315282, IMG submission 203693) | Sediment microbial communities from Yellowstone Lake, YNP, Wyoming, USA - YL17G07_20 | ecosystem: Environmental > Aquatic > Freshwater > Lake > Sediment | place: USA: Wyoming | collected...
GCCGGCTAGAAAATATGCATTCGGTAACGTGTCCCTGGATTTTCAGCATTCCGGATAAATAGCTGTATAAAGCCAAGATAGTAGGGAAAATAGATATAGAGAGAAGAAAAAAATGGGGGAAGTCCTGGTGGAATGAGGCCGGTGTGCGCACCCGCTATCTACTTCAAAACTAAAAAAGGGTGAAGGCTGCGGCCGTCGGGGTCGGGCCGGGCCAAGGCTTTGAGCCGGTGGTCCGGACCGAACAGGCGGATGATGGGAGAAAGTGGCGAAGGCCAGGGTTGGCCGGGCTCCATATCCGAGGCCGAGACCCGGCGGCCGTTTTTGATCAGCCGGCAGCCCGGCTCGTTCAAGAGGACCTTAGGGAAACCGGAGAGGAGCGTTTCGATCGGAAGAAGGAAGCTGGGCTGGCCCCCCTGCGCGGCCAGGCGTTCGATTTCTTGAAGAGGCAAAGCCTGCTCCAGCCTGTACTCCCCCGAGGACAGACGGCAAAGGCTCTGGAGATGGGCTCCGCAGCCTAAGGCTGTCCCCAGGTCATGGGCCATAGAGCGGATATATGTTCCGGCGGAGCATTCGGTCCTGAAAGTAACGCAGGGAGGATTATAGCTTTCCATAGCGAAGGAGCGGACGGTCACCAGCTTGGGCACCAGTTCAACCTCTCTTTGGCGCCGGGCCAGTTTGTAGCTGGGCCGGCCTTGGATCTTCTTGGCCGAAAAAGGGGGCGGAACCTGAAGAAAGCTCCCGGTTAAACCGGCCATGGCCGTCAATAGCTTTTCCTTGTCCGGCAGCTCATCGCTCTCTATAGTTATGGCCCGGCCTTGGGCGTCGTAAGTATCGGTGGCGTATCCCAGCCGTATCCGGCCGCAATAGGACTTATCCGCGGCGGAGAAATAGGGGAAAAAGCGGGTGGCCTGGCCCACTGCCACCAGCAGCAGCCCGGTGGCCAGAGGGTCAAGAGTGCCGAAGTGTCCGACCCGGCGCTCTCCTAGTATGTTCCTGATTTTGCCGACCACATCATGGGAGGACCAGGCCGGAGGCTTGTCCACCAAGATCAATCCTTCCATGGTCTTTTTAAAAATCAGGCCCCTCTCCTCGGGCCGATTGGGCGCGCGGCAGCGCCCGGGAAAGCGCAGCTCCCCAGGGCCGGGATCTGAGGAGAGGCATGACTAACGGGCCGCGGGCGCGCGCCGCTTGGCCAGAAGGCTTTCCACTGCGGAGGGGACATCTTTGACCAGTGAATCGTATTGACCCCGGACGGTGAAGCCCGCGGCGTGGACATGGCCGCCCCCGCCAAAGTGCTCGGCAATGGCCGCGGCATGAGCCCTCCCCCTGGAGCGGATACTGACCCGAAAAATTCCGCGGGACATCTCCTTGAAAAAAAGCACAACCTGCACATCCTTTATGGAGCGAACCAAGGTCGTGATGTCCTCGGTGTCGACTTCACTCAGGTGAAGGTTGCGGAGATATTTGCGGAAGAGGCTGATGACGGCGATGTTCCCCCGGCGGTTCAAGCGCAGGGTGCTCAGCACCCGGCCCAGCAGTTTGACCTTTTCCGGTGTGTTGGTGTTGAACAGCATGTCCGAGATGCGGATGGGGTTGGCTCCCAGGCGGACCAGACGGGCGCACGTTTCAAAAGCCTGGGCGCTGGTATTGGAGAATTGGAATGACCCCGTGTCGGAGACGATGGCACAATAGAGGTGCTCGGCCATGCGGGCGGTGAAGCCCATGCCCAGCCGCTCTCCCAGGCGGAAGGCCATCTCGCCCACGGCCGGCGCCTCAGGATCCACCCAGTTGATGTCGGCGTAATGGTCGTTGGTGTAGTGGTGGTCGATGTTGATCTTGAAATAGCCGCTCAGGTTCTCCTGGCCGGAGCGGGAGACGTCGGCGCATTCCAGGAGGATGACCGCATCGATCTTCCGGGGGTAGATCTGTCCCTTCCTGATCTGCCGGGTGTCGGGGCTGCGGTGGAAGGGGAAGGGTGTTGGATCGGTATTGACCACAACCGCCCGGCCGCCCAGCTTCCGAAACATCAAGCTCAAGGCCAGGCTGGTGCAGATCGAGTCACCATCGGGCCGCAGATGAGAAGTGATGGCGATCCGGCGGCTGCCGCGCAGAACCCGGCAGATGGCTTCAATCGGATCCTTACTCATCGGTCTTCACCTGCTTGATCAACTGGTCGAGCCGGGAGTCCCATTCCGGGGCCCGGTCAAGCTCAAAAAATAGCGGAGGATTATACTTTAAATTGATAGCAGCGGCAACCGACCGACGCACCTGATTTTTCTTTTTTTCCAGGGCTGCTAGGACCGCCGCCGGATCATCCGGGCCCAGAACAGTGAGGAACACGCGGGCGGTCAGAAGGTCCGCTGTCATCTCCACCCGGGTGACGGTGATCAGGCTGGAGAAGAGGGGCTGGACCTCTTGGATGAAAAGCCGGCTGAGATGGTCCTGGATAAGGCCGGCCACCTGACGCGGCCTTCGGCGTTCGCCCCGGATTTTCAAGCCTGGCACTCTCCTTCCCGATTAAGCCCATGCTCGGCCCGGGCTGGCCGGGTCTGATCCAGGCTGCCGAGCAGGCTTAGAAATACTGGACCTCGACGACAACGGTTTCACCTTCAAAGGACAATTCCACATCCTTCAATACGGCCTGGAGCTGTCCCTCGACTATGCTTTTCTGACTGTTGAGGGTGACCATCCCGACCCGCGACCTCTGCCAGGCGTCCTGAAAGTCAAGTTCGGCATAGGCGGCGTTGAACCTCTGCCGGACCCGGTCCCGGATGCGGTTGAGTGTCTTCCGCTTGTCCTTGAGGGACCGGGCCTGGGGGAAGTGAAGGTCGAGGACGAGCAATCCGATGATCATAGACGGCACCTGCAGCTATTCGGGCTGGACGGTTTCGGTCAGGTAGGCCTCGATCAAATCGCCTTCCTGAATTTCCTTAAACCTGTCCAGGCTGATGCCGCATTCGAAGTTCTTCTGGACCTCGGTCACATTTTCCTTGACGTGCTTGAGAGAGGAGATGCGGCCCTTGAAGACGATTTCTTTGTTGCGAACAACGCGGGCTTCAGCCCCGCGCTGGATTTTGCCGTCGGTGACGTAGCAGCCGGCAATGACGCCCACTTTGGGGATGCGGAAGACACGGCGGATCTCGGCCCGGCCCAGAAAGACCTCCCGGACGGTCGGCTCCAGCAGGCCGGTCACAGCCTTTTTCAGCTCCTCGATCAGCTGATAAATAATGGAGTATGTCCGGATCTCGACGTTTTCCTTTTTGGCCTGCTCCAGCGTCTTTTGCCCGGCTCGAATATTATAGCCCAGGATGATGGCCTTGGAAGTGGAGGCCAGCAGGATATCGGAGTCAGTGATGCTCCCGGTGCCGGCATGGATGATCCTGATTTTGACCTGCTCGGTGGCCAGGGTAGGCAAGAGATCTTTGAGGACCTCCACCGAGCCCTGGACATCGGCCTTGACCACCAGGGCCAGCTCTTTGACCACACCTTCCTTGATCCGTTTGAAGAGATCGTCCAGGCTGACGTAGGCGGGAGCCTTCGGCTCTTTCTTCTTTAGGCCAGCCAGGCGATGATCGACAATGAGCCTGGCTTGACCCAGGCTGGAGACGACTTGGAAAGCCTCCCCGGCCTCGGGGACTTCATTAAAGCCCAACACCTCGACCGGCATGGACATATCGGCCGTCTTGAGCATCCGGCCGTGCTCATCGAAAAGGGCGCGGATTTTTCCGTGAGTGGTGCCGGAGATGAAGGTCTCCCCTTGGGATAAGGTCCCTTGCTGAACCAAGACCGTGGCCAGGGCGCCCTTTTTAGGGTCCAGCCGGGCCTCCAAGACGACCCCCTGGGCCGGAACGGACGGATTGCCCTTGATCTCATTGACGTCCGCCAGGAGCAAAATCATCTCCAGCAGTTCCTTGATGTTCTTTTTCTCTTTGGCCGAAATGTCCAGGCTGACCGTCTTGCCTCCCCATTCCTCGATCAGCAGCCCTTCCTTGGAAAGTTGCTGCTTGACCCGGTCCAGGTTGGCCTCAGGCTTGTCGATCTTGTTGATGGCCAAGATGATGGGCACCTTGGCTGCCTGGGCATGGCTGATGGCTTCCTTGGTCTGGGGCATGACTCCTTCGTCGGCCGCCACCACCAGGATGACGATGTCCGTGACCTTGGCCCCGCGAGCCCGAAGCCGGGTGAAAGCTTCGTGGCCGGGCGTGTCGATAAAGGTGATGAGACGGTTGCCCACTTTGACCTGGTAGGCGCCGATGTGCTGGGTGATCCCGCCCGATTCCTTGGCCACCAGGTTGGAGGCGCGGATGGCGTCCAGGAGAGTCGTTTTGCCGTGGTCGACATGGCCCATGATTGTCACCACCGGCGGCCGGATGACCTTGCTCTCGGGGTGAAGGTCCGCTTCTCTACGGACCGCTTCCTCGAGGGAGATGAATTCAAGGTCGTGGCCGACTTCTTTGGATAGAGTTTCGACTAGTGAACCGTCGAGGAGGTCCCCGGCCGAGAGGATGATCCCCTTGGCCACCAGCTTATGCAGGAGAGTCTTGGGCGCGATCTTCAAGCGATTACACAGCGCCTTAAGATCCGTCCCCTCGGTCAGGACGATATGGAGGCGCTGGGGAAGAACAGCTTCCTTGGGCTTCTTGACGGCCTGCTTGGCGGCCTTGACGGTTTCCGGGGCGTGTTTCTTGGCCGGGGCCGGAGGTGCGTCCTTGGGCTTGCCGGCCGTTCGAGGTTTGGCGGGCGGTTTGTTGTTCATGATCCAATCTCTTTGATTTCGATTTTCCAGCCGACCAGTTTGGAGGCCAGCTTCACGTTGATCCCTTTCTTGCCGATGGCCAGCGAGAGTTGGTCGGGGGCGACCAGAGCCTGGAGCCTTTTATTGTCCTGGTCCTCCAATTGGATGCGGCTCACCTTGGCCGGGCTGAGGGCCGATTTGGCGTAGCTGGCCGGGTTAGGGGACCACAGGATGACATCAATTTTTTCTCCCTGCAGTTCCTTGCTGACAGCCAGGATCCGGCTGCCTTTGGGGCCGATGCAGGCGCCTACCGGATCCACATCGCGATCCTGAGCACAGACGGCCACCTTGGCCCGTTCTCCAGGCTGCCTGACGATGTCCTTGATGACGATGATGTTGTTGGCGATCTCCGGAATCTCCAATTCCAGCAGCTTGGCCAGAAAGCGGTAGCTCGTCCGGGAGGTCAGTATCTGAGCCCCCCGGCTGCCCATCTGGACCTGACTGATGACGGCTTTGACCCTGTCGCCGCGCTGAAAGTTTTCGTTGGGCAGGATATCCCGGAGCGGAAGGATGACTTCGGTCTGGATCACTTCCAGGATGAAACCGGAGTTCTCCAGCCGACGGACGATGCCGGTGACGATCTCTCCGGTCCGGGAGGCGAAGTCCTCATAGATCTTTTCCTGCTCGGCGTCCCTGACTTTTTGGAAAATGACCCGTTTGGCCGCCTGGGCGGAGATCCGGCCCAGGGTCTCGGCCTGCAGGTCGAGCTCCAGGGTGTCTCCGGGTTTGACGAAGGGATCGGTCCGGCGGGCCTCGCCCAGCGAAATTTCAGCGGATGGATCGGGGGGCGGCTCCTGATCGACGACTTTTTTGACGGCGTACACCCGGAGCTCTCCCTTCTCCGGCTGGAAGAAGACATTGACCTGTTCGTTGTGCACGAAGTACTTGGCCGAAGCCACGCGGAGCGATTCTTTGATGGCGTTGACGATCACTGCGGGCTCCACCCCGCGCTCTTTGCTGAGCTGCAGGATGGTGTTCCAGACATTGATCTTCATAGCCGCTCATCTTGGGGAATAGTAGGGCCCTCAAGAGGCCGGAATTATATATGAATTCAGGAGCCGGGGCAAATAGGGGAGGGAGAGAAAGCATCCTTCTTCTGTGGCCTTGGGCGAGAAGGACGGGTCCTGTCGTGGGGCATCCCCTCAATGTTTCTTGTCAATGAGGCTACGGCCAGGGCGGCCTCGCTCCCGGGAAGGTTTTTAACGCCGTTCCCTCGCCGTCTTCTCAGCGCCTGCGGAACTCGCACCAAGAACCTGACCTCAGAACATGATTTATGGAACTTTAACATCTTCCGCGTTGATCAAGAAGCTCAGACACCCTCGGCGCCCCGCAGAACGGGGTTCCTTCGAATCCGGCTCGGGAAGGCTAAACCTTCCCTGATGGTCGCTACGGCTGCCCTAGCCATAGCTCAATTCCTGTGCACACTATCTCCCCGGGATAGGCCCCGCGGCACCCGTCCACCCTATTGTTTAAGAATATCGCGGAAAAAGGATGCTCTCTCTAGGGAAGGGAGAAGAGCTAAGGGAAAATAATTAGCTTATTTCTTGCTTTTTGAGCCTCTGGCCATTAATCGCTGTTCCGCCGAGCCCGACTTGGATTCGATGACTTCCTCCACCTGGTGGAATTCCTTGAGCCCGGAGCGCTTGGAATACCAGATGGAAGCCACCGCGATCAGGAAGAGGGCCGCCACCACAGCGATGAGGGCCGGAGTTGTCCGGCGGTACTGGATGATGATGGGCGCGGCCAGCACCGAGACCAGGTTGATAACCTTGAGCATAGGGTTGAGGGCCGGGCCGGCCGTATCCTTGAGCGGGTCGCCTACGGTGTCGCCCACCACGGCTGCCTTGTGGGAGGCCGAGCCCTTGCCGCCGTACAGGCCGTCCTCGATGAGTTTCTTGGCGTTGTCCCAGGAGCCGCCGGTGTTGGCCATGAATACGGCCAGGAGTTGGCCGGACAGAATGGCCCCGGCCAGGAAACCGCCCAGCGCTTCGACTTGAAGGACCAGACCGACGAGCAGGGGGGTCAGGATAGCCAGCAGAGCCAAGCCGATGAGCTCCTTCTGGGCGGCCACGGTGCAGATGCGGACGGCCTGTTTGTAATCCGGCTTGACCTTGCCCTGCATCAGGCCGGGGATGCGAAATTGCCGGCGGACCTCCATAACGATAAGCGAAGCGGCCCGGGAAACGGCATTCAGGGTCAACGAGGAGAAAAGCCAAGGGATGGCTCCGCCGATGAGCAGTCCGACCAGGACCAGGGGCATCGACACCCGGATGCCCGTCGAGGCCAGAGTCTGGGAGGCCTGCAGGATGCCGCTTTCGACCAGCGGTTTCTGGACTTTGGTCACGTCGGTCAGATATGAGCCGAACAGGGATACCGCGGCGATGACGGCCGAGCCGATGGCCACGCCTTTGGTGATGGCTTTAGTGGTGTTGCCTACGGCGTCCAGGTCGGCCATGATCTGGCGGGAGTTTTTGTCCAGGCCGGCCATTTCGCCGATGCCGTTGGCGTTGTCGGAGATGGGGCCGAAAGAATCCATGGCCACGTTGTTGCCGGTCAGGGTCAGCATCCCGATGCCGGTCATGGCCACACCGTACAGGACATAGACGACACCGGTGGGGCCCTGGCTCATGTAGGGGAGGTAGATGAGGATGGCCGAGCCGATGGTCGAGGCGATGACCAGGATGGACCACACCGAGGACTCCATGCCGAAAGACAGGCCGGACAGGAGGAGAGTGGCCGAGCCCGTTCGCGACGAGGCGGCGATCTCTTTGACCGGAGCATGGTGGGTGTCGGTGAAGTATTTAGTCAGCTCGTCAATGAGGATGGCCAGGATGATGCCCGCCGCCACCGATAGGAAGGCCCGCCATTCGTGCATGTAGAAATGGGCGATCAGGGCAAAGGCGACGATGCAGATGAAGGCCGAGGTGTAGAAGCCCCGGTTGATGGCGGACATGGCGTTGCCCCGCTGCCGGCCTTTGCGGCCGCGGACAAGGTAGGTGCCGATGATGGAGGAGAAGACGCCGATGCCGCGCACCAGCAGGGGGAAGATGATCCACTTGATCTCGTGGGTCAGGGCCACCAGGGCCAGGCCCAGGATCAGGCCGGAAACGATGGTCACTTCGTAGCTTTCAAAGATGTCGGCGGCCATGCCGGCGCAATCGCCGACGTTGTCGCCCACCAGGTCGGCCACCACCGCCGCGTTGCGGGGATCATCCTCGGGGATGTCGGCCTCGAGCTTGCCCACCAGGTCGGCGCCCACGTCGGCGGCCTTGGTGTAGATGCCGCCGCCCACCCGCATGAACATGGCCAGGAGCGTGCCGCCGAACCCAAAGCCCAGCAGGGCATCGGGTGCAGCCTTTTGGAAAATCAGGAAGATGACCGTCCCCCCCAGCAGGCCCAGACCGTCGGTCAGCATGCCGGTGATGGTTCCGGTTCGGTAGGCGATTTTCAAGGCCTTATCAAAGCTGGTCCGGGCGGCGGAGGCCACGCGCACGTTGCCCTGAACGGCCATCCGCATGCCGAACTGTCCGACCATCAGGGAAAAGAGAGCGCCCAGGATAAAAGCCGCTGCCCGGCCGAAGCCGATGATCAGTTTGATCTTATTCGGGTCCGAGGCATATTGGGGAAAACGCTCCAGGGCTTCGGGCGAGGGGGGGACGATATAAACGCTGAAAAATAGGGCCACGGTCAGAACGACGATCAGAGGGAGGATGGTCTTGAGCTGGCGGGAGAGGTAGGTTTCAGCGCCCTGTTTAATGGCCCCCCAAACCTCGATCATTTTGGGGGTGCCTTTGTCTTCGGACATGATCTGACGCCGAAGGAATAGGGCATAAGCCAGTCCCAGCAGAGCGATGCCCAGGACGGACCACAAGGCGACCATTTCGAATAGCGTTGTTTGCAGCATGAACGTTTCCCTCCTTCGGATTTCTATGATTCCGCCAAGAGGTTCGGAAAATGAAGGGGCTATCTATAGCATAAACAGGGCAAAACTTCAATTCTTACACGAGGTCGCGGCTTGGACATTAGCCTCGCTCGCTGGCCGGATTTTTCACGCCCTTCGGCCTTTCCGGAGACGCCATCGAGCTCCCCCCTATTTCCCTAGGGGGGTCGGAGGGGTAAATAAATTTGAAAAAAAGCCGCAAGGCGTCTCCGGCATCTTCTCGGGGGCTGCGCAACTCGCTCCCCTTCGGGGAGCTCAGACATGCTCGCCAGCCGGCTAAAGGCATGCCGGAAATCCTCGAAGAGCGCTGCGGAAGGGCTAAATCCGGCCTGATGCTCGCTCCGGCTGACGCCCAAGCCGCGACCTCAACTTTGTTTAGCGCTATCAAAGACAAAGCCTTGGTTTAAAGGTCAAAAACAAGTTCCCCCCTGAGGCTGTAGGGGCCGCAGCCGGTCACCCGGACCTCAACGAAGCGGTGGACAGGGGAGAGGCTCTCGGGCGCGGTGAAGTTGACCACCCGGTAGCTTTCATCCCGGCCGCTCGAAGCCCGCGGATCTTTCTTGGATGCTCCAGTGCAGAGCACGCGCCGCGTGCTTCCGACCAAAGCCCGATTGAGCTCGAGTTGGACCTGTTTTTGGCGTTCCTGCAGTTCCACCAGGCGTCTTTTTTTGACCTGGACAGGGACATCGTCGGCCCGGCGGGCCGAAGCCGTAAATGGACGCGGCGAGTAGCGGAAGGAAAAAATATTGGCGAAGCGGACAATCTCCAAGGCTTGGAGCGTATGGGCAAAATCCTCTTCGGTCTCGCCGGGGAAACCGACCATAATATCCGTGCTCAGCTCCAGCCCGGGCAGAGCCTGGCGGAGCGTGTCCGACAACCGCAGATATTCTTCCCGGGTGTAGCCGCGGTTCATTCGCTCCAGGACTCGTGTGGAGCCGGACTGAAGCGGAAGATGAACCTGCCGGCAGATGGCCGGGGTTTCCTGCATGGCCAGGATGATAGCCCCGCTGAAGTTTTTGGGGTGGGAGGTTATGAAGCGGACCCATTCCAGGCCGGGCGTTGCTCCAACCCGGCGGAGCAGACCGGCAAAGTCTAGGCCCGACTCCGGGTCGCGGTAGGTGTTCACGTTCTGGCCCAGGAGAATGATTTCCTTGTATCCGGCAGCGGCCAGTCCTTGGACCTCGTCCATGACCAGCCGCAGGGGCCGGAACTTTTCGCGGCCCCTGGCATAGGGAACGATGCAGTAGGCGCAAAAGTTGTTGCAGCCTTCCATGATCGTGACAAAGGCGCTGGCCCGGCTTTCTCGGAGAAAAGTCCTGGGCCGGTCCTCGCGCCAGACGGAGGCCAGTTCAACATCCACCGCCTTCCCGGATCCGGCCTCCAGAAGCCGGGGCAAGCGGGAATAGCTGTCCGGTCCCAGGACCAGGTCCACTTCCGGCACTCGGCTCATGATCTTTTCTCCCTGGGCCTGGGCCGCGCAGCCTGCCACGGCCAGCCGAAAATTATACTTTCTTTTCAGGACAGCCAGACGGCCCAGGAGGGAAAACAGCTTTTCCTCGGATTTTTGGCGCACCGAGCAAGTGTTGACGATGACCAGGTCGCTGGCCTCCGGAGAATCTGTTTTCTCCATCCCCGCCTCGGCCAGGAGCCCGGCCATGTATTCCGAATCGTTCTCATTCATCTGGCAGCCGAAGGTATGGATGTGGAAGGCGGGGTGCGGCCGCTGGCCGGGGCGTGCTTTTATCATGGACAAATGACTAACTCTGCCGGAGGCCGGAGCGGTCTCTATAATATTTTTTCCAGAAGGCCGGCCGCCGTTCGGATGAGCTTGGAGCACAGGTTTTGGTGAAGCCCTAGCTGTTTGATCCTCTCTTGCCCGGGGGCCGAGCCGATGTCATGTCCGAGCAGCACTTTGCAGCGCAGCGAGCCGTGTCGGGAACGGAAACGGTCCATGAACTCCCGAACCAGCCGATATGTTTTTTCCTTGGACGCGTCATCCTTGGCCCGGACCTTTCCGTATTTCAGGCCGATGACCATTATGGCCCCGGTCACCACGCCGCAGGTCTCTCCCAGCCGGGCCATACCGGCGCCGAAGCCCTGGGCCAGCCGGAAGGCTTTGTCCCGCTCCAGGCCGAGGCTCGGGGCGTAGGCCGCCAGGACGGCCTGGCTGCAGTTAAACCCTGGCCAAACAGGCTCGCCGCCCGGTTGGCCCGCGGCCCGCGTTCCAGGGAAGGTTTCTTGGGTCCGGTCGGTTTCAGCATGGTTATCTCCTTGAGAGGGCCGCTCAGCCCGGCCCCAGGTTGTGAGTGAGCATCTCTCGGGCGTTCTGCAGAGCGGCCTCGGTGAGGCGGCTTCCGGAAATGAGCCGGGCGATTTCCTCCACCCGCTCCTCGAAACCCAGCTTTTGGACTGTGGTGTAGGTCCGGTTTTTCTCCACCCGCTTTTCGATCCGGAAATGATGCCGGGCGTGGGAGGCGATCTGCGGCAGATGGGTGATGCAGATGACCTGGTGGCGCCGGGCCAGTTCCTTGAGTTTCTGGGCGATGAATTCAGCCGTCTTGCCGCCGATCCCGGAATCGATCTCGTCGAAAATCAGAGTTTTGAGGCGTTCCTGCTCGCGGCCGATGGACTTGAGGGCCAGCATGACCCGGGACAGCTCGCCGCCCGAAGCGATCTTCCTCAACGGCCGGAGCTGTTCTCCGGGGTTGGGGCTGATGAGAAATTCGACCTCATCCTGGCCGCTGTCCCGCGCTTTGTCGGCCTGTTCCCGGTCGGGGGGAGATGTCTGGACCTGGACCTCGAACCTGGCCTTCTTCATGCCCAGCTGGCCGACTTCCTTTTCGACAAGGTCCTGCAGTTCCCGGGCGGCCAGCCGGCGTTTCTCCGACAGCCGGCCGGCCTTTTCGCTGTATTCCCGGAAGAGCTTGTCGATCCCCGCCTTTACCTCGGATAGACTCTCTTCGCCATGGACCAGGCGGTCGCGCTCTTCCTTGATGCGGTCAAAATGGATCTGGATATCAGCCAGGTTCTGGCCGTATTTTCTCTTGAGCTTTTCGATGAGGCTCAGGCGTTCTTCGATCTTTTCCAAGTTTTCCGGAGAAACGGACTGCCTGTCCTTATATTTAAGCAGCAGGTTGGTCACCTCCCGGAGGGTGATGTCGGCCGGCTCGAGGGACTCTCCTATCTCGCGGAAGGCCGGGTCGAAACCGCTGAGCTCGGCCAGCAGCGACCGCAGCCTGGCTATCAGAGACTGGAGCGACTCTTCGCGCTCGGAGGCGATGTCCAGGGCGCCCTCTACAAGAGAGGCGATCTTCTCGGCATTCTTCAGGATATGCCTCTGCTGCAGGAGTTCGGCCTCTTCGCCCGGCCGCAAACCGGCCGCTTCAATCTCCTTGATCTGGTATTCGAGAAAGTCGAGACGCTGAGCCGCGTCTCGCTGCGAGGCCTCGATCTCTTGTTTTTCCTTGTGCTTCTGCCGCAGCTCTTGGGCCAGGCGGCCGGTTTCCTGGCGCAGGGGCAGAGCGTTGCCGAAGCTGTCCAGGAAGTTGAGATGATTGTCGAGGTTCAGGAGGAAGACATGGTCGTGCTGTCCGTAGATGTCCACCAGCCCGGCCCCCGTATCCTTGAGCTTCTTCAGAGGCACCAGAAAGCCCCCCAGATAGGCTTTGCCCGTTCCCTGCTCGGTGATCTGGCGCTGGATGATAAGCTCTCCGTCCTCGGCCGGGACATCCGGGGGCAGGCCGGAGGCCTCTTTCGTGTCGAAGACCGCCTCGACCACGGCCTCGGATTTTCCAGTGCGGAGGAGGTCGGCCGAGCCCCGCTCCCCCAGGAGAAGACGGAGGCTATCGATGATGATGGATTTCCCGGCTCCCGTTTCTCCGGTCAGGATAGAAAAGCCTTCCTCGAGGTCAAGCTGCAGGTCCTCGATAGTGGCCAGGTTCCTGATGCGGAGGAACTTGATCATTCACCGGGCTTTATTTTGATGAGGAGGGGCACCAGGGCCTTCTCCATATTGATCCGGCCGTAGCCGAGGAATTCGTCCTGGCCCAGGTAGGTCTCCGCATTGACGTCGTCGGCCGAAAAGCGGATGACATCCATGACCTGATTGACCGTCAGGAAAGGTTTGAGGCTGATGATCAGCGCCGCCAGGCCGGAGGCGTGGGCCGCCGAGGCTGAGGTGCCGGAGGCGAAGCCGTAGTCCACGGAGCCCGGCCCATAATAACCGCGGGGGACGGTGCTGAAGATGCTGACCCCCGGGGCGGCGACATCCACCTCCGAGCCGAAGTTGGACCAGGCCGGCCGGGCGTCGTTGTAATCCGTGGCGGCCACGGCCAGGCAGTAGGCATCATAGGCCGCCGGGTACTCGACCGGGCCGCCGGTGTTGCCCGTCCCGGCGACAAGGACGACGCCCTTGTCATAAGCGTACTTGACGGCATCGCGAAGGGTCGTGCTGAGCTCGGTGTATCCCAGGCTCAGGTTGATGACGCTGGCCCCGTTGTCCGCCGCCCAGATGATGCCCTGAGCGATCTTGGAGTATTCACCCACGG
>Ga0315282_10012061_pt1 | contig 13281 bp, 15 predicted proteins | sample YL17G07_20_MG_FD_203693 | JGI IMG/M metagenome (GOLD analysis project Ga0315282, IMG submission 203693) | Sediment microbial communities from Yellowstone Lake, YNP, Wyoming, USA - YL17G07_20 | ecosystem: Environmental > Aquatic > Freshwater > Lake > Sediment | place: USA: Wyoming | collected...
GGTGGAGAAGATGAGCAGAGGGGCGAGGGACTGGGGCTGAAAGTCGAACCAGTTTGCCCCCTGTATCCCAGGATTCAGGAGGTATGCGAGGCCGACGCAGAGGGCTGCTATGTCGCTGCCGGTCAGTCTCCTCACGATCCTGAAGAGGGGGTAGGCAGCCGCGCCGATGGCGACGCTCTTGATGACGAGGAGGGTCGGGATACCTGGAGCGACGAAGTAGATCGGAAATAGCAGAGCCAAGATTGGGCTGAAATGGATGGCGAGGTAGTTGCCGGAGCCGTTCATGAAGAGGTCGGCTGAGTAGTAGAACGGCTTCCCGGCGAAGACGGAGGAGTACATTATCTGGTCGAAGGTGCCTAGGTCCCAGGCGTAGCTCAGGAAGCTCATGTGTTTCAGGTAGGTGGAGTAGGAGAAGACCGCCGAGTAGACGGCTATCGACGCCAGCATGAACAGCTCGTACTTATTGCCGCCTACCGTGACGCCGGAGCCCATTCACTGATTTGGATTCGTGGAGGCGTCTTAAGGCAGATGTAACCCATGTCCGGCTCATCCGGTTTTCATCAATGTGGTTTACTCCGTCTTTACACCTTTTCCATCTTTAATGTGGTGCGGAAACATAAGAAGGCTCATTATTTAGGCTGACTTATGAAAAAGAGGAAAAGGATTAAATATTTCTGGAAAGGATGAGATGAAATAGGAGGGTTTGATTTGACGGATGAGATTAAGGTTGCGCCAATGCACAAGCTGATTAAACGCGCCGGCGCCGAGAGGGTGAGCGAGGAGAGCGCGGTCGCCCTGGGCAAGGCCCTCGAGGAGATAGGGGTCAAGGTCGCAAAGGAGGCCCTTGACTTCGCCAAGCACGCCGGCAGGAAGACCATCAAGGCAAGGGACATCGAGATCGCGGCGCAGAAGGTCCTCGAACGATAGAATTAATATACCCCAGCCACCGGCGACTATTTGATTAATTATGCGGCTCATCGACTCTGACGTGGTCGTCGTCGGCGCAGGCCCGGCTGGGTGCCTCGCGGCGAAGACCGCGGCATCCAAGGGCGTACACGTCGTTCTTCTCGAGGAGCATGCAGAGATAGGAGCCCCAGTCCACTGCGCCGAGGGCCTCAGCTTGAACGGCATCATGGACGCCGGTCTCGAGCCCGTCAAGCCGATCGTGAGCCAGAAGATATCGAGGGCGAGGGTTTTCGCGCCCAACAGGAGCCATGTCGATCTGACGAGCGGAGACTGGGTAGGCTACACCCTGAACAGGGACGTATTCGACAGGACACTCGGCGAGAGGGCGGTGAAAGCCGGGGCGGAGCTCCTCACCTGCACGGAGGCTAATAGCGTCCTGAAGGAGGGTGAGGAGATCGTCGGAGTGATGGCCGAGCAGAGAGGTGAGCCGCTGCAGATCAGGGCGAAGGTGGTCGTGGGCGCCGACGGATGCAGATCGATCATCCGCAGGTCCGCGGGGCTCACGAGATGGTACCCAGACATCGTCACATGTGCCCAGTACCAGCTCGGAGGCCTGCAACTGGACGACCCGGAGACAAACGAGTTCTACATCGGCTCCAAGTACGCCCCGGGCGGCTACGCGTGGGTTTTCCCGAAGTCTGAGGAGGTCGCCAACGTTGGCCTCGGCGTCCGACATGCCCACGATAAGCCCGCGATCGAGTACCTGAGGAGGTTCATCGACTCTGACCCGAGGTTCAAGGGCGCAAAGGTTCTGAGGAGGGGCGGGGGCGTGACGCCGGTCTCGGGGATGCTTGAGAAGATCGTCGACGACCATCTTATGCTCGTCGGAGACGCGGCGGGCCAGCTCATACCCTTGACAGGCGCTGGCGTCCATAGCGGCGTCGAGGCCGGCAAGATTGCCGGCGCCGTGGCCGCTGAAGCTGTAGAGGAAGGTGATCTCTCCGTCGAGAGGCTATCCGAGTACCGCACTTCCTTTGAGAAGTACTGGGGTAAGAGGATCAGAGATAGTCGTAGGGTCGTCGAGATGCTCGACAAGTTCAACGACGACGACCTCGACGCATTGGCTAGCATAGTCACAAATGAAGATGTATTGAACCTGGCGAACGGCAACGACGTTAAGAAGACCCTAGCGAGGATCGTGAAGAGGTCCCCCGTGAAGATCATGAAACTGATCGCGGCTTACCTACGCTAGAGGTGTCTCATTTTGTCTTCGAATTCTTTGAACTTCCTTTGTTGGACTGCTTGAACGCTTCTTGGCATGTGTTTATGACTGCAGCGTAGGGGTCATCCCCGTCCCTTTAAACACCTCTCCCGCTCTTCCTCGACCGCTTCAAGTATTTCTGGCTCTGTCAGTAAATCGATGGCTGTGCATGCGTACGTGAGTATGTGCGATTATTCTTCGCAGACTATTAAAGCCCAGGAATTGCAATATTTCCCCTGTTTCATATCTAAATGTGGAGTAAAAATCGACTAGCCTTCATTTATCCGCAGACAGAAGTATAAGACTTCTTCAATCTTTTCCTCTTTTCCAGTTACTAATCTGCTCGTTTCATCTATTTAATCTTCTTTTTATTAGATAAGTTAGGTTTAAAGATAAAGAGATCCCAGCCAACATTCCTTCCACAAAGTCTGAAGCCGAGAAGCCTAGGTAATCGACATGCACAAACCCAATAACGAAGCTCAAAAATAGTGAAAACATTCCCACGGCTAGCAGAGTATTTTCGTCCTTTATCAACATCTCATGCGCCTCCCCAATCCATCCTGTCAGACACTCGTTGACGTTGAATCATTTGGCTCAACGGCCTCTACTTCGAATTCTTCATCTTCGAAACTGAAGATGTCCTCAATCGGTTTTTCAAGGACAACTGAGATCCTCCATGCTAGTCTCAGAGACGGATTGTACTTACCTTTCTCCAGAAAGAGAATGGTCTGCCTTGAGACGTCCACGGCGTTGGCTAAGGCCTCCTGCGAGATCTTCCTCTCGACTCTGAGCTCCTTCATCCTCGTCCTCACATCCTATTCACCGCTCACAAAGTAGTAGTAGAGCCAGGAGATGACCAGGCTAGCCCATGATATCCATATCACAATGACGAAGGTGTCTGAGGTCACCTGTCCAGGGAACTTCTGTATGTGATAAAATCCCAGGTAGCCGGCACAAAGGGAAAACACCGCGAAGGCGTTTGTAGCAGCCTTACTGTAAACCCTACCCATCCTTTCATCGAAGATCAAGCCCAGACGCGGGCCGGTCGTCACCAGCAGCATCACGCCCAGACCGATACCGTTGACAACATTCCCCATCAACACGCCTAGAGCAACGGAAGCAGCCAGCCCCATCATTATCGCTGCCATTTTGACTCTCCTTGTCAGGCTACGTTCCTCGCGTCCCATAGTTTCGGATAAGGGGCCGCCGTAAGCTCTAGCGAAGATGATTGCTAGAGGTGTGCCTACAATCAGGGTGGTGATGGCGACATCATACCCCATCGTTTGATGAAAATAGACCGCTGTGGCCAGACCTAGCGCTATGCCTGCGAAGGCTCCAACCATTCTCTTCCTAACATTTTCTCTCATCCATACGCCTCCTTATGTAAACTATTTTTAACGTTAGAAATATATTACGTAAGAAATATTTAACATTTATGTACGTGGAGGCAAAAAATGGGTGAAATTAATCAAGGTAACATTTATATCTCAACCATATTTGCTTCTTGTAGCTAATAACTGGTCAGAGGTTTTCAGGTGTGGCGCAAATGGGCGGTAGACCCGTCATAATATTGAAGGAGGACACTAAGCGGAGCCGCGGCGAGGAGGCTCGGAAGAGCAACATGATGGCCGCGCAGATCATCGCGGAGGTCCTCAAGACGACGCTCGGGCCGAGGGGCATGGATAAGATGCTGATAGACAGCCTCGGCGACATCACAATCACAAGCGACGGCGCGACTGTCCTGGACGAGATCGATGTCCAGCATCCCGTGGCTAAGATGATGATAGAGGTCGCGAAGACCCAGGACAAGGAGGTCGGCGACGGCACCACGACGGCGGTGGTCCTAGCCGGCGAGCTCCTGAAGAAGGCTGAGGAGTTGCTCGAGCAGAACATCCACCCGTCGGTAGTCATCGCGGGCTACCAGAAGGCCTCAGACAAGGCCATCGAGACCCTTGAGAAGGTCGCCGTCGATGTCGATATGGATGATACGGAGACCCTGATGAAGCTGTCCAACACCGCCATAAGGAGCAAGGCCGTCGCCAGCGCCAGGAACCACCTATCCGCCATCGTTATCGAGGCGATTAAGCAGATCATCGAGAAGAGGGACGGTCAGGTCATCGCGGACGTGGACAACGTCCAGATAGTGAAGAAGGAGGGTAAGAGCCTCGAGGAGACGGAGCTGGTCAGGGGCATCATAGTAGACAAGGAGGTCGTCCACGACGGGATGCCGAAGAAGGTGAAGAACGCCAAGATCGCCCTCGTCGACGCCGCCCTGGAGATCGAGAAGACCGAGATCGACGCGGAGATCAGGATAAAGAGCCCCGACTCCGTGAAGGCTTTCCTCGATCAGGAGTCGGAGATGCTGAAGAAGATGGCCGACCGTATCGTCGAGAGCGGCGCCAACGTGCTGCTCACCCAGAAGGGGATCGACGACATGGCCCAGCACTTCCTCGCCAAGGCGGGCATCCTTACCGCACGGAGGGTGAAGAAGAGCGACATGGAGAAGCTCGCGAAGGCGACCGGAGCCAAGATTGTCTCTAACCTCGCAGACCTGAAGAAGACCGACCTGGGCCACTGCGGTCTGGTCGAGGAGAGGAAGGTCGGCAACGACAAGATGATCTTCGTCGAGGAGTGCAAGGACCCGGCGGCTGTATCCATCTTCGTCCGCGCCGGATTGGAGCGGATGATAGACGAGGCTGAGAGGTCGCTGAATGACGCCCTCTACGTCATCAGCGATGTCGCCGAGCTGCCCAAGATGGTACCGGGCGGAGGCGCCGTCGAGATGGAGGTCGCCAAGGAGGTGAGGAGCTACGCCCGCAAGGTGGGCGGACGTGAGCAGCTAGCAATCGAGGCCTTCGCCGACGCGCTAGAGATCATACCGAAGATCCTCGCCGAGAACGCTGGCCTTGACACCCTCGACACGATGGTGGCGATGAAGGCGGCCCACGAGAAGAAGGACGGCCTCGCTATGGGGGTCAACGTCTTCGAGGGGGGAATCGCTGATATGATGAAGAACGGCGTCGTTGAGCCCCTCGTAGTCAAGCTACAGGCGATAAAGTCTGGGATCGAGGTTACGAGCATGATCCTCAGGATCGACGACGTCGTCGCCGCGAAGAGCTCAGGTGGACCCGGCGGCCCAGGCGGACCGCAGGGCGGCATGCCACCGGGCGGACCCGACGAGGAGTAGGTTCCCTCTTTTTTATTGGTGTTTTTCTCTTCCTCCATGCGTGCGCGTAGAGGGGGGGAGGGGGGTGTAGTCGTCGTCGCCGCGTGTGGCGCGCGTATTGCTTGGTCTCTCCCTGAATCAGCGTCATAGGTATTTTCTCACCTTAAGGTGAGTCCTCGTTACCTTCTGTGTGAGGCAGACGTGCCTCAACGTCTAGCTCCCTTCGTCTCTGCGAGGATCGCCATTTCTTCGCGGTGATGGTGATTTAGTCCTTGTTGCCGCCAGTGCGGTCTTAGCTGCTGGGTCTCTTCCTCTCGGCGTCCCTCAGTCGTGATGGGTCTGGATGTCGCCGCCCAGTGTTGGTAGGCTCATGGTTGTCGGTTATGGTTTAGTGGTCGAGATTTAGCTTATTAGTGTGCGTGTGGGGGTGGGGAAAAAGGGTATAACATAACAACATCGCTCCCGAGCGTGTCTCTGCGTGCGTGTAGGGCGGGTTCAGAGCATGATGGCGTCGTCTATGCCGGTGAAGTGGGGGTCTCCGGTGAGGACCTTGGCTCCGAGTCTCCTGGCGGTGGCGAGGACGTAGGCGTCTGCGAGGCCGAAGCCGTGGATGGTTCGGCGGATCTCGGCGTGGAGGATGCCGGTCTGGTTGGATAGCTGTTCGTCAGCGTCGACGATGGTGGAGTTGCCGTGGATGATGGCGTATGCGGTCTGGTGGTCTCTGCCGGTTCTGGCGGCTTTGCTGACGACCTCGGCGAGTGTGACGGCGGAGGTGTAGGTTTTGGCGTCTCCTTCTAGGATGGCCCTGAGTTTCTCCCCGCGGGGCGTGCCGTCGAGGTACTCGACCCAGGCGTATGCGTCTGCGACGTATCGTTCATTCATGGGGCTTCAGCTCGTCTTCGGGGGTGAAGGGGCCGATGCCTCTGAGGGCGCCGAAGCCGTCCACGCGAAGCTTCTTGACGGTGATCTCGACGATCTCTCCCTCCTGTATCTTCTTGGCCTCGACCACGTCCTTGGGGAGGGTGACGATGAGTGAGCCTCCGACCCTGCGGGTCTTAACGAGGGCAGTTGTGTTACTCATATATAACTTAATGTTCTAGATGTTATATAAATGAATCTGTGGGATTGCTCGTCTCGTCGCAGGTGCAGGGGGGTGTAGTCGTAGTCCCGCTCTCTCTTGGCAATTCCTTCAAACGTTTGTTGCTATTTTGTGAACTCCACCATCGAGATATTGTCAAGCTCGATCATCGACCCATCATCTTCCCCAGAAAGGGCGATGAAAATTAACTTACGAGGACCTGTGTATATATTTCCAAATGGCACGGTAATGTCAGTCCAATCGATCCCACTCCTGAAATCCCCATAGGATATCACGAAACTGTCAAGCTGCACCTCTAGTCTTGCTCCGTTGGATTTCACTGAGAAGACGATGCCTTGGTTCAGTTGAATTAATATAAGGTTAGAATGAAGAGTTAATATTACATGAATGGGATGAAACATCGTCAATTATTTGATGACCCAGAGCTAGGCTTTATTCTTCTTCTGATTGGAACGATTATCGCATTTGCTGAGCTGCTTCTATATAGATTTTTTAATGTGTTATTTTCAATTTATATTCCTCGAATCGGCTTTTTTCTAGGAGGAGATTTACAATGGGGTTTTATCATTTTCATTGTCGGGGTGTTAAAAATTATATTCACTATTCCCTATAATTTAATAAAGTCCTCACAAAAAATAGCTACTACTACATATAATAAATGGATATTTATAGGCTTTCTCTTAATTTTTCTAATTTACATTATAGCATTCTTAAAACTTTCTACGAAAATTGAGGTATGAGAATTTTTAACATTCGTTCAAAATATAAGCTTGAACTTCCCGTTGGCGAGATACTGTATATAATTTTTGAGCAATTGAGAAAAAAAATCTTCGCGCGCGTAAATTCTTCATGAGCAGGGACTCCTCCTCCCCGGACCACGCCCCCTCCCGAGACATTCCGAAAAAGACCCAAAAAAGTGAAGATTTAACCATTTTTCATGGTTAACATGTAAAGTTCACTGAGAAACGTGGGGCTACTTGTCGAGGAGCCAGAGGAGGAGACCCTTCTGGGCGTGCATCCTGTTCCCTGCCTGATCGAAGACGACCGACTGCTCCGAGTCGATGACCTCCCTCGTTATCTCGTAGCCTATGTGGGCGGGGAGGCAGTGCATCACTATGCAGTCCTTCTTCGCCTTCTTGACCAGCTCAGCATTCACCTGGAATGGCTTAAAGGCTTTAATCCTCTCCTCCTTCTCAGCCTCCATGCCGGCGCTGACCGCGACGTCGGTGTAGATGACATCGGCGTTCTTCACTCCCTCGACGGGGTCGTGGACGACCGTAATCTTGCCCTTGATCTTCTTGAGGAGAGCCGGGTTCGGGCTGTACTTGGGGTTGTCCGGGCAGGCGACGGTGACGTTCATGCCGACGTTGGTGCAGCCGATAATGGTCGACGTCGCTGTGTTGCATGCACCGTCCCCGATGTAGGTTATGTTGAGCCCCTTGAGTTTGCCCTTATGTTCCTTGATGGTGAGGAGGTCCGCGAGGTTCTGGCATGGGTGATACTCCTCGGTCATGCCGTTGATGACGGGTATCGTGGCGACCCTGCCCATCCTCTCGATGGCCTCCTGCTTGAGGACGCGTGCCATGATGAAGTCGACGTACCTGTTAAGGTTCATTATGCCGTCCTCCATCGTCTCGTCTCGGGTGAACTTGCCGCCCTCTATGCTGTAGAAGATGGCGTGTCCGCCGAGCTGGTTCATGCCTGACTCGAAGCTCACCCTTGTGCGGAGGGAGGCGAGCTCGAATAGCATTATCAGGGTCTTCCCCTTCATGGAGTCGCCGTAGTTGAGGGAGTTCTCCTTGATCCTGCTCGATAGGTCGAGTATCTCCAGGACCTCCTTCCCCGAGAGGTCGAAATCGCTCAATACATGCTTCAAATAAACCACGCAGTGATTATACTGTATGCGGGAGAGGCTTTAATCTCCTGCGCATCTGGCTTCTTTTTAGGCCACTCTCCTGAAGATGCAAGCGGAGAATATTTTTATCTGGGACCGGGTAACGATATGCGGCGTGCTCCCGTCGTCTAGTCCGGTCAAGGATATGGGCCTCTCGAGTCCGAGATCCCGGGTTCAAATCCCGGCGGGAGCACCATCCAATTCTATCGAATTAGGCATTTTTACAGCTCCTTTTAGGCAGATGAAGGAGAACTACATCCGCGTCGTGAAGGGAAGGGACAACCGCATAGGGCACAACTGGGAGGCTGTACCTGAGTGGTTCATCGACACGTTCACCACGGGCGCGAGGTTCTGGACGCAGAATCACAGGACAGGAGGCATCGACGAGAGGAGGATAACGATTCATCTGATGAAGCCCGTTGGCGGAAGAAGGCAGAACGCCGAGGTCGACCGCGTGTGGGAGGTTACGCCAGGTGTCTTCGCCAACCCCATCACATACGTGCTCGAATGCAAGTGGGGGCTTGTGAAACGCAGGTACGTGGACGACTTTTTCGAGGTGCTGCGATGGAGCAAGGAGTTCGGCGTAGACACGCCTGACGGACTGCAGGTCAGACAGGGCGTGCTGGGCGTTTTCGCGGCAAGCTCGTTCGACTCGAAGGAGACCGTGATTATTAACGACGAGCCAATTAGCCTTCCGTCGTATGCTGCGAGGATGAACATACAGCTACTGAAGGCAGCGGACTTCAACGAAAAGCTAAGTGAACGAGGTGTAGATGAAAAGGTCGCAGCCCAGAGCATCTGCAGGGTATCGAAGGACGAAAGGCAAGTGAGGGAGATGCTCGATGCCGTCTGGAAGGACGCATTAAAGGCCCAGAATGCGCTGTCAAGGTTAGCTTCAGAAAACCAGAAAATATTCGATTTCGAAAAAATGCTTGAAGAAAAACCATAGAATAATTCATTATTCTAAAGCTAACTAAACAGTTTGATTGCATCCATGTCGTTTCTAAACCAATTGAATAGCGACTCGTCTTTTCTTGACGTTTTATTAGATGAAGAAGACAAAAATTGCTGGCAGCCTGAAGGCCATGCATGGAGACTAGTTGTCGAAAAACTGGTTGAAGAGATGCCCTTGCAGCATATAGATGGAACACTTGGTGAGATATGATCCATTGGCGCTGGGCTTCTGCAATCATGTGTTCACTTTATCTTGGGAGCATAATGGAACAGAAACGTTCACGTGGCGGATTTGAACAAAAGCACGTCGATCTCATCCGAAAATCCATAGAAGACGCTTTTCGAATTGGTGTTGAGGACGCGAAATTCAGGGAGAGTAGAAAATCAAATCTAAAAAAACACGATGCTAAGAGTTAACTGTTCGATACGAGCCTCATTTTTTGAGAGAGTTTTGATTAGATTTGTCTAACATGGATTTAATCAAAAAAATAGAGAGGCTTCGAGTCGTCACGACTTCACGCGCTACCGGTCAGCACGTAACAGATCCTGATGATTACATACAAATAAGGAACGAGCTTGTAAATATTCCAAAGATCAAAGACAAACTGCCTCCGTTTGTATTTTCGTGCTCGAATCTAGACGAATTTTGGGTATGGATACGTCCAAAGTTCTCTACCTACGAGCAACGAAGAGAATTTCTAAAATCTGCTTTCGAGCCCTCCTTAGAGTATTTAGAAAATGAAAAAACGGGTATTCTAGACTCTGTTCAAGAACTTACTGAAAAAATACCTCATGTCGATGATGAGGCAAAAAGCATGGCCGAGGCTTATACTATCTTGCATCTGCTTGAAAACCAACTTAGGAAGTTCATCATGGAAAAACTGCAAGTAAAATATTCATACGACTGGTGGGAAAAAGGCGTTTCTTCAAAAATCAGGGACAATTGCACAGATAGAAAAAAGAAAGAGCTCGAATCACCATGGCACGAAGTCGAAGAGAGTCATTTACTTTTTTACACTACCTTCGAAGAACTACAGGGAATCATACAGAAGAACTGGGATGTTTTCCAACCCTTCTTCAAAGATCAAGCTGCGGTTATAGGCCGATTGACAGAACTGGAGATCCCACGTAATACAATAGCCCATAATAGGATTTTGAAAGAAACCGAGCTGGATCGACTTAGGATATTTTCACGCGATATTTTTAAGTGTATTATACCATGACGCCCCTGGTCGGCCCGCTCATTCTCTATTTCTCTTTCTCTGATTGGCTCGCTTTTCCTTTGGCTTACGTAAAGCTTAAATAATACTCACTTCAATTTTAATTCAAACCCAAATTGGTTTGAAATGAGTTGGAGAGAATCACATGACGAGCAATATACAGCTGAGAACGCTTGCAGTAAGTTTAGGTCATCAATCTAAACTGAATATCATGAGTGAGTTGTACAGCTCAACCCTGCCTTTAAGGCAGTATGAGATAGCAAATAGAATTGACAAGGATGATTCTACAGTTCAATATCATCTGAATCAATTAGAGAAAATGGCTATAGTTCAAAAAGATGAACAAGGACCTATGAAAATATACACATTATCTCCTTTAGGAAAAGAGCTTGTTGAAATGCTTCAAATAGGTAACACTAATGAGGAACAACAAATTGATTTACGAACTAGAGAGCTTGCAGCAATAATTGGATTAGACGTAAACTCGAAAACATTTTATGAGATAAAAGAAAAAATCACAGAATGGTATGATAATACAAAGGTAATATCAAAAAGAGTAAATGTACGTTCTGAAAAAGATGGAGGATAACTTATTGAATAAAAGAAACAAAAAAAGTTTAGAAAATCTACTATCTTATAGTCTCAAACTAGATGTTGATAATAAAAAAAATATTTCAGCACGTACTTATCTTAAAAAATGTGAAAACAGTCTTAAGTCATTTAAAAGAATAGATCAAGCTTATAAAAAAGGAAAGACTCCTGAATTAGAATATAATGAATTAGTTAAAGAATATTTAAAAGAATATCCTCCATTCATATTCATGCCCAAATCTGTCGAATACGACATTATTGAAGGCTGTTTTCCTCTAAAATACGAGTGGGGATTAAAAGAATTAAAATATAAACATGAAAATGATCCTAAAAAATCTCAGACGGGGGCTATTAAAATAGAATTGCTTCTGACTGGATCAACAATAATTAGTGATAAACAATCCAATTTAGTTGATAAAAACCAATATAAAATAAAAAATTTTTATAAATATAATTTAATGTTTCATAGTGAAATGATAGAGGAAGATCTACAATTATTTGGACAAATATGAAGGTGATGAGAAAATGTCAACGTATGTAAAAGATGTGATTGAACCACATAAAAGAATGATAGATGCAATTAGAGAACAAATGCATATAACACAACCCGAATTTTTCGCAGGTTTATTCAGTATAAATTTACCATATGATGTCAAACAAAATGAACCTATTAGGTTTGCCATTAGCCAAGAAGGAGTTGGAACTAAAATATTAATATCTCAACTTGCTAGGAAATTTAAAAACATTGGCATTGATGTAGTAGCAATGAATGTCAACGATATTATTTGTCTCGGAGCAACACCTGTAGCTTTTTCAGACTATATTGCGTTACCTAAGAATTTTCCTGATCAATATTTCAAAGAACTTTTTGAGGGGATGATAGAAGGTGCTGATTTAGCAGGGGTTCGCATTCCTTCGGGGGAAACTCCAATAATACCAGATATGCTAAATGGAGTATCTCCTGAGCTCGCATATGATTTAGCAGGTGGATCTATTGGAGTAATATTAAACAAACCAATTTATGGAAGAGAAATTAAAGAAAATGACGTTATAGTTGGTTTAAAAAGCAATGGATTGCATTGCAATGGATTTACACTTGCCCGGGAGACTCTACTAAAATATTTCGCTAAACCAGACCGAACTTGCGCAAATTACGAGATTGATGATATCTTCGAACTAACAGGAGAAACTGTTTGGAAAGAATTACTACGTCCAACTAAGATATACGTTAGAGAAATAAATTTTGCTGTTCAAAATCTCTCTGTGCATGGCCTGGCTCATATCACCGGTCAAGCTTTTCAAAAACTTAACCGATTAACAAACTTCGCTAATTGTGGGTTCATTATCGAGAATTTACCCGAGCCGCCAGCAATAATGACTAAAATAAAAAATGTTCGTAAAATATCAGTAAAAGAAATGTACTCTACTTTTAATATGGGAATAGGGTTTTGTGTCGTTTTACCTAAAGCAGAAGCTGATGATTTAATCTCTATTTGCAAGGAGAGGGATAGTGAGGCAATTCAAATAGGGAAAGTAACTAAAAAATTCCAAAAAGGTATCAAAATCAATCTAAAAGATGAAGAAATAAATCTATAATGGATGAAATTACTTTGAATAAAGAAAATATGTCAAATAAAATAAAGAGAATAGATACCAGAAATTATTGCAGCATTTTAGGTAGAGCGTGTAATTTAGCTATAGATTATAAAAGTGAACAAGTCTTTTTTGGTCTACCATTTAATGAAGAATATATTGACGTAAGAGCAACTGTTGAAAGAACATTAAAATCTTTTGGACTTAGACCTTATTTTGCTGATGAGGAAATAAAAGAAGGTCTTCTATTCTGTAAGATTTGTGAAAGGATAAGAGAATCAAGAGTAGTATTTTTTGAAGTGACTGAGTGGAACCCAAATGTTGCTTTCGAGGCAGGAATGGCGATAGGTCATCAAAAACATATCTTTCTACTCAGTAGAGGAAGACTTTTTACAAATTTAGAAGGGGTACAAAGAATACAATATAAGAATTTATATGATCTTGAAAAGGAAATAAAAATATCTTTTTCACACTCATGAAAGATGTTCTCTTGGCCGGTGACCCTGAGCCTACCCGAAGCCAGCAACCAAGAATCATGTTCTAAGCGACTTAAGCTTTACCCCGTACCGCCCCTCATTCCTCGACTGGTAAGCCTCC
>Ga0315282_10012062_pt1 | contig 13281 bp, 6 predicted proteins | sample YL17G07_20_MG_FD_203693 | JGI IMG/M metagenome (GOLD analysis project Ga0315282, IMG submission 203693) | Sediment microbial communities from Yellowstone Lake, YNP, Wyoming, USA - YL17G07_20 | ecosystem: Environmental > Aquatic > Freshwater > Lake > Sediment | place: USA: Wyoming | collected...
ATCCCTCAGTCCTTGGAATAGTAGTACACGCAATGGCGGTAAGGGATGGGCGAGTCGGCCAGCGCTTGCACGGCCCAGCCGTCGTTCTCCCAAGTCAGGACCCACTTGCAGGACTTGCGGAACGAGATCGCATCCCGGCTGCGGCAGCGCAGCACCGCCACGCGCGAACCGGCGGCTCCCACTTTCTCATTTCGCAGGACGGAAGTATACTGGCCGTCGCCCTGTTGCTCAATGAAGCCCCACGAACCGCCGTACAAGTCCTCGCTACCCATGGATTGGAGCGTGGGCCTGGCATCGCCATCGAGGAAGAATTGCTGGTCGGCTTCGCAGATCAGTTGGCCGTCGCGGGCCTTCTCCGTTTCGTACTGCAGCCAGTGGGCCACGATCACCCCGGCCTTGCCCAACTCGAACATCGTGTTGGGTGTCTTCGCGGACAAGCTCCCGGTCTGATAATCCACGCGGAGATACCCGCTCTCCTTGGGCACAGCGTCCACCGCGTCGTAGGTCAGTTCGATGTAGCCGTTCACTTTCCGGTCGGAGGGGTTCCCCACCTCGATGGTCACATGTTTGCGAAAAGGCATGGGAATGCGGAAATTGTGCGACTCCTTCACCTTCGACATGAATACCGACGAGAAGTACTGGCTCTCGCACTGGATGTCGCCCACGAAGTCCATCAGCGGCATCTCGATGGCGGGTTTGGCTTGCCCATCATAGAACACGCGGATGATGAGCTCCGCGACAGGGGGCGAACCAAACCCTTCAATACCGACAGCCGCCATCGCGGAAACGTGAATGCTGGTGATCACGCCCGGGCCGTCCGCGTCCAGCACTTTGATCCTGGCCTTGGCGTTGAGTTCGGGCATGCCGCCCCAAAAGGCCGTCACGCCGCGCGTCCTGGCCTTGCCCACCTTCGAAAGCTCTTGCCAACTTGGGTTGTCGCCTGCGAGAACAACTGATGCAAGCACCAGGCCAACGGGAACCAAGAATAGGATTGGGTGGAGCATGTTCATCGGCATGCGCTTTCTCGAACAAGAATGCGGTGCGATTTTCGGCGTGAATGGATTCATGGCGGCTCCTCCGGTTGTTGGTTTCATGGCGGTTGCTCCTTATTCCTGAGTAATCCTGCGCCGTAATCATACGCTTATAGCGGGTTGTCTCGCCGCTGTATTTTCAGCACCCAAGCGTGGTCGCAAGGGCGATTGGCGCTCAGCGATTCCGGGATTTCGATCGAAAGTCCGTCGGCGCTCTGTTTCCAGGCCAGCGGCGCGGCGACGCCGAGCATGTGTATCTCCGATCCTTCCAGGGCTTGCAGGTTCTTGACGATCGTTTGCTTGCCAGGCCATTCCAGGCAAATGACGTACACGAATCGGCCGTCTTTGCTGCGGGTGAATCGCAATGCGTCTTGCCGAAACGTCGTCCACTTGCGGGTCGCATAGATCGCCTCGCCGTTGAGTTTCAACCACGCGCCGACCTCCTTCAGCCGGGACGCCATCATCGGATCGAGATTGCCGGTTGGGGTCAGGTTGGTAATCAGCAGCAGATTGCCGCCGTTGGCCACAACGTCAATAAGCATGTGGAGCAGTTCCTTGGCCGAGCGGACATCCTTGTCGGTTTCGCGCCAGTTGTAGCCGAAGGAATGGCTCAATCCGTGGTTCTCTTCCCAGGCGTGATCGGCCACCAGGGCTTCTCCCGGCTTGTAGTCGCCCTCACTGCTCCAGTGGTCTCCGTGGGCGTTGGGTTGTCGGCCTGCGGGAGTCTTCGGAGTGCCGCGACATAGGCCGAGCCGATCGTTGAAAACGACCTCCTTACGTCCCTCCGCCCGGTTGAGGAAGTAGGCGATCATCGGCCGGGTCTTGCGCCCGGTGGCGTCGGGGCCGCCCCAATCGCCATCGCCCCAAAAGATATCCGGGTCGTATTTGTCGAAGAACTCCACGGCGGCCGGGTTGATGTACTCGTCGTAAAAATCCCGGACGGGGATCTTGCCAGAGAACAATCCTGCCCACTTCTCTTCGGAGTATTCGGGCGTGCCAGGCGTTTCCCAAAGCCGGACTTCCAAGCGATCGTCCTTGCCGATGATCGGATACTCCCAGTCGTCGATCGAGTAGTAGAAGCCGAGCTTCAAGCCGCGTTTTCTCAGGGATTCGGCCAATTGGCGGGCGAGATCCCGCCGAGGTCCCATCTCGACGGAATTCCGCTTCGTGAAGTTGGAATCCCACAGGCAGTATCCGTCGTGGTGTTTGAGGAAAGGAACGACGTACTTCATGCCTGCCGCCTGGGCCGCGTCAACGATCTTGTCGGCATCGAAGTCTTTGGCCGTAAACAGCGGGATGAAATCGTCGCGCCGGAAGTCCTTGCCCCAAACCTTCTCATGATACTCGCGGGTGTCTCCGTAGAACGCGCGGTGCAGATACCAGTCGGGATAGCCGACGGGGGCGTAGGCGGCAACTGAGTACAGCCCCCAGTCTATGAACATCCCGAACTTGGCGTCCAACCACCACTCCGGCGCCTGGTGCTTGTCGAGCGACTCCCAGGTGGGCTGGTACTTGCCCTTGGCGTTGACCTCTCGCGCTTTTGCCATGATCTCGGCCGCACGCTTCATCGTGTCGGCTGAGTACTTGGCTTCCATTTTTTGGGCCGACGGATAGACGAAAGGCTTGAAGTTCCTTGGCCGAATCGGCTGAACCGGTCGGATCGAAGTGGATCGGCACGCGCATGACGCCGATAGGAACAGAATACCTGACAAGAACCATCCCGCCGCAATGCGGGAACCGATCTGGGCACTTCCGGTAAGTAGCTTACGGATTCTCGTTACTGGCTGGGACTCGATTTTGGGTGTGGTTGCGATCATGGCGGTTCCTTCGGTTGTTGGTTTCATGGCGTTTGCTCCTTATTCTTGATTGCCTGGTTGTCCTTTGTGGCTTTGCTCTTCGTTCTCAGGCGGCGCGCAGCGGTAATAGTTTCAGTCGCGCGATCTGTTCCTGGCGCGCCAGGTGTCGTTGACGCGCTGCTCGGGCACGGCGATCTTCATGCCCTTTGACAGGAGCGCTTTCCAGAATGCTGCCGTATTGCCTTGGCGTTTGTCAAACTTGCGGTTTACCGCCATCTCGGCGCTCAGCCCCCGCCAAGCGCCTCGACGGGTGACCTCCAGGTTATGACCGAACAACAGCGGCGAGATCATCGCGCCAGTCCGCGCCACATCAAGCTCGACACGCGTCAGCTCCTGGGCGCGGACTCCGACACACGTTGCCGACAGAACGGCTGCGATGACGGCGATGTCGAGGTCTTTCAGAACGCGCATTGGCAGAAGCCTTTCACTTGGCTTTTGGGGATGTTCAGGGATCATTGGTCCGTCGTCAGTTCTCCCCGCCATCTCTTTCTTCACTTTGGGGTTACCACCGGCAACCTTAGACGCTCCACCGGCGATATCTCCTTCAGCGTGGACTTGCCGTTCTTCTCGAGGATGATCTCGCGCACCGCCAGCAGAGCGAAGGGCGGCTGATTGATGGTCGAGCGGATTCGAACCGCAGCCACCGGCGTTCCGTCCAGCTTTGCTTCAGCCACGCCCTTCTTGAAGCGGGCAACTTCCTTCCACCTGCCATAGCCACTCGACACTTCCAGCACTCCCTGCCTGAGGACGTGGTCACCGTTGGCCATGCCCGTGACCGCCTTGACGCTGCCGAATGCATCAGGCTTCTCGATCAGGATCGTGAAGGTATCGAAATCCTTGCGTGGCCCCCAGGTAAGGTAGTAGGTCTCAAGGTCGCCGTCGAAGGCATGGAGCGGGTGGAGAGAATCGTAGCCTTGCCCTCTGTCTATTCCCGTCAGCGTCCATCTCCAGTCTTCATCATTCCTGTTCTGGGTGTAAATCAGTGATGGCAGACCATCCCGCATCCTTGCCGGGATGGAGGGGACGATCGGATATCCGAACGCCGGTCCTGTCAATACGCCCATCCCCGCCAGCCGGAGGACGTGAACCTTGACTCGTTCCACGAAGTCTTCGAAGTCGTACTGGTCAATTCCCCAGCCACGTTCGGCGAGCGCCAGAACACGAGGAAACGCCTGACTGTCAATGTGGTTTTCCGGGACCATCTCTCCCCACAAGCAGGCCTCCACTCCGAGGATATGGCGACGCGCATCCGGTGTCAGCGCGGCGCTGGCCGGGGCCGGATCGAAGTCATAGGTCGCCTTCAACATCGTTCGGTCTATGTTGTAGTTGATGTAGAGATTGTTGCCGGTGGACATGATGACGTCCCATCCGCTCTTTGCGGCGCTCCATCCTCCACTGCCATCCGCATCCCAGCAGGTGAAGACCGCGCCCTTGGCAACGCCGCCCCAGCCGATGATCCGCTTGCCTTTGGACTCCGCGATATTCTTCACGCGCTCCATGAACCACGCGTGCAGGTTCCCAACTCTCTCGTCTTTGATCCGCTTTTGGCACTTCGGACACTCCGCCCAGTAGCGCATCTCCGCTTCGTCGCCGCCGATATGAATATACGGACCGGGAAAGAGCTGAGCCACTTCAGTAAACACTCCGTCGAGGAACTCGAACACCTTGTCGTTGCCCGGGCAGTATTCCGAGCCGCATAGGGGATCCCATCCATACGTGGTCTTTCGCGTGCCGAAGCAGTTCAACTCCGGATATGCCACCATCGCCGCGCCGGAGTGAGACGGTGTCTCGATCTCGGGGACGATCGTAATGAACCGTTCGGCGGCATAGGCAACGATCTCGCGGATGTCCTCCTGCGTGTAGAAGCCGCCGAGCTTGATGCCTTCCCCGAGATCCGCCCAGGCGCCCACCTCGGTCAGCCGAGGATACTTCTTGATCTCGACGCGCCAACCCTCGGTGTCCGTCAGGTGCAGGTGGAGCCTGTTCATCTTGTGATAGGCCATCCAATCAAGGCACTTCAAGATTCCCTTCTTGCTGATGAACTGTCGGGCGGGGTCGAGCATGAGGCCGCGCCAGACAAACTGCGGCCTGTCCTCGATTCTCACGACCCGCGCACTCCACTCCACGGCCTGTACCTTGGCCCTGCTTTCGATCTGGACAGGGAATAGTTGACGCAGGGTCTGGCAACCATAGAACACACCGGCGGGCTTCGCGGCCTTGATGAGTACGCGGTCGGCGAGCACCCGCAGCTCGTACCCTTCGTCGCCGAGCCGCCCGGCATCCCCGGACAAGGACAGGGTGATGGCGCGGGCCCGTCCGTTTCCAGACGCTTCCATCGCCACCTTGATCTGAAAGCCCGTCGCCGGGGCGAGCGCTTCTGCAAGATAGCGCCCTATCCGTTCCGTATCCGCGCTGACCAGGATCACGGTTTGCGCCGTCAGCGTGAATCTGCCTTCGCCGGCCTCCATTTGAGCGGGACGTGGAATGACGTTGATGCCCTTGTCGCGAATCTCAGCATTCTTCAAAGGCCCCGGACCCTCGGCGGCGGAAGCGGCCGTGAGGTAGGACAGCATCGCCACGGCGGAGATGAGAAAGGCTGCGAAGCGGTGCGTGGCATGGTCTTTCATGGAGATTCTCCTACAGCGTTTCAGTGAATGGTCTGTGTTACACAGTTTTTTTCATGTCCCAATGTGCAGTTTCTTCTTCTGACGCTCCGCGGGTCATGGCTATCGTGAACCTGATTTCGCGCTCGGCGCCTCGAACCGACTGGACAGACCATCTGGTTTCGCATCGTACACCTTGTTGCCGCTGCGGATGGCTTCTCGGTTGCGCTGCTCGATTCGGCGGCGTTCGGCATACTTCACTTCGCGACGCTGGTCTTCGGTGCAGGGCACGAAACCGGGCATGTCAGCCTCCGGGCGTAGGGCCAGCGTCTCCTTGCCTGCCTGAATCAGCGCCATCGCTTCGCGGTACTTCGGGTCCGTCTTGTCCTTGAAGTTAGCCAGGCACGGGCTGAGTTCCGGCCGGTCGAAGCTGACCATGATGCCGGGGTTCGAGGCGAAGCTGTTGAACTGCGAGCCTTCGTCCTGCCAGACCAGCGGCGGGCCGGCCAGTTGGCAGAGCCGCGCAAGCTGCGGCCTCGTCAGGGGACACCGGCCGCTCACGCTCTCGGGGTAGGCGCAGTTGTAGGTGGCGTAGTAGGGCGCGTTGAGGTCCACCCACGTGATGATGCGATCGAGTTCCTCGGGGCTGAGCTTCACGTCGTGGTGGCCCGCGCGAAGCACCTGCACCAGTTTGCTGGGATGTGAACCCCAAGCGTAAGCCTGCTGGATTTCCGCGGGACCGGCCCCCACACAATGGACGTAGCGCTTGCGCCAGAGTTCAGTGTAAGCGGCGTTGAAGGTGAGATCGCGGTCGGGAGCCAGCACCAGTTTCTTCGCGCCGTCCTTGCCGAAGTCATGGCACCCCAGGCAGTGGCGGTTGAAGACGGGCTGGACTTCCGCCGTGAATCCGAACAGGCGCGGTTCCCCCTGCCACCCACTCAGTTTGCTGGGCGGACGTTTGAGCGCCAGCGGCGGCGCGGCCAGGGCGGGCGGGGCAACCAGGCGATGGTCGTGGCAACCGATACAGCCGGTTCTTTCGCCGGGCTGCGCGAACGCGCCGCTGCGCATGGAGTGAATCATCATGCCATTGGCGTCGAGGAGCTGGAAATAGACGAACTTCTCCGCCGGCACGGCAAAGTAGGCGGAGCCGTCCGCTTCCACGGGCACGGTGCCCAGGATGCGTTTGCTCTCCAGGCTATGCCAGTTCATCCCTGGCGCCATGTAGCCCTGGCCAAACCATTTGCCGGGCGACCAGGTCCGCTTCTCCGGCGCTTCCACCACGCGGAGGCTTTTCACCGCGCCGCGCTGGACGCCCTGCATGTGCGTGCCCTGGTACACGTCCTGTACGTAGAAGCAGCCCTCCGCGCTCGCAAAGTCGCGCCGCGAGGCGATCCGCGGCGGACGCGCTCGCGGCTTCAGAGGCATCGGGTCGTAACAGCCGCGGCCCTCGACGTGCACCAGGACTTCGTTGCCGAACACGTCCACGAGAAAAATCCCCATCTCCGAGCCGCGGCCCGTCATGCGCGAGCAGAGGAAATACTTCTCGCTGAGCGGATAGGGGTCGGCATACTTGAGCTTGGTTTCGAGGGAATTATCGCAGTCGAATCCACCCCCGCTTCGCACGTGGTTGACCGCATTGGCCGGCCACGTGCGGACCACCCCGCTGCGACCGTCCACGCCCAACCGGCGATCTATGACCGCCATGGCGCCCCAGAGATGGTCGTGGTGCGGCCCGAAGATGCAGACGACCCGTTCGGTGCCCGGAATCTGCCGCGGGGTGTAGGCGGCGCCGGGCACGGCGGTGTTGTTGCCCCAGAAGATCGAGTGGTTGGCGCCATCGGGCGTCGTCGTCCACAGGCCGTGCGCGTCTCCGAAATTGCGGTCCACGTATTCCCAGCGCGCGTAGAGAATCCGGCCGTCGTCCATCAGCGACGCCTGGTTGTTGAAGAGATTGTTGCGGTCAATCTGGTGGATGTTCGCCCCGTCGCTCTCCATGCGATACAGGTTGGCCGCGATGTCCTGGCTGCACTGGTTGTACTTCGGCTCGCGCGTGGAGGAAAACAGGATGGTGTCGTCCGGCAGATACAGCGGGTCGAAGTCGGACACGCCCGCCGCGCATGTCAACTGCCGCAGGCCGGAGCCGTCGGCGTTGATCTCCCAGATGTGCCAGTCCTCGCCGATGTTGCGGCGCAGCGCGAAGACGATTTTCCCTCCCGTGAAATGCACTTCCGGATCGCGCACGATGCCTTCCGGCACGTCGAGGATCGTCCGGGTCTTGCCGCCCTCGGCAAAATCAATGAGTTTCATCGCGCCACCGCCCTCGAAGTCGCGCGTGTTGGCCTCGTTCGTGTGGAAGAGCGTGTCAATCGCGTGGTAACTGCTGCGGTATTGCGGGCGCACGATGTACAGGATAGGCTGGCCGCTGACGAGCGGATTGGCAATCAGCGCCTCGCGCTCCAACTTGGCGAACTCATCGCAGGCCTCGAGATCCGCGCTTTCCCGCAGGCGTTTCTCGGTCTTCTCCAGCCTGCCCAGGAACTCCGGGCCGCGCGGGTAGCGTTCGCCGAAGTGGGACATCAGGTCCCGGATCGCATTTCGCAGGCCGACGGCCTGATCCGGAGATATGGCCAAGCCCACCAAACCCAGGATCGGCTTGCGCCTGGCGAAATGCTCCCCGGTCGCTCTCACGTCAATCCTCCCTTGCGCCGTGAAATCGTCGAACGTCACATGCCCCCACCCCTCCGTGTTGGCATCCACGACGCGCAGAAAAACCCTCTGCCCGACTAGTTGCGGCGCCGACCATTGCACGCGGTGCATGATTTCCGTATCGCGACCGCGCGTCTTGAGGGCTTCCTTGCCATCCAGCGTGCACAGGGCGACGTAGACATTCTCCGCCTGGCCGCCGCCAACGAGAAAGGAGATCGCCGGGCCATCCAGGACAAAAACCGGCGACTCAATCACCCCGGTCATCTGGTCATTGGAGGGACCGGTCTTCCGCTCCACGGTGGAAAGGTAGAACCGGCCATGCTTGTTGTAACGGTTCTGCGGGATTTCGGGATAAACGTTGTGAAACACTGCCCGGTCGGACACCGGGTTCTCGAACCAGCCTTCGACCACCTTCCATCCCTGCAGATCGCCGGTTTCAAAATCGAACCGGACGCGGTCGTTCGGCTTGGCGCCAGCCGCATGATCGCGAACCGCCTTGTCCGAATTCGTCTCGGCGGCGGCGGAAGCGGCAGGGAGGCAGGACAACATTGCCACTGCGCCGATGAGGAAGGCCGCGAAGCGGCGTGTGGTGTGGTCATTCATGTGGGTTCTCGTTCCGCGTTTCATCTCCTGCCGGATAGCTTGGTCCCCGCCGGCACAATGGAAACAGCCTCGTCTTTTCCAAGCGACAGGACCAGTTTTGAATCGGTGACCGCAACGCGCGGCCTCAAGAGCACGCATCCGTCCACCGTTATTCTGTAAAGGGCGACATTCCTAACGTTGCTCCATTCAGCAGGCAATCGCCACGGTTTGTCTTCGCAGCCAGTCTTGCTATAGGCAATAATCTCCTTCTTCTTCCAAAGGGCGGGAACGAACAAATCGTCGTTCTCACGCAGCACGAACTCGCCTTTTCGAATGATGTTCCTGCCCTCTTCGGTTCGCGCCACAACTCCATCGCTGTAGAACAGCGCCCCGTTCTCAAATCTCATCCGCTCCAACCGACTCAGATAATACCACGGCAGAGTCGTCCGACAGAACATTCCCATGAAACCGGGCAGATTCTCTTTATCTTCCTGGTAGATTTCTTCTCCGTGCATGCTCGAAGAGAAGCGGAAATCACCCTCGCCGTCACGATGGGTGCGCCCTCTTGCCATCAGGTATTCCGGTATCTCCATCTGATAATTGAGATCGGCAGGATACCACCAGGACATGGGCTGCAATCCGGTGAAGCCTTCACCCGGCGGGTGCGCCCAGAATATCCCCTCGCCGGTGACATCAAAACCACGTTCGCGCCAGTACTTGAATATCTTGCGTTGCGTCTCGACGTATTTCTCCGGGGTCAGTCCGCCATTCCCGGGTTTCGCATGCCAAGGGCTGAGCGGCTTGCCTCCCTCTCCCTGAGCCACGAAGACATCGATATGAATGGTGTGCCCCTCGTGCAGCTCGGGGATCATTTTGATCAATCCATCAATGCGCCGTTGCGCCAGCCCTTCCTGCCATTCACGCGGATAAACCACGTTGTACATATCTTCGCCCTTCATCTGTATCCCCCCGACGCGCAGCTGGCCGCTCGCATCCCGGGCAATGCAGTCCTTTGCGACGTACTCATCCCACAGCGGACTCTGCTTGTAGGCATCCACCATGTTGATGTGCAAACTCACGGTCGTATTGAACTCTCTGGCTTCGCGGATGAGCCACCGCAGACTTTGCAGCGCATTGGCGTCCTGCTTGCGCTTCAGCCGGGGATTCACTTCATCCCAGGCGGGATATCCGTGGTCGTGGCCTCCTTTTTGCCATCCGACCAGGTAAACAATCTTGGGTATTCCGCGCGTCAGATTGTCGGTCTTCCGAATGACCTCCAGGGCCTCTTCGAAAGTGCAGATGACGTCGTGCTTTTTCTGAAACATAGGCTCTTTGGCGAGGCGTTCGACCGGTTCCCCCTCCATGCCCAGAAAGAGTTTCAGAACCAGGGTCTGGTGATAGTCCCGGTAGAAGGGCGCAACCACCACATCGGTGGCGGCTTTGAGGCGCCTGCCCGCTTGCGAGACCGCCGCTTCAACCGTGGCAATGCCGCCCTCTTTGGGCACAATCTTGTCGCCCTCAATCGTAACGACGTCCACATTTCCGCTGGCGCTTTTTGTCCTTGCCGTGATCACCGCCTCCGAAGGCCGAAGGGTGCGCTTGGAGCCGTCCGAATAGAACGCGGTCAGGGTCAATCTCCCCGTGGCCCCCTTTTCGCGTACTGGATTGAGAACCTTCCTATCTATCGCCAGGGTGATACGGTCCAGTGTTTTCGGTCCAGATTGGGCCGCAATCGGCGGCGCCTTCGTCACCTTGGTCTCGCCCTCCGGCAGCGAAAGCAGCACTTGCGGGCTTCCCATCCCCACCTTGACGACCCGGGCTTTCCCATTCGGCGGCACGATCCGAATGGAGCGAGGCTCTCCTTCGCCCATCAAGCTCAACACGCGCCCCGCGTTGCCGCTCGAGTAACTCACCTTCACCTTGGCGCCGCGAATGTAAACCGCCGCGTCGGCGCTCGTCCACGAGGCGGGGAATCGCGGCCGGATGGCAGCGGATGCCTCCGAATCGCGAGTGAAGTCAATTCCAAAGGGTCCCTCGATCACGCTCCAGAAATAGCCGCCAATGTGTTCGGTATAGTTTCCCCAGCCACTGGTTCCAGAGGCGAGGTTGCCTGACATGTCGTAAGCCTCGTAGATATTCCTGTCGCGCGCGAAGATGGAACTGATGCGCTGCAGGAGTTGCAGCGCCCGCTCTTCCTGGCCGGATTGATAACGGGCCAGGATATCCCCCGCGCCCTGGCGGCCAAACCAGCTCAAGCGACCGTGCTGCGGCCCGTCGAATGCCGCCCAACTCATCGGGACGCCCTCATAGCGAACGGGATCGGCATCCATCCACTCCCAGATTTTCGCGGTTTGTTCCGGCGTGGCCACGCCCCACTTGATCGCCCATACCTGGTCGTCACACCACTTCTCTTCGGCCGGTTTGCCCTGGTAATCAATGTTGGTGATAAAATGATCGCCGCGCCAATAGAGCCGTCTCAGACTATGCTCGACGAGAACCGCGCGCTCGCGGTATTTCCTGGCCTTCTCCAGACTCCCGATCCCGCCGGCGAATTCCTCGTGCAGAGCGGCCATTCTTTTCAAAGCCTGGACATACCACTGATGAAACATCAAAGTCTTGCCTTCCATTCGACTGGGATACCAATCCACCCAATCGGCGCCTTCGCCAATGCGCCATTTCCCGTAGTCAACCAGACGCACCAGACCGTTGTCGTCCCCCTTTCCCGCCAGGTAATCCAGCGATCTATCCGCCAGGGGCAATAGCTCCGACAAGAACGCCTTATCTCCGGTGAACGAGAAGATTTCATCAACACCGAGCGGGAAGAACACCTGTCCCATGACGCGCTGGCTCGTGAGACGCCCCTCGTCGCTGATTTGCGTGGCCAGGCGCCCCCAATATTTCTGGAACATTTCCATGTATTCGGGGTGTCCGACTCGCCTCGCGCCGAAGAGGCCAAAGGAGAGATCCGGCACGATGTTGCCGGAGATCGTATACCCGTCGCTGACCTCGAACCGGCCGTTGAGCGATGCGTTGTGGAGGCAGGCCGCCGCCGTCTCGATCCCGGCCTGGATCACCGGGTCGGAGACATGAATGGTTGCCGGCAGCACGGGTGTCTTGTCGCCCGCGCTGACACGGACGTTGCGAATGCAAAGACGGCCACTGGCGCGGCCAGTGACTCGCGGATGACCGCCCGTCCAGTTTCCATAGCCTGAATAGACCAGAAAAAGTTGGGCCGTGCCTGCCGTCGTGGGCGTTCTGATGATTTGAGTCATCTCCTTCCACGTCGTGTTGGCCGGAGCAATCAAACCCTGCGAGGGATAAAAGGACGCCGGATTGTCCGCCATGTCCCGGTAAAGAAAGTAAACGCCACCCACCATCCTGCCGTCAATTGGATTCAGATTCTCCGTCCTGATCTCCATTTTCACGACGTACTCACGCCCGGCCTCCACCCTGAATGGAATGCTGCCGAGCGTGGCGGCCATCCCTTTCTCCCCCACCGATTCAAACTCCATGAAATCCCCATCCGGATCTTGCCGAAGGGATATCTTGCCATCGCCGAGATACTTCTTGAACGTCCAGAAATCGGTATGGGAAAACGGTTCCAACTTCACAACTGGCGACGGGTCGGCGGAAGCGGCCGGGGCGTAGGATAGCATCGTCAGCGCTGCGATGAGGAAGGTCGCGAAGCGGCGTGTGGCGTAGTTTTTCACAGGGATTATCCTTCGGTGTTTCATTTGACGGCTTATTTGGTGGCTTCCGGGAGCGTGGATTGGAACCGGTAGGTTCCCGAGCCAACGCCATAGACCGCGGCGTTGTTTTGCATGCGCAGGAACTTCACGCCTTCGGCCCGGTCCGCCGGCTGGCCCGACTCCCGCACACTGCTGGCGTCCTTCGCCGGGACGTAAACGGTCGCGGTGGCGTTGGCGGGAATCGTCAGCTCCATCACAAGCTGGCCGCCGCGCCTGCGCCAATTGCTAACGATGCGCCCATGCACGGAGTCATAAGAACTCTCGACCCAATGCAGATCGCCCACAATGCTCGGCTTGAGGATGATCTTCTTGAATCCGGGACCTGCGGGGTCGGGACGGATCCCGCCCAGCGCCTGGGCGTGCCAACTCGCGATATTGCCCCCGAGGGAGGGCATCAGCGCTTGGCCGCCCGCCCAGGTCTCCTTCAGCAGATCCTGATCGCTGCCGGCAGTCATACTGTACCAGGACGGGTAGTCTTGCGCGGAAGTCATGGCCCAGCCGACTTCGGGCGACAAGTCGGCCAGAAGGGCCAGCAGGTGGGGCGTGGAAACGAATCCCGTCGAGACACGATTCCGGTGCGCGGCGATTTCGCGCAGCAACGCCCGCTTTACGGCCGGCCGATGTTCATCGGGAACCAGCCCCAAGGCCAGCGGCAACGTTTGGCCCGCCTGGGTGCAGACCCGGTCCCCCTTCCACCAAATCTCATGGGGCACGCTGCCACCGACCGGCGGGACCGGGTAGCCGATTTGGGCGG
>Ga0315282_10012063_pt1 | contig 13281 bp, 8 predicted proteins | sample YL17G07_20_MG_FD_203693 | JGI IMG/M metagenome (GOLD analysis project Ga0315282, IMG submission 203693) | Sediment microbial communities from Yellowstone Lake, YNP, Wyoming, USA - YL17G07_20 | ecosystem: Environmental > Aquatic > Freshwater > Lake > Sediment | place: USA: Wyoming | collected...
GCTCCGGCGCTCCGCCAACACCTTGCGCAGCCCCTCCTCGACGAGCGCCCGCACGGTTGTGCCCTCCTCGGCGGCGGCCTTGCGGGCCGCCTCCAGCAGCGAATCGGGAATCTCTACGGTCGTCTTCATACATCTAACCATATCACATCATACGTCTGGGTGGAACGCTCAATATCGAGCGGCGCGAGGAGGTGGAGGACGTGGGCAACGGCCGGGCGGGTCCCCCCATCCCCATCGCCACGTCGCCGGCCGGCTGGCGTGTCTCGGTGTCCTGGCGACTGTCGCCGTCTATGGCGCGCGTTCGCGACACCCTCCGCACCCGGCCACCTGTATCGTGTCCGTAAAACTGGGGGTGGGCGAGGGTAGCCTCCCTGTTGACCCCACGTGGGGGCAGTGCGATACTCGCGAGGAGAGGGGAACTACACGATGGCCAATCTGAAGGTGCGCCAGCTCAGCGAACAGGTCGCGGCAGCACTGAAGGCCCGCGCCGCCAGGCGCGGCGTGTCGCTCGAGGAAGAGGTGCGGTCCACGCTGACCTCCTCCGTCGCCGCGCGCCGGGCGGCCCTCGCCCGGCGCGCAGCCGCGCTCCGGGCCGCAGCGGGAGGTCGACCGGGTCGCCGGCGCCTGGACAGCGCACGGATCATTCGAGGAGAGCGGGATGCGTCGGGCTGAAAAGGTCCCCGCGCTCGCGGTGCTGGACGCTTCCGTTGCTGTCAGATGGGTCGTGCCCGAGGTGGGCAGCGATGAGGCGGCGGAGCTCCTGCTTCGTCCAATCGCCTGGATCGCGCCCAGGCTGATGCTGACCGAGGCGGCGTCGGCACTCCGCCGCAAAGTGGCCGCCGGAGAGCTGACGACCGCCATCTCCTCGCAGGCGCTCGACACGCTCGTCCAGGCGATCGCGGACGGCATCCTCCGTCTCGTCGATGACGAAGCGTTCGTGTCGTCCGCCCTCATGCTCGCGATTACGCACGACCACAGGATGCCGGACTGCCTCTACCTTGCATTGGCCGAACGTCACGGCGCCGCGATCGCCACCGCCGACAGGCGGCTCGCGGGTCTCGCGCGGCAGAGGGTGTCACGGCGCTGACCGTACCTTCCGCCTGACGGACGGACTCGGCGAACGCCTCGGCCTGCCGGGGAGCGCGCTTCTTGTAGGGCGACCCTTTAGGGTTGCCGTCGTGCTTGGTCGCGGCAGCGCCAAGACCTTGCCCTGCCCGGCGTCACTTCACGGTCATCGGCGGCAGGCCCGCCTGACGCAGCTTCTCGTTGAGCGCGACAAGATCCTTCGCTTTCACGCCGTCCCACCGCGCGACGAGCGACGCGAGCGCCTTCCGCGCCTCGCTGACCGCCGCCACGACCTGGGTGGTCGGCGCCACGTCGGCGCCGTTAACGATCGTCAGCAGCGTGACGAGCCGCCCGTTCAGTTGCGCGAGGCCGGGTTGCAAGCCCGGACCCTGGCCGCCCCCCTCGATCGTGGCCGCCTGCCGATCGAGCGCGGAGATCGCATCGGCGAGGCCAGTCGCGCCGCCGCCCTGCTGCCGCTCGCGCAGTTGACCCCGCAGCGCCCGCACCGCTTGCAGCGCTTCGTAGTCCTGTCGCAACAGGTCATCTATGCGCCGCCCCAGCGTGAACTGCTGCAGCAGCCCCGCCGGCGGCGTCTTCACCCGCGGATCGAGCTTCAGCTCGAGCGGCTGCGTGTAGCTTCGCCCGTCTACCGTCAGCGTGACGGTGTAGCGCCCGGGCAGCGCCCACACGCCCCGCGGCTGCCGCGGCGTGTCGCGGACGACGGCGGTCATCGGGTAGCCGAACTGCAGCGCGGCCGGCATCGAGTAGCGGAGATCCCACACGAAGCGGTGCATGGCCGTGTCGGCGGAGAGCACCTGCGGCGGCCGGATCCAGTCGTCGGCGATGTTGCGGCCCGCAACCGGCGCCTCGGGTTGATCGGTGCTCGCGTAGTGCCGCACCAGCGTGCCGGCCGCGTCGAGGATGTCGAGCGTCACCGGACCCGCCCCTGATCCCCGCAGGCGCGGGTCTTCAGACCCGCGCAACCAGTAGTCGATGATCGCGCCGTCGGGTGGGTTCTGACCCGCCGGCTCCTCGGGTGGCAGCGGCGTATCGGTGTTCATGTTCGAGCGGACGCGGTACGCGACCTGCGGGCGGAAGAGCAGGACGTCGGCGGTCGCCGTCTTCGCGTCGATCTGCCGGAGCGGCGTGATGTCGTCGAGGATCCAGAACGAGCGCCCGTGGGTGGCCACGACCAGGTCGTCGCCGTGCACCACGAGGTCGTGAACCGGGGCCACCGGCAGGTTGAGCTGCAGCGGCGCCCAGTGCCCACCCGCGTCCAGCGACATGTAGACGCCAAGCTCGGTCCCCGCAAACAGCAATCCCTTCCGCACCGGGTCCTCGCGAACCGCCCGAACGAACGCCGGCGCGTCGATGCCCGCGGCGACGAGCGCCCACGTGCGCCCGGCGTCTTGCGTCCGGTAGATGTAGGGCTTGTCGTCGTCCACCTGGTGGCGATCGACCGCGGCGTACGCGGTGGCCGCATCGTGCGGCGACGCGTCGAGCAGGCTGATGCGGCTCCACGCCGGCAGCCCCTCGGGCGTCACGTCGCGCCACGTCCGCCCGTTGTCGCCGGTCACCTGGATGAGGCCGTTGTCGGTGCCGACCCAGATGAGACCCGGCCGGACCGGCGAGGGCGCGATCGTCGAGATGACCGCCCGCTCTTCGCCTTCGCCTCGAGCGACCTCGGCCGACCGTCCGCTCCGCTTCGTCAAGTCCGGGCTGATGGTGCGCCAGCTCCGGCCGCCGTCGAGCGTCTCGAGCACGACCTGGGCGCCGTAGTACAGCGCGTGCGGAGGCCGCGGCGCGAAGGCCATCGCGGAGGTCCAGGGGAAGCGGTAGCGCAGCTCCGCGAGGTCGCGGCCGAAGTCCTCCACCGGCACCGGCGAGATGTTCTGCACTTGGCCGGTCGCGCGGTCGAAGCGGAAGAGCTGCCCGCTCGTGCTGCCCCCGAAGACGGTGTCCGCGTTGACGGGGTCGGGAAGGATGAACCCGCTCTCGCCGCCGCCGACCGGCGTCCAGTCGCGAAACGTGATCGCGCCGTCCTTTCCGCGGCTCAGGATCCCCACCGTGCCGCTGTCCTGCTGGGCGCCGTAAACGCGATACGGAAAGCGGTTGTCGGTCGCCACGTGGTAGAACTGCGCGGTTGGCTGGTTGTACCACGTCGTCCACGTGTCGCCGCCATCGACCGAGACGACCGTACCCTGGTCGCTCCCGACGATCATTCGCGCCGGATGATCCGGGTCCACCCAGAGCGCGTGGTAGTCGTCGCCGCCAGGCGCGCCTTTGATCGCCACGAACGTGGCGCCGCCGTCGGTGGAGCGCCAGAGCGCGACGTTGGGGATGTACACGACATCCGGGTTGCGCGGGTCGACCGTGACGCCGCCGAAGTACCAGGCGCGGCCGCGCACACGCGGGTCGGTGCCCACGAGCCGCCAGCTGTCGCCGCCATCGTCCGAGCGATAGAGGCCGGGGTCGCGCTCCGCGTCGATGAGCGCGTAGACGCGCCGCCCGTTCTGTCCCGCGGCGAGCGCCAGGCCGACGCGGCCGAATGGCCCCGCCGGCAGGCCGTGTCCGGTGAGCTCGGTCCACGTGACGCCGCCGTCGGTCGAGCGGTAGAGGCCGCCGCCGGGTCCGGTGATCGGCGCATACGTGTCCCACGCCGGCCGGTGCACGTTCCACAGCGCCGCGTAGATCGTCGCGAAGCTGTCCGGATCGGCGGCGAGATCGACGGCGCCCGTCCGGTCGTCCTTGAAGAGCACCTTCGACCAGTGCTGGCCGCCGTCGGTGGACCTGAAGACGCCACGCTCGGCGTTCGGCCCATAGGCGTGGCCCAGGGCAGCGACCAGCACGATGTCCGGGTTCTGCGGATCGACCAGGATGCGGCCGATCTGCTGCGTGTCGTCGAGGCCGAGATGACGCCAGGTGCGGCCGGCGTCGGTCGACTTGTACACGCCGTTGCCGAAGGTGATGTCCGAGCGCATGTCGGCCTCGCCGCTGCCCGCGTAGATGGCGTTGGCATCGGACGGGGCGACGGCGAGGGCGCCGATCGACGCGATCGGCTGAGTGTCGAAGATTGGCGTCCAGGTGCGCCCGGCATTGGTCGTCTTCCAGACGGCGCCCGCCACCGCGCCGAAGTAGAAGACGTCCGGCTGCCCGCGCACTCCGGCGACCGCCAGCGCGCGCCCGCCCCGGAACGGGCCGATCAGGCGCCAGCGCATGCCGGCGTACAGGCTCGGACTGACCGGCTGCGTCTGGGCGGCCACGAAGACGGAGGCGACCGCCAGCAGCGAGAAAACGACAGGCACAAACCGGTGCCGCCGAGCGTGCATGCTCTCCTCCAGTAGTGTGAAGGGAACAATCATACCGTGAAGCGCACAGTCATCTGTAGGGCGGGCCTTCAGGCCTGCCGGGTAGCGGCAAGATCCAGTGCAGGGCGGGCCTTCAGGCCTGCCGGCTGAAGCCTCGCCCTACACCTGCGAGCACGGTCATCTGTAGGGCGGGCCTTCAGGCCTGCCGACGGTGGCACGGCCGAAACCGAAACCGAAACGGGAAGCCTGAAGCCCGAAGCCTGATGTGGCGTACACTGCCGTAGTCCCCGGTACGACTCGCAACCGCCCGACGAAAGAGGCCTGATGCGTTCGAACCCGCTTCGCCTGACCCTTCCGCCGCTGGCCGGCGTCCTCGTGGTGCTGTCGCTGCTTGGTCTAGCGGCCGATCGCACGGGCGCGGGGAACCGCGCGCCGGACAACCCGGCGTTCTCGGCGTTGGCCGAGACGCTCGTGCGGCAGCCGTCCCAGGTTCTCCCGGCGTCCGGGATCCTCCAGGTGGCGGATGAAGTCGCCGGAGAGGTGGCGGCACTGCGCGGGTGGGCGTTCAAGGCGCCGGTCAGCAAGGAAATCACGTCGCCCAAGGCACTCGGCCCGTACCTCCAGCGCGAGATCGATACGAACCTTCCGCCTGGCAGACGGCAGCGGGTTCAGGCGTTCCTCAGGACGATCGGGCTGCTGCCGCCCGATTGCGACCTGAAGGCCACGCTGCTGCGGCTGCTGGAGAACCAGGTGGGCGGCTTCTACGACAGCGAGACCAAGATCCTGCACCTGGTGGAGCGGCCGGGCATGTCGCTGCCGATCGAGCGCGTCGTCCTCGCGCACGAGCTGACCCACGCGCTCGACGATCAGCAGGTGGGCCTCGACCGCTTCGTCAAGGCGAACGCGCACCAGAGCGAGGACATGGACCTGGTCACGATGTCGATCGGCGAAGGCTCCGCGACCTCGTTGATGATCCAGTACATCGCGGCGTTACAGGCCGCCGACCGCCTCAGCTTCGAGGACCTGCAGCAGTACGGGCGCGCGGAGCTGGAGCGCAGCAAGCCGTTCCTCGACGCCCCGCGCTACTTCTCGATGATGCTCGGTTCCTACGTCTGCGGGACCGAGTTCCTCGGGCGCAGCAACCTCCTCACGCAGGCGCTCGCCTCCGACAATCGCGCGGTCGGGGACAACCTCCAGGCAGCCGTCAAGGACCCGCCCCGATCGACCGAGCAGATCCTCCACCCCGCCAAGTACTGGGACCGGGCGGCCCGCGACGAGCCGGTCGTCGTGGACGACACCTCCGCCACGGCGTGGCTGAGACAGCCGGGTCGCCGGGTCGTGCACCGGGACACGATCGGCGAGATGCTGGTGGCGCTGCTGACGACGCCGGCCCGCCAGCTGCCGGACCTCCTGGACATGCAGACCGCGGCGGATTGGACCAACACGGCGGCCACGGGGTGGGGCGGCGACCGGTTCTTCCTCCTTGCGTCAGGAGCGAGCGCCGAGCAGGCCGGCCGCGCGCTGACACGTCTCGAGGGTGTCTGGGTGACGGCCTGGGACACGCCGCGGGACCGTGACGAGTTCCTCGCGGCGCTCGCGAAGAGGCCCGACGCCGGCCGCTACGCGACCGCGCTGGTGGGGAGCAAGGCGACCGTCGTGTTCCTCGGCGTGAGCGATGAGGAGCGCGGGCGGCTGGGCGATCGGCTGAGAACGACGCCGCTTCGCTTCACCCGCGACGGGAAACCGTGGGAACCGCAGTAGGGATCTGGTGATTTGGTGATCTGGTGATTTGTTGATTGGCCGACATCACCAGTTCGCGAAGTCGCCATCACTGAATCACCTGATCCAGTCTTGTCCAAATTGCTCTGGGCCGGCCGCACCTCGACGAGCCAACCATGCGAGCAGCGCGATCACGACCGCACGAAAACCGCACCGCAGGCCCAGGTACGCGCTGAGGCCGGGTGACACCTCCCGTCTCGGACAAGCCGAATCGCTCAGTGATCCTCCTCCGCCGGAGGCGCGGTTTTCCGCGCTGTCGAGCGGTTGGTGGAGCGAGGTGCGTCCCGTGCTGCCGTCGTTGAGCACAGGGCTGAAGCGCTGTGCCGCGACTGTCCAAGCTCGCGCAGCGCAGACTGGACAAGGCCGCACTGGATCAACAAATCACCAGATCAACAGATTCGAGAGGCCGCTACGTTCCGCTCACCGGATGGAATCGGTCCTTGAGCCCCTGCGACATGACGACGCCGATGCCGCCGTCCGGTTTACGGTAGGCGATGAGTCCCAGCATGCGCGGGAACGAATCGATGAGCGCGAGGCCGCGCTCGGGGCCCAGGATGAAGGCGGGCTTCGAGACCGCGTCGCCGAGGGTGCCATCGGGCGACCAGATCGTGACGCTCAGGCTGGCGTCGGTCGGGGACAGGGTGCGCGGGTCGAGGATGTGCCCGTACCGCTTGCCGTTGATCGTCAGGAAACTCGCGTAGCCGGCCGAGCTCGAGACCGACCCTTCTGCGAGGTCCAGGGTGCCGAGCAGCGCGCCGGACCGGTCGGGGTTCTGGATGCCGACGGTCCAGATGCGCTTGCCCGGCGGCACGCCGAGAAGGTACTGGTTGCCGCCGGCGTCGACCAAGCCGCCCAGCCCGTGCGCCCGCGGGGCGCCCGCCGCCAGTTCAACCGCAAAGCCTTTCGCGATCCCGCCCAGGTCGAGAAGATCGCGGCCTGGAAGGCGGTGCTGGCCAGGTAGCGGTCGTACGACAGCTCGGCGGAGGTGCCGTCGGGGAGCTCAAACGGGCCGCGGTGCGGCGTGATCACCACTCGGCCGCTGTAGAGGCCGGAGTTGAACGGCGCGAGCTTGAAATCCCCCGTATAGAAGGTGGGATCGCCCACGTAGTACGGCTGGTAGAAGGAGGTGCCGGTCTGGTCGTACCAGCGGTACGTGAAGCCTGCGGTGAACGTCGGCGTGAAGACGTGCGACAGACCGACCGACAGCGAGTTCGACTTGAGCGACCAGTCGTCGAAGTAGTGGCGGTAGTCGGCCTCGAGGTACGTGTCGGCCGGCAGCGCCTGGCGGAGGCGTACGGCGAACGCGTGGCGGTTCCGCAGGTCCGGCGCGACGCCCAGCTCCATGTTCCCGTTCACCATCGTCGGCAGGAACGGGTTGCTCCGGTAGCCGCTGACTCGGTTGTAGTCATAGGTGAACTGCACGATGGTCGTCTTCGAGAGCGTCTCGGTGAGCGAGGCGAAGACGTCCTGGGAGGTCTGGTGCGCGACGTCCTGGAACGGGTGCAGCTCGGGGCGGTTGAAGGAGAGGCTGTACCCGCCGGCGATCGTGGTGTTGGCCCGGTTCAGGTCGCGCGAGGCCGAGACGGTCACCGTGTCGGCCGCATAGAAGTTCTCGCGGCTCACCTCGCCGCCCAGGTCGAGCTTCAGGTCGCCCAGCTTCCGCGTGCGGTCAGTGCAGCACCTCGAGCGCCTGCACCTCGACCTTCCGGTAGACACGTTCCGGGGACAGTCGCTCCTTGTCGCACGCCAGCAACCGCTCCAGTGGGATGCCGAAGAGCGCCTCGTTTTCCCGCAGGTACGGCTCAATCAGCCGCCAGTCCGCATCTTCCAGCGGGGCGAAGCGCCCCCCGTTGAGCTGGCTCTCGTCGACGACTCGACGCGGGTCGCGCAGATAGATGGCTCCTCCGGAGGCCAGCGAGAACAGGTTGCTCCCGGGGTACGGTGTCTCCAGCTCCCTGATGCGGCCATGGTCATCGAAGGCCACGCCATTGACGACGACGAATCCGCCGCCGGTGAGAGGGTCGCCGGCCATGAACGACTCGGCGAGGTAGTCGAGGCACGTGCCGTTGATGATGGCTCGCGGCCGCCCCACCGCGTTGATGAGCGGCCGGCCTGCGGCCGAGCCGAGCACGAAGATCGTGCCCCCTTTGGCTCCGTAAAGGAACGTCTGGCCCACGTCGCCATGAATGACCAGCCTGCCCCTCTTCAGGATCTGGCCAACCTGGTCCTGGGCGTCTCCGTGGACGACCACCTCGGCCCCATCCAGTCCCGAGCCGAGGTAGTCGCCGGGGTCGCCGAACACGTCGATGCGCACATCCCCGGTGCCGGGCCCGAGGCCGCAGCCGACGAAGCGGCCACCCCGGCAGTCGAACACGACGAAGCGCCGCCAGCCGAGCCCATGCGCCCGGCACAGCAGGCGCGCCGCCGACTGCTCGCCCTCGGCGGGACACTCGCGGGCGTCCACGACCAGTACCGACTCGCCATCTGCAGGTGGCCGCAGCGCCTCCTCGGTGGGCGCATCGATCCGCCGGACGCGCGAGACGCGGCGGTCGTGGATCTCGGGCACCTCGCGGAACACGCCGTAGAGTGCCCGATCCACCGCCGCGAGCATGGCCGAGCGCTTCTTCGCGCCCGCGTCGAAACGCCGGTCGCGCAGGAGCGTGAGCGCGTCAAGGCTTGCCGCGCGGGCCTCGTCTCGCTCGCGGCTCCGGTTCACACGCTCGTCCAGCCAGCCGGCGAGCGCCGGCAGGTCGGCGGCCGTGAGTGAGGGCCGAGCGGTCTTGAACCAGGCCCCGTCGCCGTTGCCGGGCGCCGGAATGATCAGCGCGGGCCGGGAGCCGCTCTGCGGGCCCGTGTCGGGCGGGGCGAGGGTCACTTCGGCGCCGAACTTGTTCCGGCACACGAGTTCCGTGCCGCCGTCGCGCCTGGTGACCGTGAAGGCGAAGGCGCCGCCGTCGGTGTGGGAGCCGCCCCGCGCGACCCAGTAGCGGTCCGCTATCGGCTCGAATCGACTGTCCTCCGCCGCCAGGCTGCGCAGGCAGGCGTTGATGGCCTGGCGCTCCGAGGCAATGAGGCCGATGCGAGCCCTCTCAGGGCCCGTGCCGCCTTCGTAGAGCGCGAAGACCTGCGGGCGCAGCATCGCGGTGTCCGTGATGCCCAGAAGCTGCCACTCGCCGGCGTCGGGTTTGCTGCGCGCGATGATGAAGAACCAGGGGCCGTCGGGGCTGCCCTGCAGGTGCGTCTGCTGCACCGCGCGGTACAGCCTCCGCTTCTCCTCCGGGAGCATGTCGAAGTCCCGCTCGCTCGTCGGCGCCAGCGCCTCGAGCAGGACCTCGAGCGGGTAGCCGTACACGCGGTCCCACAGATCGAACAGCAGGACGCTCACCTCGGTGTCGGTGAGGAACAGCGGCACGATGTTGCGCTGCTTGAGGTACTCGCTGACGCGATGATAGTTGGCGAAATCCCCGTTGTGGACGAGCGCCTCGTTGACGCCGATGAAGGGGTGGGCGCCACCCGGATGCCACACGCGACCCTTGGTGGGGTAGCGCTGGTGCGCGATCCAGACGTGCGCCTTCAGGTCCTCGAGGCGGTAATAGCGCGCCGCCTGCTCGGCGTATCCGACGATCTTGAAGACCAGCAGGTCCCGGCCGTGACAGAGGACGAACGCGCGCTTCCGGCCAAGGCTCGCATAGTAGCGCTGGTTGAGCCGGAAGCTGTTCTGGTAGACGAACTCGTCTTCGACCTGGCGCGCGGGGAGGTGACGCAGCCCGTTCTGCTCGGCGAACCGGGCGAGCACCTCCGGCTTGACGCGGCAGAAGTAGCGGACGACCTCGGGCGGCGGCATCTCGAGACCCGGCACCGCTCGCCAGTCGTCGACCGTCTCGACCACATAGGCGGCCGCGCAGTCGAACCGGCTCGAGACGCACTCACGCTCGACCTCGGCGCGCGCGCCGGCGTCGAGGTACGCAACCTGGAGCAGGTAGTCGGTCCGCAGCACGTCGGCGGGCACGCCCATCTCGGCCGGGTCGAGGCCTGCTGCAGCGAGACCGCCGCCCTTGCCGTTGCCCCGGTTGTGCATCTGCTCGCTGGCCGTGATCACGTGCCGGCCGGCGATGGCGAGGCTCGCCGCGAACCCCAGCACGCCGCAGCCACCCTCGGCCGCCTCGCGGCTCCGCCGGCAGTCGACCGCCCCGGCCACGAGCCGCTCGCGCGAGCTCAGCAAGGCTCTGATGTCGTGGCCCCGCACGTTCGTGTCACTCCAGGTAGACGAGCACGTTGGTACGACCGCGCAGCTCGCGGACGCTCCGCATGCCGAGCGCGCGCAGGATGCCGGCGAGCTGCCAGCGCCAGCTCGTGTAGAGGTTGACGATCTGCCGCCACGCGGTCTCGACCTCGACGAGCCTGCTGCGCTCGGGGTCGGTGGTCGTGATGCCGAAGGGGCAGCCCAGCCCCTGCTCGCAGCTTCCCAGACGCGAGCAGCTCATGGCGGCGAGCTCCGCGGTCCCGATGACGCAGCCGTCGGCTCCGAGCGCGATGGCCTTGGCCACGTCGTAGGCGGTGCGAACGCCGCCCGACGCCATCAGCGTGATCTCGTCGCGCAACCCCTCGTCCGTCAGGAAACGGTGCACCTTCGGGATCGCGTACTCGATGGGCATGGCGATGTTCTTCTTGGCGATCTCGGGCGCCGCGCCCGTCCCTCCGTAGGCGCCGTCGAGGTGCACGATGTGCGCGCCGGCGAAGTAGGATCCCACGGCCACCATGTCCACGTCGGTCGGCGTGCTCACCTTGACGCTGATGAGCGCGCGCGGGTTGACCTGCTTGAGCCAGTCGATGTGCTTCTTGTGGTCTTCGACCGAGTAGACGCTGTGGAACGGAAACGGGCTGAAGAGCGAGGTGCCAACCACGGCCTCGCGCTCGCGCGCCACCGCCTCGGTGTTCTTGTTGCCGAGCAGGTGGCCGCCGAGCCCGGGCTTGGCGCCCTGCGCGTACTTGAGCTCGATCAGCCGGGCGCGCTGGATGGTCGCTTCTTGCACACCGAAGAGTCCCGTGGCGACCTGGGTGATGACATGGTCGGCGTACTCGGCCAGTTCCTCGGGGTAGCCCCCTTCGCCGGTCGACATGAACGTGCCGAGCTCGGAGGCGGCGCGCGCGCGCGCGAGCATCACCCGGAGGCTGATGCTGCCGAACGACATGCCCGCACCGTACCAGGGAACGGGAATGGGCACCCCCGGGCGGCCGTCGCGGCGGCGGTTGAGATCCAGGGCCAGATCGAATTCCGCGGGGTCCGCCAGCCAGCCGGTCTCTCCTGCGGCCAGGCCGGGGCGCTGCTCCTGCCACGCGTCGTCGAGCTCGAACTTGAAAGCGAGCCGGTCGAAACCGCCGCCCGAGCCGCCCACGCGAAACTCCAGCTCTCCGCCCGGCCGGCCGAGACGCGCCTGCTCCCTGGTCGCGAGCAGGAGACCGTGCGTCCAACGCATGTCGCCTTCGGCCCCGGTTCCCTCGTTGAGCCGGCGGTAGGCGGAGAGTGGCGCGCTGGCGGGGACGAGCCGGCGGAAAGATTTGGCTTCGACCTCGTCGAAGATGACCCGGCCGGTCTCCCCGCGCAGGCGGCGGACCTCCCGCATGCCCATCGCGCCGAGCGCTTCGAGGAGCTGGTCGCGCCAGGCCGCCATCAGGTTGACGAGCCGCTGCGCGCCCCACCGAGCGTCGATCTCCGTGTTCTCGGCCTGGCAGGTGAGCTGGTCGGCCCACAGCGCGCAGCCCCAGGCCACCTGGGGGACCAGGTCGAGCACGGCGACATCGGCGCCGCAGGCGATGATCTTGGGGACGTGCTCGGCGGCGGCGATGCCTCCGCTCACCAGGAACGAGAGGCTGTCGCGCCAGCGCCGCTCCACCGCGTGCGCGTGCACCGCGCGCAGCGAGTCGGGAAGCGGACGCCCTGCCGTGTCGCGGCCCTCCACGTCGGCGTAGAGGTGAAACACCCGGATGCCGCGCCGCAGCAGGCGCTCGACCTCGGCCGGGCTGTCGGGCCCGAGCGCGCGGCGGATCGCCAAGAGCGCCCCGGGGAACAGCTCGCGAGCCCGCTCCCAGCGCTCGACGTCCCACGGCTCTTCCTCGATCTCGACGTACACGGGCCCGCGGGCGCCGACCGCCTCGATGATCTCGCGGCGATCGAAGTCGGCCGCCGAGAGGCGCACGGCCAGACGGCGGTCGCTTGCCTCGTCGAGCCCGTCGCTGGTGTGAATCGCCAGCGTGCCCAGGCGGTCGGCGGCCTCGGTCAGCGCGCGGAGCGCCGCGCGGCCGGGCAACGCCCACGGCAGAGGGCCGAAGGCCACGGGCAGCGGCAGGTCGAGCGTCGGCGGCAGGTCGGAGAGCAGCCTGCCCGCGCAGTCGAACTCGAGCATCTCCGGCGCGCCGCCCAGCACCACGGACGTCGAGATGTACTCGCGACCGTGTATCCCGTCGCGCGTCGGCCGCACGATCTCCGACATGTCGAGCCACATGCCCTCGAAGCCCTCGCCGGCGAACGGCCCGCCGTAGCCGGCGCCGCTGATGGGAATGCGCCCGGTCTCGGCCTGGTACCAGGTCTGGGTGATGATCTCGGCGGTCCAGTAGGGGTCACCCCGGTCGGCCGTCTTGCTGAAGACGCGATGTCCGTACTTGACGTAGAGGTCGGTCTCGTCCTTCTCGAAACGCGCGGGATAGACGAACGGCGCGGGCGCCGGTGCGGTCTTGATATGGTAGCGAGGCACGCCCCCTCACCTCCCCGATCGCTCGGGCCCCGGAGGGCCGAGCTCGGCCCCGACTTCCTCGGCCACCTCGAGGAGCGTGCGGCGTTCGCGCCGCGCGCGCTCGTCGAGGCGGCTGTACGCCTCGAGCTCGCTCACGCCGTCGCGCTGCATGATGAGGCCCTTCGCGCGATCGAGCACGCGGTGGTCGGCGAGCGCGGCCGTCGCTTCCGCGGCGCCGTGCGCGACGCTGGCGTGCTCGGCGAAGCGGCTCGTCGCGACCTCGATCATCGCGTGCAGCTCTGCCTCCTTGATGGGTTTCACCAGGTATCCCATCACCGGGAGCTTCGCCGCCCGCTCGATCAGGTCGCGCTCGCTGTAGGCCGTGAGGAAGATGTTCG
>Ga0315282_10012064_pt1 | contig 13280 bp, 12 predicted proteins | sample YL17G07_20_MG_FD_203693 | JGI IMG/M metagenome (GOLD analysis project Ga0315282, IMG submission 203693) | Sediment microbial communities from Yellowstone Lake, YNP, Wyoming, USA - YL17G07_20 | ecosystem: Environmental > Aquatic > Freshwater > Lake > Sediment | place: USA: Wyoming | collected...
AAAAAGCGGGAAAGCTTGTGGAACTGGTAAGAGTATTACGCCAACAGCACGAGGCAGGTCGCCGCCTCACGGATCAAATTCGGGACCGTTCCACGGCCCCTGCCCAGGAGGACCCGTGGGAACGTAAGGAATTGGCAAAGTCTATGCTCCTCTTTATCAAAATGGTTCGGCCTCATAAAGCCAAGGAAGATACGGTTCTTTTCCCGGCTTTCCATTCCCTTGTTTCCCCCGCTGAATATGCCAGGTTGGGCGACGAATTCGAGGACCGGGAGCAGGCCCTTTTCGGCCAGGGGGGCTTTGAAAAGATCGTTGGGGAGGTGACGAAACTGGAGAAAGTGCTGGGTATCTTCGAGCTGGCCCAGTTTACCCCCCAAGGATTGAAGCCTTAAGGAAGAGATGGTGATCCCGAAGAAACCCAATCCATTCTCATGGCCCAGGGGAGAGAGAGATGAAAAAGAGATCCTTCGAAAAAAAGATAGAAAGCAAGGCATTCCCGATCGTCGGGGTGGGCGCATCTGCCGGGGGATTGGAGGCGTTCGAACAATTTTTTAGGAAAATGCCGCCTGACAGCGGGATGGCTTTCCTATTGGTTCCCCACCTCGACCCGGGGCATGCGAGCATGTTGACCGAGATCCTTCAGAGGACCACGGTGATGCCCGTTGTCGAGGCGCAGGACCAGATGGCGGTGGCGCCGAACCAGGTCTATGTGATCCCGCCGAACCGGAACATGGCCATCTTTCATGGGACCATCCAGCTCAGTGTCCCTGAAGTGTCCCACGGCCACAGGATGCCAATCGATTCCTTTTTGCGCTCCCTGGCAGAGGAGCAAGGGGAAAAGGCCATCGGCGTTATTCTCTCTGGAACGGGCACAGATGGAACTCTCGGGCTGCGGGCCATTCATGGCGCAGGGGGAGTCTCCTTTGTGCAGGATCCATCCACGGCGAAATATGACGGCATGCCCACGAGCGCAGTCCGGAGCGGTCTCGCCGCTTATGTTTTGCCGGTTGAAAAGATGCCGGAACAGTTGATGACCTATGTGAAGACCTTCTTCGAGAAGAGGGTAAAACCTGCCGCCCCTGTTGCTGCCGCGAGGAGCGCCCTCAACAAGGTCATGCTGCTCCTCCGGTCCAGGACCGGCCATGACTTTTCACTCTACAAGCAAAGCACGATCTCCCGGCGGATCGAGCGGCGGATGACCGTCCACAGCATAGAGGATACGAATACCTATGCCCGTTACCTCCAGGAGCATCCTGAGGAGGTTAAGCTCCTCTTCAAGGGACTCCTCGTCACCGTCACGAGCTTCTTCAGGGACCCGGAAGCGTTTGCGGTACTGAAGAAAGATATCCTTCCACAACTGTTCGAGCATAAACCGGAGCATTACATCTTCAGAATCTGGGTGCCGGCGTGCGCAACCGGGGAAGAGGCCTACTCCATTGCCATCCTCTTCAGGGAGTACATGGATGATTCTAAGCAGGAGTTCAAAGTCCAGATCTACAGCACGGACATTGATGAGGACTCGATCGCGCAAGCCCGTTCCGGCGTCTACCCGACCCCTATTACCAAGGATGTCTCCCCGGAGAGACTGCGACGGTTTTTTGTCAAGGAGGAAACCGGCTACCGGGTCAAGAAGGAAATCCGGGAAATGATCATCTTTGCCACCCAGAATGTGATCAAGGATCCGCCCTTCACCCAGCTGGATCTGGTTGGTTGCCGGAACCTGCTGATTTACCTCGAACCGGAACTTCAGAACCGGCTTATCTCTGCTTTTCATTACGCCTTAAAACCAGGCGGGATCCTGTTCCTCAGTCCCTCCGAAAGTATCGGGAGTCACCTTGACCTCTTTAAGCCAATCAACAAAAAGTGGAAGTTCTTCCAGGCAAAGGCATCCATCTTTTCTGACCGCGCGGGGGTGGCGGGGGTTTCTCCTTGAGCGGTGACCAAACCGGGAAGGGGCTGGACGGGGCGGGCAGAGGAAGCATTGCGGAAATCGGAGGAGCAACTCAGACAGCTCTATTCCCAGCTCCTGGCCGCTCAGGAGAATGAAAGAAAACGAGTCGCCCGGGAACTCCACGATGGCCTGCAACAACTTTTGGCAGGGATCAAATTCAAGGTGGAGAGTTTTGTCCAGACCATACGCAATGGCGGGATTCAGACCGAGACCAAACCCCTGGAAGCCGTGATCCCCGTCATTCAAGAAAGTGTCCGCGAAATCCGCAGGATCCAGATGAATTTGCGGCCGGCCATTCTGGACGATCTCGGTATCCTGGCGACCATCTCCTGGTTCTGCCGGGAATACGAAACCACTCATTCGAATATTCAAATTGAGAAAAAGATCGACATCCAGGAACAGGAAATCCCTGAACCTCTGAAGATGGCGATCTACCGGATCATGCAGGAAGGGATGACTAATATTACCAAACACAGCGGGGCCAGTCTTGTGCTCTTATCCTTCCGCAAAATGGACAGCCGAATCGAGTTGGTTGTTCAGGACAACGGGCGGGGATTCGATCTGCAGGAGGCCCATTCTTCGGAGGATTCCAGGCGAGGATTGGGTCTGGTCAGCATGAGGGAGAGGGCCGAACATTCCGGCGGCTCCTTCTCCATAGAGTCGGCAAGGGGAAAGGGAACGCGGATTCAGGTGAGGTGGAGTGTTTTAGGAAGAGATGGGGGGATAGGGAGATGGGGAGATAGGGAGATAGGGGGTGGGGATGGAGAAGAAATTGATTCGTACACATCATGATCTCGATGTCTATCGAATAGCCTTTGATTTAGCCATGCGGATTTTTCAGGAGAGCAAATTTTTTCCCAAGGAAGAACGTTATTCGCTGACTGACCAGATACGCAGGTCGTCACGGTCGATATGTGCTAATTTGGCGGAAGCATGGCGCAAAAGGCGCTATGAAGCTTCGTTCCTCAGCAAGCTAAGTGACGCTGAAGCAGAAGCTGCCGAGACGCAGGTGTGGTTGGAGTTCGCAGCCCGATGCGGTTATTTGAGCACTGAAAATGAACGAGAATTATCGGCTGCCTATGATAACATTTTAGGCAAGATAGTTAGCCTGATCAACAATCCGCACTCCTGGCTACTGCCCGGAGCAAAGCGTCGCTGAATACTATGATAATAAGGTCTCCCCATCTCCCTTACTTACTAACCAGTCCTTTCTCAATGGCCAGGGCTACCAGGGCGGCGGTATTGTGGAGGTTTAGCTTTTTCATGAGGGTGGAGCGGTGGGTTTCCACGGTGTGTACACTAATACAGAGGTAATCCGCAATCTCTTTGCTCTTGAACCCCTCGGCAATCAGCTTTAAAATTTCCCGCTCCCGCTTTGTAAGGTTCTCCCAGAGCGAATCGAGTTTATAGGATTTCCTTCCCTCCAGGTATCCTTCGATTAACTTTCCCGAAATTTCCGGACTGAGATAATGCTTCCCTTTCAGCACGCTCCGGATGGCCATCATCAGTTCCTCGTAGGTGGCCTCCTTAAGGACATATCCATCGACGCCGGCCCTGAGAGTGGCGAGGACGTATTCTTCGGCCCGGTGAACGGTTAAAGCAATTACCTTGGTATTGGGAGATTGCTTCTTGATGGTTCCGATCACGTCCGTACCATCCATCCGGGGCATGGATAGGTCGGTCAGGACGAGGTCCGGCTTCATTTTTTCAACCAACCGGAGTGCTTCCCGCCCGTCCGCCGCTTCCCCCACGATATCAAACTCCTTTGCCGAGGTCAGCAGTGATCGTAAACCTTCGCGGATAATCGTATGATCTTCAGCAATGACAACCCGATATCTTTGGTCCATCGGGAGCTCACCCCCCCATCCTGGATGGGGAAAATACAGGATTCCCTCAGCCAAAATACAGTCTATTGCCTATTTACCACATTGTTTGTCCTTAGTAAAGTTTAAAAAGGAGGAGGTGAAAGTCATGACCCGGGCAATGATTTTTGAAGGTAATTCCACATTTCAGGGAATCCTAAAAAATATTTTCCATTCCCGATTTCCCTCCCTCGAATTGTTGGCGGTGGCCAATGGAATGGGGGCTATGGAGAAAATCGAATCCCTCCTTCCTGATCTGATCCTGATCGACATTAAACTACCCGGTGATAACGCTCTTGATCTTACCCGGAGAATAAAGACCAGCCATCCGGAATTCATCGTCATTTTCCTTTGCAGCTATGATATGCCTGAATATCGGGAAATGGCCTCTCGCCATGGAGCGGATTATTTTATGGTCAAAGATTCCCCAACGGGGGACTATATTGCCCTGATTGAATCGATTTTATCAGGCTGGCGCCAACCCATGGAAAATACGACCTAAGCTAAGACTGACCTGAATGTACAATTAAAAGAGGAGAACGAAAACATGGACAAAAAAATTTCGCTTCTTGGTTTTGCGGGCAGCCTGCGGAAAGGTTCCTACAATAAAGCACTGTTACGCGCTGCCGTTGATCTGGTTCCCAGAGAAGCAGAGTTGGAGGCCTTTGACCTGGAGGGAATCCCGCCCTTCAATCAGGACCTGGAAAATACCCCTCCGGAAAGAGTGAAAGAATTCAAGAAAAAAATCAAAGCCGCTGACGCCATTCTGATCGCCACGCCGGAAGCCAACTACACCATCCCAGGGGTTTTAAAGAATGCCATTGACTGGGCTTCCCGGCCTTACGGGGATAATGCCTTCGACGGGAAACCCGTGGGAATGATGGGCGCGACCGTCGGCAATCTGGGAACGGCGAGGGCGCAATATCATCTGCGGCAATCCTTCGTCTTCTTGAATATGCACCCGCTGAACCAGCCCGAAGTCATGGTGTCCGTTGCCCAGGAAAAGATCGACCAAAACGGTCGGGTGACGGATCCGAAGACAAGGGAAAAAATAAAAGAGCTGCTCGAAAGCCTGGTGGCCTGGACCCGAAAGTTTAAAAGCGAGGGAAAGTAAGCCGGCCCCCCTTTACCAAAGGGGGACCGGGGAGATTTTCAAACTTCTTGCCTTTTCCTCCAGTATTCATACATCCGGAAAAGGATGTGAGCGATCTCGTCCAGGCGATGATGGACGCGGATCCCTTCGCTTTGCAGGTCCGAGACCGCCTGGCTCTCCCAGGAAGAGTGATGGGACCCCAGGACAACGGGCTTACGGAATTCCTCCTGAAGCCCGTTGTATCCCCTCATGGCCTGCTTCTCCAGCTCCATGAAGATTTCCTTCCCCCGGGGGGTTCCATCGCGGACAAAACCGGCCCGGCCGAGCCCATGGAGAACGAGGGCATCCACTTCTCCCGAAGCCAGGACCACTCGCCCCATTTCGATGAGCCTTTCCACTGAGAAAGCCGTAACGCCGGCAGCCCCGATGTCCACGGGATTGCGGGTGGATGCTCGCGGCGGCATACCCAGGGACTTCAGACTTTCCTGGGTAGGCCTGCTCAACTCGGGCAAGAGCAACCCTTCTTCCTCCAGGCGGTCCGCGAGGGCTACGCCCCAGGACCCCCCCATCGTCACGATGGCCACGCGCTTCCCCCGCATGAAGGGACGCTCGATAAAAGCGTGTCCCAGAGGCAGAAGAAGTTCCATGGAGGGGGAGAGAATGACATTGACCTGTTCCAGCGCCCCGCGATAGACCTCTTTCAAACCCGCAATGGCACCCGTATGGCTTTGGGCGGCGCGGGTCCCGCCGGATGTGCGTCCGGCTTTGTGGATGATCACGGGTTTCTCGCGGGCCACCCGGCGGGCCACCTCGAGGAAACGTCTTGCGTCCCGCAGGGTCTCCAAATACATCACGATGCCGCGCACCTGTGGATCCTTCCCGAAGTGTTCCAAAAAGTCGGTCACCTGGAGATCGCACTCGTTTCCGGTGTGGATAAATTTCCCGACGCCCATCCTGCGTCCGTACCCCGATGCCAGAAGATCGTAGAAGGCATATCCTCCCTGGGAGACCGCAGCCAGGGGTGTGGCGAGGAGATATTCTGCGGAAGAGGGGGAGGGGTTGAAGCGGGCGTGCAGGTTAAAGGTGCCGCTCACATTGGGGCCAATGACTCGCATCCCATGGGCTCGGGCCAGCTTCGCAATGGCCTCCTCCCGGGCTCGCCCGCCTTCTACGGCTTCCCCAAAGCCGGCCGTGATGATCGTCATCCCCTTGACCCCTTTGGCGCCACAATCTTGAACCGCCTGTTCCACCGATCCTTCCGGGATCGTCAGCACAGCCAGGTCCACAGGTCCGGGGATCGACCCAATATCCGGATACGCCCGGAGGCCGTAAACCGTCGAAGAATGATGATTCACCGGATAGATGGCTCCCGGGTAATGAAAGGAAAGCAAACCTTCCATCATGAAGGATCCCCACGATCCAAGTCTCTCCGTTGCCCCGATCACCGCTACGCTCCGGGGTTGGAGAAAGACATCCAGTTCACTCGGCACCTTGATCGGCCCTTCCTCCTTTCGTGTGTCTGGCCATTTGGCAGATCCTTGTATCGCGATTCGGAAGCTCCCTGAATAATTTCACCTACCCCCCCATCCCTCTCCCCCTGGAGACTGTGTCGTAATTGTGAAAAAGAGCCGTCATTCCGGCGAAAGCCGGAATCCAGTTGCAGTTCTATTGAATAATTCCATCTTGCTGGATGCCCGCCTCCGCGGGCATGACGAATTACAACACCGTCTCTCAGAGGGGGAGGGGAATTCCCGGGTTTCCGGATGGGCACTAGCTAAACTTCGATGCAAAATGTAAAATTTAAATTGCCAATTTCAAAATGAAGGCCATCTCCCTGCCGGGCCGGGTTCACGCCTGGGTAAGAAATCTTTTGGCTTCCGCCAGCTTTCGGGGGAAGTTATCTTTTTTGAACGCGGCATACCACCTGCGGATAATCAGCCACCCGCCGAATTTCGTTACATTGTTTTCCCAGACCCGGTACCACTTCTGCCATCCCTCCCCGAGGTTGTGGAGATAGAAGAAAAGCATGGGGAAGGAAAGAATGTTCCACCCGATGTGAAACATGTGTTTGAATCGATAAAATCGTCCCATAATAAGGCGGATGGAGTCCTGCATTTCCTCCGGAGTCATGGGCTCGTCAGGAACAAAGAGAGGAAAGTTTCCGTCGTAATACTCCCACCCGAGATAGTCCCTGGAATAGATTCTGTTCTGATGCGCCAGCCTGTGGGTCAACTCCGTGCCGGGCAAAGGAACCGGCAATAAAACCTGTACCGTGTTCAGCTTTGCCTGTTTGATAAATCTTCGGAAATGTCGAATGCGTTCTTTGGCCGGCATCCGGAAATTCGAATCTTTCGCGAGGGGGTAGCCGAAGATGAACATTCCATGGACCCAAAAGCCTGCCTGGGAATACAGCCGGGACAGAGAAATCATTTCTTCGGGCTTCAGCCGCTTGTCCATGGCCTTCAGTTCTTCCCCGATGGGTGATTCAAATCCTATGGCCACATGGTTGACTCCCGCTTCGCGCATGGCCTGGAGCAACTCCGCATCCTTGGCTTTGTCCAGGCGGATTTGCACGATTATCTCAAATCGCTTATTGACCGTTCTCTGGTAGTCTTTGAGCAGCTGGCAGAGCCGCAAGGTCTCCATCCTGTCCTGACCGAAAAGATCATCGACAATGAAGAAGCGCCTGGCCCCACGCGTTTCGTACAGAGAACCGATTTGCTCCACCAGGCGTTCCGGGCGAGCATACCGGGCCTTCCCTTTGACGGTGCAAAACTCACAATCCATGCCGCATCCGCGAACACGCCCGACTGGATGCATTTTGAATTTGGCGTAGCGGACGAGAGAAAAATCAGGCATGGGCAACTGGTCAAAGTGAATCAAAGGCTCCCGTGCCGGGGTCTGAACCAGTTGATCGTGATCCAGGTAGGCAATGCCAAGAATTTCGCTCTTGCGGCGTTTCCCTTCGAAGGCGTACAAGAGCTCTTTGATCGTTTCTTCCCCTTCTCCGACGACGATCACATCGATCCCGTTGCGCAGGCCTTCCCTTATAGTTTCTTCGACGAAATGTTGTCCCCCGGCAATCGTCGGGATGCGCTGTTCTCGGTAAAACCGGGCAATGGCATACAGCCTCGGGATTGTGCTGCTCAAGCCTCCGTAGAAGCCGACCACATCTGCCGGCCGTAGCCTCTGGAGGGCCTCGTGGTCCGGCAGCCCCGCATCATCCTTGGGGGCGGAGCGCCGATAGTTGTTTTCATCGATGACCTCGACATCCCATCCTTCCATCTCATGGACGGAGGTGGCTACACTCACCGGTCCCAGGGCGGTCGTAACCTTCGCCACGCGTGAATAAATATTGAACGCCGGATACGCTGGTATTACAATCCTCAACCTGCGCCTCTTTCCCATAATGCCTTTCGTTGCTGCAACCGTTCCTTCCATGCGAACTCCCCCTTGATATATCCGATAGACGACTTTATCTCATCCTGTGCCATAAAGCAAGGACCGAAATTTCGGACTACGACGTAAGGCGTAAGGCGTGAGGTGTGAGGTGTATGACGCAAGGCGCAAGGCAAAGCCACTTAACCATGTTGCCTAAATATTTCATCGGGCATATTCGTCATTCTCGCGAAAGCGGGAATCCAGTAGGGGCGGTTCGTGAACCACCCCTACATCCCGCCGGCGCGGGCCCTGTATCCCGCTCCGAGCGGGACTGGTGCAGGGCGGGCACGACGGAAGGGAACTTCCGTCGTGGAAAAGAAAACTCCGGAAATCCGCCGTCAAAACGCCAGCTGGAGCTGGAATTTTTCTGCGAGATGATCGGGATAATAGGAAAGTTTGGCCCGCCGGAGCCCGGGTTCTCCCAGGTCTTGTTCGCGATTGATGGAGGGTACATGCGGCCAACTCTTCTCGCAGAACTGCTGATTGATCATCGTATAAAGCCCGGGAATTTCCGGGTTGGCCTTTTCGATATGCACCACCGCCGTCTGCTCGTTCAATAACTCTCCCAGGGCGAAGGCTTCCACTTCATTTTCAATCATGATCACCCCGCCCTGTATGGCCAGAGCATGGAAATGGGTACAAGCTTCACGAATCGCCTCCCATTCCCCCATGAGATTCATGTCTTCTTCACAGCGGCGGATCTCGCACCAGAGGCCACTCAATTCCAAGCAGGCCTGAAGATGATCATCCCGCAGGGCCGCGTAGGTGAAGGCCTGAGATTGGAGGAACTTATGGATGTGATTGCGCTTGGAGTGGTATTTTCTACCGGCCAGTTCGATCAGGTCCCGGGTTTGATAAACATAATCAAATTGGTCTCGTACGGGTTCGATCGATAGATCATCCGCCCCGGAGAGCTCTTCGACCAGCCGTTGATCCGCCCTCTCGAGGCGCGGGTTCTTCTCTCCTTTCTCGTCTCGCAGCCATTCTAAAAGCATACGCGTAACGGCCCTTCGCGAAGGAGGGCCGATGGGCTGGAAGGTATAAACCCCTTCCGGATTGGCCTTACAAATAATGACTAACCAGTCCTTGTAGATCGACCACTGAAATCCATAGCGGGACCGCCAGATGAAAAGATTAGTGAACGTCCATTCCGAGGTCTGCGGCTGGTATTCCCTTAGAATCTGCCGGATCGAGTCTCGGTCGGCCAGGTCAATCGGCTTGAACTGCGGAAATTGCGGGCTCATGGCTTTATCAAAATATATCAACTGCGGGGCTCCTGCAATGAAAAACTGGTCCCCTCCTGTTGCCCCATAATACTAACATGCAAAATCTCAAGAATTTCTTGAGGAAAGTTTAATTGGGAAACTATCCTCTGAAATCCCCCCAACCCCCCTTTATCAAAGGGGGGCAGGGGGGATTTCTGGAAGTCGTTTGGCCCTGGGCAAGGTATTTTCTTTAGTTGCGGCTCTGCCGCTCTATGAGGTAGGGAAACTTATTCCACAGGGCAAGCCCTCTTCTTTAGAGGCGGGGCATAATTGTGAGAGAATTTGGCAAAAACCTTTCCCATTTTTATTAAGGTTATAGTAATATTTCGACGATTGTCTGAATCAGGAGGGGCGGAGTATTCGCAAATCATTTTATGGCAAAATTTTCATGAGCGCAGCCATGTGGCTGGGGATTTTGATCTTTCCCCGCGCTCTTCCGGCCGTTGACATTACCCCGTTTTATACTCAGAATCAAAGTCCTCTGGTGCAGATCTTTGGTCTGCCCTCAATAGGGGAAGCGTCTCTTCTACCCCAGCGGCAGATTGGGACGAGGCTCATTGTTGACCTGGCGAACAATTACGTCAGTGACTCCAATACGAGGGAAAGCATCCTGCTCGACGGGGAGAGTACGCGGATTGCCCTGGATGTTCGTTACGGCATCGCCCGGGGATTTGAGTGTGGGGTCGAGATTCCCTATATCATTTTGGGCGGCGGCTTTCTCGATAGTTTTATCGAGGGGTATCACTCGACGTTCGGCTTCCCGCAGGGAGGAAGGGATCAGGCCCCGCGGAACCGCTTGTTCTATCTTTATCAGCGCGACGGCAACCAACGCCTCAAAATCGACAGCTCCAGCGCAGGACTGGGAGACATTCGTCTGACCGGCGGCTGGCAGTTATATCAGGGGGAAAATAGGCCCCAACGGACGGTAGCTCTCCGCACAAGCCTGAAGCTCCCGACGGGAGATAGCGGTCAGCTCCACGGCAGCGGCAGTACAGATCTCTCCCTCTGGATTACGGCCCGGGATGATTGGAAACTGGCGGTCGGTCATTTCACTCTCTTTGGGGCTGCCGGCATGATGGGCATGACGGACGGGAAAGTCTTGCAGGACCAGCAGCGCAACTGGGTGGGGTTCGGAGGCCTCGGAGTCGGATGGAGCCCATGGCGCTGGATCGCTTTCAAGATCCAAACCAACGCCCATACTTCCTTTTACCGCGATAGTGAGCTCCGGGAGTTGAACGCCGCCTCCGCGCAACTGATCATCGGGGGGACCATCGCCTTCTCCGACAAAACCACTCTGGATATCGGAGTGGTCGAAGATATCATCGTGAAGACCGCGCCGGATGTCGTCTTCCACTTCGCCCTGAGCAGACGGTTCTGACTCGAGACCAAGAATGAATGGCAGAAGGCGCTGAAATCTCTCCTGGCGATTCATTTCTCCAAACGACTACAGAATTTCAACCTCTTCCCCGGGCCTTTTTCACCTCGGCCAAAAACCTTTGGGCATTTTCCGAAATCACGGAGTACTTCTTCTCGGCAACGGCCTTTTTGTCAACCAGCTCTCCACCGGCAGCGATGGCCGCTGCCCCCGCTTTAATGAACTCCCCCGCATTCTGCAAATTGACCCCGCCCGTTGGGACCAGGGGAATCTGCGGAAGTGGGCCTTGGATGGCTTTGATGTAGGCAGGGCCACCAACCTGGGCGATGGGGAAAACTTTGACCAGGTCTGCCCCGGCCTCCCAGGCCGTGAGGATTTCCGTGGGAGTAAGGGCTCCCGGAATGACCACCGCGCTGTAACGGTTGGACATCTTGATTACGTCGAGGTTCAAAGAAGGGCTTACCAGGAACTGAGCCCCGTTGATGAACGCGGCCCGCGCGGTTTCCGGGTCAAGGACCGTTCCGGCCCCCAGAAGGACCTTTTTACCGAATTTCTGGCTGACCTCCTTGATCACGTCCATGGCACCGGGGACCGTCATCGTCACCTCGATGACCGAAATTCCCCCATCATGAATGGCCTTGGCCACCTCGAACGCTTCCTGTGCCGAGGCCACCCGGATGACCGGAACCACTCCCTCTTCCAATATTTTCGCAAGTGCTTCTTTCATTGAACTCTTCCTCCCAATATGGTTTCAGGTTTCGGGTTTCAGGTTAAAAACCTTGTGAACTCGAAACTTGTTCTTATCTCGATATTCTCAGCCCCGCCCCTTTGATCTGTGCTTCCACTTCTTCCAACGTGGACCAGTTGAAATCACCCGGCATCGTGTGTTTCAAGGCAGCCAGGGCATTGCCGTACTTTACACCTTTTTGCGCATCGCCGGTAAGGTAGCCATAAATGAACCCGGCGGTGAAAGAGTCCCCGGCGCCGACCCGGTCCACGATCTCGACGGTGTACGTGCGGTCCGAATAAATTTTCCCGTCCGCGTAGGCGATGGCCGTCCAGTTATTCTTCCAGACCGAAATATCTTCCCGCAGGGTAATCGCCACCGCCTTGATCCCGAAAGCCTTGGCCAGGCTTTCGGCAACTTTCTGGTAGGTATCTTCCCGGATCCCGAAAACGACCCCGGTGTCTTCTTCGGTGGTGGTGAGGATGTCCACCAGTTTCATCAAAGGTTCCTGGCAACCCTTCGCCTCGGCGGGCGACCAGAGTTTCTTCCGGTAATTGAGGTCATAACTCACCAGGCAGCCTGCGTCTTTTGCGGCCTTCATCGCCACGGCCGTAGTCTCTGCGGCCGAAGGGCTGAGCGCGGGAGTGATCCCGCTGACATGGAGGAGTTTGGCCCTGGAAAGAACCTTTTTCCAATCCACTTCGCCAGGCTGGATCAAACTGATGGCGGAATTTCCCCGGTCGTAAAGAACGGAACTGGCCCGCGGCGCGGCGCCATATTCCACGAAGTACAGGCCCTGCCGCCCTTTATCACTGAAGATAACATGAGCCACATCCACGCCCAGCTCCCGGGCCCGATTGCGCACCATCCTGCCCAGGGCATTATGGGGAAGTTTGGAGATCCACGCTGCGGACATTCCCAGCCTGGACAGCCCCACGGCCACGTTCAGCTCGCTGCCGCCGATTTCCACATCCAGGGAATGGGTTTGTTCCAAACGGCTGAAGTGCGGCGGAGACAGCCGGAGCATCGCCTCACCAAAAGTAACCACGTCGTACATCATAATGTCGCTCTCCTTATCGTATGGCTTTACGTTACGAGTTTCGGGTTACAGGGTACGGGTTTAAAAAAATCGTACCTGTTTGGCCACATGAAAAATAAAGTTCAAAGATTCCAAAGAAGCCCCCAAAATCCCCCTTTATCCCCCTTTTTCAACGGGGGAAATTTTAATCTCCTCCCTTTATTAAAGGGAGGGTGGGAGGGATTTTAAATGGGTAAACAGTTACAAAAAATCTCATGCTCTATTCGCAATTCGAAACGATTGTTACAGGTCCACCCCGTCGATAGGGGAGCCGCAGTTGCAACACTTTTTTTCCTTGACCTGGTATTTGAGGATTTGAAAGCCCAGGCGGTCCACCAGGAGTTTGCCGCAATGGTGACAATACGTATCCTCCCCATCATCGCCCGGTACATTTCCCGTGTAGACGTAGCGCAGACCCGATTCGACTCCGATTTTCCTGGCCTGTTCCAGAATCCGTACCGAGGTGGGGGAGCGGTCGAGCATTTTGTACA
>Ga0315282_10012065_pt1 | contig 13280 bp, 10 predicted proteins | sample YL17G07_20_MG_FD_203693 | JGI IMG/M metagenome (GOLD analysis project Ga0315282, IMG submission 203693) | Sediment microbial communities from Yellowstone Lake, YNP, Wyoming, USA - YL17G07_20 | ecosystem: Environmental > Aquatic > Freshwater > Lake > Sediment | place: USA: Wyoming | collected...
TCAAGGCTAGTGCCACGCAAGAAGCGCCCGACGCGCGTCAACCGCTTGCCATCCGGCAGAAGGTTCCCCTTGGCGTCGCAAGCAGCAGTCATGGTGCGGAATTTCAGGATGGTGAATGGACGGCCCTGGAGGCCAGGGCGCTGCTGGCGGAAAAGTACGTGACCACGCGACGTCAACTTAATCATCGCCGCGATGACCGCCATCGGGAACACAAGCACAAGCAAGGCCAGCGCGGCCACGCTAAGGTCGAAGGCGCGCTTGAGCAAGAGGCCTGGTCGTTTCATGGAGCTAAGATTGGTCAGCCTTCACCACACTAGACAGCATCTCCCGATATTCACTAACCTTGTGATCCCAGCCGAACTGCTTTTCTGCCAAATGGCGGGCGTTAGCGCTCATCTGTCGAAGTCTCTCGGGAGAATCGGCCAGGGCTTGCAGAGCCTCCGCCAAGGCTCGAGCGTCACCCGGCGGCACGTACACCCCAGCCCCCGCGCCCTCCACATACTCACGCGCCTCGCCATCAAAATTCAGAACTACAGGGCGTCCGCAGGCGATGAGATCAAAGAACTTGTTCGGCAAGAAGATGTATGAGAGTGACCCGTGCCGAATGCTGAGTATGCCCACTTGTCCGCTCCGCAAGAACGCGGGCACCTCGCTTTTGGGGACGGGATCGAGGAAATGCACGTTGCTCAACCCGCGTTTCGCCACCTCTTGCATGAGCCGTTCCTTCTCCCGACCCGTTCCCATAAGCGTCAGATGGATGTCTTTCCTGTCGCGAAGAAAGTCCATGGCTTGCACAACTAAACTGAGATCATAGGCAATCCCGAACGAGCCGGCAAACACGCAGGCAAAAGAACCCTGGGGCACACCCGCGATAGCCTCCAGATCCATTCGGGGGCCCGACGGGGAGAATAGCTCAAGGTCGGCGGCGTTGGTTATAACCCAAACCTTATCCGGCGCTATTCCCTTCGAGATGACCCGTTCACGGATCCCTCTTGTCAAAGCGACAATGGCCGTTGCCCGCCGGTACAAGAAAGACTCCAACCAGTAGGCGGCTCGAATCAAAGCCCGATTTCTCACGACGTTGTAATCAACGACGCAGTCAGGCCATAGATCGCGCAGTTCGAAAATGAACGGCACGCGGCGGAACCAACTGAGCAGCAGGGCGGGAATTCCAATCGTTAAAGGAGTCGAGGTGGCGATAATGACATCCGGGGAAGGCGCCGGAAGTGCCGCCAAGAAGCTTACCGGAATGAACCACAAGAAACCCAGCATCCGCAGCAGGATCTTCCGCGAACCACCAAAAGGAATCCGCACCCAAACCACTTCGATATTATCAACGTTTTCGCGCCTCCATAGGAGGCGAAACTTCGAGACGCGCCCTCCGGTAAAGTAGAGCGCATCCCCCGAAACGATCGTCACGCGGTTGCCACCCTGCACCAACCTCCGCCCCAGGTCGTAGGTCCTCGTGCCTCCGGCCGCTCGATTCGTCACAAAATACTGATGGAATATCAGAATGTGCATAAACGCAAGATCAGAAGCGGTCAGGCGCGCTCGCCAATCTGAGAATAGAGGCTGTTAGGTGCGATGGCCCTGCAAGCCCGGAGTTCGACCCTATCCTGTGCCAACCGATACTTCTCGACGGTAATCCTTCTCGATGGGCTCTCACATTGGTACTTGACACGTGGATCATTTTATCGCGGCGGGCCGTCCGCTCGATCTGTAACTTTCGGTTCGCAAAGTCCTGAGCGATCTTAACGCTTCCCTTGGCCGCGACTTTCGCGTGGACCGTGAGTCCCGCAAATAGGGTTACCCATCCCACAGAAAGCACCACGAGAGCCATACTGCGAGAGGGTCTCTCAGGCATTGGCCAGTACCTCCTCGTAAAGCGCCAGGAGCTTTTTCCCCTCGGTTGCCCAGTTGTACTTCTTCTCCACCGCTTCGCGTCCACGGCGACCCATGGCTTCGGCTTCTTCCGGGTGGGTGAGCAGGTACTCCATGGCCTGTGCGATCTGCTTCGTATCCAAGGGATCTACTGCAAGGCCGCACCGCGCGCCTTTAACGATCTCCGTCCATAAGAGGAAATCCGAAACGATTACAGGAATACCAGCGCACATATATTCGAACACTTTGGTGGGCCAGCTGATGAGGTGATTTGGAGTCGAATGTAGAATGGACAAGCCTACACGTGCCTGACGCAGGACATTGACCACTCCGGTCCGATCCAAAAAGCCCAGGACTTCCACTCGCTCTACCCCTTTCATTCTCCCCAGCTCGTTGCGGAGATTGTCTGGAAAGAACTCACCCGCCAGCTTGAGTTTTGGGTGAAGCGCTTCAGGAAGCAATGAAACCGCCTCCACCATTTCCCGCAACCCTCTCTGAAGGGAAATCCCGCCGACATAAGCAATTGCATGAGGCCGGGCGCTCCAGGTACACTCGCCGCATGCGGGGAATTCTTCCAACAGGGCAAAGTTGGCCACGCAAATGGTTCGGGGATTGAGGGCCGTAAAACGCTGGGCAAGAGCGACCTGGGCGGTCACAATGGAAGAGAATCGCGGGGCGGCAAAATCCTCAATCCATTCAATGGACTGGGCCAGAGGCTTGCGAAGCCAACCGGGCAAATAATCCTTAACCAGCATCTGGCGCGGGAGGCTATCATGAACGTCATAGATAACTTTCTTCCCGCGAGCCGTCAGGAGCAAACCGACGGGGATTAGCTCCGAGTCGTGAAAGTGATAGATATCCGCATCTTGCCGCAAAGCCTCGCGATAGACGTTCCACACCGTCCGCGTCATTCGAGACACCCGCCCGCCGGCTCTCGGGACTGACTTAATCAGGACGCCATCCACCACTTCGTCGTGCCCATAAGGCACAATTAGCGTGACTTCATACCCCACCCGGGCGAGACTTTTCGCCTCTTTATCAAAGATCCTGTCATCAAACGCTGAGTGAGCCGACGTTAAGATGCAAACCTTCATTGACCTCTCGCAAGAAGTAAGATCGCGCGTCGCACCGTAGGCGCCAGCCACTTGTACCCCAGCACCCCAACTCGCGCCAGTAATCCTCGGGTATTCACATAGGTAGAGTAAGGAACGAAAGACCCTCCAAAGCCCTTCTTAAACTGAGCAATGCGCGGGATATTGGCACCCATCATGTCATACACTCGGAGGCCGTTGCTGCAAGCCCAGCGGATGATGTGCCACTGAATCAGGTTGTTTGCCCGGAGGTGGCTGAATGCCTGCTTCGAAACCCCATCCCAATAATAAAGGCGGCCTTCATGGATGAGAAATATCTGCGCAGCAACCACTTGGTCCTGGTATTTGGCAAATAGAACCCGCAGCTTTCCGGAGGCACCAAGTATTCTCGACAGGTTTTCGAAAAATGATCTGGGAATCGCGGGTGGTCGGTGCTGGCGCCTGTACAATCGCACAGACATATCGAAATAAGCTTCCACCCATTGACTGTTGCTCGCTACTACTTCCTCGACCACCGCGCCACGCTTCTCGGCTTGCCTGATTTGGTTTCGGCAGTCTTTTTCCATAGCGCCGAATATCCACTCCTCGCCCTGGGCAAGATCCAGACATATCGTTTGTCGAGGTTGGCATCGGACATTGGCGAGGCTCGACATTTTCATCCCGTGACTCATTCCTGGCGGAGGTGTTACCTCAACAAAGTCCCACGCGCGAGTGTGGGTATAACTCCAAAAGGCTTGGAAGAGCCTTCCGCAGTCCGCGGGATCGAAACAAATGAAACCCTGGTATGGGGTCGCCGTTCCACTTGAAGGCGAACCTGCAATCCTGTAAATGAATTTCTTTCTCACCAAAACAGGAATGCCGCCGAGCAGACGCTCCCCATCTATGAAACCAAGCCGAAAAACTTGAGGCTTGTAGGTTTGCTCCAAGATAGTCAACCATTCGTTCGTATGAAAAAGCGTTGCCTGCGGTGATCTCTGCACAAGGCCGTCCCATTCACCGGGACTCAATTCAACCACCTTCATCCTTCCCTCATCCCGCAGTGTTTGGCGACAGCCTGGCCCGCAGTCAAAATCTCAGCGCCCTCGGCCTTTGCCTGACGAATGATCCTCTCATACAGACCACCCCAAAACCGGGGTGCGACAAAGCTGTTGTTGTGCCAGAGAACAGTCACCACTGCGTGATTCGCCCTCGCAACGTCCAGCACCTTATCTATTGCCTGCCATGCCTGCTCTGGGCAAAGGTTCAAGTATGCTCTTCCGAAAAGAGCGCCATCTTGAATGTTCAAGGGCAACAGGAGCAGGTTCTTTGAGCCGTCCGGCTTGAAAGGAGTATATCTCCCCTCAGGAAACCCGATTCGATCATTCCAGCCGAGGGTAGAATCGTAGAAGAATCCCGCTTCGTCTAAGTGCTTCCACATCCCCGGCTTTTGATAAAGCCAGTGTATCCGGACCCCCACGCGCCCCTGCTGGGGACAGACGGCCTTTAGAGCGTGAAGCTCCCGGCGGGCGTCCTCAACGCTTCGCCATGCATCAATCCCGTGTACGCCGACCTCCCACCCGTCGCTGACCAATTGCTGTAACACTTCACGGTAGTCACTGAGCCGGTAAAAGGCAGCACGATTACCGGGGGCGGGTCTACCATCTTCCGGTCGTATCCCAGGTTCCCCCCGGAGGGGGATGAAGAACAACGTTGACCGAACGCCATGGGCGCGCTCTATGTCGAGCATCGTCCTCAGACTTCTGGCCCAACCGTCCAGACAGAAGCCTAGCTTTGCAGGCACATAATCCAAAGCTGCTCCGAGCGAAGAGACGTACTGGGACAGTGAGATCCTTCGTCCGATGAGACGCACTAGGTTCTCCGCAACACATCGGTAGAAGAATCCCCCGAGCGTGCGTCCCAGGGGAAGTTCCACAACCGACAGCACGTCAATATCGTGCGTCAGAACAAGCGTGTACGGCTTAGCTAAGCACATACGTTACCAAAAGAGCCGCAGACACCTTCGCAGGCGACGACGTTCTTGCGCGCGTTTGCCTCCCACGTGAATTCGGCCCGCACAACTCTTTCTGCTTGATCAACCGTGGCGGAGACCGCCGGCCCTCCTCTCAAAACTTGCTGGTTGCCTTTGCAAGCGCCTCGGCATCCTGCGATAGCCGGCGTGGCAGCAACCAGGGCTGAGAGACGTTGCGCTGACGCGGTCTCAAACCTTCTCATCACCCAATTTAGCGGCCATCGAACCCACCAAGGCAGATAGCGTTTGGAAACGATAACCTCTGGGTAGTCCTCGGGGAGGTCATAGACAACCTTGCGGGCCTTCTTCAAGTGACAAGCCTTCCTTCTAAGCTTGGCTTAGGAAACGAGAGCCTATCTATTAACTTCGATTGGCACCTACGATCAGGATTACCACGAGGGAAGGCCCTCTTAGATCGTCGATGAAAGGGCAACGTATCCAGTGACTGGGACTTTAGAGAATAACGATCGGCCATGCCAGGAGCAAACGACCAGCCAGACTGTTCCTTGAATGGAATCATCACAGAAAAGAGAGACGGATCGGGACGGATCAAGACCCCTGACCCCAGCGCAGCCTGGCGATAGTGCGTCTAGCTTAAATCGCACGTCGTCTACAGGCAGGGAAAGACGCAAAATTTCCAACGTAATTGCGAACACCCCCCGCAATAATACTTCCCTTACTTACGAATCAAGGTATAACTATGCTGCTCTATTTACCCCGGCCTCACATGTAGCCTCTGGCGAGCCAGGCAAGCGATACGTAGTCGAGGGTGGAACCATATTGCTCACACGGGAGGATGGAGCGAAAGATATCCAAGACTCGCCCGTCCTTCCTGCTCAATACTATCCAACGGGCCATTCCTCCTGCGTTAGCAGACATATCCCGACCAGACCCGTCTATGTACCTTTTGACATATTTTCCGTTGAGAATCTTCTTTTCAAAGGTCGCCAGAACCCGGTCGATATCTTTCTGCTCAAAAACAATTCCCTCCTCGAAGCATGACTCGATGAATTCCACATCGATCCCGCCATGAGCGAAATCCTCGGCATCGTTCTCCCTTCCGGGCCATGCATACCAATAAGACCATACCAGCGTCTCAGTATCACGGACTCGACTTACTTTCCACCGGTCTTTCAGGTATCTGGCCAGCCTTGTGGCGACCTCGAGGTATTTCTTTTTCCCTGTCAGGCGATAAAGGAGGACATCACAACGCCCTGCGGCGGCCATCATGTTCACCGGCAGAGCCTTTTCCGCCACGTCGCCCAAGGTGGTGGGCTCCCCCCTTTCGGAAACGTAGTAGCCCTCCGGTCCCTCCTCCACCCAGTCCCGATCAAACTCCGCGAGCGAATCTTCCGCGTCTCGGATGTATTGCCGAATCTTGTCGTCGAATTCGTGCCGCCCCGCGAGGTGCTGAACTTCAGCAAACCGCAACAACGGATAGATGATCAACCCCGTATGACACAGGAAAACTACCCTTGACTTCTTGTCTTTGCTGTAGCGTGAGGAGCCCCACCCTCGTCGCAGGCGGCCAGCATAGTCCGGCTTACCGGTTCGGTCATCTCGCGCGGCTAATATCTTGTCCGCGAGTTCCACGAACTTGCCCGGGTAAACCTCCGGCACCAAACTCCCTGCCACATTCAAAGAATCCATGAGTGAAGAAGTGTCCCATGCCAGATAACCGTTCTCGTTGTCGACTAAAGGGCGGAGGTCTCGAAATTCGTGTAGCACTCTTTCACGGTAGAACTGGATATAGCAAGGAACACGCACGCCCACGACTTGAGCCAAGACCCGGCCAGACGAAGTGGAATCAGCTATGAACAAATGGGATGATATTTGAGATAGGCAAATACCGACAAGGAAAGCCGCTATGATCAACTTCGGGAAGCCAGTCAGAAGCATAGTATAGACCCCTACTTGTTCGCAACCATTGGAATCCGAGAGCCCTTCTTAGCCAATTCCTGATGTTTTTAGAAGTTTACCGTCGTCCAAGCGAAGGTCGCAAGTTGATTTTTCCAATCTGGCGAACCACGCACGAGTCGACCGCTACACCGCGTCCTTGCACGATACCCCGCAAGAGCACGGAACGCTCGCAGGTGAGGCCTGATACGAAAGATTCTTGAACCTAAGCAAAGCACCCGCAAAAATGCCGCCCCCGGAGTGCCCACGGCAACTAGGGTAAAAAGCCATCGCCACTACAACCACTCTGCAATCCAACCGCCGATTGGTACGAGATGCGGTTGGTTGCAAGGCGGCTCGAAGCTGCCAAAACCTCCTGCATCTTCGACCTTACCATTCGGCAACCGGCAAGGGCTATCCCGCAACAAAACCAAAGCAAGCGATTATCATCAAGGTCGCCACTGAACATACTGTTGCTCAAGCAGAACACAACCAGCGTGGGAAATAAGGCGAGTTGAGGCCCTGCCATGACCAGCATTCTCTTGAGCGCAACGAATAGCGTCCCCAAGAATATCAGCAGAGCGGTAAAGCCCAGCAACCCTTGTTCGACCAGCACTTCCAGGAGGAGGTTATGGGGATAAGCTCTTCGGTCTTGCCCGTAATAGTAAACACTCCAACCTCCCGTGCCCCGCCCCAGGAGCGGTTTCTCCGCCACGGCGGTGAGGGCTGACCGGTAAAACTCCAACCTTGCACCTACCGACCCCCGAGGGTTCGCCCCCCTGACAAGATCCTCCAGTTGCGCGGTTTTTTGCTGGAACTTCCCTTCTGTGGCCGGCGCCACCCAGAAAACCGCGAGGACAAAACTCGCGATAAACAACGCCATCCCGCTAAGAGCAATCCTCCGCCCAGAAACGGAACTCCCTTTTCCCCGAAATACCAACGCCCCGAGAGCCAAGGCTAGCGCCAGCGACACGATGGGACCTCGCGCCAAACAAGCGACCAGGCCCGCGGCCAACAGGGGCAGGCAAACTAGCAGCAAGAACATGCGCAGGAACCCTCGATCAACAAGTCTGTAGTACAAGAGAAGGAGAATCGTCATACCGAGAAGCTGCCCAGCACCAATCCGGGTAACGTCCTCAGTCACATCGGAGTGCGTGAAGACCGCGTACAGCCTCTGAGCCGCCAGGAGCATGGCAAAGATTGTTGCCGCGACTGCAAAATGGCGAATGTCCTCATCCCGTTTCAAAAGGAACAAAGGCGAAAAGAATAAGACCGACCCAATGGCTGAGAACTTCGCAAGTTTCACCCACCCGTAGTCGGGCGCTGCGGTGTACGTGTAACCGACCGCCACCATTCCCACAAACAGGAACCATGCCACCACGCCCATGCCTTGACCAGCGAAAAGAGCCCGCAGCGACCAACCCTCGCTCCGGGTTAACCCTAACAGGAAGTTGCACAAAACCGCCATCGACAGCAACAGCAAGACAACAAGTGTCAGATCAACATAGTTCTCCTGGAATTGGACGAAGTACTGTAGAGTTTTGAAATTGGCAATAAAGATTGCCAGCGCCATGAAGACCGCCGGAAACTTCAGCATCGCAAGCAGGGTGAAGGCCAGCAATAAGCCTCCCAGTAAGATCCACACGGGATCGATGTTCAAACTGAAATTCAGGACGACCAGTGCGATCGCAGTTCCGGCAGTGATAAGATACGGCAATAATCCCGACGGGCTCTTGGCTTGCAACATCCACCTCGCTCGCGTGAAGAGCTTGCTCCCTTGCAGGGCACCAACAGGTCGTTTCCCGGCGGACAGGCGGGGTGCTGATCTTGGAGCTGGGTCAACTACTCATTATCCCACAAAAAGAGCCGGGAGCCGGCCGCCTCTCGGCCCCCCCCCACGACGCGGCCGGCGCTCTGCCCGTCGGCCAAGGCCTTAAGGCACAGCGCCTTGCGAGACTTTCTCACGCAAGCGTTTGCAGGCTCGCTTAAAGACCCAATCAGTATCTCCCTGAAGGGCATACCAGAAAACCCTTTTCATCCGAACCGAAGTCCTTATCAACCGGGCAGGGATTGACCCGTAGGAGTATTTCAGATAAGTCCGCCGTATCTTTACATTATCGGATTTGGATACTTCTTGCAACCGTGATGTCTTGGAGGAGGGATGAAGCCGAAAACAGGCCAGGAACTCCCTCAAGAATCGAAAGCGGGCGCGAGCAAGGACAAATCTGAAAAACAGGTCGGTGTCCATCGAGAACGCGATCTCTTCCTTCAAGCCGCCTACCGCCGAAAATATCTCCCTCCTCCAGAACGTGCTGGGCTGCGCAAGATCACACCCCCCGTATAAGTAGCCCAGCCCTGAAAATGGCGTGAGTCTCTTTTCCTCTAAGATGCGATCGTCCGCATCGATTCTGTACAGGTTGCCATACAAGACTTGGATACTCCGATCCGGGCCTAACGCGGACGCCACCTGGTGAAGGGCATTGGGTAAGTAGAGATCGTCCGAATTGAGCCAGGCCAGGATCTCGCCGGAGGCTCGCGCAAACCCCTTGTTGATTCCGTCTGCATGCCCGCGGTCTCTTTCACTCACCCAATAGGAAAGAAACTTTTCATACTTCTTTATTATCTGGATACTTTCATCGGTTGAACCGCCATCCATGATGATGTATTCGAGGTTGGGATAATTCTGGTTGAGGACACTAAGGATCGTCCGTTCCAGGAAATGCCCTTGGTTGAACGACGGGGTGACCACAGAGATTTTAGGGTATTGGCTATCCCTGTTTAGCAGCGTGCTCTCGCAAAACAGAGGTTTGGAAATGAACTCTTTGATTTGTTCAGAATCGTATCGCTTCACGGCTTTGTCAGCTCCGCGTCAAGACAGTCTGCGTGGAGTCCGAACACGGCGTCGAGCAGTCTTACAACAACGACTGGGCGGGGACGGACAATGAGGTTGTCGACCTGACCCGCCCCCAATTGTTGTACCACTTCCTATGTTAGTCCGTGCGCCTCAGCCTTTGGTCTTGCTGCGTCGCGTAGTGCGGCTGGGAGAGAGGCGCACAACGGCACGCGAAGTTTCGTGCGGTCTCTCCTCCCGGCAAACTAGGCGGGCATCCTTGATCGAGTTCAAAAACGCTTTCCCCGATCACAACTCACCCACGGCGCGAGACAAGCGGCGCTTCCAGCAGAGCGCGGTCCTCCTCGGTGAGCGTTCGGCCGGCAAGGCGCCGGTAGTGAGCACGAAAAGTGCGCGCGGTGCGCTCCCACGAAAAGCGCGCCGCGTTCCTGGCGCCACGCTCGATGAGGGTTCTGCGGAGTGCCTCGTCCGTCCAGAGGCGGCGGAGCGCCTCGGCGATCTCCTCAGGTTTGTCCGGGTCAAAGAGCAGAGCCGCGTCCCCGGCCAGTTCCGGCAGGCAGGTGACATTCGAGCAGGCCGTTGGTACACCGGCGACGAACGCTTCCAGCAGGGGCAGACCGAAGCCCTCGAACTTGGAGGGGAACACCATGCACCGGCACAACTTGTAAAGACATTGCAACTCGAGCGGACTGACAAAGCCCAGGAATCGCACTTGGTCAGTAAGCCGTAGTCTTCGTGCCTGTCGTTCGATCTTGCGGAAGAATTCGTTCAGGCGGCCAGAAGACACGAAGGGTATCCTCAGGCCGTGGCGACTCCGAAGGAGGGCGAGCGCCTCCAGTAATCCAAGATGATTTTTATGCGCCCAGGTCTGGGCGGGGTAGAAAGCGAAGGTTTCTGGCAAATGCAGTTTGCTTCGTACCGCCTGTAAGTCTTCCGGCCTGGGCGCCGCATAGGCTTCCAATACGGAGGCGGCGGGTACGACCTGTATCTTTTCCTCGGGCAGATGATAGTGCTTGACTAGGTCTGCTTTGACCCAGGTGGCCGCCACACAGACCATGCGGGCTTGCTTACAGAATGCACGGTAACTAACCTCCCGCCCCGCGCGTTGACGCGGGCTGAAGAATTGGGGGAGATGCAGGTCCTGGAGATCCCAGGGATGGTAAATGCTTGGCACATCCGTAAGGAACGCTGACTGAAACGTGAAGTGCATCACCTCGATGCCAGCCCTCTCAATCGTGCCGTCCGAGCGTGGCAGGCTGTCGGACGCCCGCCAGCTCGGGCTACCCAGCTTGTGCCATATGTCGCGAACGGTGGGCAGAAGGCGACCTACCCTCAGTTTCCAGCGAACAAGCCGGGGAACCGCCGAACCCCGCAGGATACGGCACGGGCCATGCACATAAGGCCGAATCCAATCCTCCTGCTCGGCAAACGTCAGGAACAGGTATTCCTCATTTCCATCGCTCAACTTCGACAGTCCCGAGGCCAAGCCGATGACGAACTGCTCCACGCCGCCCGCACGACCGGTAATGCGGCGGGCGTCGATGCAGATCCGAAGCGCCGACATTTCCCTCCTCAATCCTCAAAAGAGACAGTCCGCGGGCACGCTTTGCAACCGGTGCAACTGGCCTGGGAACAGGCCGGGCTTCGCGTGGTACAATGCATCACTCATCAATTCGATCCACAGCGGGCACGCTGGAAGAACTCAATTTCTGCACGCCTAACTGCCTGGCACACATCAGAATCCTCCTCGTGAAAAGCACAGACATCCATATACCGCATGCCCGCGCGCCCCGAATAGAAGTTGTGGAGATCTTCCAGAGTTTGCACGTCCGTAAGTCTGGTTGTCAGCAGGTATTCACCGTTGTTCTCGTATACGATCAGGCCATCGTATCCGATGCTGCATAGCGCCTGAAAGACTTGGAACCCATCGTCTTTGAATTTCCCGAACAAGTATGGGTCATACTCGAAGAAAAGCACAGCCTTGAGCCTGGCGATGAGATCTAGATCACTCCGAATTATGCGGCAGTCCAAACCATCCGTATCCACCTTAATCATCTTCGTTCGCGAAAATGAAGGATGGGCTTCCAAAACGTCTCGGAGTGCCACGGTTTGGATGATCCGCGATGACGTAGCATCCTCCACCAAATAAGCTGTCCCCCTTTCGGAAATCACGTTCCCCTTGAGGCTCCCCGTCTCGGAGTCCACAAAGACGTGCGCAAGATCCACGCCAGGTCCATACTGAGAGGCGTTGAGTCGCAGTATTTCAAAAAACCTGTCGTCACCCTCGATACATAGGACCGGGATTTCCGTCACATTGCGGATGAGAGCCAGTGTATCGCCGACATTAGCCCCCACGTCGATGAGAGTAAGGTCGGGGTATTTGCTCTTGACGTGCCGAGCGATCCTGGCAACGTTTGATGAGTAATGGAGCTGGAATTTCAAGATGACCGGCAAATCATGCGACAAGGGCAAAAGCAATTCCGAACCACGCAGTTGATATCTGACAAGGGGATCCCGCAGAAGGCGGACCAGCCCGGCGCGACACTTAAGCAGGAGCCTAAACCACCCCCTGCCGATGAGGTCGGAAGCCGACGCCCTCAGTAGAGCATTCAATAGGCTTTGCGCTGGCCATGATGTCTGCACCGGCAATATCCTAACATAGTAAACACACCGGCTCCAAAATCGAGCGGCGACGCAGGTTCCATCAGAGCCGTAAAACGTTGCAGAGAGCGGAATGAAAGATCACGGCCCTCGTCACCTTCGGCCAACTTCCCTTCCGAGGCGGTGCGTCAGGAGGCTCGACGAAGGAGCGAATGGTCCTCCTAACCGTGTGGCAAAGACGAGCATGACTTTACCCGGTCAGGTTGCTCCGCCCCAGGCCGTGGCAGACCAATCCCTGGTCAGACCCCCGCACGCTGGCCTTGACTCAGCGGGATGATCGTCGGGTGTCGACCATGCCCGCCAGCAAGTGAGGCACATAAATTCCCAGCGGCATGGCAGCGAAAACAGTGTACGCAATCACCGTAGCCCATATCACCCCGGAAATCCCCCAGGAACCGGCCAGCCAGATCTTCAAAACCAATGCGGCGCCCGCCATGAGCGCCGCGCACACCACCTGAAACTTGAGGATGTTGGCGCCGTTGAGAAACATCGCCAGGGCACTTCCCAATCCCCCCAGAACTGCCCAGATTCCCATGCCGAGCAGCAGGAGGAAGGGCGGTTGGATCTGAGGTCCCACCCAAAGGTGGACAATCGCCTTCCCCCAAAAGACCAGAACGACCGCCGGAAGCCCGCAGAGGAGGAGCGTCATCCCCAGGGAGCGAACCAGCGTGCGTTTTACCCACTCGACATCGCCGCGCGCCACCGCTTCACCGTAAGCCGGCCACAGTGGCGCGTACATGAGAGCTGCCGCGACTCCCAGAACGGCGAACATCTTCATGGGGACTGCGTACTGGGTGACGGCTCCCGGCCCCAGGACCTGCGCCACCACAATATTGTCCGAAGCAAACGCGAACGCCGAAGCCAGTTGGAGAATAACAAAAAGTATTCCCGT
>Ga0315282_10012066_pt1 | contig 13280 bp, 9 predicted proteins | sample YL17G07_20_MG_FD_203693 | JGI IMG/M metagenome (GOLD analysis project Ga0315282, IMG submission 203693) | Sediment microbial communities from Yellowstone Lake, YNP, Wyoming, USA - YL17G07_20 | ecosystem: Environmental > Aquatic > Freshwater > Lake > Sediment | place: USA: Wyoming | collected...
TATTCATCGTCACGTCATCGGGTGGTGCGATTCCGATGGCCAGCGTCAAAGCTGAATTCACGCGTGCCCAGCGCTTCTACAAGGGATTGCAGGCCGTGGACAAATTAGTGACGCTCGAGCCGCAGGTAGAGGCGATGGAAGCCACCGCGCTGAAAATGGCGGCCCTGCTCGGCGCCACGGAAAGCCCAAATCCGCCGGAACTCGCCTTGCAGATGCCGCTTTCTCAGGTTGACCAAGCCCGCAACCAGCATTTTGAGTCCTGGTTTCAGTACTTGCAGAATCTCATCGCTGCCAGCAGCCAAACCATCAAGAACTACTGGCAACTCGATTCCACACCGGCGACGAACCGCACCCAGAAGGTACAAAGGCTGCGCGCGGAGTTGGCTCACCTGGTAGGCGTGATTCCCACTGACAAGGTTCCCATGAACGCCCGCACGGCATTGGTGGCGGAAACCGATAAGTTTCTGGCTTATGACGTGTTCCTGGATGTCGTTCCGGGAGTGGAAGTCTACGGGCAGCTTTTGGTCCCGCGCGCCGTGGGTGGCGCCGTGCACGAGTACCTTCCTGCCGTCGTTTGTCAACACGGCTTCGGTGGCGCGCCCAAATACGTGAGCGGCGTCGGGGACCACCTTGAATCGAACGACCATTATTACCACCGCTTCGGACAACGCCTGGCAGAACGCGGCTATGTCGTCTTTGCCCCTTACCTGACGGTTCCGGAGGTGCGTGGTGCGGCCGCCATCGTGCATCGGGCGGATCTTGTCAATCCCCTGGTGCGCCTGGCAGCCCCCCTCGGAATGATGCGCACGAGCATCGAACTGGCCAAGCTCCATCGCGTGGTCGATTTCTTGCAGTCTTTATCGTTTGTAGACCCTAACCGGATTGGTTATTATGGGCTTTCGTATGGCGGATATTCCGCCCTCTGGATGCCGCCTTTGGAACCGCGTTTAAAACTTACGGTGATTTCCGCGTTCTTCAATGACTGGCGAACGATGCTCACCGATACGACGCACTACGGGGATGTTTATTGGAGTCTCCCTGACGAGGACTTTTATAACTGGAACGTCCTCAACCGCTTTGTGCACACGCAGATGATCGCGGCGATGTGGCCCCGCCCCGTGTGCATCGAGTACGGCTCGGAAGATCGCGTCACCACTCCCGCGTGGCACGAGCACGCCTGGCAGGACGTAAACGCCTTCGCTGAATCGTGGGGAATGCAGGGCAAGATCGTCGACGACGATTTCCTGGGCCCCCACACCATTCACGGCATCGGCACCTTTTTCTTTCTGGATCGCTGGCTGCGCCCTGAGCGCCCCGCCGGCCGCGATTATGGCTGTCGGGATGACGATTACTGCTACCAAAATCTGGCTTCCGGCTTTCATGGCTATGACCTGAGCTCGACTCCGGACGTGCCCTACGCCACGAAACTGCTGGACTCGAGTCCGACGGCGACGATTCGCGGGAAATTCTACGTCTCCGCCGGATCGCCCGTGTTTACAGGCATGGCATTCAAGCTTGCCCGCACCGGGAATCCCGGAAACCTCATCGTTCGCTTCGGGTCGCAGGAAGGCTCGGCGGACCTGGGTGAAGCCGAGGTGCTTTCCAAGGATGTGTACCCGGAATACGACTTGTGGTACGAGGCCAGGCTCAGGAAGCCGGTTCGGCTTGACCCAAACAAGCTTTACTTCTTTGAGCTGAGGGCCGAGTCAGGACACGCCCAGGATGACGACTACGTAGTGTTTGGACCACAGCCGCTCGGCGGCCGGGATTACCCCGCGGCTTTTGGCCTGTCATTTCGCACCCTCACGCAGAAGGACGAAGTGCTTTCGGACCGCAGGAAGTAGTACGGTGGAAATAACCTTGGAGCGAGCGTAGCGCGGACCTCCGTTTTTGAGGTCCGCGGTTCTTACTGCGCAAATTGAGCGAATGTGGCGCGACGAGAAATCCGCAGTAGTACGTTGGAAAAACTTTTTCCCCTTCGGAGTCGAAACATGAAACGCAGAACATTCTTGCAAGGTACGGCGGGCGGATTCGGCGCGTGGGCGGGATGGCGCAGAGGCTTGGCGAGTGCCCACCCGAATGCCGCGCCCAAAACTGCCTGGCCGCGCAAGGACTTTGCCAGCGACGGCTTCCAAGCCCCGGAATGGCTGCATTATTCACAGCCAATTTATTTTGACGGCTACTCGCCGCCCGTTTATCCCCACATGAAGGACTTTGACGCCCGGCGGTTAGTGGAAGTGGTGGGCGAGCTGGGAGGAAACCTGCTGCGGTTTCAGCCGATTGGTTATCGCGCGTATTACCCGAGCCAGGCTTTTCCGGTCCACGAGGAACTGGGCGGGCGCGATTTGATTGATGAGGTCGCGCGCGAGTGCCGCCGCGCTGGCGTGCACCTGTATTGTTACACCGGCTTCGGCGCGCCCATCATGCTGGAGCCGGATTACGTCAAAGCGCATCCGCAATTCGCCGATTGGTTGTTGCGCGATCCGGAAGGAAAGCCTTACGGCAGCTATGCGCACATCGGCTGGACACCTCCCATGCGGATGCTTTGCACGACCGGGGATGTCTATCGCGCCGCCGTCCGCCAAGTGACCCGGGAACTTTGCGCACACGACACCGATGGCGTGTATTTTGACAGCCCCAGCGAGTTTAGTTACACAGGAATTTGTTTCTGCGACAACTGCCGCAGGAATTTTAAGAGAGTCAGCGGCATGGATTTAGACCGCCTGCGGGATTTCGCCGGCCACCCCGGTCTGAGCAGTGATCCGGCGACGATGCCCAAGGACGCCGATATGCAGGCGCTCCAGGCATGGTACGCGTGGGCGGATCAACAAGTGCAGGAAGACCTGCTCGACCTTCGGAAGATCATCCACGGCAGCGGGAAGTTTATGCTATGCCATAACGGCGCCACGTGGCGAGGCACTTCCCTGCCCGTCCAATACCGCATACCGGACGGCTTCATGGTGGAGTCGAGCCGGGAAGTTCACGATCGCCTGATGACCGGAATGAAGGGTGCGTCGATGGCGCGGCCCTATCGCAAAGTGGCGCAGATGTACCTGGGCAGCTACGGAATTTCGTGGTTCGGTGAACCGCCGCATGAACGTCCCTGGGTGGTCCACAACACGAACTTGGAAGACGGCGATGAAATCCGCATGGAGGGACTCACGAACCTAGCCTGCGGGAACACGCCGCTCTACGCCACCGCCAACCGGGCGTATTCCCACGTCGGCAGCGGCACCGCGCAACCAGCACGGGAAGTCTACGAATTCATGCGGCGCGTGGAGGCCATCCACAAGGACAGTGTTCCGGTGCCCTACGTGAGCATCGTGCCCACGTGGGAGGCGCTCCAACTCTGGCGTACCAAGGGGAAGAGCTGGAACTGGCCCATGATGAGCCAGGCCCTGGGGCTGCTGATGTTGGATGAACACATCAGCGTGGATGTGCACGCGAGCACCGAAATGAGCGAAGAGTGGTTGCGCGGGCAAAAAGTAATTGCGCTGTGTGGCGCCTCGGGAGTCTCGGACCGCCTTGCGGAATTGCTCACAGACTGGGTGGGGGCGGGAGGAGGATTACTTGCCACGTATGACACGGGTTTGTATGACGACCATGGGCAATTACGGAAGGACGGAGGGGCGCTGAAGAATGTATTAGGCGTGGAAATGAAGGGCGCGCCGCTCGGCAGCCAACCGGAGTGCTATTACCGCGTGAAGGAGAACCATCCCGCGCTGGGGGATTATGGTCCCGGCGCAATTGTCGAAGGCGATGGCCAAATCGTACCCGTGGCCGCGGTGGGAGGCGCAAAAGTCTTGGCGGAGTGCTGGAATTTGGGAACGGAGGTAGTGCGGGGACCGGCGATCATCGCGAACAATTATGGGAAGGGGCGAACGATCTATATCAGTGGAAGCCTGGAAGCAAATTATCTATACGACCGCGTGAGGTCGACGGCACGATTATTGAGTTCGATCATGCAGTACCTGGGAGCGGGAACGCCACAGCCGTTCCGCATAAAGGCGCCGAGAGGCGTTTACGGAGTGCTCCGGCGAGCCCCCAATGGCGACTTGGCGCTTTGGGTGTTGGCTAATGTGGGCTTCAAGGATGCGACCTCCGGGCGCATGCGGCAGGAGTACATGCCGGTGACCGATGTGGAGGTCGCGATTCGCGTCCCCGAAGGGCGGCAGACAAAATCGATGTTGCTTCTGCGCGCCGGCGTGGAGGCGCATTCTTTCCGGGTCGAAGATGGGTACGCCCTCGCGACCATTCCTCGCCTCCACATTGCCGAGGTCGTGCACCTGGCGCTTACGAAACCGTGAAAAATCAAACAATCTCACGCGAAGACGCCAAGGCGCAAAGATTCGCAATGAACAAGTGGTCTGTTTTCTTTGCGCCCTCCGCGACTTTGCGCCTTTGCGTGAAATGCTTTTGCTCGTCCAGGGATAGATTGACACCTCCTTACGACGTGAGTTCCACTTCACCCCTTGGGCTCGCGATGCGCGCGAGCATGCGGGGTTTTTCACCCGGTTCTACTCCAACCTCGACGGCCAGGGTGCGGCACACGCGCGCTAACTCCTCGGCGTCCGGTGATTGCAAGTGAAACTTCTTGATTCGGCATCCTGGCGGCGCGTCCAGAGCCGGGTGAACAGAGTCGCGGCTCCACTCGATAAAGAATGGAAGCAATCCGGCTCGGTCGTCGCGTAGGTGAAACAATCTCCAGCTTAGGACTTTGCCGTCCGGGCGCGAGCGCGCGCCGTCATGAGGTCCGTCAATGGGAAAGCCTGCCGCCACCACGGTATCCGCGAGGGCGGTGAGATCAGAGGTGTGGACAGCCCAGGTGAGGAGCTTCGGCTCCGTCAGGCCGCGAATTTGCGTGAACCACGCCAGCGAGGATTGCGCCGGATCAGGCGCAATGATTTCTAGGTAGCTGCCCGGCCCAAGAGCCAGTAGCGCGTTTCGCGTGCCGCGGCCGGGATGAACGCCACCAAAGATCGCGCGCACGCCCGTCCGTTCCTCCACCCAGGCAATGCCCCGGTCGAGGTCATCAATTCCCAGGATGATGTGATCGAGTTCAGTGCGTGCGTTCATCGTCCCCCCATTGTATCCCGTCTGCGGCGCAGGACCCGCAACCAATTGCAGATTCTTCGCTCCGCTACGCGCAGTTTATCCTGAACACTGCGAACGGGCTCAGCATGCCATGTCATCCTGAGCGCAGCGAAGGATCTGCATTTGCTCTTCCGTGCAATCCAACTACAGATCCTTCGTCCCGTAAGAACCGGGACTCAGGATGACATGTCCGTTGCGATGTCGCCTTGAATCTTTGACGGCCACACCTTCACTGTCATCCTGAGCCCGCCTTTTGGGCGAAGGATCTGCATGGGTTCTTCCCAACCAAACAACAGCGGATCCTTCGTCCCGAAAGAACCGGGACTCAGGATGACAGGGGTGGGGAGGCCGGGATTGAGGATGAAAGGAGAAGCCACCCCATCGTGTCCATGCGGGGCAAGAAGAATTTTGTCAAAAAATTATCTTGACAGCCCAACTGTATTAGTGTATTAGTACAGCATGTTGCTGCACCTCAATCCCTCTTCCGGCGTCCCGATCTATTTGCAAATCGAGAATCAGGTAAAGCACTACATTGCCGCCGGAGCCCTGACGCCAAGCGACGCGCTCCCGTCGGTGCGCCAAGTGGCCGCGGACTTGCGCATCAATCCCAACACGGTGGCGCGGGCGTACCAGAACCTGGAAAGGGATGGAGTCTTGCAGACGGTCCCGGGTGGCCGCACCTATGTGGCGGAGAACCCCACGGGCCTGCTGAAATCGGAAAAAATCCGGCGTCTGCGGCCACATGCCCGGCAGATGGCCGTGGAGGGCACGCAACTGCGTCTCGCTCCGCGGGAAATCATCGACCTCGTATGGCAAGAGTTGAACGCACTGGAGGAAGCCCATGAAAGACATGGCGATCTGGACCGAAAAGCTCGTTAAGCAATATGGCAAGTTGAAGGCCGTGGACGAACTTGACCTGCATGTCCTGCGCGGCGGCATTTACGGTTTCCTGGGACGCAACGGCGCCGGGAAGACGTCCACGATCAAGGTCTTGCTGGGCCTCACGCGTCCCGCGGCGGGCGAGGCCATGGTGTTGGGTTTCCACACCGGCCGCCAACAAGTGGCAATCCTTGAGCGCACCGCTTACGTGAGCGAGACCAAGACCCTGTACGGCGCCCTGACGGCGCAGGAACTGGTGCGCTTTACGCGGAGCTTCTATCCGAATTGGTCCGACGATGCGGTGCCCAAGTATGCGCGCTCGTTCGAAATCCCCATGGACCGCCCGTTTGCCAAGCTATCGCTGGGCAATCGGACGAAAGTCTGCCTGTTGCTGGCGCTCGCGCAGAATGCGGACTTGCTCATACTCGACGAGCCCACGTCGGGGCTCGATCCCGTGGCGGTGGACGAATTCCAGCGCGTTATCGTGGAAGACGTTGCGAGTGAAGGCCGCACCGTGCTGATCTCTTCCCATCAACTGGCCGACATGGAGCGAATCGCCGACTGGGTGGGCCTGATCGACCACGGAAGGCTGCTGCTGGAAGCGCGGCTGGATGACATCAAGAGCCAATTCCGGCTGATTACCGCCGCCGGCGCTGCCCTGCCCCAAGGCACGACCGCCGACATTATCTCAGTGAGCGCGAATGGGGATTTCTGCAAATACGTGGTGCGGCAGAACGCCGAGGCCTTCGCCGCCGAGCTCCGTGCGCTGGGAGCGATGATCACGGATATCTCTCCCCTCGGCTTGCGCGAAATCTTTCTCGAACTGGTCCGCAAGGAGGAACCATGTACATCTGGAAATGCTGGGGGGATACCCGCAGCCGTTTCATCTTCTTTTTAATCGTCATCACCGCAGTTGGTGTTTTCTTCACGATCATCCTCGTCCCCATAGACGTTCAGAAAGGCAGTGTGGTCCATCTATGGTCAGATGTGGCTGATGTTCTCGGAGTGTTTTGTTCCATCCTTGCTTTATTAGCAGCTCTGTCTTTGGCGGCGCCGAGCATTGGTCAAGAGTTCAAAGAACAGACGCTGGGATTCCTACTCACGCGACCACGGCGCCGAAGGTATTGGATTTGGACATGCTGGGCAGTCGGCGTCTGCGAACTAGGGGTAGTTATCTTTATCGCCGTCGTGGCCACCTTCGGAACCCTCAGCTTTGTATCCGGCCGTGTCTACACTTGGCGCCTCCTGGTCGCAACTTTACCGATGTTCATCGGCACCGTGGCGGTATATAGCCTGACATACCTTTTGACAGTACTCACGCGCAGCAGCGAACAAGGGATCAGCTACGGCATGGGAATACTCGTAATTGACTTGGTTATCCCCTTGGTAGGTCTCTACTGGCATGTCCACTTATTTTCGGTCATGAGTTTCATAATTGCCGGGTGCAGATGGGCGGCAAGTCCCAAGCTGGCATTCCCCCTTGGCCAACTCGCCATTTATGCCGCCGTTGCCCTGGCATTTCCCCTTGCCGCGCAGTTAGTCTTGGAACGCGCCGAGGTGTGACGCCACAGAGGTTATCTACCCAAGCGGGTGTAGCGCGGACCTCCGCTGTTGAGGTCCGCGGCTCTTCCTGTGCAAATGCCACAAATCTCAATGACGGAAGCGTACGCCGTGCATGGTTCCTCGCCTCGGTACATCCATTGCACGCCGCAGGAAGAACCGCAGACCTCAACCCCGGAGGTCTGCGCTACGCCGCTACATTCGCTCAATTTGCGGAGTAAGAACCGCGGACCTCAAAAACGGAGGTCCGCGCTACCCTTCTTTCCTTTAAAGGATGCTCTTCAAACGCTCCAGAAAATACCGGTAGTTCTCATACGGCGTATCGGGCGTAGCGCTGTGGTCGAGCATGGGGAGATAGCCGCCGTCGTCGATGAGGGGTTTCACTCGCTCCAGCTCCTGGTCGATGGCCGCGCGCCCCACGGTCAAGGGCCGCTTATCGATGCCGCCCCACATGCGCAGGTCGCGGCCGTATTTCTTGCGCAGCGCGACGACGTCCATATCCGCCTGCACCTCGAAAGGGTAGAGGATATCGATCCCGGCGTCCATCCACACCGGGATGAGCGGGTCGATATTCCCGTCGCTGTCCAGGCCGAACAGGTGCACGCCGTGGGCGCGGCCGAAATCCACCACCTTCCGGTAGCGCGGCAGCATGAACTTCCGGCCCAGTTGGGGCGAAAGCAGCGGGGCCGTGTGGTAGGCCATGTCCTCCCAGAATCCAAAAACATCGATGTCCGTCTCTTCCAGGATTTGGGAGAGCATTCCGATCAGGAAATCCGCGTCGGCGTCGAGCATCTCCTCCACGAAGGCGGGGTCGTCATAGAAAAGCATGCAGAGGCGCTCCACGCCTACCAGATTCCGCAGCGGGCCGAAGCATCCTCCCCAGCGATCGGCGATGACCACGAAAGGAAAGTCGCGATGACGCAATGCGCGCATCCGCTCGCGCCAGTCAGGCCCAATGCGCTGGGTGAGATCCGGCCGCATCCTTTCGCGCCAATACTTGCGGAAGTCTTGGCGTGTTTCCACCGGATACCGGATGAACTGCGGCATGGAGCTCAGGGGGTTGTTCTTGAATTCCCGCATCACGATGCCTTGCGGATCCACGAAGGTCACGTGCTCGTCATCTTCCGCCAGAACCTCCCGCGCGAAGGGCGGTTGGGGCCAGAACCAGGAGAATTCCACCAGCCACTTGTCGCAGCCAAAGTCGGTCTGGCCGGGAATGTACCCGCCTTCCCTGGCCCACCTTTCCGCGGTCTCCGGCCAGGTGGGCCACATGAATTCATAGAGCGGCGCGCGATCCACCGCTTCGTACTTCATCGTGCCCAGAAAGCGCTGGCGATCGTTCATAGGATTTCCTTGCGCAAGAGCGGGTACCTATCAAGCGGCGAACTTATACCCTTGCCCATGCACGGTGATGATGTATTTAGGCTGTTTGGGATCGTTTTCAAGTTTCTGCCGCAGCCAGGCCACGTGGACGTCCACCGTGCGGGTGGAAGGCGCGGAGGAGTAACCCCAAACGTCCTTCAAAAGTTCCTCCCGGCTCAAGGTCCTGCCCCGATGTTCAACGAGATAACGAAGCAGTTGGAATTCCTTGGTCGAAAGCGTGGCGGGTGAGCCATCGCGAAACACCTCGGAACGCCGCATATCGATGTGGAGCGGTCCCACATCGTAAAAGTCCGGTCCATGGCCACCCGCCCCTCTTCCTCGCCGGAGCAGGGCCTCCACGCGCGCCAGGAGTTCCGGCATTTCAAAGGGCTTGGTCAGGTAGTCGTCGGCTCCGATCTTAAGCCCCTTAACTTTGTCGGCCATCTGGGTGCGGGCGGTGAGCATCAGGATGGGCGTGGTCAAGCCGCGTTGTCGCAACTCCTGGCACACCTCGAAGCCCCCTTTACCAGGCAACATAATATCCAGAATGATAAGTCCGAAGTGGTTGCGCGTGGCTCGCTCCACGACATCGGTTCCATCATAAAGCGCTTCCACCGTGTAGCCCTCGCTGCGCAGACGATCGCTGAGCGTGAGCACCAGCCCTGGTTCATCTTCGACTAACAGGATATGCGAATTCATGTGGACCTCAGGTTCTCCTTGAGTGTTCCCGCCGGCATAAACGGAGGCAGACCTTTCCCGGGTGCAGCAAGATTCACTTGGCCGCGGGGAAATGCAGCGTGAACGCACTCCCTTCGCCCAGACGGCTCGTCACGGTCAGCCTTCCGCCCATGGCTTCCGCGGCTTCCTTGGCCAGACTCAGACCCAATCCGGTGCCATGTTTCTGCGAAGCCCGCGCGGCATTTCCCCGGTAGAACGGTTCGAAGATGTGGGGAATCTCGCCGGGCTCAATTCCCTGTCCTCGGTCCTGGACGGTTATCAAAACCTCTCCCGCCTCCGGTCCCGACCCGGGTTGGGCGCGAATGCCCATCCATCGTCCTCCCGACCCATACTTCAGAGCGTTAGTCATGAGGTTTTGCAGGCAGCGGCCGAGCGCTTTAGGATCCGCCAATACCGGAGGAAGGTCGGGGGCCACTTCTTTCTCAACCGTGAAGCCGTTGGTGGTGGTGAGGTTGGCCAAATCCGCCACGGCCGAATCGATGGTCTCCGCGACGGGGACGGGGCGCGGCTCGTAGTGCCCTTTATCGTTGCGGGTGGCAGCAAAGAGCAGCACCTGCCCAATCATTGCGGCGAGGCGCTGGGACTCATTGCGGATGAGCGCGCCATACTGTTCCACCTGGGGCTTTGACTCCACCACGCCGTCGGCAAGATTCTCCGCCGCTGAGGAAATGACGCTTACGGGGGTGCGCAACTCGTGTGACACGCCGGTGAAAAAATCCATCTGCATCTTCGCCAGGCGCCGGATTCTCTGCGCCCAGACCAAAACCAAGGCCATGCTGGCGGCGAGCAGCAGCAACACGCCGAAGCCCAGCAGTAAGTTCCGTCTCCAGATCGACGCCACCGCTTCGGCCAGGGAACCGCCTGGATGCCGGACCACCAGTCGCCATCCCGCGGCGGAAGCGTCCGCGAGGATCGGCGCGGCTAAGAAGCCCCGCCCGCGCGAAAGCGGCTCAGGCCCGGCTCCCGGGGAGGAGAAACGAGGCGACGGCATCCTCTCGCGTCTTGCCGTGCTGCCCGGCGGGCCGGGATTTCCCTGCCGGGGTTCAAATCCCCGCCCTCGGCGCGTGCTGAACAGATGCACCGTCTCGTCCGGCGAACTCACCAGGCCCGGTGAAGGGCGCGCCTCCGACGAGTAAATGAACTGGGGGGGATTCGCGGCATCGACGATGGCTACATCGCAAAGGAGGCCCTCCCCACTCGCGAAGTACCTCTGGGCAAGCTCGGGAAGGAACCGCTTGAGGAAGACATCGCGGTTCAATTCGACAATCATGAATCCCGCGGGCAAGCAGTTCGGCGGGCAACCACTTCGATCCCTTCGATGGCGCCAGCCCGGTTGAGGAATGGGACGCACCATTGCCAGCGACGCACCTTGAACTCGCCACCGCAGCCCCGGAGGTCCGAAATCCCCGCCCCGGGACGCTAGCGTGGTGACCAGATTGGAAGTGTCGCAGAGAACCCCAAGGCGAGCCGGGCAAACCGCCGGTTGAAAAGTGTCTTCTTGCAGATCGAACTGGTGGAACGAATAACTTTCCCCCTTTTCCTTTTCCCAAAGGTAGTAGTTGGCCACCAGGTCCCGGTGACCGGAAGATCGTGCCCAATCCTCGCAATCCTGGGCGTAGAGATCCTCAATCGCGGGAACCTGATCTGGCGGGCGGTAGGCGAAGCTCGTGCAGATTCCGGCCAGCTCACGACGGAAATCCTCGCGAAACCCGTTCATGCCAGCCTGGAGCGCAGCCTGCTTCCTTTGCAGGTCCGCGCTCCGAATCTGATTGCTCCAGCGGAATTGCAAGACCCCCAACACCACCAGCAAGGCGCTGAGGCCGGCGATAATCCCCAAAGCGCCCAAGGACTGTTTGAGTTTGGCGGCCATAGTCTTTATATTAGACGATTTAGATGCCCTCCGCGCTACATTCGCTGTCCCTGTGGTCGGGCCATCGTTTCATCGGCTCATCGGGCCATTGAAAACCCTCGGACGCGGCAAATTGATTCATCCTCTCACCTAACACTGCCGATAACCGAGACGGGGGAGTGTATCACGCCGCGTGTTTGTCGGTCGGCCCCGCCCGTTTCGCTATCATCCTCCGTCCTTCGCTGTCATCCTGAAGTGCAGCGAAGGATCTCGCCCTGCCGCTCAGGATAAACTCCGCAAAGAATCCCGCTCTGCCCGCCTTTCCGCCTTTGCCCTTATCGTGCCATTAGCCACCGGTCACTTGTCACTTCGATTCTCAATAACTCCATTTAATTTCATCAACATCGCGAGAAAGTGATTTTAACTAGCTTGTTTTCATCAACATCGCGAGAGGCTGGTAAACGGACATTTTTTCTCCATGTGTTTTCAATAACATCGCCTAACTATCCTTCATTTTTTCCCCCCGCGTTTTTTCTCCCCGGCTCCCGGAGTTCAAGCTAACTCTTTTTATATGAATGAGATAAGGTTTTGACAGGTTTTGACTTTCCACGGCTAACCCATTTATTTTCTAGTATATCGCGAGAGCCGCGACCCTGTTTTTCATCACCCTTTTCTAAAGCTTCCATCCGACGCTCCTGGCGTTTCCAACCCCAAACCCTGTCGAGGGGGCACGGGGAGGAACCCTTCTCATTACTCAGTTTTCAGTCATCAGTCTTCAGTAACACCCTGTACGGTCGCGGGCGAACGCGTCGTTACTGATGACGGACGACTATCCGTCCTCTCGGTATTTTGTCCTCTCGTAGTGGGAGAATCCGGGAGGCGCCAAGCGCCGGCAGGACGCCAGCACTTGCCCTAACGATAGCCTATTCCCTGCCCATTGTCAAGAACTATTTCGAGCCTACTCGCTCAGCATGATAGCCCGCGTCGTGGGCGGTAGGTCGTATCCTTTGATCCGCCGTGCGCAGGTGCCAGCGGTGGGAATAGAGCCCCCCGCGCCGCTTCAGCCCCGTCAGGCGAAAGCGATCACAACCAACTTGGGCACCGCAATGCCGTTCTTCCTGAGCGACATGTTCTTTCGTCCCAACGGGGCTTGCATCGATGTTGAATTCGCTACGGTAATGTTGATAAGCGAATGAAAGCAAGCGTAGCGCGGACCTGTTTTCTAGGTCCGCGGCCTTTCCTTGCCCAGCGGGGACTTCAGAGGAAAGTCAAAAGGCAAAGAGCAAAACGCAAAAGGCAAAAGTAAGGACACGCCTATATTTCGGCTTCTCTTGTCGGGGTGGGGAAACCTGCATGGGAAAGCACGCAAGCAAAGAGGTAGCGCAAGGCTCGCACTACAGCCTTGCGGCTTTTCCACCGCGACGCGGATTTGGCGGCGCGGCAAATGGGAACTTTTCAGATCGTTTAGCTCCAGGCGCGGCCCCTGAGAAATCGGATTATCTTATTGGCGGCGCGGCAAGAACCCGCACCGCTGGAAAAGCCGCAGCGCCGGAGAGCGGGCACTGCGCCACCAGCCTGGCCCCCGATGTCCGCAAGGCCTTTCGCAGTAGGGGGACGGTTTGCCGTCCCCTCCGTGTACATTGCCGCCGAACCAGGAAGCGTAGGGGCACCCCTCGTGGGCCCTTGCGCAGGGCAGGCACGAGGCCTGCCCCTACGGCATGTTCGGGATTTCAGGAAAAGGCAATGTCGGCCCCACCGGCGCGAACGTTATCGTAGGGGCGGTTCGCGAACCGCCCTC
>Ga0315282_10012067_pt1 | contig 13279 bp, 13 predicted proteins | sample YL17G07_20_MG_FD_203693 | JGI IMG/M metagenome (GOLD analysis project Ga0315282, IMG submission 203693) | Sediment microbial communities from Yellowstone Lake, YNP, Wyoming, USA - YL17G07_20 | ecosystem: Environmental > Aquatic > Freshwater > Lake > Sediment | place: USA: Wyoming | collected...
CCTCCCAGCCCTGGCTGATATAGCGCGAGACTAGGTCGCTATCCTGGACGCGGTCGGGCATGCCGGCCACCGGCGAGCCGCCGCCGAAGATCACATAGGCACCCGAGGCCACGCAGTAGGTGCCAATGGACAGTGCCTTTTCGCTCATCCATTCCGGTGCCAGACCCACCGCGGGGATCTGATCAATGTCGTCGCCCAGGCCGCCCGTCTCAACCATCTGCGTCAATACGGTCAAGATGCGGCTATTGTCGACGCACGACCCCATGTGGAGCACCGGCGGGATGCCCACCGTCTCGCAGATTTCGCGCAGCCCCGGGCCCACCTGCTCCAGGCCGGCCTCGCCCAGCAGGAAGCCCAGCTTGGCGCTGGCCAGCGCGCCGCAGCCCGTCTCGACCACCAGCACGTCCTGCTTGAGGAGTTCCTCGGCGACGTGCATGTGCAGGTAATCGTGGGTGCTGCGCGGGTTGTTGCAGCCCACAATCGCCGCCACACCGCGAATGCGCCCGGCCATAATGGCATCATTCAGAGGGCGGAACGAGGCGCGGTAGCTGCCGCCCAGCATGTAGTTGATGTATTCGTGCGAAAAACCGGGCACCAGGTCCTCGCGCACGTCCGGGATCTCGGTCTCGCCCCGGTTCTTGTAGTTGTCGATGGCCCGGCGCAAGATCTCCTTGGCCACCGTCAGCGCCCTGTGTTCCTCAAATTCGATGTGGGTGGCCCCGGTAATCTTCACCTTGGGCGAGGTGGTGATGATTTCGGTGTGGAAGTGGCGCGCCAGGCCGACCAGGGCCTGCATGATGCACTGCACGTCCACCACCATGGCCTCCACCGCGCCGGTCAGGATGGCCAGCTCTTGCTGCAAGAAGTTCCCGGCGGCCGGAATGCCCTGGCGCATCAGGACTTCGTTGGCGGTGCAGCAGATGCCGGCCAGGTTGATCCCCTTGGCCCCGGCCGCCTGGGCGTAGGCGACGATCTCGGGGTCCTGTGAAGCCGCCACGATCATCTGGCTGAGGGTCGGCTCGTGGCCGTGGACCACCACGTTGACCATGTCGGCGCGCAATACACCCAGGTTGGCCTGCCCTACCAACGGCGCGGGGGTCCCGAACAGGATGTCTGAGACATCGGTGCCAATCATGCTGCCGCCCCAGCCGTCGGCCAGCGCCGTGCGCACGGCGTGGTTCAGCAGGTGGACCATGTCCTGGTCGTCGCCGATGTGGGTGCGATGCAGCGCCTCAACCACTTCTCGGTCGATCCCGCGCGGCACGACGCCGTGCTCACGCCAGAGTTTCTGGCGTTTTTCGGGGGCGCGTCGCACCAGCGCGACCTCACCGGTCTGCTGCCCGAACTGGGCGATGTACAGGTCGGCCAGGTCGTTGGCGATCTCGTTGGGCGAACGCCCCTCAATCGGGATGCCATATTTGGCGGCGATGGTGCGCAGCTTGGCGACGTCGCGGATCACGTATCCTTCCGCCTCGCCGTTGGCCGTGGCCTTGAGGGTCATCGCCATCCCCCGCCCGTGATCGGAGTGGGCCGCCGCCCCGCCGGCGATGGCCCGCACCAGGTTGCGCGCCTGGATGGTATCGATGGTGGCGCCGCACACGCCCGTCAGCCCATCCTTGGTCAGGCGGCACGGTCCCATCCCGCACATCTTGCAACACATACCGGCGCCCCCGATGTTGCAGGCCGCCAACGACTCGGCGCGTGTGAACGCGGTGCTGATGCCCAGCGCATCCGCCCGCTTGAGCATCGCCCGGGACGCCGGGTCGATGCTTTGTTGCTCAAGGGTTCGTTTGGCCACAGCTTATTCCTCCTCGGTCCTGCTCACCAGGCCCATGCCCGGGCAAGGCCACAGCGGCCGGCCGGTGTAGTGAGCGTCTTGAGCGAAGCTGACGGTCTGTTTGGTTTGCTCATAGGCGGCCGTGTGCCGGAAAAAGGGCGCGTGATCGGTCTCCTGGGTCACGGCAATGCCTCTCTCTGCCGGCGCCGACACCTCTCCCATATAGCCGGCCTCGCTCAGCCGGGCGGCAATGTCGTCCCGGCTGATCCGGGCCGGATCAAAACTGACCTCCACTGTATGGAAACAGCTGCTGGCATAGACGTCTTGGACGCCGGCCATCTCGTGGAGGATGCGGCGTACCTCGAGCACGTGATGATCCGCATACATCAAAGGCACATCAAACAACGCGTTCTCCATGCTTACCCCCTGTAGATTGAGTTGTTGGGCCAATTCCAACACGGCCCTGGCTGCGTACCGGCGGTGCCCGCCCAACGTCTTGACGGTTGGCAGCATGCCGGCCTCTGCCCAACGGGTGACCGTGCTGGGAGATACCTGGAAGAGCTCGGCGACCTCGGAGCGACTCAAGAGATGGTCGCCCAGGTCTTCCAACTTCCCGACGAGCATGTGGTGACCTCCATTCGGATGTGCAACCAGGGACCCTGAGGTGAGGCTGCTACGTGCACGTTTTGAGCGTTTTGGGCGTTTTGCACGCTTTGAACGCACAAAATGGCGGCCTCAATACTATACCCCATGTTCCCGCCGGGAACAAGATGCAATTGCACTATCTTTTTAGTGCATTCAAACGACATTGTGCGAGTGTTCACAATGTATTCTTAATCAGCCCCAGTTCGAGGGCGCGCGCCACCGCCTCTAACCGGGTGTGAGCGTGAAGCTTGGTGAGGATGTTTTGAACGTGGTTGCGGGTCGTGGCTGGACGGATGGACAGCGAGAGCGCAATCGCCCGGGTGCTGAGCCCTCGGGCCAGCAACGAAAGCACCTCGGCCTCACGCTCGGTCAGATTCGCGGCCCGCATGGCGGCGGCAGTGACCACCGGCGCCGGCGTGGCGTCGGCCTGCATGCGCTCGACCATGCCCAGCACCTGTGTCACGAAACTCTCGTTGCGCCGCTGCCGGGTGGCGTCTCGAAACAGGTGGACGACCAGGGGCGTTGCCTGAGGGGCGAGCGGCGGCAGGGCCAGCGTGCTGATGTTGATCCAGCGCAGCTGGCCCGAGGCCGTGCGCACGCAGGTGTCATAGTCGGGCACCGGCGCGCCGGCCAGCGCCGCCATGGCCATCTGGCAGGTTCCCGAGCAGACCGGCTCGCCCCGGTCATCCAGACCTTCCAGGATTTCCCAACAGAATTTGTCGACGGCCGATTCCGGTGGATGACCCAACAGCGCCTGAGCGGCCTTGTTCCAGAAGACGATGCGTTGATCCGGGTTAACGACGAAGACTCCGTCGGCGGCGTTCGCCAACGCTTGAAGAATCACATCCAGACACATGAGCTACCCGATTACATGCTCCTCCATTGATTGCCTGCTGATTTGTCACCCTGAGCGCAGCGAAGGGTCTCTGCTAATGGTCGAGAGGGATGCTTCGCTGCGCTCAGCATGACAGATCGGCAGGCTTTGACGTGGTTCTGTTTATCGATTGCTTAGCTTTCCCCCCGAGCGATAGCTGTGGGAACTGCCCCAATACAGCTCCGACCGGTAGAATTCGATCTGTTCCCTCTCGGCGCGCAGGGTCTCGCCAAGGTCCTTGGCTGGGTTAGGATTGGGCGGTTGATACCCGATTTCGTCCAACAGGGCCTTGTATGCCCTCATCGCCTGGTTCTGCGAACGGTACGACTTGATAATCTTGCCTCCCCTCAGCAGGTAGTACCTGCCGTCGCACGGCACTTCGTCGGTCTCACATTGCACCGAGACGTCGCTGCCGGCTGCCTGAATTCTGAGTTTCTGCGGCATAAACGCATGTCCTCCCACACGATTTCTTAGGAAATTGCTCCTTATCCTAACCCAGGACCACTACCTGTGGCGCTTCCGGTTACTCAATACCACAATAAAGAGGATCCCTATCCCTGCACACGCGAATATGAGAGCAGCCGTCGTCCCTTCATTTCGATCACCAGTGATCGGCGGCGGGGATGACGTTGAAACTGGTATCTCTCGAGGGAATAGCCACTGCTCCTCCGGCTTCTTTTGAGATGATGACAGCCCTATGGCAATTGGCAATTGATCTTCGAGCTGTTGCTGTCCATCTTGAACAGTCAGCCTGATCGGATAGGTACCATCGAGACTGTTTCGATCCAGCTGGAATGGGAGCTCCAACAACCTCGAGCCAAACGCGGCGATTGGACCCGGCGATATCACGACAGACCGGGTTAACGTATCTGAACCGGTCGAGAGTGCTTCATCAAAAAGAATTCCTCCCAGCACTTTCACGGTTACCTGGGGCTCGTAACCATCTTGCTCGCTGGGTACTTTAACGGTAATCATTCCCCTGGTGGGTTCTCTCACCTCATCGAGTTTGACCAGGACTGGCAGCCTGGTATTCGCCAGGAGGTATGCATACTTGCCATTGAGCAGCTGGTCAAAATCCCGTTGTTTGGGGAGGAATCGGACGCTGTCCTTACCTTCGACCAGGATGAAAGTCCTCACCCGCACTTCAATAGGTGGCTTTGATTTGGTGTCACCCACTGATGACCTGGTCATAGAAACTCTGATGACGTATTCGCCTGAAAAGCTGGTATTCGAGTCAACTTGATATGGGAACGGCAGGTTCAACGAATGAAATGCCCACATGGATATGCCGCGAATCGAGATACGTCTTCGATCTTGACCCACATCGATTGACAGACCCTTCGGCTGAGGTTCCTCAAACACGATACCCGCTTCAGCCTGCACGTTGAGATCCAATTGTGCGTCCTCTTGCGAGTAGATTTGAACAGACAACGTACCATCCGTCAAACGACTTCCTTCAACTTCGCCCGACACCACCTGAGCCGTCAAAGGAGCGGGGGTAGGCGTCGGAGCCGGGGTGGATGTGGGCGTGGGAGTCAGAGTGGGCAGGGGAGTAGGAGTGGGTGTGGGTGTAGGTCCGCATGAGGCAGTGATGAGCAGAAATACTGCGACTATGAAGCATCGTCCCATTATTCTTATGCACTTGGCGCCCATAGCCTGCCCCGACGCGTAGTCACTGGCTGCGCACGAACGAATCTCCAGTCTAATCTTCGGCTCCCAACACCGCCTGATAAATCGCCTGGAATTCCTCCTCGGAATAAAAGTGAATGACCAGGCGGCCGCCTCTCCTGCCGCGCACCAGGTTGACCCGGGTGCCCAGGCGCCTCTCGAAACGATCGACCACCTCTCGGTCCTGTGGCGATAGGGCCGGCGCGGCCGCCCGCGCACCCGCTTCGTCCGCCTCGCCCAGCAGCCGGCGCACCAGGGACTCGGCCTGGCGCACGTTCAAGTCGTGCCTCTGGATGGTCGCCAGCGCCTGCTGCTGCGTGACCGCGGTGGGCAGCGCCAGCAGAGCGCGCGCGTGCCCCTCGCTGATCAGGCCGGCTGCCAGCGCCTCCTTGACCTCGCCCGGCAGCTTGAGCAGGCGCACGATGTTGGCCACCGCTGCCCGGCTCTTACCCACCTGCTCCGCCACCTGATCCTGGGTCAGCCCGAACTCATCCATCAGCTGGCGATACGCGCCGGCCTCTTCGAGCGGGTTCAGGTCGGCCCGTTGGATGTTCTCCACCAACGCCAGCGCCAGCATTTGCTGGGGGGTGGTTTCCTTGATCACCACCGGCACACCGCGCAGCCCGGCCAGCTGGGCGGCTCGCCAGCGGCGCTCGCCGGCGATGATCTGATACCGGTCGCCCGCCTGGGTGACCACCAGCGGCTGGAGCATCCCGTGGGTGCGGATCGATTTTGCCAGCTCGTCGAGCGCCTCTGGGTCAAACGCATGGCGCGGCTGGTGGGGATTGGGCAGCACCCGGTCCACGGGGATCTCGGTCACGCCGATCGGGCGAGCACCCCCGGCTTCGCCAGGGGGGATCAACGCGCTTAACCCTCGACCGAGCACCCCTTTGTGTTTCTCCATCGTCATGCCCGTCCCTCCCTCACCAACAACTCCTCAGCCAGCGCGGCGTAGGCCAGGGCGCCGGCCGACTCAGGCGCGTAGGTGAAGATCGTCTCTCCAAAGCTGGGAGCCTCGCTTAACCGGACATTGCGGGGAATGATGGTATCGAAGACCTGTTGAGGAAAGTGCTGGCGCACTTCGTTGGCAACCTCTTGAGACAGCCGGGTGCGCACGTCGTACATCGTCAACACCACCCCGGCGATCGTCAGCCGCGGGTTGAGATGGTCGCGCACCAGCTCGATGGTATGGACCAGATGTCCCAGCCCCTCCAGGGCCAGGTACTCACACTGCACCGGGATAATCACTCCACTCTGGGTCGCCACCAAAGCATTGACCGTCAACAGGCCCAGGCTGGGCGGCGTGTCGATCAGCACGTAGTTGTAATGGCGCAGAACGGGATCCAGCGCCTTGCGCAGCCGGGTCTCGCGTGCAATCACGCTCACCAGTTCCACCTCGGCGCCGGCCAGCGAGGGCGACGAGGGCACCACGTGCAGCCTCGGGCGGCGGGTGGTCGCAATCATCCTGGCGATCGGGATGCCCTCGATCAAAGCGTGATAGATCGTCCATTTGTTGTCCCCGCCCCCACCGGGCTGCTGGTTGATCCCCAGGCTGGACGTGGCATTTGCCTGCGGGTCCACGTCCACCACCAACACGCTGCGCCCCTGGCTGGTCAGGTATTCACCCAGGTTGACGGCAGTGGTGGTTTTGCCCACGCCGCCCTTTTGGTTGGCGAAGGTGTAGACGATAGCCACGACATGGCTCCCAGGCAGCAGGCAGGTGATGGCAGACGGTAGAAAGGGTCAACACACTCATTCTACTCGATTCGTTGCCGAAAGCCAAAGCGCGACCGTCACCCACACCTGTCCCATTTTCCGGGGAAACCTGCGTAGGGCAATTCGTGAATTGCCCCTACACCCATAATGTGGGACACACCCGCCACCCTCAATGCAACACCTTGCTCAGGAACAGCTTGGTTCGCTCGTGTTGGGGGTTGTTGTACAGCTGGTCCGCGGCGGCTTCTTCGACGATCTGGCCCTCGTCCATGAAGATCATGCGACTGGCCGCCGCCTTTGCAAAGCCCATTTCGTGCGAGACGACCACCATGGTCATCCCTTCTTTGGCCAGGTCGAGCATGACGTCGAGCACCTCTTTGATCATTTCGGGGTCCAGCGCCGAGGTCGGCTCGTCGAACAGCATGATCTTGGGCTGCATCGCCAGCGCCCTTGCGATCGCCACTCGCTGCTGCTGGCCGCCCGACAACTGGCTGGGGTAGCTGTCCGCTTTTTCGGGGATGCCCACTTTGACCAACAGATCTCTGGCAATCGTCGCAGCCTGGGTCGGGCTGCGCCTGCGCACGACCCGCTGCGCCAGGGTGATATTCTGCAGGGCGGTCAGGTGGGGAAACAGATTGAAGAGTTGAAAGACCATCCCCACCTCGGCGCGCACCTTGTTGATGTTCTGAGCCCGATCCAGCGAGATCCCGTCCACCTCGACGCGCCCGCTGTCGATGGCTTCCAGATGGTTGATGCAGCGCAGCATGGTGGACTTGCCCGAGCCGCTCGGACCGATGACGACGACCACCTCGCCCAGCTCCACCTGCAAGCTGACGCCCCGCAGCGCATGCACCTTGCCGAAGCGCTTGTGCACATTCTCCAAAACGATGACAGGTCGTGTTCTGGCCATGAGGTGCCTCCTCCGTCACCGTCCCGGCAGGGCTGTCTTGCGCTCAATGCTGCGCACCAACAGCGACAGCAAGAGCGTCATCACCAGGTACAACAGCATGACCGAGTTGAACCCCTCGAACGCCCGGAAATTGCGCGAGATCCACAGGCGGCCCTGCTGCAGGACTTCGGGCAGCGCAATCACCGAGATGAGCGAGGAATCCTTCAGCATGGACACAAAGTCGTTGCCGAGCGGGGGAAGCACCACCCGGATCGCCTGGGGCAGCACCACGTAGCGCATCGCCTGGATGTAGCTCATGCCCAGCGAACGGGCCGCTTCCATCTGCCCCTTGGGGATGGATTGGATGCCGGCCCGGTACACCTCGGCCAGATAGGCCCCGTATCCGAAGGACAGGCCGATCACAGCCGCCGGCAGCCCGCGCAGATCCAGCACCTCACCGGTGGCGGCGCGCAGGGCAGGCGTCACCGCGAAGCCCATGTACAGGATGACGACCAGCATCGGCACGCCGCGCACGATCTCCACGTACAGGGTAGACAGGGTATAGGGCATGGCGGGCAGCAGAAACATCAGGGCCTCGACCCCTGCTGCCATCGGCGCGGCGATGGCCAGGCTCCTCGAGCCGGGCCAGGCCGCCAGGAGAACGACGATGACCCCTATCCCGATCAGCAGGCGCCGCCCGGCGTGGATGGTGAGGTCCGGCGAGCGCTGAGAGACGCGCATCAAGCCGAACAGAAGCCCCAGCAGCAGGGCACCGGCAAACGCAATCAGGGTGGTCCTCACCGTCAGGAGCACGCCGTTGGCAGCCGCCATATGGCGGAGGATGCGCAACACGTTCCCGGCGTAATCGTCGTAGAGCACCACCTGGCTGCCCGCCGGCGCGCGGCCGGTAAAGGTAGGGGTGCTGGTCTGCAGTTGAATGGCCGTAGCGGTCTCGCCGGTCATCGGGAGCGGCGTGCCTTCTCGCTCCGGCGCGCCTTGGGGGACCACGACGTTCATCGTGGGGGTCCTGGCGACGCTCTCGCCTGTCTTATCGAAAACCTCGGCAAACAGGGTGTAGCCGCCCGGCGCCATGCCCGGCGTCACCGTGAGCGACCAGGTTCCATCCTGGGCGGCCTGACCTTTGGACATCGCGTCCCGATCCCAGGGCAAATCCAGGAGAAACGTCAGGGCATCCACGTAGCGGGTGGACGTCAACGCCGAATAGCCGACGAAGACGCCCACCAGCAGGGTGATGATGCCCCACCATGGCAGGTTTTCCCACGGAATGGCCAGACCCAACCGTCCGCGCCGGCGGGCTGAGGCATCCGGGGTCAAGGCAGACAACGACGATCCCGGCGAGTTCTCAGTGGTCATGACGCATTTGCCTCCATGTGACGCGGCAGGCGCAGATGACAGGCAACCATGTGGCCGCCCCCCAGGTCGAGCAGCGGCGGCTCGACCTGAGAGCAGACCTCGATGGCGAGCGGGCAACGCGGATGGAAGCGGCAGCCGCTGGGCGGGTTCAGCGGGCTGGGCACATCGCCCCTGAGAATGATCCGCTCGCGTTTCAGGTCAGGATCGGGAACCGGTATGGCCGACATCAGCGCCTGGGTGTAGGGATGCTGAGGGTTGCGGTACATCTCTAACCGCTCGGCGACCTCCACAATTTTGCCCAGGTACATCACGGCGACCCGGTCGCTGATGTGCTCGACGACGCTCATGTTGTGCGCAATGAACAAATAGGTCAGGTTGAACTCCCGCTGCAGCTGGCGCAGCAGGTTCAAGACCTGGGACTGGATCGAGACGTCCAGCGCCGACACAGGCTCGTCGCAGACGATGAACTTGGGGCGCAGGATCAAGGCCCGGGCGATGCCGATGCGCTGCCGCTGCCCGCCCGAGAATTCGTGGGGGTAGCGCCGCAGATGCTCCGAGGATAGCCCCACTTTGTCGAGGATCTCCATGACGCGGCGCCGGCGTTCTCGGGCCTGGCCCACCCCGTGCGCGTGCAGCGCCTCGCCGATGCTGTCGGCCACCTGGGCGCGCGGATCCAACGACGAAAACGGATCCTGGAAGATGATCTGCATCTCGCGGCGCATCGATTTAAGCTCGCCCGGCCGCGCCCGGGTCATATCGCGCCCATCGAACCAGATCTGGCCGGCGGTCGGTTCGATCAGGCGCAGTATCGTCCGGCCGACCGTGGTTTTGCCGCACCCCGACTCGCCCACCAGCCCCAGCGTCTCGCCCCGGCGGATAGTGAAGCTCACGTCGTCGACGGCCTTGACCCAGGCCTGGGTGCGCTGGAGAATCCCGCCGCGCACCGGAAAGTACTTAACCAGGTCACGCACCTCGATCAAATTGCCGGCGTCGACGGCCTCAGCCGGCCTACCCGATTCTGGCATAGCGACTATCCGTGTGCTCTCACTCATCCAGCCAGCAGCGCACCTGATGACCTGGACTGGTCTCCTTGAGGTCAGGAATCTGGTGGAGGCAGACCTCCAGCCGGCGCTCGACGCACGCCCGGCAGCGCGGCGCAAAGCGGCAGCCGGGCGGCAAGTTGATCAGGTTCGGCACGTTGCCTGGGATCACGTCGAGCTCATCCTTGACCAGGCCCAACACCGGAACCGATCCGATCAGCCCCTGCGTGTAGGGATGCATGGGGTTGCGGAACAGCGAGCGCACGTCGGTCTCCTCCACAATCTGGCCGGCGTACATGACCGCCACGCGTGAGCACATCTCAGCCACCACGCCCAGATCGTGGGTAATCAGGATGATCGCGGTGTTCATCTTGGTTTGGATGTTGCGCATCAGCTCCAGAATCTGGGCCTGGATCGTCACGTCCAGGGCGGTGGTCGGCTCGTCGGCGATCAGCAGCTCGGGGCTGCACGCCAGGGCCATGGCAATCATGACCCGCTGCGCCATGCCGCCCGACAATTCGTGCGGGAAGGATTTGATGCGCCGCTCCGGGTCGGGGATGCCCACCAAGCGCAGCAGTTCGACGGCGCGCGCCCGGCCGGTTTTGCTCCCCAATGCCTGGTGGATAGCCAACACCTCGGCGAGCTGGTAGCCGACGTTGAAGACAGGGTTAAGACAGCTCGTCGGCTGCTGGAAGATCATCGAAATGCGGCTGCCGCGGATGCGGGTCATCTCAGCCGGCGGCAGCCGCAGCAGATTGACGCCGTCAAACCGGATCTGGCCCGTCACCACCCTGCCGGGATAGGCGATCAGGCGCATCACCGACAGGGTCGTGACGCTCTTGCCGCACCCCGACTCGCCCACCAGCCCGACGACCTCACCCCGGTGGATGTGGAAATCCACCCCATCGACCGCTTTGACCACCCCATCCTGGGTGTAGAAATAGGTGCGCAGGTCGTGAATGTCGAGCAGAGAGGCGTCTTCGGTCTCGTCTGATCGGGTCCGGGTTGGTTCAGGAGCTATCATCATCAGCCAATCTCAAATCAGCAGCAGGCCACGCTTGCTGTAAGCACCGCGCTGTCAACGGATTTCGAGAACGGATTGAGCGGATTAGTCCGCCCGATGACCACCGAGCGGTAGATTCTACCAGATCGGCAGCCCGAATCCGCTCAATCCGTTCCCAGAATCCGTTGACAGCTACCCTCTCACCGATTCAGGCGCGGGTCCAATGCGTCACGCATCCCGTCGCCCAACAAGTTGAAACCCAGCACCGTCAACATGATGGCCACACCCGGGAAGAACACCAGGTGCGGTGCCGTGAACACCTGGTTTCTCTCGGCGCCCAACATCGATCCCCATTCCGCCATCGGGGGCTGAGCACCCAACCCCAGGAACGACAGAGCCGCCGCGTCCAGGATGGCGGTGGCGATGCCCAACGTGCCCCGCACCACCAGGGGGGTGAGCGCGTTGGGCAGGATGCGATGAAACAAGATGCGCGCCGACGAGACACCCAATGCCCGGTCGGCGGTCACAAAATCCTGCTCTTTGATGGACAGCACGCTGGCGCGCATCACCCGGGCATAGGAGGGGATCGACACGATGCCGATCGCCAGCAGCGCATTGGTCAGGCCCGGCCCCAATACGGTGACGATGGCGATGGCCAGCAGCAGCGCCGGGAAAGCCAGCAGCACGTCCATGAAACGCATCACGATATTGTCCGTCCAGCCGCCCGCATAGCCGGCCAGCGCCCCCAGCACGGTACCGATGACGATGGCAAAGCCGACCGTGGTGAAACCGATGAACAGCGATACCCGCGAGCCGTACACGACGCGGCTGAAGAAGTCGCGCACGTTGCCATCGATGCCCAGCAGGTGTTGCGGTTGGTCGGCCGGGCATCCCAGCACGTGAATGCACGGCGCCGCGCGCTTCTTCACGTTTTCGACCCCGATCAAGACCTGGTTGGGATCGTACGGGGCTATCACCGGCGCCAAGATGGCCACCAACAACAACCCACCCAGCAGCGTCATGCCCACGATGGCCAGGCGGTTGTGAAACAGATGGCGCAGGGCATCGCGCCACAGGCTGCTGGGCGCCTGTTCCGTCAGGGTGACGGAAACAGGGGCGGCTTCAGCAAGTTGCATGATAAGCCTCGATCAACTCAGACGAATGCGCGGGTCAAGATAGGCGTATGAAATGTCTACGAGCAGGTTGACGATGACAAAACCGATCGCGATCACTAGGGTGAAGGCCTGAACGATCGTGTAATCGCGGGCAGTGATCGACTCGTACAACGTCAGGCCGACCCCAGAGAGGCCGAAGATGGTCTCGGTCAGCACCGCCCCTCCCAGCAGCTCACCCAGGGACAACCCGATGATGGTGACCACGGGCAGCATCGCGTTCGCCATGCCGTGGCGCAACACGATCCCGCCTTCGCCCACGCCCTTGGCACGCGCGGTGCGGATGTAATCCAGCCCCAACACCTCCAGCAGGCTGGAACGGGTCATCCGGGCGATGATGCACATCGGGATCGTGCCCAACGCCATCGCCGGCAGGATCAGGTGCTTGACAGCATCCCAGAGCGTGGCCCAGTTGCCGGTCAGCAGGCTGTTCAGGATATTCATGTGGGATACGAAGGTGAGGATGGCCAGCGGCACCCCTTGCACCTGGAGATGCCAGACCTCAATCAGCGAAGGCAGCTCGATGCCAGAGGTAAGCCGCCCGGAGGGAGGCAGCCACAGAGGGGTGCCCTTCAGCAGGACCGCGAACAGGTAAGCCAACATCAGGCCCAGCCAGAAGACCGGCATGGAGACACCCGCGTTGGCACCGACCATCGTGGCTACGTCGACCGTGGTGTTGTGCTTGTAAGCCGAGACAATACCCAGGGGAACGCCGACGATAATGGCAAACAACAGCGCGCAAAGCGCCAGCTCGACGGTGACGGGCAGGCGTTCAATCAAGATGACGGTCGCCGGCCGGCCAAACCGAAACGAGTCGCCCAGGTTTCCCTGGGCCACGTCGCCGAGATAGCGGTAGAACTGAACCAAGATGGGCTTGTCCAGCCCGGTGCGTTGAATGAATGCATCGCAGATGGTCGCGGTGGCTCGCTCGCCCAACGCGGCCCGGCACGGGTCGCCCGGCAAGACCCGGGCCAGGGTGAACGTCACGAACAGAATCCCCAACAGCACGGGAATTGCCATCAACAATCTTCGGGCGACGAAACTGATCATCTCGCCAGACTGAACCTCCTGGACAGACTACTTTCGCACGTTTTTGGGCGGTACAAGCGCCCAAAAACGTG
>Ga0315282_10012068_pt1 | contig 13279 bp, 12 predicted proteins | sample YL17G07_20_MG_FD_203693 | JGI IMG/M metagenome (GOLD analysis project Ga0315282, IMG submission 203693) | Sediment microbial communities from Yellowstone Lake, YNP, Wyoming, USA - YL17G07_20 | ecosystem: Environmental > Aquatic > Freshwater > Lake > Sediment | place: USA: Wyoming | collected...
GGCGCCTGGCGCGGGTCGGGGGTCGGCAGGTCTTGCAGATGACCGAGAACCCCATCACGCAAACACTCTACGAACGGGTTGCGCATGCCTTGGCAGTCTGAATTATTTTCGGATTAGGGCTAACCCTTCACTGCGCCCGCCGAGAGGCCCCGGACTAAGTGTCGCTCGAGCAAAGCATAGAGGACGATCGTCGGGATCGTGGCCAACACGGCTCCGGCCATCAGCTCATTCCACATAATGCGAAACTGCCCGACGTTTGATGCGATACCGACCGTGACGAGATACATGCGCTCTTTACTCGTCAGCACCACCGCGAACAGATATTCGTTCCAGGCTAACAGAAAGGAGAAAATGGCGGTTGCGACCACCCCAGGAAGTGCCAGCGGGAGGATGACGCGCGCGAAGGCCCCCAGGCGGGTGCAGCCATCTACTAGGGCCGCTTGATCGAGTTCGGATGGGATGCTGTCAAAGAAACCCTTCATCAACCAAATACAGAAAGGAAGGGCGAAAGACGTGTAGACGATGATCAACACGGAATAGGTATTTAGGAGCTTGGCCTGGCTGGCCAATGTGTAGTATGGAATCAGCAAGACCAATCCGGGAAACATCTGGGCCACTAGGACCAATACCATGAGAGAGCGACAGAAACGGAATCTGAAGCGCGAAAACCCATAGCCAGCCAAGCTCGCCAGTACGATAGAAGCGGCTGTGGCCGAGGAAGAGACGATTAGGCTATTGAAGAAATAGCGCCCGAATGATTGGATAGTCCATATCTTCAGATAATTCTCGAACTCGAAATGGGACGGCAACCAACTCGGGGGGGTCAGGAAAGTCTCAGGCAGGGTCTTGAGCGAGGTCGACAATATCCAACAGAGCGGAAACAAGCAGAAGAAACACAGTGCGGCGGCCGCAACGGAAAACCCGATGTATCCCAGCCATGTCCAATGAGCATTTGCCTCATGAAAATCGGTGGCCATCTCAGATAATCCGCCTTACATAGATGAGTGTCGTCGCGACCATGATAATGGACATGACCACCCCGATCGCTGCGGCATATCCGAACTCGAAGTTCTCAAAACTGGCCCTGTATACCAAGGTGGTTAGCATCTCGGTTGCGCCCGCTGGTCCTCCATGCGTCATCACTTGAACGAGGTCGAAGTGTTTGAAGTTCCAGATCGTGTCCAGTGTTGCCACAATGCTGATCGCGAATCGTAAATTCGGTAATGTGATATAGAGAAACTGATGCACCGCGGCGGCCCCATCGACGGCCGCGGCCTCGTACTGTTCCCGAGGGATCGCTTGGAGTGCTGCCAGCAAGGTGATTGAAGCAAAGGGAAAGCCGCGCCAGATGTTCGTTACCACGAGGGCTACCATGGCCAGGGTTGGCTGCTCGAACCAGAGGTATGGGCCAGGAAAGCCAAGGCGAGCCAACATGACGTTGATGACGCCAAAATGCGGATCCAGCATCCAGCGCCAAGTGATCGCGACCACCACGGCCGAAAACATCCAAGGGACCAAGGACACCACGCGCAGCGGAGTGCGCCACCGGATGCATTGGTTCAGCAAAAGGGCCGTCCCCAAGCCCAAGAGAAGGTGCCCGAGCACCCCGGAAACCGTAAACATCGTGCTATTTCGGAACGCGGACCAGAACGCAGAGTTGGCCAGAAGACGCTGGTAATTGCCGAGCCCAACAAACGTTGACCGGCCGGCTGCTTGGCCGGAGGTCAGGCTAAGGCGAAGCGCCTCGCCCACCGGGAAGACCACTACTATGGCCAGTACGAGAATAGCGGGCGCGACAAAGGCAGGTCCCTCCCATCCCCGCAACCAACGATGTCGGCTGCGTATCGAGGCCGGAGGAACTGCACGGTCGGTCGAGCTATTCCGTGTTGCTATTCGGGCGTCCATCCCCCTGCTCGCTCTTCCCTCGGCGGTAGCGCCCCACAGATTCGGGATGGAATCGCATAGCCATCCCCCCTGGAGTTCTGGCCCCAGACCTTCTGCCAGAGGGCGGGAAAGGTGCTGGGGCCAGCGATCTCCGCGCGTCGCGCATTGAGCCTTTCAACGGCTACTTCAGGAGCTGGTTGATCTGCGCGTTGGCGTCCTTGAAGGCGACCTCGGGTATCTTGGTCCCGTTGAGCGTTTGTTGCATCGCATCGCCCATAATCTTGTTAATCTGTTCCCAATGTGGGCTCGTAACACAGCCTCCGGCTTTGAGGTTTTCGTTCACTTTCCCTAGCACCTTCCCGTACGGGTCGGTCGCGATCTCAGGCAGGTTGAAGACGTCGCCACGCGTAGGCCCATAGCGGCTGACCTTGAAGAGTGCAAGCTGGTTCTCGGGCCTGCCGAACCATTGGAGCAGCTTCCAGGCCTCGTCAGGATACTTGCTGCTCGCGCTGATCGTGTCGTACATGGCCTGAAAGTTGCTTCCGGCATTGGGAACTTGCTTCGGGGTCGGGGCGACTAAGAGACTGCTCTTCAGAGCCGGATTCTGGGCGAGGGTTTGGTCCACCCCCTCGAGCGGGCCGACGAGCATGGCGATCTTCTTCTGCGAGAAAAGCGTGCGATTGTCCCCTGGCCCTGTATTGGCCGCGCCTGGCGGAACGACTTTCTCCTTGGTGTACAGCTCACTCCAGAACTTGAGGGTCTCGATGGCCTTGGGCTGGTCGAGCAAGCCTCGCTTATTGTCGGGCGTGCAGACATCAGCACCGTTCGAGTACAGCCAGTTGACAAACCGGCCAAGGGCCGGGGTGATGTTCTGCCCGTGCAAGCCGATTCCCCATTGCACGGTATTTCCTGACGCGTCTTTCTTGGTAAGCTTCCGTGCCGCGGTGAGCAACTCAGCCCAATTCGTGGGCGGCTTTGCGGGATCAAGACCTGCTTCTTTGAAGAGATCACTATTGTAGTAGAGAAGAAATCCGCCCGCGTGGCGGGGCACTGCATACAGCTTTCCATCGCGAGTCGCCAGATTGATCAACGAGCTGAAGTAATTGCCCACGAAGGCTTTCCCTCCGCTCTTCGCAATCACTGGGTTCAGGTCGAGAAGGAAGCCTTGGTTCATCCACCCCCAGAGCCAGTCTCGGGCGGCACCCACGACGTCGGAGGACTCGCCCGCTCGGAATCGCGCGGCCATCTTTACGGGGTACGTTTCGTAGGGAGAGGGCTCGGGTTCCACCTTGATACCTGGGTTTGCCTTCTCGAATTCTGCAATCTGACGCAGGATCTCCGGCCCTGCCGATTCCGTGAGGAGCGTGCTCGAATACGTGATTGTGGTCCGATTCTCACCAGCTTGCGCTGCGGGTAGTGTGTCAAGGGCCGTTAGACAAATCGACAGACCGAAAAGGCAAACGAATCTCTGACGCCAATCAGCTCTCCTCATCGTGTGCCTCCTCTCCCGGTGGGAGTGATGACCGCGTTGCCGCCGGTGCTCAGCGCCTCCGAACTTGAATTCCGATGATCTCTTCGAGAACTTGCATCGTCGCCGTCTGGTCCAGCTCTCCATACCCCTTCGCCAGTGCCGCCGCCTGGAACTGCGCCACCGTCCCCAGGGAGAACATGGGCACCCCCAAGCTTCGGGCAGCAGTCAGGGCGAGCTGAACATCCTTGTGAGAGAGCTTCAGTGGGAAGTTTGCTGAGAAATCACCCGACAGGATTTTCGGTGCGGTGCGTCCGATGAGGGGAGACCGCTCCGTCAGCACCTCAACAACGAGCTGCGGATCCAGGCCGGCCTTTGTCGCCAGCGCCAACCCCTCGATTGAAGAGGTGATGATGCATGCCCCTACGAGATTTACTGTCAGCTTCATGACCGAGCCGTGCCCCATAGGGCCCACGTACAGGATTTTCTTGCCCATGGTCTCCAAGAGAGGTTTCGCCGACGCGAAGTCCTCCTTTGATCCGCCGACCATGATCATCAGGGTCCCCTGCTCCGCAGCCCCGACGCCTCCGGTCACCGGGGCCTCGACGTAACGGAAGCCGAGGGAAGTTGCCCGGGCGGCCATCGCCTGACTGGTCCCCGGATCCACCGTGCTCATGTCAATGATCAGGCTCCCCGGACGGCACCCGGCGAAAGCGCCGTTTGGCCCCTCCAGGACAGCCGCGAGGGCGGGCGGGTCAGATACCATGGTGACGACCGCGTCGGCGCCGGTGGCTGCCTCTCGCGGCGATGCCGCTACCGTGGCCCCCAGCTTGCTCACCTCTTCGGTCTTGATGGCTGTCCGGTTGTAGGCCCGCAGGAGATACCCAGCTTTGAGGACGTTTTTGACCATTCGTCCACCCATGATACCGAGGCCGATGAAGGCCACTGTCTGGGGCATATTCTCTCCTTCCAGGAATCCCAATCGTTTGCCTCAAATTAAGGGTCAGAGACTGGGAGGAACGATTGCGCTCCCGACCCCGATCCCTTCTCCAGGCCTCTAATCCCAAGGATCCCCGTCTCAGATCACTTGCGGCAGACCCGTGACCAGGTCAGGAATGTTGGTGATCCGGATAATCTCGGTCACGGCTCGCCCCGCCCGCCGAACACAGTGCGCATCATGGTAGCTCCTCTTAGACGTACGCCGGTGTGCTCTGCCGGCCGCTTTCCAGCAGCGCCAAGTACAATTCTTGGAGCCTAGTCGTCACGGGCCCGGGTTTGCCCGAGCCGATGCGACGGCTATCCACATCAACGACGGCAAAGATGCCTCCGGCTGTAGAGCAGAGAAGTACTTCATCCGCATTGTACAAATCGAACGCGGACAGTTTGCGGGCGATGGTCGCCATGCCGATCTCGCCGGCCAACTCGATAACAGTCTGGCGGGTAACGCCCATCAGGATGTCACTGTCGGGCGTGTAGAGCGAACTGCCTTTGACGATGAAGATGTTGTAGCCCGGTGCCTCCGCAACGTGGCCATCCACACTCAGCTCAATGGCCTCGTCGAAGGCCGATTCGCGGGCTTCGATACGTGCCAGAATGTGATTGAGGTAATTGCAGCTCTTGATTTTGGCGTCCAAGCACTCGGAAGGGATGCGCCGGATCGAGACAATTTTGGCGCGAATGCCCTTCGCGCTCTTCTCCCCGCCCAGAATGCTTAGGTAGGGGATGGCGAAGACGATGAGATTTGGCTGGCAGTCGTACGGGTGCATCAACGGCCTGTCGCCGACGCCGCGCGTGGCGACCATCTTGACATACGCGTTTTGCAGGCTGTTGCGCCTTATCAACTCCAGCACGATTTGCTTTAGTGCCTCTTTGCCCTGCGGGATCTCCAATTTCAGTGCGTGCGCGGATTCGAAGAACCTGTCGATGTGCTCTCCCAACTTGAAGACCTTGCCGCCCCAGGCACAGCACGTGTCGAACACGCCGTCGCCGTAGAGCACGGCGTGGTCAAACACGGAAACCGTGGCCTCACTTTCCGGCACGAACTTCCCGCCAATGTAGACGACTCGATCGAACGCACCGGTGATTGGACTCATGATGATTCTCTCCTTCAACCAGTTGATGCTCACGCTGGGGTGCCAATTCCAGCAAACTACGCGGCAGACTCACCAAAGCGCCGGGGAGGCTGCTGCCGCCCAATCTGCTACTGCCGGCCAGCAACCGACCGATAGCCCGTGCTCTTCAGTAGCAGGCAGGCCTCAGGCGCTTTCAGGATGATTGCGTCGCAGTAACCAACACGAAATCTGACCACCGACTGCTGGTAATCCTTGTCAGGGGCTCATTTGATTGCGCTTATATGCTGCCTCTAGGTGGGCGCGCATTGCCTCGCGGGCCTGGTCGGGCCTCCTTTCCCTAATCGCAAGATAGATGGTTCGATGCTCGTGCAGGAAGTCTCCGACGACCTCCCTGTGGTGTCGCACCATCCGGTCCCGGGCATCTCGAAGTATCTCGGTATGGGCGAGAAGCATCGACGTGGTGATGAAGAGACGCACGCGATTCTGCGTGGCCCCTGCGACGCCCAGATGGAAGGCGATATCGTGCCTGAACTCATCGCGGCCCACTTCGACATCTGCCGCCATCACTTCCAGACACTCCTCAAGGTTTTGGAGATCCTTGGAGGTTCCATTCTTTGCGGCCAACTCAGCGTTTCGACTCTCGAACTCGCGTCGAGTCTCAATCAACTCGACCACTAGCCCTTCATCCCTTCGAAGCATATGCTCCAAGAGACGGGGTGGAAGCGCATTTGGCTCCCTGGAGACATATGTGCCGCCCCCGGGGCGAACCTCGACGAGACCGAGGGCTTCCAGCACATGGACCGCTTCTCGGAGGGTCGGGCGGCTCACATTAAATCTATCGGCCAACTCCCTTTCGGCGGGCAATCGGGTGCCAGGAGATATTTCCCCGTCCAAAATCATGGTCGATATGTTGCGGACTATCTCATTTGCCATTCGATACGGCTGTACAGGCTCGAATTCTACCATCTTTCACCTTAGGACAGGAAAGGGCCGCGACCAGCATTAGACCGGAGTACGCAAGGACCAGCATTTGCCCGCAGGGTCCAACCCTGCAGTGGTCGGATCACTTGCCGAGCTGTCATTGGTTGATCTCTATCGTGAACTCTATACCACCAAATCCGATTATGGTCAATTGGAAAATTGGTCTAACCACTTTTCCGCTGGACTCAGCCTGGGAGACCTTGTGGTCAAAGAAAACTTCGGCCTTCCTCACCTCACCCGTGAATTCTCCGCGATGTGCATCATCATTTGGGACATCGGATCGAATTATTCCGGAGCACAGGCGAACGGATGGAGTTTTTGCGCACCACAAGCGCCGCACAGTCCGGGGTGACATGCGGAGCCCGAGCTTCAGGCGCAGTTCCGCTGCGATCCCTCTTTGGCCCCAGGTTGGGTTCTCCTCCGCCATCCGGCCGATGAGGGTTCGCAGGTCCGTCGGGACCCGCGGCCGGCCCCGGGAGGCCGATCGCCACCGCCAGAAGAACTTGAAGCCCTTCCGATGCCAGTGGATCAGGGTCGCGGGCTGCACGATGGTGAGCGCCTCCTTCCAGGCGAAGCAGCGCGCTAGGAGCACCATGCCCAGGCGCGTCGCATCGCTCGCCCGCCGCGCCTTCACCTGCCGCTCGCGGGAGCGCGCCAGCTGCTTCCGCAGGAAGAGATTCGCTGCCGCCAGGGCCGTCCGAGCTCGCAGACTGGCCCGAATGAACCGGCCGAGGGCGACCCAGAGGGCGCCACTGGCCAGATGCACCAGGGATGGAAACCCTCGCATGCAAGAATCCCCTACGTGCAGGCGGCACGTCGATGAGTAAGGGCTTTGATTGGAGGTATCAACAGCGCAGGTTAGCAGGACAAACGGAGAACGGACGAATTATTTGCGCAGCACAGGTCGATGGCATGGCCTTGGGCGGCGCATCGCCCGCCGCTCACCGAGGATCTGAGCCTCATCCCGGCCGGCGTCGGCGTGATGACCTGCTGACGACCTGGGGGCCGGTGCGCCGATCGGCGTACCGCTGATCCGCGCACCACCAATGCGCTGATCGGCGCACTCGTTGCGAAGCGACCTGGGGGCCGGAGGTCGCTGTTTAGCGTGTCGCTATTTCGCGACGTCAGTCACAGGACATCCCCTGTTCTCCGGCTAGAGAATTGAGCAGCCGAGCAGATCACGCTGTAGCCCGCAGCCCAGGCGGCCCGCGGGGATGGCATCGCGTTTGCTTCGGTTCACCCAGTGGGTGCAGCGCTCACAGGGAGGAACACGATGCCCACCGAGAGTCCGCGGTTGCCGTTCGAGATCGATGAGACGCTGGATCCTGCGCTGGTCACCGGCCGAGCCGGGGTCCCGCTGGTGATCGAGCTGTTCCGGCAGCTCGGGGTGGCCCAGGTGGTCGACGCCCAGGTCCCGGTCAAGCAGCGGCAGCGGGGCTTGCCGCCGTCGCAGCTCGTCGAGAGCCTCGTCGCGCTCTGGGTGAGCGGCGGGGACCGCTGCCAGGACCTCACGGCCCTCCGGGAGGATCACGCCCTGGCAACCCTGCTCGGTTACGCCCTGCCCGCGGCGACCACCGTGCGCGACTTCCTGGAGGCGTTCCACGTTGAGGGCGGGCCGCTCTGGCAGGCGGGCCCGCAGGCGGTGATCCCGCTGGAGTCCGCCCCCCTCGTGGGCCTGGGCCAGGCGAACCGCGCGTTGGTCGCCGCCCTCCAGCAGGCGGCCCCCGAGGGGACGGCCACCCTCGACGTGGACGCCACGCTCCTCGAGAGCCACAAGGACGCCGCCACCGTGGCCTACGACGGGACCCGCGGCTACCAGCCCGTCGTGGTGCTCTGGGCGGAACAGGACGCCATCCTCACCGACCAGTTCCGCGACGGCCACGTCCCGGCTGGCTGCGGCAACGTGCGCGTTCTCGAACAGGCGGTGAGCCATCTGCCGCAGGGCGTGGAGCACATCCGCCTGCGCGCCGACAGCGCCCTCTACGAGACCGCCGTCCTCCGCTGGTGCGAGGACCACGCGGTCGAGTACGCGATCAGCGCCGACCTCTCCGCGCAACTCCAGGCCGAGATCCAGCGCCTGCCGGAGACTGCCTGGCAGGTCGAGCGGGAGGAGCCAGACGCGATCCGCGCGTGGGCCGAGGTGCCGTACGTCCCCGACGACGGGGATCACCGGAAGGACCGCCCATGCGTCCGCCGGTACCTCGGGGTCCGGATCCAGAAGCGCCAGGGCAGCCTCTTCGCCGACGGGAGCGCCGTGCACTACTTCGCGGTGGTCACCAACCGGGACGGCGATGGGCTCGCCCTCCTCCAGTGGCATCGGCAGAAGGCGGGGACCGTCGAGCATACCCATCACGTCCTCAAGAACGAGTTGGCAGCGGCCGCCCTCCCCAGCGGGAAGTTCGGCGCGAACGCCGCCTGGTTCCGCCTCAACACGCTCACGTACAACCTGCTCACGGCCCTCAAGCGGTTGACCTTACCCGGAGATCTCGCGACCGCCCGGCCGAAACGGCTCCGGTTCCTGCTGTTCAACACGGTCGGGAAGGTCATCTCGCATGCGCGGCGGACCGTCTTGCGGCTGACCGGGGTCCTCCAACACGCGCTCTTGGTCCGGGTGCGGACCCATATCACGGCGCTCGCTCCGGCTTAGCCGGAGATTAGGGACATCCCACTCGACTTGACACGCCCTCCGGCCGGTGGTAGCGTCCCCTCCGAGTTGGCTTCCCCCGGTGTTCCTTCCCTGGCTCGGCCTTCCCGGCGGTCCTGTGCGAGCGCGGGATGGCCGCGCCCGTTTTCGAGTTTCCTATCCGGTGGCCCGTGACATCCTGCCCAGGGTCCGGGATTGAAAACACATTAACCAACGGCTAACGGCCGTTTACTTAATCCGCATGCGATCCGTCGAAGTCCTGATCATCGCCCCGATCTCCGACGCATCCCTCGAGAAGATCATGGACCCGGCCCTCAGCGTAGTGGACGGCCGGCGCATGTTCGAGGCGGAGTACCGCGAGACCTGGCCGCCGGCCACGGCCCGCCGGTACCTGCCCGCAAAGCCCGGCCCACGGGAGGCTTTGCCGCGGGCGGAACGGGACCGGTTGCTGTCCACGGCCGAGGTGGTGCTGGGGGCGTTCCCGTTCCCGAAAGACCTCAGGGCGCGCGCGCCGCGCCTCCGATGGTTCCATCAGATCCCGGCGGGGGCCAGCAACCTGCGCCTCGGCGATCTGTGGGGAAGTGACGTCACCGTGACGACGTCCCGAGGGGTGGGGAACACACTCCCCATGGCTGAGTACGTGCTGGCCGCGATCTTCTATTTCGCCAAAGGGTTCCACCGAGCGTCGCCGGACCGTGAGCGCCACGAATTCAATCATCGGGCCTATCAGCCAAGGCTGCTCCGCGGCAAGACCGTCTGCGTCGTCGGGCTGGGCGGGATCGGCCGCGAGGTGGCTCGGCTGTGCGCCGCCGTCGGGATGCGCGTGATGGGGGCTCGCCGGCGGGTCGTCCCGGGCGAGCCTTCGCCGGAGGGAGTCGGCCGGATGGAATCCGCCGAGGGCCTGCACGCGCTGCTCGCCGAAAGCGACTTCGTGGCCGTGTGTTGTCAGTTGACTGCCGAGACGGAGGGCCTGATCGACCGCGTGGCAATCGCCGCCATGAAGCCGGGTGCCGTGGTGATCAACGTGGCCCGTGGGGAGATCATCGACGAGGCCGCGCTCCTGGAAGGGCTGGCCAGCGGCAAGCTGGGCGGGGTGGCGCTTGACGTCTACCGGGGAGAGTTCGAGGGCGACCCCGAGCGCCGATTGTGGGATGACCCGCGCGTCCTGATCACGCCCCATGTTTCCAGTGAGACTGACGTGAACCTCCACCGGGGGGTAGATCTGTTCTGCGAGAATCTCCGGCGCTACCTATCCGGCCAGCCGCTGGAGAACCTCGTGGACTGGAGCCGAGGATATTGAGGGGTCGCTTCTTCGCTGACGGCTGACCGCTCATCGCTGATGGCTTTCTATGTTTTCCACGCGGACTGACTGGGATCTTGAGCCGACGCGGCTTGCGGCGTGCCTGGCGGCGCGGAGGGCGGCTGGCCTTCCCCTGATTGATCTGACGGAGACCAACCCGACGCGCTGCGAATCTCCGGTCGCCGCCAGCCGCTCATACCTCTCCCGAGGGGAGGCCCCCACTGCTCTCCCTCGGGGGTGGCGCTACGAACCGTTCTTCGGCGACCTCGCACTCCCCGATCCCGTGACCGTGTGACACGGGTGGCCTCAGTCGTTGTCTGCCCCGCGGGCCATCCTCACCACCCACGCTCCTCCCTGTCGTCCGCAATAATCTCTTCCGACCCGCTCGTGCGCTGGGAAAATCCCTTCGCAAAACACCCTGTTGAAGACGTCCATGCCTGCTGTGGGGAAAGAAGGGATCACTTTTACCCATGCGGATGATCGGCGCGTGCCTGCATTTGGGTCGGATCGCTCTGACGCTCGGGGGCAACACCGTGGCATTCCTCGGGGCGGTGCCGCGGTCCCGGACGGCGCTGGCCGCCGAGAACCTGTTCCTCCGGAAGCAGCTGGCCCTGTACCGCGAGCGGCAGGTGACGCCGCGGTGGGCGCGGGACGCGACGCGAGTTGCCTTGGTCCTGCTGGCGCGGTGCGTTGACTGGCGACAGGCCCTCCTCGTCGTTCAGCCCGCCACCCTCATCCGCTGGCACCGGTTCGCCGTCCGGCTCCTCTGGCGCTGGCGGCCTTCCCGGCCCGGGCGGCCTCGCCTCCCGGCAGACCTCCGCCGTCTGATCGTAGAGATGGCCGAGCAGAATCGGACTTGGGGCGAGGAACGCCTCGCGGCCGAACTCCTCCTCAAGCTTGGGATTCGCGTCTCGCCCCGGACCGTCCGCCGGGACCTGCCCGACGGGACGGGGGGCGGGAGGCGGGGGGCTTCCGGGCAGCGGTGGGAACCCTTCGTCCGGACCCACGCTCACGCATTGCTCGCCTGCGACTTCTGCGTCGCGGTGACCGCGACGTTCCGGGTGCTGTACGTCTTCGTCGCGCTGGAGGTGGGCAGCCGGCGGCTCGTGCCCGTCAACGTCACGTCGAATCCGACCGCGGCCTGGACCCTCCAGCAATTCCGGGAAGTCCTCGCGGAGCCACACGCCTCCCGGTTCGCCCTCCATGGCCGGGACCGTGTCTACTCGCGGTGGCTCGACGCGGCCGTCGCGCCGATGGGCGTCCGCGTCCTCCGCACGCCAGTCCAGGCGCCTCGGGCGAACGCCTTCTGTGAACGACTCCTCGGCAGTCTACGCCGGGAGTGCTTGGACGTCCTGATTCCATTCGGCGAGAACCCCCTGCGACGGATTCTTCGCGCGTGGCAGGCACACTACAATCGCGGCCGCCCTCACGCGAGCCTCGGCCCTGGCCTTCCCGCGCCACCGCCCGGGCTGCCGGCGCTCCTGATTACGGGCCACCAGCTACCGCGCGACGCGCGGGTTGTCGTGCGACCGATCCTTGGCGGGCTCCATCATGAGTACGGCCTGGAAAAGCTGGCGGCGTGACCGAGCGGAGGTTTTTGCGGAGTACAGGTGGTTTTCCCGGTCAACCCCAAGGCCCTGGACCGGGCGCGGGACCGGTTCCGGATGAGTCAGGCCAAGAGCGATCCCTTCGACGCCCAGGTCCTGGCCACGTTCCTCCGGACGGATCACGCGCACCTCCACGCGCTCCAGCCGAGCTCGGAGGCCGCGCAGGAGCTGAAGCTGCTCACGCGGGATTACGCCCGCCTGGTGCGCGAGCAGACCCGGCTCCTGAACCAGCTCACGGTGACGCTGAAGGAGGACTCCCCCCGCGCCCTCGAGCTCTGCCCGGACCTCACCACCCAGCGGGCCTGGGCCTTCCTCCGGGCCTACCCCACACCCGCGGCTCTGGCGGCGCTCACGCCCAAGCAGTGGCAGCGCTTCGCCGGGAGTCACCACTGGAGTGCCGAGCACGCCACCGCCTTGTGGGAGCGCATCCGCGCGCCCCAGCTGCCCGTGCCGCCGCATGTGGTGCGCGCGAAGAGTCGGCTGGTCGGCGTCGTGGTGACCCAGCTCAATGGAGCCGTCTCGGCGGTGGCTGACTACCGGGAGGCGGTGACGGATTTTTCGCGTCCATGCCGGCGGCGGCGTGGGCGCAGACGTTGCCAGCCGGGCACGGGATCCTTGTGCCCACCATCTGGGCTGAGCTCGGGGATATGCCGGGCCGTTGGACCTCCTGGCAGCATCTCCAGGGCCATAGCGGCGTGGTCCCCGTGACGGTGCGGAGCGGCAAGCGCCAGAGCGTCCATTTCCGCGTTGCCTGCAACCCGCACCTGCGGACCGCGCTGCACCTGTTCGCCCTCTGCTCTCTCACGCGTAGCGAGTGGGCGCGGGCGTACTACGATCGCCAGCGGGCACGGGGCCATCGGCACCATGCGGCGCTGCGGGCGCTCGCGGCGAAGTGGCTGAAGATCATCTTCGTGCTGTGGGGGCGGCAGGTCCCGTACCGGGAGGAGTACCATCTGGCGATGATGGGCCGCCAGCAGTTGCGTCAGGCGGCGTGAATGCAAAAACAGTCTTGACAGTCCCTATAGGAAGTCTCATGAGCCGAAGCTCGCGGGACTCGTCGACCACTTTGTTTGCCCGTTTGTTTGCCCACACCGGGTCAAAGTTATTCCATTCTGTTCCATATTGTACGATGTGCCAACAACGTAAGTCTCGAAAAACCTAGCAAATCAGCAGAGTTCCGTAGCGGGGGGAAGGGGTTTTAAGTCTCGCGCGTCTGCCGGTTTCGCCACTCCCGCATGTGCTCTCTGTAGGATTCGTAACATCCGGTTCAATGCAAGTCAAGGATTTCACTCAAGAAGGCTGGAAAGCTGGGAGGCTGGAAGG
>Ga0315282_10012070_pt1 | contig 13279 bp, 10 predicted proteins | sample YL17G07_20_MG_FD_203693 | JGI IMG/M metagenome (GOLD analysis project Ga0315282, IMG submission 203693) | Sediment microbial communities from Yellowstone Lake, YNP, Wyoming, USA - YL17G07_20 | ecosystem: Environmental > Aquatic > Freshwater > Lake > Sediment | place: USA: Wyoming | collected...
GCACAAGAGGTACCGAGTCTACGATTCTACTGGACAATTTCTGCCTCCATTCCTTAGCTTCAGCTAAGAGATTCCCAAGCTCCAATGGCGGCAAGCCATAGTAAGCCATCTCGTGATTCTTGAGGGGCAACACATCTTCAAGGCGCTGTAGCAGAAATTCAGGATGAATCAGATCACCGACTCTAACTCCTCTATAGGCGTGTTTGTCGCTATAGACCGGTCCGATTCCTCTGCGTGTCGTGCCCAGCTTGCTACCATGTTCTCGTGCGCCATCTAGCAGCCGATGATAGGGCCACACTAAGTGCGCTCGTCGGTCAAGCCATAGATTGGACGTACTCACTCCCGCCTTCTCTAGGCTCGCGATTTCTTGGAGCAAATAGGCAGGATCAATTACTGTCCCGGCTCCTAAGAGGCAGCGTACCTTCGGGTAGAATATCCCCGAAGGAACTAGATGCAGTCGGAAGGTTCCCAGATCGTTGACCACTGTATGACCAGCATTGTTGCCTCCCTGAAATCTAACAACCAAATCAGCCTTCGATGCTAAGTAGTCTATTACACGTCCCTTTCCCTCGTCCCCCCACTGCGCGCCCACAACAACCGTGACAGTCAAACTACATCATCCACCCGACCAATCACTGATCGTTTGTTACTTACGGCAAGGTTTGCGACGATATCGCCGTTACCTATATCCCCAAGAAATCCGCCGACGACTACTACGCACGTCACTCAGTGTCCCCCCGGTGCAGGCTATACACTGCATTTAAGCTTTGATAACAAATACCAAGTTCTGTAGGTTAGTTTCGACGGGGAAAATGAATCTCAGACTGCCCGTCGAATGCCATCACCGCGCCGGCTGAGAGCGCTCTGAACTTAAAGGATTCATCATCAATCCGTCTTCGATCCGAATCCAACCATTTGCTGAGAGCTACGTCGTACATTTGTGTATCGCTATGTAAACTAGATGTTAGAGATTTGTGAATAGGAGCATTACTACGCCTGCTCCAATCGGCATCGTGAGATTGTCGTCAATAATCCCTAGAAGTTCCAGACACATCGCTGCAACCGAGCCTACGAATGCGGCGACAGGTGAGACAAATAGAGATGCGATGAGTGACGACGTTATAAGACCGCCCATGAATCCTTCCAGCGTCTTTTGTCCCACGTGCAAATGCCCAATTTTGCGACCGACATAGGCAGCTACGGGATCCCCAACTCCAACGATAATGATTGAAGCGAATGCGATGTTCTTCGGAAAGATCAGCAAAGCAACGATAATTCCGATGGCAAGGTAGATTGGTTTGATGATGAAGTGCACTTGTTCTTCGGGTCGACTCATCCGTAAGGTGAAGGGCGTGATGAGTGGGACTTTGCTGCCCTTGAACCGGACGAGTTCGGAAATAGTGAAACCCGCAGTAATGGCCAACAGCAAGGCAACGGAGACGTTTCGGGAAGTTCCCTCCACAACAATCGGTACGGCTAATGACAGTGCGTGAATAATCGGTCTGTAGTTAGAATGCAAGTTGGTGGTCTCGCTGGCGCTCGCGTTATGTCGGCTTCACTTCAGCTCCTGCAAGTGGTCTTCTTCGATTTGCCTGAGGATGGCTAGGCCGAGCGGGGTCAAGGAAATCGTTATCTTGCCATTGACGTTGTTCTTCTCCAGGAATCCTTGTTGGTGAAGTTGTTCTATTTCACTAGCCCAAGTCTCTGATGATGTCTCGGTGCCCATTTCTGCCCTCAGCACTTCCTCTTTGATTGCAGCCTCACCGATGCCCTTGAGCTTCCATACTGTGAGGAGTATTTGCTCTCTTATGATGGGCAGCTTGTCGTTTTGGGCCATGGCGGGCATGGAGAAACGCCTCTATCTTATCAGTATGGATGATACTCTGATGTTTGAAAAAGTGAACATTAATATACCGTCTGGCCTACCCATACAACGCGAGCGATAATTGCCAGCCGAAGAAGCCATAGCTTTCATGGAAGTACTTTCGAAGAGTCCTCAATTCAAAGTTCTCACCATCTTAGCCCAACGGCCTCAGGAAGACCTGACCAAGACCGAGATAGCTCAGAGAGCCGGAATCGGGCGCACTACCCTCTACAGGGTTTGGAATGACCTTGAGAGGATGAAGGCGATTGCCCCTTCACGACACGTCGGCGCAGTAACCCTATACCGGATGAATCCCCAAAGCCAAGTTGTCCAATCCTTTCTCAGCATCACAAAGAGCCTCACCACGGTTACGGATGCAGTCGCGAGGATAGAGCAGCTGCGTAAACTTGAGGAATCGGCGAAATCAGAGTATGGAACTTCCGTCCCACCCGGTCCAAGCGTCTTGATAAAACTCTTGAAAGCAGACTCAGCTTCCCCAGAAACAGCAAAGCAACGAACTGCTCTGCAGTTCTCGCAGCATGAAGCTGATGCGCTCAAAGGGCTTGTTACCGCAGGTTTGGTTTTTGATAGCGCTGGGGCAGTCTACCTTAGTCAGCTTGGTTTGCAGACGGCGCAGGGAGCCGCAAAGATTTGGAGCGCAGAGAGTTCACAATCTCTAGATCAAGCGATCTCAACTGCACGCGTCGCTCTGAATCTCATCAACCAGGAGATCAGACGACTGAAGGGTCAAGTACCAAAACAGTAGACCTGTGTGATTCGAGCACTTTCGCACGATAAGCATTCAACTTCTCCGTTTCATATCGGAGAAGGTTTAAGTTACGCGATTGCTTCGTGTGATTTATGCCGATAGATACGCGATTTCTGTTCGTCACCGGCGGCGTCATGTCGGGAATTGGCAAGGGCATAACGACCGCTTCAATCGCGAAACTTCTCCAACTTAGAGGCTACAAAGTCTCCGCGATGAAGATTGACCCATACTTGAACGTAGATGCCGGGACAATGAATCCGGTCACCCACGGAGAAGTATTCGTCACTGATGACGGCGGGGAGATCGACATGGATTTGGGAACGTACGAACGCTTCCTTGATCTCAATCTCACACGCGACCACAATACCACCACCGGCCAAATCTACACTTCAGTGATCAACAAGGAACGTCGGGGCGACTTCCTTGGACAATGTGTTCAGATTATTCCACACATAACCGATGAGATCAAGCTGGTCATCAGAGGGATAGCTGCTAAGGAACAACCCCAAGTTCTGATGATTGAGGTCGGTGGGACAGTCGGAGACATCGAGAGTCTTCCGTACTTGGAAGCGGCTCGGCAGCTTAGGTTAGAGGAAGGCCAAAGTAGAGTCCTCTTCGCCCACGTCACACTAGTTCCAGTTCTAGATGTCGTGGGTGAGCAGAAGACCAAGCCAACCCAACATAGTGTGCAGGAAATGCGTAGAATCGGCATTCAACCTGATTTGATAGTTGCCAGAAGCACCGGCCCCCTATTCCCTGGTCCCAAGAAGAAGATTGCATTATTCTGTAACGTGGAAGAGCGAGCAGTCTTCGCCTCACCCGACGCGCCCGTCGTATATCGTGCTCCCTTAGATCTGGACTCACAGGGAATGGGTGAATTCCTCACCGAACGATTTGGTCTGGAACAGCGGAGCGTCGATTGGAGTGACTGGAATCGGATAGTTGATCGTATCTCAAACCCCCGACATGTCGTTCGGATAGCAATGTGCGGCAAATATGCTGAACTCGCCGACTCCTATGTGAGCGTGAATGAAGCCTTGAAACACGCGGGAGGCGCCTGCGATGCAAAAGTCGAGATTGATTGGATTGAGACTGAACTTTTCGAGAATGAGCCATCTAATTGTGCGATATTATCTCAGTTCGACGGGATCCTAGTGCCAGGTGGCTTTGGTTCGAGGGGAACGGAAGGTAAGATCGCCGCATTACGCTATGCCCGTGAAAACGACATCCCGACACTTGGAATCTGTTTCGGATTCCAGCTCGCCGTGGTGGAGTATTCGCGACATTTGGGGTTAAAAAGCGCCAACAGCACAGAGATCGAGCCCAAGACACCTCACCCAGTCATCGACTTGATGCCTGAGCAACGCGCTGTTGATTCGAAGGGCGCAACCATGAGGTTGGGAACTCATGAAATCAGAATCACGCCAAGAACAACCGCCAGTCTCCTCTACGGAGCCGATATTATCTCCGAAAGACATAGGCACAGGTACGAAGTCAACCCAGCCTATATCGACAAGATTGCGAAAGGCGGAGGCACATTTTCGGGAAGAAGCATCGACGGCACACGAATGGAAATCTTTGAGCTTTCAGACAAATACTACTATTTGGGGACACAATTTCACGCAGAATTCAAATCGAGACCAGCCAGACCCTCACCACCATACTATGGCTTGATCAAAGCGGCACTCGACAGGAAGCTCGGCAAGTCCGCGCCGGAACTAGCGGCTGTAGTCCAACAAGCAGCGGTCTAGCCGCAATCGCTCATTACCCTTTGTCAAGGAAACCCAGCGCATACTGTGCGCGGTCATCACCAAGGTGCGGCCGCTCTTCATAGTACATCCGGTAACCTTCCATGACCGTTCTGAACCCATGAGACTTCAGGAGATCAAGAGCTCGACTGTTATTTCGCAGGCAAGAGGCCTCTATTGGATTTCTGCCAGTTTTCGCCAGCGCCGCGCGAAGCATGCTACGGAGTTCATCCTTGCTGGTTTTGATGCCGACCCAAGGCCCGAACTCGGAATCGTTAGGAAATCTTTTGATAATGAGGTAGGCTGCAGACTCCAAGCCACGTGTGATACCCAAGCACCAAGTATTTTCTTCACTCGCTAGGAGACGGATCAGCTGAGACCTGTCTGCTCCGAACGCCTTTCTATCCACTGATAGAAGTCGACGAAAGTTGAGTTTGCACTTAAAGTCATATTTCGAATAACGCACTTCTGATGCTCTGCGTTTCATCCTGAGAAACTGTCTGTCCTTAACAAAGCCTAGATTCTCATAGAATTCGACGTTTTGATCATAAGCGTAGAGTGCTACGTGTTGGATCTTGGATTTCTTGAGGTAGGTGACTGCATGTTCTCCTAGGCGGTGTCCGATGTGTTTTCCCCGAAGTCGTTTCTCGACGATCACGTTACCGATCCAAGCAACTTTCTTTCCAAAGCTTGTCGTGGTCGCTAGACCAAGTTTTCTGGTTCCATCGTATGCCAGAAAGCTGCCGCGTGGGTTCAGACGTAGTATTCTCCGCAGATCGTTCTGAGTCATTCCCCAGTTCTCTTGGTCCGATAGTCTAAGCGCGAAGGGTATGTCCTCGATGTGCATCGTTCTGATTCGTAGCATCTGCAGGATCCCTTGTTTTGGTTAAGGGTAGATTCGATTAATCAGACGTGGGAAGGCGATGCTGTCTCTGATGTGCTCTAGCTTGCAGATCCAGGTCAACGTTCGTTCGACGCCCATCCCGAACCCGGAATGAGGGACCGTCCCATACCGTCGGAGGTCGACATACCATTTGTAGTCTTCGGCTTTCAAACCCTCCTCCTTGATTCTGGCCAATAGCTGGTTGAGGTCGTGGATCCGTTGGCCTCCTCCTGTTATCTCACCGTATCCTTCAGGTGCGAGCAGGTCAGCGGATAGTGTGACCTTTGGGTTTTGGGGATCTGGCATGTGGTAGAATGCCTTCACTCTTTTCGGATAGCGGTTGACGAAGAAGGGTGTGTCGAAATTCTCGGTGAGCACTTTTTCCTCTTCCCAACCCATGTCTGTTCCCCATTTGAAGTCCGGTCTGGATTTCTGGATGAGGCTTACAGCTTCATCGTATGTTATTCTTGGAAATGGGGGTTTCACCTTCGTAAGGTCTTCTGGTTTGCGGCCAAGTAGTCCTAGTTCTTCTGGCATCAGCTCTCGCATTCTCTGAGCCATGTGTGTCACAAGTTCTTCCTCAAGGCGCATGAGACCATCCAGGTCAAGCCAAGGTTCTTCGACTTCCAAATGCCAGTATTCGGTCAGGTGTCTTCTGGTTCTGGATTTTTCGGCGCGAAATGATGGTGCAAGGGTGAAGATTTTCCCTACGCTGGAGATCATAGCTTCGGCGTAGAGCTGCCAGCTCTGGGTGAGGTAGGCCTTCTGGTCGAAGTACTTGACCTCGAAGAGGGTGGAACCTCCCTCAACGGCCGCTGTTACCAATATGGGAACTTGGACTTCTAGGAAGCCTTGGTCTATAAGCCATCTACGTGCCTCATCGATTAGACGACCACGCACGCGCATGATCGCCTGAGGTTTCGGACTGCGAAGCCACAGATGCCGATTATCGAGGAGAAAGTCTGGACCGTGATATTTCTTCGCAATGGGAAAGTCCTCCTCGGCTGGGTAGAGGACGGTGATCTTTTCCCCGGTGATCTCGTAGCCACGAGGTGCACGTGGGTCCTTCTTGACCTGGCCTGAAAGCTCTATGGTGCTCTCAATTGGGATGGCGGCGAGACGCTCAAACTCTTTCGTCTCGGTTTGGTCTTTCTTTAGAGTACATTGTATGACCCCTGTGCCATCGCGCAATTGTAGAAATAATATTCCTCCACCGGTTCGAATATGATGCAGCCAGCCTCTGATTACAACATGACTGCCGTCGCACTTTCCTCCGAAAATGTCCGCAATAGTTGCTGACTTATCCAATAGTTCATTCCTCAAGTGAGATCTTCTGTGCCCAAGAGTAGCGCTGGTCTGAATGAACTAGAAAACAAGAGGTGGGGTGTTAAAGTGTTCACCCATGGTTAGGCACCTTAACAAGCCATTGGGCGTTCGCTATTTAAGCAGATACAAGAAGACCGCCAACCTCTGCAGTACTCGTGACTCAAAGAAGCGATGTGTATACAAAATCTCAGAATTATATACTGGATTTTGTCGCGACTCAAAATGTTTGCTCCAAAACGATCAGAACCGAGCTCTACCTCTCTCGCAGTCCACGTTCGCCTCTCGAACTTATCTAAATCATCGGCTTGTGTTCCATAGAGGTCGACGCGCCGTTGTCTTCGCTACTTAGCATGAATACGAAAAGGCTAGGCCAGATTCTGAAGGATGGGGCTGAAAGACAGGTTGGTGAGAGCGGACAACGGCTCGAAGACGCAAGTAATTCTTACTGGCCTCTAATGAGCAAATTGCTCGTTTCTGAATTCGACCTCAAAGGGTCTTACGAAACCGCGTTGAAAATGTTCGGGGCGCCGCAAGCCAGGTTCGCAGCTATTGATGGTTCGCTCGATCAGAACCTGCTTGGAGGACTGGCTGTTTTTTGGGCAGGAGCGTATGCCGCGACCGGAAGTGTCACGTACTATGCGAATCAAACCCCTCATGTGAAATATGAGACAGGATTTATCGAGAAAGGACATGGACTAGCCAGTTGCGTTCCCATCTACGTTGATTCAATCCCCGAAGTAGAACCCCAATCAAGCTTCACTCAGTCGGGAAGTCAAACCATCTCTCGCCCCTTGACCGAAGAAGCAATTGTGGATAACTCAACGATAGCAAACTGGATTATGCTCTTCTCAGAGCTCTACCTTGCACACAACCTCGCGAAAACGGGCGCGTTCAAAATAATCCTTTTAGACCGATCACTATCAGGCACCCAGTCCAGCCTGATGCATGATACTTCAAAACGGGCATTGTGGAAACGTCAATGCACTCTTTTGGGCTTGAAGATAGACGAGATCGAGCTTGACGATCAAATCCTGGCGCTTGGTAGGTACCATACTCTAAATCAAAGCGGTCTCTTGCCACCTCGGGGAGACTACCTGCGCCACTCCGTCATCTTCCTACTTGAAAAGTCCGCCAAGCCGCTAACCCTTTCGGAGATCGCGCAAGAACTCAATCTCACGAGTCCAGACCGCAAGGAGAAACTCGCACGCTATCTGAAAAAAGCAACTGACGAGAATAAGTTCTTCCAGGAGACCAACGGAAGATATTCTTTGTTCCCACACCTTCCAGGCTCGTGGAGCCAAATCCAGAAACTGGTTGAGTTCTTCGGCGATCGTTTCTTCCAGAGTAAGGAAGGGAATCCTCTTCAAGTCCGGCATGGATCCGAATTGAGATGGTTGACTACACTGGATCTGGCTTTTCTGTGCTTGTTTACACTTAATCTTCTCGTAGAGAGCTGTAGGCAAAGGAAGATTCTCCTCGTCGGCATAACTAAAGACACTACAGCCAGAGACCTCATCACTCATCTCATACCTGTTTGCGTAGAGAATGGGATTTGGACACCCAAGGTTGAACATATTTCCACAACAGATAGGATGTTGCTTCAGGCGATTAGCATGTTTCACCACAACCAGGTAAGCGTGCCTTGGGCGACTATCGAATACGATACCGCCTTCCAAACTATTTTGCTTGACTTCAAGCACAGATCGGGATTTGTTTCAGGTGCCGTCCAGAACCGGATTATACTCGACCAACTATTCGCTAAATCCTACGTACAACTCGATAAGGCGATGTCGGATGACCAATTCAGAAGCAATGTGCTGTTCATCGATCGGCTCTATCATCCCGATGAAAGGGCACCGACGGTCAAGCTGAAGCATGAATATGGTGGAGCAGTGGAGGACGTCGAACCAATACTGTGGCCTACGAATGCGTCATCCAATCACGTCCAAGAGCTTATGATGATCACATTGAAGGCCATGACCCACCAGAGCGTCCCAGAAGTCTTTGGCCACAACGAACCGTTGTATATCGCCGACAAAGTAGCCAAAGCTCAGCGAAGTCTTGCGTCCCAAATGGTTAAGGCGATGGGCCATTGGCTTGTAGTGCATCCGAAGCTGAGGAAGTACTCATTTTACATGAACACTTTCAGGGCTCGAAGGAGCGAGGTTGAAGGTGCTAGAAGCAGAGCTTAATCGCCACTTCACGAATCTCGACGGACGGTTCGACGGAAGACTCGCCTCGGTCCATGGAGTCAGGCGAGCAGAAGTTTCCGCCGAAACAACGGGCTTCTCGGCAAAATACGAATGCCGAGTGAAAGCGCAGTACCAGAGAGACCTAATGGGGATGCTCGAGGAAGGAATGTTACTAGCTGTCCGCAACTTCAAGGCCAAGAAACATGAGGGGAAGAGATTCACTCTACTGGAAATTTCGCGGATCGGACCTGAACATTTCGGACTCCGAGGCCTTTCCGATCAGAGTTACTACCCATATCAGTTTGAGATAATCGAACAGAGCGTTGCAGATTGGGACACTGACGATAAGGCAACTATGATGATTCAGATTGGCGCCATCCCTCTCAACTACGACTTAATCCTTGACGGTGACGATCAACAATACGTAAAGGGGTTCACATATCCTGTCGTTGGAGAAAGGGTCTTCATACTCAACAAAACCACGATTCACAGAATGTACAATCGCAAGCTTTTGGAAGAACTCGGCCTCCCGTGGAAAGACGAGAAGTTTGCCACAAGCGCTGACGCGAGGAAAGATCCGCGTATTGGTACAATCAAGATGTTCCAAGAGGAAGGAGGTCCAGTACCAATCTACATCAGCTTCGAACGACTCGTTCGCTATCACTTCGGTGTATTCTCGTTCACTGGTGGCGGCAAAAGCAATCTGCTTTCAAACATACTCAGAAGAATTCTCTATCATTCGAGAAATACTAAGGTAGTCATCTTTGACATTTCAATGGAGTACCCGTTCTTGCTGCAGGATGCTTTCCTCGATAGCTCTATCAAAAGCAAGATAATAACTGAAATACCTGTAACGAATGCTGAACGTTTTCGAAAGATCATCGTCACGCCCAGAGGCTTCGAGAACTACGACTTGCGGCCCAACCTCGAGAAGATCATAGCCCAGGACAAGGTGGGACATTACGAAGAAGCAGGCAAACCCCCACCTACATACGAAGACATTCTTAATCAGATCAGATTGCTCGAGAAAAGCGAGGGCGATAAGGCAGTAAACCTTGATGCTATCCACGACACTGAGAAGAAGGTTCTCGATTGGATCAAAACCAAGAAGCTAGAACGATCTTCCGTCGTCTCCGCGGAGTTCCTTGACTACCTTCAGGCAGCTGCCACTGCTGCCATAGAGAAATTCAAGGTGTGGAAGAGTGGTTCACTTGCCGCATGGGCATCCACGAGAACGTCGCTAAAGGACAGCCTTGCGGAAAAGGGTCGAGAGTCCACTGACAAAAACGCATACACGACAGAAAGACTGTTCGAACTGCTGGACGGCGATACCAGACTCCTCTGCCTCTCGATAGCAGAACCAAACATCGTCAAGAGTCTGGCGATCGACCTTACGTCTGAGACGCTCCAACGACGAAAACGGGAGTTTCAGGTAGACCCACAGATTCTCTTCGTTTTCGACGAAGCCCAAGAGTTCATACCGGCATATGAGAAGGCTCGGGGGATTGATCTAACCTGTACGCATCGGATCGAAACTCTGCTAAGGCAGGGGAGAAAGTACGGACTGGGCGGATGTGTTGCTACACAAAGGATCGCCTATCTGAATACGAATGCATTGCAGCAGTTGCACACATACTTCGTAGGACCCTTGCCAAGGCCATATGACAGAAGCCTCGTAAGCAGCACCTTCACCATCGATCAAAGTATCCTAGAGAAGACACTGGAATTTGCTCCAGGCCAATGGCTTTTGTCGAGCTATATAGCAACTGGAATCGAGAATGTGCCGATTTTCATTACAGCAGACAACTCCGAGGCTGAGTTGCGCAGGTTGGCGGTGCCGCCAGAAAACATGAAGCACTGATGGCTGGTCCATAATCAACTATTTAATACGCACAATTGCTCCATGCAATGGCGTTGCTTTTGGAAGACACAAGTCAAAAGCTGACGAAGAAACTCGCTGAAATGAAGACTTTCCTAGAAAAGCGCATCAAACAGCAAGAGGAGGAAGTGACCTCTCTGCGATCTTTCTTGGAAGTCGTAGATTCTCTTCTTGCTGAGAGAAGTTTCAGACAGGTCGACATAAGCGCATCAACACTACCACCGACCGTGTCGCGACCTGAGGTCCTTCAGAAAGGGCCGTCGGATAGCATTCCGATTATGACGACGAACGGAGTCAGAATCGCTTCTATGGTAACTGATCGGGGATCTCTCCATGTCGTTCCGGAGTCGGATGTCAAGCTTGATTCTGAGTCTCCACCGTTACGATCATTTCTCGTCAGCAAAGTGTTGGAGCCGATGCAGTCAAAGGATAGGGAAGCTGCTGCCAGCGGAGCAATTGCACCTGACAATATTTTAACCTACAATCTTGAACAGCAAGATGGTCAACTCAAGGCAATTCATGTGCAAAACTACGGTGACGACAGGCGATTGTTGGAGCTCAAGAATGCCATCAGATGGACGCTAAGAAGAATGTACGAAAAGACCGTGGTCAAGAAGTGAGCGGCTCGATCTTCAAATCTCCTTCGCCCTTGAAGAGATAGCCACGAGCGCCTGTGATCTGTCGTTTTCGATCTGCTTCTGAAGAGCATCAAGTCTCGACTGCGTCTGCTTCCGATACGGCTCATCCTTTATGCCTTCCAGGTTGATTGTGACATTAGCAATGGCACCGAGAGTCCCAGCATAAGCTAGGTGCACTGCGGTCTGAAGATCCGAGAGAAGATTAGGATTCGATAATACGGAGAGAGATTTAGCTAGGGAGAGTACATTGGCCGCTGCCTCTGCTGTTGTCAACGGTACTTCAGCGGCGCCCCGGAGTCCGTTCTGGATCTCATCGTACCTGGCCTTCTTCTCCTGATCAGTGCTCTTCGGAAGTTTGTATGCATTCATCAGCTTGGCGAAGCTCTGAGAGTCCTCATCAACCAATGCCATGAGGCGCTGCCTCAAGCTTTCGCTCTTTTCTAGTATGTTCTGGACTTGAGGCCAATCCTTCTCACATTCCTTCTTCTTCAGCGTGAGTCGAGAGACCATACACAACAAACTGGCGGCCAATGACGCGGCACAGGCTGAGACGCTTCCGCCTCCGGGAACCGGTTTCTCGGAGGCCACTTCCGTGGCGAAGCTCGACAAAGTTAGGGAGATTAGCTTCTTCTCATCACCTTCTGTGAGCTTGCGCTCGAGGATCTGGTTCTTGCTAAATCCTTGGAGGCGCAGGTAAAACTCCGCGGCGTCTGTCAACGCCTCAGTGGGTACCAGCCCGACGATCTCGCTTCCAATAACCGGGACGCCAAATCGATCAGCAAATGTACGTACAAGCTCGAATGCCTTGAAAAGTTGGGTGGCTTTGTAGTCGACCATGTTCATTGAAACCTGAACAACGCCTCGATCCTTTAATTCGAATCCGAGTGCCTTTACGGAAGATAAGCCTCCATCTTTCCCTCGGACTTGTTTGGCGATCTGTTTCGCTATGTCCAGATTGTTTGTTCCTAGGTTGATGTTGTAGGCGATCAGAATCTGTCTTGCTCCAATAGCTGTGGCGCCGGCTGTCGGGTGAATTGCGTTCGGACCGAAGTCTGGTTTCTTCTCAGGATTCTTCCCTATCTCATTCCTCAACCCCTCAAACTCGCCTTTCCTCACATCGGCCAAGTTCCGCCTATCTGGACGCGTGGCAGCCTTTTCATAGAGGTAGACTGGCACTTTAAATCGGGAGGCGTATTCCTGCGCAAACTCCTTCGATAGTTGAACGCATTCTGGCATGGTGACATCGGAAATTGGAATGAACGGCACAACGTCAACGGCACCCATTCTCGGATGCTGCCCCTTATGCTTGTTCAGGTCGATCAGCTCGATTGCCTTTGCGCTTACTGCAAGTGCTGCTTCCCTGACCGCCTCAGGTGATCCAACAAAGGTCAGCACGGATCGGTTGTGATCAGTGTCAGACTCGACATCGAGCACTTTCACGTTTCTAGAGCGCGCTTGGGCGACAATTGCGTCGATGACTTCCTTTCTTCTTCCTTCACTGAAGTTCGGGACACATTCGACGAGTTTCAAAACGATTCGGACGGATTGAGACCTGTCAAAGCTAATTTCGTTTCGGTCAATTTCCTTTAGAATCAAGCAAGGGGGCAGGGTTGTTTGATGATTGCTCTTAAGGATGCTACGTACATAGTTCAGGAAGCCTGAAGGGAGCCGTGACTTGCGAGCGACAATAATGGACGGGCGCGTAGTAGCTCAGAAGGTCCGGGGGAGAATCAAAGAACAGGTCGAAGTATTGAAACGATCACATGTCGAACCCTATCTCGCAACGATACTGGTAGGCGATAACCCCGCCTCAAAGACGTACCTCAAGAACAAGCATGCAGCTTGTCTGGAGGTCGGAATGAAGTCGCTGAACATAGAGCTTCCCGATGGCACGACGCAACAGGAATTGGTGCGCAAGATCGCAAGCCTGAACGAAGAAACCGGGATAACCGGGGTCCTGCTCCAATTGCCCTTGCCGAA
>Ga0315282_10012071_pt1 | contig 13278 bp, 11 predicted proteins | sample YL17G07_20_MG_FD_203693 | JGI IMG/M metagenome (GOLD analysis project Ga0315282, IMG submission 203693) | Sediment microbial communities from Yellowstone Lake, YNP, Wyoming, USA - YL17G07_20 | ecosystem: Environmental > Aquatic > Freshwater > Lake > Sediment | place: USA: Wyoming | collected...
CGTCACTCAAGACATTGGCCATAGCTACGAGGCTAACGCCTCGTGCTCTTGTCAATGTCCCGGAGGGTGTCTCCGTTGGCCGGTTTTCAGGTGACCATCATTGGCCGGTTTTGGGTGACCACTGAGGTCTTCGAAATGAACTACGTCATCGGATTCGCCAGCACGGACAACTGAGTAATGGTTCTTTTCTAAAATCCTTCTCACTTCCGAAATCAAGTCCATGGTAGCCTTCCCTACAAAATTCCCTTGTCCCGAGCTTCTTCCACCGTAAGCCATTCCGCTGTACTGCCGGGCCTTACGATCGAAGGAGTCGCGCTCCGAATGATGCTCGGGGGGCCGGGCCCGCTGCTTACTGCCGCACAGATGACATAATCATCCGCCGTAGCCTTGGTGGGCTCTTTACTGTACTCTGACCTCACCTTGCTCATAGGTAAAGTGCGCCCATTGACTACCCGCACCCTTTTTGCACCAGAAGTAAGATAGGACGACCCATCTAATCGTGCTCCGGATAAAAGCATGCGCAGATGCGTTACGCCCACCTCGTTCATCCAATCCTGGGGCTCCTTCCATTTTGCGACATTCCCCCTGGGGGCACCCGCGAAATCCCGCCGAAGTGCGTAGAGGGCGTTGGTGTCCAGAGCGGCTAGTGCATTACAGACAACGGAGAAATCCCCGCAGACTCCGGGGGCAGCGTCGGCCGCAGCCTTAAGCACGCGCTTCAAAATGTCCCGCGAGAATATTTCTTGAAGCTCACGCAGAAACGCCTCGGCATTTTCCTGAACGTGCCGGAAGCCAGGACCGAAGCCACTTGCCCACGCCCACAACTCCGGAGCCTTTGCCTGCAATTCAGCATCGGTGGCGCGGTCAACCAGAAGTATTTGGGTCGGGTGTACATCCCTCACCGACTCTAACAGCACCCCATTAAGATACTTCCAGTCCGACCAGAAGCCAATGAGGACCAAGTGTCGGCGTGGGAGAGAAGCCTGCATCCATGCTCGGGAGCTTTCAAGTCTGGCCCGTATCTTCTTGCTGACAGGATCCGTCCTTGAGGTCTCAAGCTGCCCTGTGCACCACAAAGTGTAATCGCGCTGCAAAACGCACCCGTGAATCTTGAGGAGCGGCCGGTAACCTCGGTCAACGTTCGCCTCGTCTCCATCTAGAGCCGCCTGGAGAGCCTTTTCGCCCAATGGCACAGCAGCCCTTTCAATGAGGATGTCGAAATTCGTGGTGATTGCGCAAACGCAAGCACCGCAAGTAACAAAGTCAGCAATTGCGGTATGACCCGAGTTGGAGTCTCCGCAAAATAGACCCCAGTCCACCAACTTGTTTATCAAGAGAGTCATCTGATCCATTGCCAGGAAGAACGCCGCGAGCTCCCCTAGGTCCTGCCGCGCGGTCGCGGGCAGCGGTTCAGGCAACCCGCGCGCCTCGTATTCTTGGGCACATTGTTCCGCCAACTGTGTTGCGGAAGGGACACGACTAGGCGGGGCCATCGAGAGTCCTGCTCCACACAAGAAGACGAGCTTGTCCTGCTGAATCGAGCCGAGCAGCAGTTGAGCAACGCTTTCGTCCACGCGCTACCCCCGATTACCCCGCCTGTTAACATGTTTGCCGAGATAATGCAAGGGTTAACCAAAGCAAGTAGCACGGGCCCGCAGGTAAGGCGTGCGGCTTTTGGCCTTCAAATCCTGGTGCCATGGAGCAGAAATTCTTCGATGAAGTCAGCCCGCCGCAGCGGGTGGCTTCATCGTAGATTTTGTCCAGGCGACCGCCGCACCGTAAGGCTTCCACACCCGGTGCCCCTCCGGGGTCCGGTACGCCGTGCACAACCACGTAGAGTCTGTGAAAAACCCACAGGCCGAATACGCCCCCGAAGGTCTGCACGGTCTGGCGCTTCAATGCTTCTCTGATGCTACCCGCCGTCTTTCGGAGACAACTTTTGAAAGATGACGACACTCTCTCGGGAAGGATTCCTCCCGTACCTTCCCATCTGTTGAGCACTGTTACCCCGATACCGAGTAACCAGTAGCTTTTCACAGGTCAAGCCTACCTGTTCGCCGATCTCGGCGGTGAGTTCGTCAACAAGAATTGGCTCGCCGCAGTACTGCGCATTCCCAACGACAAAAGCGATTCTTGCCCCAGGTCGGCATACTCGGCTCACTTCTCGAAGGCAAATGTACATGTCGAGGAAGTAGCCTTCTAACAGTTTGGGTACCCGGGGGTCTCTGGTCGCTTTGCTTATCCGTCTCACAGACCGTTCGAGGCGTTCTGGCGCAACGTAGCCGTTGGCGCGGGGCCGCTCCGGACGCGCTTCCGGGTGAGAATGGAAGCTCTGGTACCTAAGGCTTCGAGCCTCCTCCCAGTTTAGGAAGCCAAACATCAGCTCAATCCCAAAAACCCGGGTGTAATCGTGCCGGTTGGGGTAAGGCGGGGATGTGATGACAGCAGAAAAAGTGCGGCGAGGGTCGGGAAGTCGTCGGGCGTCAGCCTTCTCGACGTGCCATCTGCATTGGCGAGGGGAATTCGTTTCACGGAGGTCCTCCAGCATTCCCTCCACTCGTGTGGCGAAGGTTGGGACAAGGCTTTTGGCGTTCCTTCGTCTGTCCACCCAGCTCAGCCATCCACCAGTCGCGACAGCACGGCTAAATTGAGGAACAGTTGCCAGCAAGGCCAAGCGGAAGAAATCTCGCACCGCTGCGGAAAATGGCAAAAGGTTGATCTCTCGTGCGACTCCCTCGAATGCTCCAAGGAGCCTTCCCGGAAGAGCTTTCTCAACTAGCTGAGGGTAGGATCTTGAAGGCCCATTCCAGCGTTCCGAGTCTAAAGCTCGTTTTAGCTTTTCCCAAGCCGTACGCAACTGGGCGAAACTGTAGTTGGCAATCTTGGTGCGCGCGGCGAGGACTGCCAGCGGCGAAAGGTCATAGCCGCTGGCGGAGATACCCCTCTCCTTAGCAGCCAAGACCGTGGTTCCTGCTCCGACGAACGGGTCGAGAATACGGTCCTTCGGCCCAAGGCCCCATTCGTCAATGAGCGCGTGAACTAGGTCACTCGTGAAGCTGTGCGGAAAGACGTACCAGCGATGGATCGGTTTTTCTTCCAAAGGCTTCGGAGTCACCCACTCTCGCCACGTCAGCTTGTCAATGAGTCTGTATTGGTTCATTCGGGCTATGTCACCACTCCTGCTTCGTGCCACGAGCTAAGTGCCAGCCGGGCGCGGCAACACAAATCACAGCCTTGGACCAGCTGAGCTCAAGTGCGGCTGGGCCCAGTGGTCGGAGCAAGCCCATGGCCCATCTCGAGTAAGCTACCACTTCTTAGGAGCGGTTGGCAGCCGATACGGATGCTGATCGTTGAACCCCTCCGGGGCTATAGCTTCCGAGATGAGCTTGATCAACAATTCGCGTGCTTGCTCGAAGCGTTTTTTGCTTTCGGGATCGGGAATGCCAGCAGGATTCGCGAGCCTGTTCACGATTCCCCGAAAGTAAACATCCGCAGTGAGGAGCTCATCCGCTTCGGCCAAGAGAGCACTTGCGTACACCGCGCAGTCGCTTGTATCTAGGAACACCAACCCGAGCAGACGTCTCGAAACTGACCAAATCTCTCTTGTCCGCTGTGGGTCGGTTTCGTGAAGTATGATGCCGGCTGCAAGAAACTGATCTTCAATCTCGCCGGTATCGCGTTGCACTTCGTCGTACGTGTCCGTGCGAAGTCGGTCCAAGATCTCATCTTCATCCATCCGATTCCACATTCTTGAAGGGATACCTTCATCGGCAGCGTCAAGGACGGCACGGCCTCTGAGCAGGCCGCAAACTAATTCCAACTGAGACATCGGCGAAAATTCTACTCTCGCACCTGATTCACAGCGGCCGCGGAGGTACTCAACTATCTTACGTCCCGCAACGTGATTCTGAAACACCCGTGTCCGGCCGCGGTAAGTCCCCTCAAGAATCTCGTCGGGGTCCTGCTGACTGCTTCCAAGAGGCGGCAGGTCGTGCTTTTGTGCGAAACAAAGGTAGAGCCTTGCGAAGTGCATAACGTTAGTATCGAGGAACAAAAGCGGCGCCGTCGTAACAGTCGTCGGAGAATTCATTTACTGCTCTTCTTGCTCAGGTGCGGGATAGGCTTTGCTCTCAATTGATATGAGATAGTCTTTAGAAAAGGGCAACGTTGTGCTGTCCGCTTCACTAATCGCATAAAAGCAGACCTTTATCAGTCGTCGCGGGCTCGAAATGACAGCAGGGCTAAGGACGGATTCAAATCCTTCAGGAAACGGGTACAGGCGGCTTGGCAGGTCAGATCCCTCCGGACGTGCAGCCTCAAGGCGGCGCCTAACAATTTCAATCGCGTCGAGGGCCGTCAGTGGGGGAATTTGCAGACTGTAACGCCCCTCTCCGGTGAAGCGTTCCCAGAGCGCTGGTTCGAGCTGACGTGTTATTTCCACGGCGGCTGGCGTCATCCCAACGACGAGCCACAGCTCTTGATTGGTCGTGAGGTTAATCAATCTCTTCAGTGTTGCCAAGTAATCGTGCGCTTCACGCCGGGTAAGCCGCTTTTGAAGCGCGACCTCCTCGAATTCGTCGATAAGGAAAGCCACTGCCTTTATTCCCGCGCCAAGCTGGAGGGTCTTCAAAATTGCGCTGAAGTACGGTGCTTCCTCGCGTTCTGCGACAAGTGTATTCCGGCCCCCCGCGATGAAGTCTCGATATTCAAAAAAAGGTTTCACGGGAGTCTCCGCAATAATTCGCGCGAGGCGGTGAGCGATTTCGTCATCCTTAGTGACACCCGCTCTCAAGATGGCAGCTTGGAGTGCTGGAAGAACTTCGGGTCTCGCACGGCCTGCACGCTGACCCTGAAGGTATTCTTCAAACCCTTTCACAAACAAGCTTCGCTGGAAGCCTCCGACGTGGAAATCAGAAAGTTCCCACAAGAACTTTGCGAAATCCTTTCGACCAATCTGTCGCAGGAGTGAATTCGCGAGATCGTAAAACTGGATTCCGGGATTGTCGAAGTAGAATGGCTTGATGCGTCGGCTTGGGAACTCGTGCCGGAACAACCACTGGAGGATATAGGTCTTTCCACCGCCGTATTCGCCAGCGATCGCAACAGCTTTGACGCCCCTGCCTGTGCCGAGCATATCAAGCATCTCGCGAAGCTTCCCACCCCAGCTGTTGGGCAGCCAAAGTTCCGGCGTGACGGGCGCTCCGCTCGCCGACGGCTCAAAGGGATTAAAATGAAGTCCTAAGCGCTCAAGTGGTGAGGACATTGCTCAGACACCTTAGTGAGTTGTGAACACGTACATGTGAAATGTACCTTCCTTTTGTATCATGGTAGTACCCACGCAGAGCAAATTCTTCGCGCTGACGCGAACGCGCTGTAAGCGTTGCAAAACCGCGTGACGTCGGGATCAGCACAATGCGATCCGAATGGTTCTGATGGAGCCACCTGATGGCAGTGAAAAGGACTGCCAAGGGCAGTCGGCGATGTTCACAAAGCGAAGCCGCGAGGTCATGGACAGAGAATGTAGTCCATTCTCCCCCCACAGGCAAAAGCGAGAGTATAGCGCCAACCGTTTGGGGTACAGACGTGTCGCCTGGGCTGAGGACTGGATACATGATCGAACCCTGGCCTTCGAGGAAGTACTCGTCGATAAGTCTTAGCTCATCCCGAGCCCAATAACGCAACCCGTAGAGGACGCATTTGATTTCGGTGGCGGTGTTAAGTTGAAGGGAACTCGTGCTTTCGCGTCTTTGCAGGACAACTTGGCTAAGTCCCTCGAGTAATTGTTCCCGACGCCAAACGACTGCCTGGCCGCTAACCCGAAACTCTTCGACACTGTATGTGCTTCTACTAGGCATGAAAAGGTCGAAGAAGTTCACCTTGCAGTCGAGATTCTGAAGTACCAAGCCTGCAAAGGCTTCCCGACTAGCTTCTGTCAAATCCGTACCACCTAGGCTCGGCTGACCTAAGAGTGTCCGAACGAAATTGCTTCCAGAATTGACAATCAATTTTCCCGCGCTTCGACGGAGAACCTCGAGCCGTACTAGTGTGTTGCGGCAGTGGTATAACGTTGTAGGCGCTGGAGAAGAACCACGGCGGGTGAGGTACATAGCGAGCTTTCTGATTTCCAAATTGAGTTCGCTGGCAGAAATTCCGCGGGGATACTTGGCAACTAGGTGCAATATTCGGAGCAACCCGGCGAAAGAAACAGGCCGCATCCATAAGCTGCTCGGCCCGTCCCCTGAAATCGGGAGGCGAGCCAACCGTTCCTTTTCAACCGATGGATCATCCATATCCACGGAAGTCCTAGTTTACCCCAGCCGCTCGTGGCCTATCGCTTGATATGCAAACATCGGAAATTCAATCTTGATCGGCTGCCGGTAAATCGGATGTGACAACAGCAGCTCGCCTTTGTCCAGGCGGGTAAGGTGGGCTTTGACCTCCTGGGAAACGAACCGGTAGGCGGCATCTGAGAGCTCGGAAGAGTCACTACGGCCGATGACCTTGGTCGCGCAGTTTCCCACCACCTGCCCATGAACTTCGCTCATGAATTGCTCCGCAGAGATCAGGACAACGCCCAAAGACCTACCACGTGCGGCGATATCTAGCACATAGTCAAGGATCGACGACTCACCCTCCCCCCGCCGAGCAGGAGCGTATTTATTCAGCTCGTCCACGAAGATAATGACTCTCTTGGGCAGTTCGGCTCTCTCCTCCAAAGCGGCTTCCGCGTACATCCCATACACTTCCTGGATGATATGCCCGAAGACCAGCGCCCGCTCTTCGTCGTATAGCTTTGCAATGTCCACGACGGTAGTTTGGCCGCCTTGTATCTTTCGAATCTCCTCTCCCAAATTGAAGGCTCGCCGTGTGCCCCGTTGCTCCACGAATACTCCAGACTGACGGTTTCTCACCACCCGCCGAAGTACCCGAACGAACCGTCCCACGGAGGATGCCCTCACTTGGCCTATTTCTTGGGGAACCCCTTTGTCCATTAGCGGCAGACCGTTCAGGAGTCTGTCCCAGGTGGCTACTGTCTTCCACTTGGGCTCCTGGTTGATCAGCCCCTGCTGTATTTCGCCAATGAGGGCGCCTAGTGTGTCCCAAGGGTCCGGGACGCGAACGAGGAGGCTCAGCCCCGGTCCCGGGTTCGCACGGGTGCCGATTACATCATCGAGTGCGTAGGCGTAGGTTTGAAATTGGTCTGGCGGCTCACCAAAACAATTAGGTACGCCTGTTGTGTGGGTCTCCTTCCCCCAAGGCAAGAGGTATCGCACGTTTTCAAAAGGCTTGGGCTTCAAGCCCAGGAACTCCCACGCCTCATGCTCCTCAGGTTTCAGCCCTTTCCTGGGCTTGTCGATTACCAGGAGGTCGTTCTGCTTAACGTTCAGGATGATGACCGCGATGTCTTTGGCCCCCACAGTCTGGAGAATGGATTGGATGAGGAACATGCCATAGGAAGTTTTTGTCGCCAGACCAGAAATCCCGGCAATGTTAACGTGCGCCCCTTCCGGGCCAAGGACGTAACGCTTGTCTAAGTAGACTCGCACTTTCGTTCCATTCGACATCTGGATCATCCCGGCAGGAATCGTGACTTTTTCCTTGTACTCCTTCTCGTACTCGAACATCTTGTCAATGCCGAGTGCAACGTGAATCCCTCCTTCATCGGCAAAGCGAATAGGGGAGTCGCTTTGTACCGGCATGTAGATCCCCATGGGATACCGCTTTGGCTCCGAGGGATCGTAGTTGGCCAATACGCTCACTTCGGCGACGTTGGCGCCCTGCCGGGGTGTTTGGGGAGTAGAATCCGTGGTGCCAAAGTCGCTCGAAATGTAATTGGAGAGATGCGACGGCGCGTCTGTAATCTGCTTGATGTTCGTTACCAGGCCAAAGGTCCGAGTGCCTTCCATCTGCTCTGCCTCGACGATGTCAAAGGGATTGACGATCTCCTCGGGACCCAGCCAAAACGAAAACTTCTCTGAGGAATTTGGTTCACGCTCGGTCGCTGATGCCTTACCGATAACCGCCCTAGCAGCTTGCGGTGCCACTTCCGCAGGCGTCTCCTCAGCTATCGTTGCTTCTTTCTCCTGTTCGTCAGCCATAGTGGGGTACCTCCTCTAACGTATCAAGGCGCCGCCAATCTGGGTTGGCCACTTCAAACCCGCCTTGAGTACCTCCGTTGAGACGAAGCCGTTCTTTACCGCCTGCTCCGCTAAATAGATGGCGTAGAGGTGCGCATGCCAGCGCGTGTCCTTCCCGTGCGGGGTTACCTGACGTTCTGCCACCAACGCTCCCGAAATCTCATCAACAAGATCGGACTGGATAGCTTCGGCGGCGGGATTTGGAAACTCGACCTTTATGACTCCCATCAGCGGATAATCCAAGTGACGCTGTTCCCTCAGCCTTACATACCACATGCCCACTTTGCCCGAGCGCGCCGAGAACGCGCATGTTCTCGCCGAAAAAGGCAATTCAGCAATAAGCTCATACAGATTGACCACCCGACCGCCGCGTGCCCCGGGAAGCTTGAAGACCGGTTCCCTGCTGAATGATTTGGTGACGCCGAAAAATTCTGGCACATCCTTCCACCTGAAGAGGTCCTTGCTCAGGCTACCATCCAGCACGAGCCATTGTCCCTTTTCTCGTTTGAGTTCTCGGCCCAAGACATCTTCAAGCTCTGCCATCAGGTGGTGGGCTTTGTGCGCGGCGCGCGAACGCGGCTCCTTGCCGGCAGAAGTCTTCTCCGTCTCACCATCTTCTTCCATGCTGTCATGAAAACCATAGCGGGAGCCGGCATTCTTCACTAGCTCCTCGACTTTCTCCCCAAACGAAACAGCCTTCTTGTCCATCATGAGCACAATGCGGTGGACTGGCCGAACCACGTGGACCTGACCGTTGTCCTTTCGGAACACGCCTGCCGCCCCAATCTGGGCAACGTGCACCGGGGTCCGCCGGCGCCCTTCCACCACATCCCCCAGGAAGAACGTTCGGGCTGATCCATCAAGGAAATACCGCAGAAGATGTCGTTCGGTTCGATGGATGGGCGTAAGCTGGACGTAGGGATCTCGATTCGGCGTCTCGATCAGGACGTCCATCAACTTCTCATCGCCCAGGCGAAGCGTGTCGATCACCTCCGCGTGGTCAGGCCGCATCAAGTCTTCGACGGCCTGGCCAGTCGCAGGAAGCACCTTTGCCTCTTGGGCAATGAATTCGAGCGCCGGGCGGAGGCCTTCGAACGGATTGGCCATTTATGCTCTCCACTGCGTGCGGACAATCTCCACACCGTTGTCGTCGGCGTACTCTTGAACGCTCTTCGGCACAACTGTGTCGGCGGCGATGATGAGAAACAAGGAAGCCGCCTTAAACGTACCCCCGTCCTCGATCAGTTTCTCAACGTCATCAGCTGTGAGCACGCCCTTGTCCTTCGCATCGCCTACAGCGCGCTCATTTCCATTCCAAGCGGCCAAATCCACAATCATGCTGCCGCCAAGTAAGGGCTTCTGGTACTCGCTCTCCCATCCTCGGCTCGGCGGGAAGTGGCGTAGCCACCAGTTCTTCCAGACATACTCTTGGAACTTGCTCCACGCGGTGGCCATTGCTATGCCTGCTCCAATGAGCGCGTGATTTCGGCAAGGTCATCGTCCGACAAGCCCCAAACCTTTGCAGCCCAGCGATCGATTTCTTCCTCAATCTGCCCGAGCGCCTCTTTATCGCCTTTGGCCGCAGCCTTATGCGCCTCCTCGGAGAGTTCGGCAAGGCGCACATGCGCCTTGTCCCTGTCTGAGAACCTCGGAACGGCAACATTCTCTAGAATGTGGGTGTCCATCTGCACTTCTATGGAGTAAGACGCAACGGCCAGGCGTGCCGGGGAAGAGTTGAGCACAGCGCAGAGAAAGTGGGCCTCATTCCGTGAACCCACATCCACCATCATGAGCTTGTGGTCAGGGATGATGGGGTTTCGCCCAGATGGCCCTACAACAGCCGCGGTCAGGCCGGCGGCCTGCTCCCGCCACACAACTTTCCAAGGAGCAAACGTGTAATCCCCAATGTCGAATACAGAATAGAACGGGGCTTCCGGTTTGAAATACCTAACAAACGCCGCTCGCCTGCGCAGAAAATCTTCGAACTTTTCCAAATAGGAATACGCCTTTGGAAACTCCCGTTGCATCCTGGACACTGGGATTGCCTTAAGTCGCTGCCCCGGTTCGTGGGTTAGCAAAATGCTTAGGCTGGCTCTCGCCTCCCACCTGCCGACGTCGGCGCCCCTGAGTAAAGGGAACACGAGTTTCTGCTCAACTGCCGCTTGTGTCGTTCCAACTTGTTTCTTCGCTCCCTCAGCGAAGTTTGAGACAATTACGAGCCCGCCCGGGCGCTCCCGAACAGTCTCAACCCAAAACACTGCGTTTGCCCCGCCAGTGTATGTCCCGATGCGTGCCTTATAGTGAGAGCGGCCGATCACCTTTCGAAGCGCCTTAAGGGCCTTCGGCCGTGCCGTGATCCATGCAGATGTGGGATCGGATCTGTTGACAGGCTCAGCGTACCAGTCCCTGAACGTAATCTTCTCTTTTGTTACCTCTGAATAGGGAGTATCAAATCCAATCGCACTCGCCCGACCTGTCTTCCGTCTCTTCCACAGTTGGTAAGACACACCGGACGGAACACGCCTTCCTTTAACGAATACACCAACGGCAGTTCGGTTGGCTGCTCCTTCAAACGGTTTCAGTTCAACCATGTCCTCCACGACCAGCGGACCAAAAGGGGTCTTGTCGGGCAGCAAGAATCGCCGGAATCCCTGCCCTGCCGCTGAGGTCTTGAAGAGGCTTTGAGAAAGTACGAATCCCAGCCTGCCACCTCGCCGCAAATAGCGGTCCGTCGAGACATAAGTCATCAGCATCGATATGTCATAGTTCGTATGACCGAGAATCGTTTGCATCCCGTCTTCTCGCTCCGGAAAGAGCCCATAGTGCTTCCAGAGCTTCATCGTGTCGATCCGGTATTGATCGGGCAAATGTCGCCAGTTGACCCAGGGCGGATTGCCAACAATGTAGTCGCAGGGCTCCAGGAAGATTGGTGCGAACGCGTTCTTGATGATCCGGGCCCAGCGGCCGTTCAATTCCTGGCTGCGCAGCTCGGCGAGATGGCGATAAAGGACCAAAAGTGGCTCGCGGGCTTCCTCGAGTTCCCTCGCATAAAGGTCCGCGCTCTTGGCCAGGCGCTCCAAAAACACTTCCTCGCCCACACCGGTCTCGACGCATTCGTCCAGGAGGTTGGCTAGCGATTCCATGCGCGGCTTGGTGGCAAACGCCACAGGGATTTCAAAGACCCCTACCGACGTGCTCAGCTTGTATTTGCCCCCCTCGAAGAGTCCTTCACCTTTGGAGGGCGTCAGGATGGAATCGCACTGATACACCGGGATGTCGATGCCTTCGGGGCCGAGCTTCTTCGCTTCCTGGAGCAGGTCGCCAAGCGCCAGAATGTAGTTGGTGCGCGCGGCGATGACGGCCAGCGGGTTCAAGTCGAAGCCGATAATGTTCTTGCGAATGGCGTCCAGGGTCTCGCTGGGCCCCATCTTGCGCCGCGCGGCCTCGCGCTTGACGTGATTGATGAGCAGCACGAGGAAAGTGCCTGAGCCGCACGCGGGGTCAAGTACGCGCTTTGAGGGGTTGCCCAACTCGGAGCCGAGCGTTTGCCGGATCAGCCGCTCGGCGAGCCAGTCGGGTGTGTAGTACTCCCCCAGGTCGTGACGGATCTCGCGAGGCAGCAAGTAATGGTAAAGCTTCTTAAGCAGGTCCCGAGCGTTTTCTGGCGCCAGTTCCAATGTGCCTGGGTCGTACTCGGTGAGACGCAGGATGAGGTCGCGTATAGCGCCCTCAACCTCCTCATCCCACTCGGCCAGGTACCATCCGAAAAAGTCGCCCTCCAGGAAGTTCCGAATGCCGTACTCGTTGAACGGCCATCCCCGGTTTTCAAGTTCGTGCAACTGGCGACGCAAGTCTTCCCGCGCGGCCGAGGCCATCCGGGCCAGCGGTGTGACGATGCCACCAGCGAACCTAGCCGCTGCCAAGGAGGCAATCAACTTCACCAGGAGCGCGTAGTACGTGTGGACGGCGAAGAAGACGCGCCCGGGCTCAGCATCCTTAGGATCAAGGCCCATACCCCGTACGAAGGAGCGGAATTCATCTTTGTTCTCCAGGCGCTCGGCCCACTCCCTGTAATCGGTGGCCTCACTGAAGAAGAGTCGCCACTGCTCGAAAAGCTTGCTGACCAGAGTGTGTTTACTGCGGCGTAGCGCACCATGAAGGGCTCGACACGCGCGCTGTGCCTTCAGCGTCTTTGGCCCGAAATCGTCAATCAGATTCTCGGGAACCAGCGCGGCACCGACCGCCAGTGCAAAGAGCAGCCGGAGGAAACGCTCTACGGAAACAGGTGAAGTCTCGACAGGTTCTTCGATCACCCAGCCTTCGCCGACGCGGCGGACAAAGATAAAGCGCTGCCCGTCCATTGCCACCCCGGCCAAACGGTGCGCTTCTCGGCGTTCTCGCTTGGCGACGCCGAGGATGTAATCCTTCACTTGTGCGACGGCGTGCTTGTTTCCTGGCGACGTATTTCGCTCACGGAGGACGCCAGGGCGTTCGTACTCGATGACCAAACGGTTGTACACCGAGTCGACACGACCGCAAAAAACGCGGTACTCGTCGCGCACTGCTAGCCGTACATCGGCGCGCGCGGCCACGTCCTCAAGAATGAGCGCCGCTTCACGACGGAGGTCAGCCTCCGTGCGGCTGGGGTCCGCCGCCGCGAGCATTCTCCGAGCAACCTCGGGGGCCAGATCTTTTGCCATCTGTTCAAGGTCTTTTGGCATATGCTCCCAAGTATATAGCACGCAATTCAACGAGGGAGGCAAAAAGAGGACTAACTTTCCGCCCGCGGTATAGGAGAAGCCGCTCTTGCCCTGCCGCGGTTGGCACGTCCTCTGGAAACCTCCTATGTAACCAACACGGCCACTGGTGCTGCACCGAAGGCGCAGGTTCCCGATTTCCAGCTGCTCGCCAGGATGTCGATGCTCTCTGGTTGAAGTAACAGTTCTTGCACCTCGCTGCAGGTGCGTGGACAGTGGCCGCGGTCCCACGGTTCTTGGCGGCGAACCAAACCACACCTTTTGAAACACCCCAAAGTGGCAAATGCAGAACTTGGGGATTCAACAACTTGCGGGAGATTGAGCGCAGCCTTTTGAAACAGCCTCTTTGGCCTGCCTTTTCGCACTCTACGCGAGTTCGAACC
>Ga0315282_10012072_pt1 | contig 13278 bp, 9 predicted proteins | sample YL17G07_20_MG_FD_203693 | JGI IMG/M metagenome (GOLD analysis project Ga0315282, IMG submission 203693) | Sediment microbial communities from Yellowstone Lake, YNP, Wyoming, USA - YL17G07_20 | ecosystem: Environmental > Aquatic > Freshwater > Lake > Sediment | place: USA: Wyoming | collected...
CGAACCGAAATGATATTAGGCATTCGTAAGATCTCCCCTAGCATACCCGGTGGCAAAGGCGCATCCAGATGGAGCAGCGAAATCGCATTGCCACTCACGCGATCGCGCCCAAACTGCATCGTGGCAATATTGATATCCCGACTTCCCATCGCCATCCCGATATTCCCGATCACTCCCGGCTTGTCATAATTGTTGACGAGTAAGATATATCCATCTGGAATCGCCTCAATAATGAAATCATTGAGCCTGACGATCCTCAGCTCTTTCCTGCCGAAAAGAGTTCCTGAAATCGTGTTCTGTTCCATCTTGGAGCGCGCGGTAATGGCAATGAGATTGGCAAAGTCTTCATGGGTGGCACTGGTTGACTCGATGATCCTTATCCCTCTTTCCTTAGCCATCACCGGGGCATTCACATAGTTCACGGTTTCACCCACAAAGGGAGTCAGAAGACCCTTCAGGATGGAAACCATCACCGGCTTCGTCCCATAATTGACCAGCTCACCATAGTATTCGATGAGGACCTCCTCAATGGCATAATTAGCAATCTGACCCAGAAAGCTTCCCAGTTTTTCTCCGAGATGAAGATAAGGTCTCAAGAAGGGGAGAATGTCGGGGCTCACCATCGGGATGTTCACTGCATTGCGAGCTTCTCCCTGGAGAAGATAATCAACCACCTGCTGTGCAATGGCGATGGCTACATTCTCCTGGGCTTCCCCTGTAGATGCTCCCAGATGCGGAGTGCTAACCACCTCTTCCAATTCCAGAAGAGGATTTCCAACGGTCGGTTCCTTCTCAAAGACATCCAGGGCCGCTCCAGCTACCTTCCCTCCCTTGATGGCCTCATAAAGGTCCTTCTCATTGATGATTCCCCCTCGGGCGCAATTGATCAAGATGACCCCTTTTTTCATCTTCGTCATGGCGTTTTTATCGATGAGGCTTCGGGTTTCGTCGGTCAAGGGAGTGTGAACGGAGATGAAATCAGCCCGGGCCAGGAGTTCATCCAAAGATACGAGGTCCACTCCTTTCTTCTCGGCCACCTCGGGTGATAAATACGGATCATAACCGATCACCTTCATCTTCAAACCCCTCGCACGGTCTGCGACAACCGTCCCAATGACGCCGATGCCGACCAATCCAAGGGTCTTACTATAAAGTTCCACTCCCATAAACTTTTTCTTCTCCCACTTTCCCCCCCTCATGGAAGAGGTTGCCTGAGGAATCTTACGGGAGACCGAAAGCATCATAGCAATCGTATGCTCTGCAGCTGCAATGGCATTCTCCTGAGGAGTGTTCATGACCACGATTCCCTTTTTAGTCGCTGCAGGGAGATCCACGTTATCCAGGCCAATCCCTGCCCTGCCAATTACCTTCAGGCGGGTTGCCGCTTCAATGATATCCCTTTTCAATTTTGTCTCGCTTCTGATAATGATCGCATCGTATTCAGGGATAATCTTCTTCAACTCTTCAGGGGAAAGACCTGGCTGAATGTCCACCTTGAGGTTTTTTGCACCGCCTAGGATCTCAAGTCCTCTATTAGACAAAGGATCACTGACGAGTACCTTCTTAACTTCATCCATGTCATCTCCGATTGAAAATCACTCTGTTTGAGGACCGCTTCGCCCTGTGGAATAAAGGACTTGCTTCTGCCTTGCCTCATCGAACTCTTTTACTCACCCACCACTTATCCTATGCTTTTCAACTCACTATTCCACGGGGCAAGCTTAAGGAGCACTTCGCTCGAGGATCACTTTGTTTGAGGCTTAAAGAACTTGCCTCTAACCTCCCACCTTAAGTTCTCCAAAGGAGAACGCTCCTCCTGCTTCTATCCTTTCTTACTCCATCAATATCTCTTCAGCTGCTTTCAGGCCTTTTCCTAATTCAAATTTATGCCCCATTTCCCTCAGAAGCATCTCGAGAGCCGAGATCACCATCACCATGTCTAATCCCTCATAGTATCCGAGGTGGGCGATTCGAATGATCTTGCCTTTCGCCTGATCCTGCCCCCCGGCGACCGTGATCCCGAACTTCTCAAAAAAGAGGTTTTTCAACTTCCCACCCTGGATCCCATCCGGAACTTTGACTGCCGTCAACGCATTGCTGGGGGAATTTGGGGCATAGAGCTCAAGGCCTAAGGCCTTCACAGCTGCACGGGTCGCTGCAGCTAGTCTCTCATGTCTCTTGAAAACCGCTTCTAACCCCTCTTTCCGAATCAGTTTGAGCGATTCCCTCAACCCCACAAATAGAGAAATAGCCGGGGTGAAAGCATTCTGATTCTTCTGTGCATTTTTCAATTCTTTTTTGAAATCAAAATAGAATTTGGGCAGGTTCGACCTCTCCACAAGCTTCCATGCCTTATCGCTCAAGGCAACAAAGGAGAGTCCCGGAGGGAGCATCAGAGCCTTTTGAGAACCACTGACCAGGACATCGATCCCCCATTGGTCCATCGGGATATCGAAGACGCCTATGCCCGTAATCGCATCAACGACAAGAACGGTATTCTCAAAACTCTTTACAATCTCGGCAATTTCCTTGATGGGGTGTTTTGCTCCGGTCGAGGTCTCACTGGCCTGAGTATAGACGGCTCGAATAGATGGATCAGCCTTTAATGCTTCTCCGACCTTTTGGGGGTCAACAGCCCTGCCCCACTCCACATCAATGGGTACAAACTCAATCCCAAAGGCCTTGCAGATTTCACCCCATCTCTCGCCAAACTTCCCTCCCCGAACCACAAGGGCTTTATCCCCTTTGGCAAGAATATTGGAAACCGCCCCTTCCATGGCACCGGTTCCAGAGGAGGTGAAGATCAATACCTCATTCTTCGTCTGAAAAACGTATTTCAATCCCTCCCGAACCTCGGCAAATAATTTTTCGAACTCCGGTTCCCGGTGGTGCATGATGGGCTCCGCCATCCTGAGAAGCACCTCCGGGGGAAGCATCGTCGGCCCGGGTGAAAATAGATATTTCTTATCCATAAAACCCTCCTGTAACAACCCTCTCTGTTTTAAGACTCATAGAGAAACAATGGCTAAAATTGGAAGCTCGCCGCCCTAAAGGGCGGGGCTTCCCGGTAAGGTAGCTTCCTTTTATATTGTGCCCCGTGGCCCCGTCCTTGAATGGCGGGCCCAAGGGGCACGTGCCGGCCAATGAATCACATTCGGATGAGATTAAAGCCTATCAATATTATTTTATAATCCGTGCGGTGTCAATACTGTAGCGCTATTTTGTTGAGGCCTTGACTTTCAGAAAATTATCTTATAATTTTAAAAAGTTACAAGAAAGGAAGAAGCTCTGTGGACCGGATGATTACAAAGACTCTAGCTGAGATTTACCTCAAACAGGGTGATCTTCGAAAGGCCTACGAAATCTTAAAAGTGCTTTCAGAGCAAGAGCCGTCCGATAAAGACACCCAACAGAAATTAATCGAATTGAGCGAAAGGTTAGGCGTCTCCCCTCCACCTCTCCATCCAGCCGATCACGCCAAAGAGGAAAGGATCCGCATCCTCAAGAAAATGCTGAACAACATTCGAGAACGGAGAAAAGGTTGAAACAAGATTCGATTTATGAAATGAGGCAGGAATCTGTTCGTAAGATCATCGGGGCAAACCATTTAAACGGAGTCCTTTTCACAAGCCTTGAAAATATTGGTTATCTTTGCGGTTTTACTGGCAGCGATGGCGCATTCGTGCTGACTTCCAATGGATCCTATTTTCTTTGCGATTCTCGCTACTGGACTCAGGCGGACCAGGAAGTGAAGGGGAGCCAGATTGTCCATTACAAAAAGAAGTTGGATGGGATCGTATCCCTCCTCCTGGACTTAAGAGTTAGCAAGATCGGATTTGAATCCGTCTCCCTTACCTTCTCGCTTCATCACTCCCTTCTAGGAAAATTGACTAAGGAGGCAGAACTTCACCCTCTCGAGGGGGAGTTAAAAAATTTAAGGGCTATTAAAGACGAAGCGGAAATGACCCTGACCCGGACCGCCATCGATCTCTCTTCAAAAGCTTTCCTTCATATCGTCGAAATGCTTGGGGATGGAGTGGTAGAGAAGGAAGTCGCTCTGGAGATGGAATTCTTTATGAAGAGAACTGGCGTGCAAGCCCTTGGCTTCGATATCATCATCGCCTCTGGAAAACGATCCGCCCTTCCCCATGGAAGGGCGAGTGAGAAGAAAATTGAGCAGGGAGATTTCATTCTCATCGATTTTGGCTCAGATTTCAGAGGCTATCACTCCGATCAGACGCGGACATTGATCTGTGGAAAACCATCTCCCAAACAGGAAAAAATCTATCAAATCGTAAAGGATGCCCATGACAAGGCGATCGAAAAAGTTCGTCCAGGCATTCCGATCTGTGAGGTCGATTCTGCTGCAAGAGACTATATCCGAGATCAGGGATACGGAGACTATTTTGGTCACGGAACAGGACATGGTATCGGCCTTGCCGTTCACGAAGATCCGACCGTCAATGGCGAAAATAAGGACCTGTTGAGAGAAGGAATGGTATTTACGATCGAACCCGGTATCTATATTCCGGATTGGGGTGGAGTGCGGATTGAAGATATGGTTAGGGTCACCTCGGATGGAGCGGAGGTACTGACATATTTATCTACAGAACTGAGGGCAGTTTAAGAGAAGGTTATCTTGTTACTTGGGTTCATTGAGTTTATTGAGTTCGTTGTGTTAACCCAATAACCCAAGAAACTCAATAAACCCGATCAACTCGAGAATTGCCTTGACAATCGTCGTTAGTTTTTTATACTTTTAGCGACACCCTGGATGCGGGCATAGCTCAGCTGGTAGAGCATTGGCTTCCCAAGCCAAGGGTCGCGGGTTCGATCCCCGTTGCCCGCTCCAATTAAAAAACAAAAGGTTACGTGATAAGGTAACCTGTCTATTTTTTCTCAGAATTCTTACTTCCCAATAGTATTCCCAACACACCCGCTCAAGAATTATCGCGGCGTTTTCCTTCGATGCCATGTATGAGCTTATAAGCCTGGATAATTCAAAGAAGAGGCATTTCTTTGCGGTACTTCATTGGGGTGTCAATTCACCGCAGGCAGCAGCAAGGGCGGCAATTATTACTGAATTTTGTAAAGAAAGTAATCATCGACAATAAGCGGGTCTTGTGGGTTTGGGAAGTTTTGTTTCTATAAAATCAACGTGCTCTGACAATTCTGGCCGAACAGAATGCCTTAGGGGATCAAGGCAGACTTGCATCCCTTCTCTTCTGGCGAATTTTAAGGCGGGAACAATGTCAGCATCTCCAGTAATGATAATTAACAGGTCAGCTAACCTTTTGGTAGCAATGAATGTGATATCGAGGCCAAGTTTCATATCAACGGCTTTTTGTTCGATTAATGGTTTAAAGTCCCATTCCGTAATATTATCAACGGTGATTTTCTTTTGTAATAAAGCATCAAGTTTATCTGCCTTTAAGATCCATTCATTATTACGCCAAATTGTTTTCCCCAACCGCAAGGCAAAATTAGGAGTCCTCCTTATGGAATCGAACAAGTTCATCTGTGCTTGAGCTACAGGGGTTTTCCCAAAATCTACGCTCTTTTTGGTTATAGGATGATGCCCTTTTTTATTTAATGGTTCTGTATCATAGTAAAAAATTCTATAAAGGTAATCACCTTGTCGCAAATGAGATAAACAATATTTACGGATTTCTGGGCCGTTATAGAAAAAGGCTTTTGAGTAGTAAATGGTCTTGCGCATAAACCAACCATCAATCATAAAGACAACCTTACGCAAAATTCATCCTCCTAAAAAGCAACGCCCCATGGTCGGCATCGAAAGTTTTATTCATTTTTCGACACGTCGCAAGGGGCGGTTTTTACAACTCTCGTATTTTTAATATTGAATATTATTATATCTTTGTCAAGTAAAAAACTGCTTCGTCAGAAATACATTGTTAATCATGCAATATATAGGCCATATACTACGCTCTACATAAGCCACTGATTTTAAAAACTAATATTACTATCCCTCCCAGAATGTCAATAAAGAAAATTGCAATAATTTACCATTTATGTCCAGTTTTTGTCACAATCTACCCAATTTTGGGGGATTCTTCTCCAACCTTTATAATATCATCGGCAACTTTAGCAAGCTTCTTAGATTCAAAATCTCCTTTCTCAAACGCGAGTCAAAAAATGACTCGGTATCAAATCATAACCATTGAGCCACAAATGGATTTCAAGGATACATTTTACACTTTAAATCCATTAATGTTCATTCCCCCCCGATCTTTCGCCCCCGTAATAGTCTCGGTTCCTCTCCACGGGAGTGGACAAAGGTGAGTGGAAGGTTTTTCGCCATTTTCAATTAAGAAAGAACCCGGTCAGCCGGTTCAGTCCGCCCTGGAGGAAAGAACAGCTTTCAGTCTTTCCAGAGAGATGTTCTCTGCTAAGATAAGATGAAAGCGACTTTTTTGCCCTCGACCCGTTATTTGATTTTTAGAGGCAGACTCCACTTATAAATAAGTTCATTTTGACCAGGGTGATTTAACCGCAGTGTCCGGAGTTCAAATCCCCTTATCCACCTAATGATTTCAATGACCAATGCGAATGTAGAATTCGAATCGTGCAACATTGCAGCAATATTGCAGTAGCCAACACACCCTCGAGTCCAAACAGAACTGCTAGTTTTACGGACTCCAATGAATTTCTTAAATTTAACAATTTAATAAAGGAGTTAAACCTGCTCAGTCCTTAGGTAAAAATGTTAGAGAGGCCTTCCGGCACGGGCAAGAGAATTTTATTCCACAACCTGCCAATAACCCATTGTGGATTAAGCAATCATTTTTTGGAAAAAAATGTTTGCCAACTTTTTGGACGAGCTAAATTACTCGACCATTTGGCGATTGCGAGGCTAAGTTTCGCTTGCTTCAACGTGGCGCTCTGGAAGCACTGTGACGGTGTAGGGCGATTCGCCTTGACAGCCACGACAGACCCCTCTCTCCTCAGCAGGATAGGCTTCATGGCAACATGGGCAAATCACAATCTCCCCTCTCTCTTCTTTCTTAAGAAGCCCAGGTCGGACCTGCACAGGATGAATGTCGCACAATGTCTCTCCCGCCTTCTTGATCTGAGCCATAAGCAATTCCATGTTCTGTTCTGCCTTAGGTTTGAGCTTGAAAAACCAGCACTTTATCTCCGACCACTCATCAATTCTCTTAGGGTCAAGAAAAACTCGGAAGCCATTTCCCCGGTTCTGATCATAGAGACTTAAAGCGAAACGACCAAAGTTAAGGATTTTGAGCCGGTTGTTTCCTATGGTGCATCGAGTTAGGAGTTGGATCGCATCGGGAAGACAGACAGTGGTTTCACAGATGGCCCTAAAGGGTGTCTTTTCTGAAAGGTGGCCTTTGCCTAAATTCACCATGAATCCCCCGATGATAACTCCAGGTGCCGCATAGCCATGAAAAGATTGAACAACCTGTAAATATTCTTCGAATTCGAAAGCGCAGGACGTAATCATTTAATGGATCATCTCTCTCGAACGTGTTCTAGAAAATATGATGTTAGTAATTGAAAAAGAGAGAATTGTCAATACAAGAAATAACTTGGATAGTGTATGAATTCTTGCGTAAGAGGTTGAGTCAGCAAAAAGAAATGGGGTGCCCTATCAGTTATTTCCGCAAAAAACTGGTGTATTGACGAAATAGATCTTCACCTAAGTGTACCACCTTTTGAATTAGTTTAATTCAAGGTAAAGGATGCCAGTGTCAGGCACTCGCCCAAGGCTCCGAAAGATGAGCTTCAATCCGTATTACTTACCTCTCAAGCGCCTGATAGCGGTCTCCATGGAGTTGCAGGGTCAATTATTCATCTGAATTCTTTTGAAATTTCCTCAATAATGCATTGGCAATATTATTTTTCTGTATTTCCTTTGTCCCTCCATAGATCTCCATTATTCTTGCATCTCTGTAGAACCGCTCCACCTCATACTCAAGCATATAACCATACCCTCCATGAAGCTGAATGGCCTCATCTGCCACTTCTACCGCTGCACGAGCGGCAAACACCTTTGCGATAGAAGCCAATTTGGAGTCCCTGTTGCCTTGATCAAAGCTCCAAGCAGATTTATAAACAATCAGTCTAGCCGTTTCTATTTTGATAATCATTTCTGCCAATTTATGTCGGGTGATTTGAAATTGTTCCAATTTTCTTCCAAACTGGCTGCGCTGCCCAGCATAGGTAAGGGCTCGATCGAACGCACCCTGTGCAATCCCAAGGGCCTGGGCTGCTATCTCTATCCTAATTTCTTCAAATAACTGAAGGGCTTGATAAAAACCTCTATTTTCTTGCCCAACAAGATTTGAGATAGGAGCTCGCATATCATTAAAAGAAAGTTCACCAGTCGGTGACATTTTCATTCCCATTTTCTCACCGATTTCCGCAGTCGTATAACCGGGTGTTTCTCTCTCAACAATAATGACTGACTGTCCACGATAACTAGGTTTTGCATCAGGATTTGTTTGACACAGAAGAATCACAAAGTTTCCTATCGGTCCGTTGGTAATGAAAGTTTTCAGTCCGTTAATGATAAACTCACTCCCCTCTTTGATGGCCACCGTATTCAATTGGGTGATATCACTACCATTGTCAGGCTCAGTAAATCCCCCGCTGGATATTGCCTCACCTCTGGCTATAGGGATTAGATACTTTTCCTTTTGTTGCTCGTTCCCGCATCTCAGAATCATCTCTGATGAAGAGTCAGCAAGGCTAAGGGCAATGCCCAACCCTGAATCTCGTTGGCAGAATGCCTCCACCACAAGAGCGTTTTCTAAAATACCGTACCCTTGTCCACCAAATTGTTCTGGAAAGTGAATTCCAATAAAACCCAATTTACAAGCCTTTTTCCAAATTTCATAAGGGAAGTGATGAGTCCTTTCATGTTCAAGGGCAATATCCTTGTTGAATTCCCCCTTAGCAAACTCCCTTGCTGACTTTTGGATTGCCTGCTGTTCAAACCCTAAACTAAGGTCCATTTTTTCTCTCCGCCTCCAGAGATTTAAGTTAGGCAAGTCAACAACTACTGAGTCAAACAACTAATAGTTTTAAGATTTCGGTTAAATTATCGATTTCCTCAAATCTTTCAAAAAGTCCCAAGGCTTTTTCTGCCTTCTCTAATGGTACGGTCTTGGAAAAAGCCACGTTATTCATAAATTTTTCTCTTTTTTCAATCGATGTTAAGGGAGTAAGTGTTTCAACTCCCTTCGGAACGTTCACTCCCTTTTCAAACTCTTGCCCCTGCTTCATTTTCACTTTTACTCTGGCAGCGTGGCGTGCTTCTGACGAGATGGTTGTATTCAGTCTTATTTTATCCACAAGATCCACAATCATGGGATCTTTTATCGATTCCTCAGTAAAATGTTCCAATCGTACACTCTTTCTTAGCAGCGCATTTGCCACGGCGTACTGAAAACTGAACAGTGCGTTCGCCTCTGGGACTTCTCCCGTCCTAAAAGGCTGACCTGTGGCAAAGTCACGCCCCGCAGGTGAAATGTCAACAATAACCTCATCGATATCCTGAGGTTTTATCTCATTGAGACGAACTAGCTCCAAAGCACAATCAATAGCTCCGTGAGTGACACGACAGGATGGATAGAGTTTAAATGTAATATCCGAATAGAACTTCTTGCCCAAATCTTTTGTGAGCATTTCAGGTTGATAGGTTCGGCAATATAAACAGAAATACCCGTATTTACCAAGCAGAGGATCTTTAACACCCGTGAAACCTTTACGAGCTAAGGCTGCAGAAAAAACCCCAGCCTGTGCAGCCAGCCCTTGTGGCAATTTGAAAGTGTGCACTCCATCAAAAATATTTTGCATTGTGCCTGCAAGTTGATTAATGACAATCCCAAATGCATTCAACATCTGATTCTCATCAAGTCCCCAGAGTTTCCCCGCAATAGCAGTAGCACCAAACATATTGACTGTCCCTACACAATCCCAACCTGCATCCAGGGTGAAATTAGAGGCAGCGTTGATTCGTGCAGTAAGATCATCGCCGAGAATAAGAGCAGTTAGGAGATCTTTTCCGTTCGCAGCCTTCTGCTCTGCTACCGCAATAGCAGTAGGGACGGTAGTCCCGCTGATATGACCAGGATAAAACTTACCATCCACGAAAGGGTTGCACGCTTCAAAGTCGTAGGATCTGGCCATGACACTGTTCACCATGGCAGCATGATGAACGGGAGCTCTATCTCCATGCACCAGGATGGTACTCTCCTTCCTGCCACCCCACTCCCTCACTAAATCAAGGAGCATTGAGCAACCAGATGCATTCGCCCCCCCAATGAGGCAACCTACGACATCAATCATGCGACTCTTTGCCAAATTCACCACGTCAGCATCGAACGCTTCAAAAGACGTCTGCAATATATTCCTAACCAGTTCTCTCATAATACTCATCTTTGTCACCCCTAAATCATTCCGGATCAGAAAAAAACAGGATATTATGATGTTTTATACTCTAAAGCATCACTTATAATAGTCCCTTTACTGATCGATAGCAGGCCTGACGAACCGATTTAGCAATGTCATCGTCTTTATTTTGGTCGGTTCGATAACTGTAGCCATGGTAAGCCCCTTTTTTCCTGATAATATGATGGGGCTACGGAATGATATCATTCGAGCGTTCTTAACTTATTGATGAATGCAGGCAAGACCACTTTCCAGTCGCCAACAACGCCAAAATGGGCTTGTTTGAAAATAGGGGCTGCCGGATCTTTGTTAATCGCCACAATTCTCTGGGATCTGGAACAACCAGTCATGTGCTGGCTTGCACCTGAGATAGCCACGGCGAGATAGAGTCTAGGGGCCACGATCGTCCCGGTGAGGCCTATTTGAAGTGACGAGGGTATCCACCCGTTATCAACAGCAACTCGTGAACCACCCATTGCTCCCTTCAGGAATTTGGCGGCTTGTTCTAACTCTTTGAAACCTTCTGGGCTTCCTATGCCTCTGCCACCCGCTACAATGACCTCCGCATCTTCGAGCTTTATCCCCTCCACCTCTTCTTTCACTCTTTCCACGACATTAACACGTGAGGCAACTTGATCCAGGTCCACGTCAATCGGAATAGTCACCCCAGCCAGCGAAGCGCCCCGTTCCGCAGGAGGCAAGGACTTTGGTCTCACTGTTGCCAATTGAGGAAAACCCTCACTGACATACGTGGCCATAGCTATCCCGCCAGAAACCGGTTTCGTCCGCAAAAGATACTCTGTATCCATCTCCATAGACAATTCGACACAATCTGTAACAATCGCTCTGTTCAGTCTGAATGAGAGACGGGGACCCAGATCTGCCCCCATATCAGTGTGCCCGAAAAGGAGAATTCTTGGCCTTTCTCTTTCGATGACTTCGGCCATGGAACAGATATACAGATCTGTTTGGTAATAAGCAAGCCTGGGGTTATCCACGACATATACCTGATCAGCTCCAAACGCAAAGGCTTCACGGGCCAGTTCGGTTATGTGATCACCTATGAACACCGCACAGAGTACTTCACTCAGCTCATCCGCCAACTTCCTTCCTCCGCCTAACAGTTCTTTCGTGATCGCCCCCAGTTTCCCCTCAACAATCTCACCAAAGATCATAACATTTTTAGAATCGGCCATAACATTTACTCCCTTTCATAAGATCATGATCAAAGTATCTTTTCCTTTCTCAGTCTAAGAGAAAGACTTTCCGCTGCTTCTTGGAGTGTTTCTCCTTCAATCATCTCACATGTCCCTTCGAAAACGGGTTGAAACAACTTAAGAAGCTTCAGCCGTCTTCCCTGGCTACCGACAGAGAAAGGTTCGAGACCGATATCTACGGGTTTCCACGTAACAGGTTGTATCTTATCTGCTTTACGAATATTTTGTACCGCTGGATATCGTGCTTGACCAAGTTCGTTGCTCACCGTAATGAGGGCGGGCAGAATAACCTCAATAACTTCATAGCCATTGGTAGTCACCCGTTCTACCTTTGCTTTTCCATCCATGATCTCAATCTTACGGGCTACGGTTACACTCGGGAGGTTTAGTAGTTCAGCGATGCCGAGCCCAGTTTGGCCGGCATTCCAATCAGCCGCCTGTCTCCCACACAAAACAAGATCGTAAACCCCGATCTTCTTGATGGCCGCTGCAAGACCGTAAGCCGTGGACCAGCTATCTCCGTCTGCAAACGCCTCATCTTCGAGCAAAACTAGATCGTCGGCACCCATTAGTAGAGGTTTCTTGACTACTACTCGATCCAGTCCTCTGCCGAGGCTGAGAATGGTAACCTTAGCTCCCGATCTGTCTTTGATCCGTAACGCCGCTTCAACTGCTTGTTCATCAAAAGGATTGGGTACCTTAAGAACCTTAGGTGAGCTTACAAGTATATTCTTGTCGGGATCGAGCCTAAATTCATCAACGGGTGCTTCAGGGTCAGGTACCTCTTTAACACAAACGATAATGTTCATTGTTAGTCTCCACTTCAGAAAAGTCTTGGCAGTATTTTCTCTATTCAGGACAGTCAGTCTAAATTTCTCTGCTCTCCTGGATTGAAGTCTAACCGTTGCGCCTATGCTGCAACGATCTTGGCTGCCCTCACCAGACTCAGGCCGCCGGTTGACCCCCGTACATAATATTGAGATGGAACCGAATCCAATGTTCAAACGTAAGTTCTTTTTGAGGAACCATTCCTCCATACCCCTTCAGGTCGACTCGATACCGGTCAGGGAGCCTGCAATTCTCAAAGCGCATTTGAAAGTTGGTGACAGGTAGGCTTTTTATCATATCACTGACATGAGCTACTGAGCTCCCCAGTGTTTTTGTCAGGAAAACAAAGTGGGGTAACACTCTTCGTAATCGGGGCTTTTGGATCAGTCCTCGCCATAATCGTGACGTAGTTGGAAACACCGCTAGCAAACAACAGTCCCGCTCTCGAGAGAGTTTTGGTAAATTCTCTCTCCTTTAGTACTCGTGGTATAGAATGCGCAAAAGGGAATTAACCGTTTCGAGCAGCTAACTACATGAACACAGCATTTTCTTAACCTTTCCAAATCAAGGGTGTATACATCCTGGAAGGGCATGCAGCTAATTGTCAGATAGTCTGTAATTTCTCTTTTCATGAACCGTCGCCAAGCATCGTTACTTTGCACCAAGCACTTGCACACTTCCTTAATAACTTCTGATTCTTCATCGACCAATCTCCAACGTCTATTGATGAAACGTCTTGCATCTATCTCAGGGGAATCTCTTTTGTCCCCGAACCCGCTTAGTGGTTCCCAAGAGACAT
>Ga0315282_10012073_pt1 | contig 13277 bp, 16 predicted proteins | sample YL17G07_20_MG_FD_203693 | JGI IMG/M metagenome (GOLD analysis project Ga0315282, IMG submission 203693) | Sediment microbial communities from Yellowstone Lake, YNP, Wyoming, USA - YL17G07_20 | ecosystem: Environmental > Aquatic > Freshwater > Lake > Sediment | place: USA: Wyoming | collected...
AATGATGAATAATCTTGTCCCTCATCCCGGCGATTTCCTTCCATTCGATCTCGTTGTGCTCTTTTTTCAGAGCGTTGGAAATATTTTTTATTGCCTCGCCGATTATTTCCAGATTTCGAACCACAGCGTCCTGGGTCCTGAAATCTGCTAGAAAGTTTTCATAGCTCATTTCCGTGATATAGCCAGTAATCCTTTCCGCCGCCTCCTTGATATCCAAAAGAAATTCACGGTCTCCCCGCTTAGACATAGGCGGTGCTCCGTTTGATTTCTTCCGCGATTTCCTTGATTCGGATGGAGTCCACCCCGGCAGGAGTGAGTATATCAACTTTTCTTCCCAGGAGTTTTTCCAGGTAGTTGGTCAACTGCAAATAGGAATCAAAGAGTCCGTGGAAATCTCTGCCGAAGCAATCGCGGTCAAACTCCACGAGCAGGTCAATATCGCTCTTTGGTTTCTGCCTTCCGCTGACAAAAGATCCAAACAGCCCGATCCGTTTGACTCCGTACTTTTCCAGGTCAGCTTTATGCCGCCGAAGTTTCTTGATTATTTGAGCTTTAGTTGCAGCTGCTCTCTTCATTTTTAATCACCTTATAATTCTACAGTTTAAGGTTACGCTCTTCATTATTCAAATTGCATGTGCATTTCGCGGAGCAAATTTTTGGTCCAGGCAAGACTTTGCTCAATCATCTTCTGCGACTGGTCCGGGTCCTCCCAGCCCTCGGTCTCATACGATAGCACGCCGTCATAGCCGGCATCCTTTAAAATCCGCAGCTCGTCCTTGAGCTTGACCTCGCCGGTGCCGAGAACCACCGCGTTCCTGCCCTGCACATCCTTCCAGTGAACATGTCTGACCTGTTTGGCAACCGGGCGAAGCACGGCAAGCTCATCTCCTTGCGCGGCCTGGTCCAGCTTCCACTCGAAACCTTTGCTGGTGGTTCCCACATAATCCCCGCGATGCGGGTTCGCGGTATCGAAATTTACCGCGAGCCGTTGCGAAGGGGCGAGCGCGAGAATTTTCAAAAGTCCTCCGGGAGAAAGCGAGATTGACCCGTGCGGCTCCATCGCCAGATACACCTTGCATTTCGCCGCCACCTTTGTGAGCCGCAAAAGCTTGGGCTGCAATATTTTCAAGGCATCCTCAAACTTCATTCCCTCTGCCAGTCTTCCCTCCCCGGTCGCAACCACCGGCACCCCGGCCGCAGCGCAAAATTCCAGGGAATGGACAAGGTCGTCCTCCGCGGTCGGCTCGGTGATAAGTTCCCGGTGCGAGCCGATGCAGGAGCAGCCCTTGAACCCGAAACTTTTTATCTTGTCACGAAACTTCACCGGGTCGTCCTTGTCGGTCCGCACATGGTCGCACCAGGACATGTTGGCCTCAACCTCCACATATTTGTATCCGGCCTTGGCGATGCGCTCGAGCGCGAAGTCCAGGCCCGACTTGCGGAAGGCCACGGTGTTGCACCCGAGCTTCACTTCTTTCCCTTCCTGGTCATGTCAAACACCACCTTGAGCGCCTTTTCACCGAGGGAAAATTCCAGGGCCTCCTGGGCCTTGTCCAGGGGGAACTTGTGGGTGGTGAACTTGTGCCAGGGGAAATCCTTTTTATATTTCCGCATCATTTTCATGGTGCGGTAATATTCCGAGTTGGGATGGTTGGTGTTGCCGAGCAGCAGCACATTCTTGGCCGCGAGATGGCGGTGAACATTGAGCTTGGTCTCGCCCGAGTCCACGAAGTTGCCGGCCTCAAGATAAGTTCCCCCGCGGCGAAGCAGGTCCAGGCCTTCGGGAACCACGGTTGCCAGGCCCGTGGTCTCAATGACCATGTCCGCGCCTCTTCCCTCCGTGAGCTCGCGCACCATCTCCAGCCGCTCCTTGAAAGTCGTCTTCTTGACATTGATGGTGTAGTCCGCGCCGAATTCTTTGGAAAGCTTCAGCCGGTAGTCTGAATTGTCCAGCGCAATGATGTCCCCGGCGCCGAGCACGCGGGCCTTGATGAGATGCGCGATTCCCATGGCGCCCACGCCCTGAATCAGCACGGTGTCCATCAGGCCGAAGCCCCGGGAGGCGAACTCCATGTATCCCTTGGCCCGGTCAACATTGTTGGTCACGACCATGAGTTCGATGTTCACGGCGATGTCCGAGGGCATGTCATCCGGGACCTTGTAAACGAACGAGCCGGGGAAGAGGTACATATACTCGGCCCATCCACCGGTGAGATGCGGCCATTTGTCAGCCGGGAAGTAAACGCCGTAGGTACGGTTCTTGGCGCAATAGGGCCAGCCGAACACATGCCGGCAGTAATAGCACTTGCCGCAGATGATGTTCGGGCACATGGTGACCCGGTCTCCGACTTTGAGTTGACGGCCGTCGTAATCCAGGTATTCTCCGTTCATCTCCACGATTCGGCCCACATTCTCGTGGCCCTTGACGCACGGGAACACGCCCCGCTGCTCCGCCTCGGTCCCGGCGTAAAGAACCATCTCGCCCTTGAACGCGTGCTTGTCCGTGCCGCAGATGCCGCTCATCTCCATCTGGATAATCATGGCGCCCTTCTTGGGCTTGGGATAGTCAAAATATTGAACTTCCATCCTGCCCGGCGCAACCATCACCGCGGCTTTCACCTTCCTGACCATCAATTCCTCCTGGATTCTTATTAGCGCATGCGCAGCGAGGAAATCTTCGCGAAGCTTATTTTAGATAGGGAATAAGGGCAAGTCAAGGCTTGCGAAGCGCGGCCTGAATTGATAAAATAGGCCGGAATTCAATGAAATACTTGAGCCAGGTTCCGCTGATTGGAATCATCCGGGGAATTGGGACCGGGTCAATTGAGGCCACGGTCAAAGCCGCAATGGATGGAGGGTTCCGCACTCTGGAGATAACGCTCAACCGCCAGGAAGCCTTTGACCAGATCAGCAAAATAAAATCCCGGTTCGGCCGGGAAATCCAGCTCGGCGCCGGCACGGTTCTGACCGTGGATGCCGCGAGCAAAGCCATTGCCGCGGGCGCGGAATTCATAGTCACCCCTGCCCTGGTTCCCGAGGTCATTGAATTCTGCAAGAACCAGGCAATACCTGTTTTCCCGGGAGCCATGACCCCCACGGAGATTCTCGCGGCCCACCAAGCCGGGGCGGAAATGGTCAAGGTCTTCCCGGCCTCGTGTCTGGGACCGGCTTACATCAGAAGCCTGAAAGGCCCGTTCCCGGAGATAGGGCTCATCCCCACCGGCGGGGTCACGCTGGAAAGCGTTCCCCAATATTTCCAGGCCGGAGCCAGCGCCCTGGGCATTGGCGGAGAGTTGTTCAAGAAGGAATGGGTGGAAAATAAAAACTGGGCGGAGATTGGCAAGACGGCGAGGAATTATGTTAATGCTGCTAAAAGGAATCGGGACTAAAGTCCCTCGCACAGGTAATTCGAGGAAAGATAAAAATGAAATTTGATGCAACGACTTTCGGCGAGACCATGGTCCGGCTCTCGGTGCGGCCCGGGCAGAATCTGGCCAACAGTTATGAGCTGGACATGCACACCGGCGGCACCGAGTCCAATGTCGCGGTCGCGCTCGCGCGCCTGGGACTGAAAACCGCGTGGGTCTCGCGCCTGACTGATAATCCCCTGGGAAAACGCGTGGAGTTTGACATCAGGCGCCACGGGGTTGACACCTCGGGAATTATCTGGACCAAAAATGACCGGGCGGGAACCTATTATGTGGAGTTCGCCACGCCGCCTCGTCCGAGCGCGGTGCTTTACGACCGCAGGCACTCGGCCATTTCGAAGCTCAAGCCGGCCGAGCTGGACTGGAATTTCCTGCTCAACACCCATTTGCTTCATCTGACCGGAATAACGCCCGCGCTTTCCCCAACCTGCAAGGCTGCAGTGGCCGAGGCAGTCAGGCGCGCCAAGGCCAAAAGAATTCCCCTGTCCTTTGATGTCAACTACCGGGCCAAACTCTGGAAGCCATCGGAGGCGGCCAGAGCCTTGTCCCCCCTGCTCCGCCAAGCCGCACTCATCATCATGACCAGCGAGGATGCGGCCGCGCTTTTCAACCTCAAGGGCGAGCCGGAAAAAGTGGCGCAGAGAATCCAATACCTGTTCCATTGCCGGGTCGCGGTGCTCACAATTGGCGGCAGAGGCGCGCTGGTCTGGGACGGGAATCGGGTCCTGCACGAGCCGGGGTTCGCGCTCACTGAAGTGGTTGACCGGCTCGGGGCCGGAGACGCCTTCGCCGCCGGCATCATCTACGGATTCCTGCAGAATAACCTCGCGCTCGGCCTCAAATACGGCATTGCCATGAGCGCTATGAAGATAGGCATGCGCGGAGACTACTGGTGGGGAACCAAGGCTGAAGTTGACCAGGCGCTCAAAGGCCGCGAAAGCCAGGTCAGCAGGTAGCTTGGCTTTGACAGCCATATAAAAATATGGCAAAATATATGTATAATTGAGAACCAGGGATGCAAGCGGCAAGGTTTGAGTGGGATGCCAAGAAGGAAAAAGAGAATATACGCAAGCATGGGGTTTCCTTTGGGCTTGCCCAACAGGCTTTTCTGGATTCGCGCCGCATCATTGCCAGGGACATGAAACACAGCGCCGAGGAAGAACGGTATTATTGTATGGGGAGGGTTGGTGAAGACATCTTGACGGTACGATTCGCATATCGCGGAGGTTTGATACGCATTATCGGCGCCGGCTATTGGCGAGAAGGGAGAAGAACCTATGAAGAAAAAAATCCGCTACACAAATGAGCCAATGGAGATGGAACTAATAGAGGATTTCCTGCCTCCGCCGGAAAAACTGGTTTTGAAGGAAGATAAGGTGAAAGTAACAATCAGCCTTAGCAGGCAGAGTGTGGAATTCTTCAAAAAACGCTCAAAAAAACTTCACACTCATTACCAGAAAATGATCCGGCAGGTGCTGGATTTATACGCTTCCCGATTCGGGACATAAAGACATGGCTATGAAAGCCGAGAAAATTCAATCATCAAACGAGATAAAATGAAAGTTGTAATCAATTTTCAGGAATACCCGGATGTGGAGATTGAGAAGAAGGTGCTGCGCCAGCTTCCGGATGTGGAGATTGTTGAGAGCCATACCCGGGACGCGAAAGAATTTGCGCAAGAGGTCGCAGACGCGGACGGGGTCATTTCCCAATACGGCCCGCTCAACCATGAGGTGATTTCAGCCATGCAGCGCTGCCGGGTGATTGTCCGCTACGGAATCGCAGTTGACACCATTGACCTTAAGTCCGCCCGGGCACACGGCATCAAGGTCTGCAATGTCCCGTTTTACTGCCTGGACGAGGTGTCCAACCACGCGCTCGCCCTGGTCCTCGCGCTCCACCGCAAGATACTCACCGGCGACCAGCTCCTGCGCAAAAACCAGCACACGCTTCAGCGCCTCCAGCCCATCCCCCGGCTTTTGGAACTGGCGCTCGGCCTGGTCGGCTTCGGCCACATCCCGCGCGTGCTGGCTCTGAAAATTAAGCATATGTTCAAGCGCATCGTGGTTTATGACCCTTTTGTGAGGCCGGAGGAACTTTTCGAGCACGGGGTTGAAGCAATTTGCCTGGAGGACCTTTTCCGCATCAGCGATTTCATATCCATCCACGCGCCGTCCAATCCCAGGACCAGGCATCTGGTCAATGCGCATCTCCTTTCGCTTATGAAGCCGACGGCATATCTCATCAATACCAGCCGCGGCGCTCTCATTGACGAGCAGGCGCTGATTGAATTCTTGCGCGAGAGAAAAATCGCGGGAGCCGGCCTGGATGTTTTCGAGACCGAGCCTCTGCCCGGGGACAGCTTGCTGCGAACCCTGGATAATGTGATTCTTACCCATCACTACGCCTGGTATTCCGAAGGCGCGATCCGGGAGTTGAAGGAAACCGCGGCGCAAGAAGCGCTGCGGGTGCTCCAGGGCAAGGAACCGCTGCACGAGGTGAAGATATGAGCCTATTGAAACTTTTTGAGCTTTCCGGGAAAAAGGCGCTGGTGACCGGCGGGGCATACGGCTTGGGCAAAGCCATGGCCAGGGCGCTGGCCGAGGCCGGGGCCGAGGTCGGCCTGGTTGACCTCTCGGAAAAACTGGATGAAGCGGCCAAAGAACTCTCTGCCAACAAACACCTGGTGGCCGCAATCAAGGCTGACCTCGGAAACCGCAAACAGCGCAAGGATGCTTTCCAGCTATTCATCAAAACCTTCGGCACCATCGACATCCTGGTCAACAACGCCGGCATAACCCGGAGGCATCCTGCGGAAAAATTCCCGCTCCAGGACTGGGACGCGGTCCTGGAAATAAATCTCACCGCGGTTTTTGAGCTGTGCCAGATGGCCGGAAAAATCATGCTCAAGAAAGGCTCGGGAAAAATCATCAACATCGCCTCCCTCCTGGCCTTCTCCGGAGGCGTCACCGTGCCGGCTTATGCCGCGAGCAAAGGAGCAGTGGCCCAACTCACCAAGTCGCTCGCCAACGAGTGGGCCGCTAAAGGAATAAATGTCAACGCCATTGCTCCGGGATATATGGACACGCCCCTGAACGCTGCGCTCAAAAAAGACCGCAAGCGCTACCGCTCCATCCTCGAGCGCATCCCCGCGGGAAGATGGGGCCAGCCCCAAGACCTGACGGGCACCGTGGTCTTCCTGGCGTCAAAAGCCTCTGATTATGTGAACGGAGCGGTCCTGGTTGTGGACGGCGGGTTTTTGGGAAGATGAAAAGGCAAAAACAAAAACCAGGGGAATTTTTCAAACCGGAAAAAACAAAGCTGGAATCAAGGAGGACTAAGATGGCCAAAAAAAAATCAAGGGCAAAGGTCAGAGAAGATTACGAGCCGAGTTTTGAGCCGAAGTATCAGAACGATGCGCTGCGCGCGTATCACACGGTTGAGGGCATGGGCGCGAAGCTGGGAACCATTACCGAGGAGGAGGTTGGGGAGATTTTGCGCGGGGCCTGCGACCTGCATATTCATTGCTGGCCGGACCCGCTGATTGACACGGGCTGGAGCCAGAGCCACATCGCCAAGCGCGCCACGGACGAGGGCATGAAGGCGGTTCTTTTCAAGTCCATGACCATGCCCACGGCCTTCACCGCGCCCTATGTCCAGGAAATCGTGAACCAGTATGCCCAGGAAAAAAATCTGACTCCGGTTCACGCGTTCGGCGGAATCGTTTGCAACTATTATGTGGGCGGACTTTTCCCGGACTCGGTTGAGATGTGCCTCCGGGCCGGAGGCAAAAAGGTCTGGCTCCCGAGCCACGACAGCGCGCATCATCACCGGGTCATGGGCGAGAAAGGCGGAATCGAACTGCTCGATGCCCGAGGCAAGCCGAGAAAGGAGCTGATGGCAATCCTCGAACTGGTGAAAAAATACGATGTGATTCTGGACCCCTGCCACGCCTCGGTCAAGGAGCGCTTCGTGGTCATCGATGCGGCGCGCAAGATGGGCATCAAAAAAATCATGCTCACCCACCCGAACTGGAATGTCAACCGCGCCACCATTGACCAGCAGGCGGAAATGGCCCGCCGCGGCGCGTTCGTGGGCCTGTTTATGTATTCCTCGGTGCCCCATTTCAACAACCCGAACGGAGACCCGCTTGAGATGCTCGAGATAATCAAAAAGGTCGGCCCGGACCGCATCGTCATGAGCACAGACCTCGGCACCATGCTCAATGTCCATCCGGTGGAAGGAATGAAGCTCTTCATCCGGCTCCTGCTCGCGCTCTCCGTGCCCAAGCGCGACATTGAAAAAATGGTCAAGAAAAACCCGTCCTGGCTGCTCAATTTAAAATAAGCGCAGGCTGGAGAAAAAATTGCTTGACGCGCCGCCGGTAATCCGCTTGTCCGGAATCAGAAAAGCCTTCGGAGCCACGCCGGCCGTGAACAATGTTGACCTGGATATTTTTGCCGGAGAAATTCACGGCCTGGTCGGAGAGAACGGCGCCGGCAAATCCACGCTCATGCGCATCCTGGCCGGGCTTTATCCTGACTATGAAGGCCGGATTGAAGTCTCGGGCCAGGAGGCGCGCATCACGAGCGTGCGCCAGGCCCGGCGCTTCGGCGTGGCCCTGGTCCATCAGGAATTGAGCCTGGTGCCGGAACTCTCGGTTGCGGAAAATATATTCCTCGGCCAAGAACCGGGCGCCGGGATTCCCGGATTCATCAGCCGGTCCCAAGCCGCGGAACAGGCGCGCAGCCTCCTTCAGGAAATCGGCGTGGAGATTGACCCGCGGAAAAAAATCTCGCAGCTCTCGGTGGCCTTGCAGCAACTGGTGGAAATCGCCAAAGGCATCTCCATCAGGCCGCGAGTCCTGGTCCTTGACGAGCCGAGCTCCAGCCTGACCGAAACCGAGACCAGGGAACTGTTCAAGGTGATTCGCAGGCTCAAGGAGATTGGAACCGCAGTAATTTACATCTCGCACAAGCTGGATGAGATTTTCGCGCTCGCCCAGCGCATTACCGTGCTCCGGGACGGGGTCAAGGTCGGCTCCGGCACCAGAGACAAATGGGACGAGCAGTCGCTCATCCGCGCCATGGTGGGCAGGGAATTTTCGTCCCTCTTCCCCCACAGCCATACACCCGACCTGAAAAGCGTGGCGCTCTCGGTGAAAAATTTGTCCCGGCCCAAAGCTTTTCGAAATATATCCTTTGAGCTTTACCAGGGAGAGGTGCTCGGGATTTACGGCTTGATTGGAGCTGGCAGGAGCGAGCTTGTGGAATCGCTCTTCGGCTTGAACCCGGCCGCTTCCGGAGAAATCCGCGTTTTGGGCGAGCGGGTGAAAATCCGCCATCCCTGGAGCGCAAAGCGCCTGGGCATCGCGCTGGTGCCTGAAGACCGGAGAGGACGCGGCCTGGTGCTCAACCAATCGGTGGGCAAAAATCTTTCGCTCCCGGTCCTGAAATATCTCTCCCGAGCGGGCTTTGTGAAGCGCCGGCAGGAAAGCAAGGAGGTGGCTGACATCATTTCCCGCTTCAAGATTCACGCGGCTTCGCCCGCGGCGCCGGCGGAGACGCTCTCGGGCGGGAACCAGCAGAAGGTTGCGCTCGGCAAATGGCTGGTCCGGCCTCCGCGCATCCTGCTCCTGGACGAGCCGACCCGCGGCATCGATGTCCTGACCAAGGCCGAGGTTCACGCAACCATTGACCATCTGGCCAAAGAAGGCCTGGCCATCATCCTGGTCTCGTCAGAGCTGCCGGAAATATTGGGAATGAGCGACCGCATCCTGGTGATGCGCGAAGGCGAAATTGCCGGCGAATTTAGCCGGGAGAGCGCTTGCGCGGAGAACCTGGGAAAGGCGGCCATGGCCGGGAGCTTACGGCTGGCGCAAGGTGAAAAACTATGATTGAACAATCTTCGGGCAGGGACTCGCTGAAAGTCCTGGCCGCGCTCCGGGATTACGGGATTTATTTCGCGCTCGCGCTCGTGGCGATTGCCTTTGCGGCCATCAGCCCGGAGTTCCGCACCCGCGAAAATGTCCTGCTCATCCTGCTCCAGGTGTCGGTCACCGGCATCGTGTCCATCGGCATGCTCTTCACCATTCTCACCGCCGGCATTGACCTCTCCGTGGGTTCGCTCCTGGCAGTCGCCGGGATGCTCTCCGCGGTTTTCGCCCAGCAGGATTCCCCCCAGCTCAACCTCTGGCTCGCGTTCAGCGTGCCGATTCTTATGGGCCTGCTCGGAGGATTGATTAACGGAAGCATCATCGCCGGCGCGGGCGTGAACGCCCTGATTGTCACGCTCGGCACGCTCACGGCTTTTCGCGGGTTCGTGGTCTGGTACCGCGTGAACCCGATTTACAACCTTGACCCGAGCTACCGGCTAATCGGGCAAAGCTCAATCGGGCCGGTGCCCGTGCCGGTGCTGGTCCTGCTGGCAACCGCCATTGCCGCGTCCATCGTGCTGAACCTGACCCGCTTTGGCAGATATGTCTACGCGGTGGGAGGCAACCAGGAGGCGGCTCGGGCCGCAGGCATCAATGTGCGGCTGGTCAAGCTCTGCGTTTACCTGGTCAGCGGCTTCTGCGTGGGGCTGGGCGCTTTGGTGTTCACCTCTCGGCTGGGAGCGGCCCAGGCCATTTCCGGCCAGGGATTGGAGCTTCAGACCATTGCCGCAACCGTGGTCGGAGGCGCGAGCCTGTTCGGTGGAAGGGGCACGGTGAGCAAGACTTTGGTGGGAGCTTTGATTATCGGCGTGCTTTTCAACGGCCTGGTCATGCTCAATGTCTCGTCCCCGGTGCAGCAGATGGTGATTGGAGCCATCATCATCTCCGCAGTGTGGATGGATGGAATTCTCAAGCAGAAAGGATAAAGTCAAAAGTATGAAGCCAAAACCATTCTAAATTATGAATGATGAATTAGGAATTGGGGAAAAGGAGGAAAAATGAAAAATAGCTTTAGACTTTATGCCTTGAACTTTATATTTATGCTTGCGGCAGTCGCCGCCTGCAAAACCTCAAAAGCTCCCGAGCAAGCCCCCAAGGAACCGAAAAAACAATTCGTTATCGGCGTCTCCTACCAGAACCTCGCCTTTCTCTATGTCGCGGCCCTGCAAAAGGCCGGCCAGAACCAGGCGGCCAAGCTCGGCGTGAGGCTGATTGAGACCGACGCTTACAACGACACGAACAAGGAGCTGGAGAATGTGGAGCGCATGCTCGGCCAGAAAATTGACTGCCTGGCGTTTGAAGCCGCGAGCCTGGACGCGTCAGTGGCTTCCATCGAGGCGGCCAACCGCGCCGGCATCCCGGTGGTGCAGTTCAACGGCAAGGCCAACGGCGGGGACTATGTCACCTTTGTCGGTTCCAACCAGATTGAATCCGGGGAGCTTCTGGGAACCTGGCTTGCGGATTTTTACAAGAATTCCGGCAAGGACATCCTGCGGGGAATTTATCTCCGGGGTGTTCCCGGCCAGGTCACGGACATTGCCAGAAACGACGGCTTCAAGAACAAGCTCAAAGCGGCCGGCCTGACTGACAAAATCCAGCTAATCGAACAATATGCCGACTATGACCGCAGCAAGGGTCAGAGCGTGACCGAGAGCATCCTGTCCAAAGACAAAAAATTCGAATTCATCATCGCCAACAATGACGATATGGTCCTGGGCGCGCTCCAGGCCGTCAATCAAGCCAACCTCGCCGGCAAGACCGCGCTGGTCGGCGTGGACGGCCTGCCCGAAACCCTGGACGCCATCAAGGCCGGACAGATTTCAGCAACTGTTTTCCAGAACCCGGAAGCCCAGGGAGCCGGCGGCATCCAGGCTTGCGTTGACCACCTTAAGGGCCTGAAACTGGAGAAACAGATTTTGATTCCCTTCAAGCTGGTCACCAGGGACAATGTTGACCAGTTCATCGAAATCGCCAAAAGAGTCTATGTGAAATAAATAGGGAGGGACGAAAATGGATGTCAGGTCAATCAGGGACAAGGCTCCGGCCATGGAGCACCAGGGAACCGTGGCGGTCTGGTGGGTGGTAAAACCTCGCGAGTTCAAAAAAATAACCGAGGGAGGGTTCCTGGAGCTGGTCAGCGAGTTCGAGGTCGCCGGCGGCGGCATAGTCAACCCCCACAAGCATCCCACCCATGAATTCTATTATGTGACCTCCGGGTACGGCATCATGGTGGTCGGCAAGGAGAAGCGAAGAATCGGCCCGGGCGACCTCGTGCATATTCCGCCCAACAAGGTCCACAGCCTGAAACCGGTAAGCAAAAATGCCGGCATCCATTGCTTCTGTTTTGCCATCGCCGTCAAAGGCGCGCCTCCCATAGATTACACCGCGCATTGACCAGGCCGCTCACGGTCGATTCTTACTACTCGGAGCGCCTAATAAATGACATTTTCCCGAAACCTGGATTCCCGCGTTCGCGGGAATGACAACCAAAAGCCCGCCCTTTTGTCATGCCTGCCCCCATTTTCATGAGGGTAAACGGAAGAAGGCATCCAGGTTCCTTTCCTGTGATTAGCGACCTCATCCATACGCGTAAACTTTTAGTGCTCCGAGTAATAATTTTGCAAATCTGCGAGCCTGGCGATTCAACCTGAAATCGCCAGCCTGAAAACCGCGTTCTCATAATTGACAAAATTTTCCCGCCCTCCATCTTCCAAGCAGTCAGCTTTTAATAAAAAGTTATTCCCGATTTTGAGACAATTCCTTCTCTTTTTGCATTTTTGGGAACAGCCGGTTCCAGTTGCCCAAAAAATCCCTTGTGCAAAATTTCCTTTAATTCAAGGAAGTTACGCGCAAAAAATCAAGCAAAAGAAGAATGGCACGGTTCTTGGATTATATAATTAGCGGAATGGAAAAAAGCCCCATAGAAAAGGAGAAGGCCATGTCAAAGGGAACCATAGTTTTGGTGGATGACGAGGAGAATGTAATCAATTCCATCAGACGGTCTTTGCGCAAGGAAGGCTATCAGATTCTAGGCTATACCGATGCCCGGCAGGCGCTGGAGGCTCTCAAATCCATGGAGGTTGACCTCATCATCTCGGACCAGCGCATGCCCGGGATGAACGGCATGGACTTTCTCATCGCAGCCAAAAAGTTGTGCCCCAACACGATCCGCATTCTTCTCACCGGCTATTCGGACATGGAAGTTGCCATCAAGGCTATCAACGAGGGCAAGCTTTACCGCTTTCTCTCCAAGCCGTGGGACGACACCGAGCTGAAAGTGACCATCCTCAACGCTATGAAGCTTCGGAAAATCCTGGTTGAGAACCGGAACCTCATAGCCCAGGTGCAGAAGCAGCAGGATTACATCCAGAGCCTGGAGGCCAGGTACCCGGGAATTTCGCAAGTCAAACGCGACAGCACCGGCGCGATTATCGTGGAGGACTCCGAGTGAACAGCCGGCCAACCATACTCATCCTGGATGACGAGGAGTTCATCATCCAATCCCTGGGCAAGACCGTGCAGAAATTCGGATACGCGGTGGTCGTCTGCCTGCACCCGGCAGAAGCCATGAGCCGCATGGAAAAAACCAAGGTTGACCTGGTCATCTCGGACTTGAGAATGCCGGCCAGGAATGGAATCGAGTTCCTCAACCAGGTCAAAAACAACTGCCCGAACACAGCCCGGGCTTTGCTCGTAGGCCCTGAAGACCGCGAAATCGCGGTCCAGACCGTCATTCGCCAAATCGCGGACTGGTTCATTGACAAGCCCTGGGATGAGCAAATCGTAAAAATTACCATCCTCATGCTCCTCCGCTGCCAGCAAACCGTCCGCGCCAACAACTTGCTGAAAGAAATCCTGAAGGAACAAGAGGACAAAGATGAATGCGCATCCTCTATCTAAATATCCCCAGCCCA
>Ga0315282_10012074_pt1 | contig 13277 bp, 9 predicted proteins | sample YL17G07_20_MG_FD_203693 | JGI IMG/M metagenome (GOLD analysis project Ga0315282, IMG submission 203693) | Sediment microbial communities from Yellowstone Lake, YNP, Wyoming, USA - YL17G07_20 | ecosystem: Environmental > Aquatic > Freshwater > Lake > Sediment | place: USA: Wyoming | collected...
TGCCTGAAGCCCTTATCCCCTGTCGCCCTAAACGGGAGAATAAAAGAAGGTCGTCGATCAACTGTCCCATTTTCTTGGTGTTGCCCCGAATGACATTCAGAACGCGCCTGCCCTCATCATCCAGTTTATCCAGGTAATCTTCCAATATAATTCGTGAGAAACCATCGATGGCTCGCAGTGGTGCTCGCAGATCGTGTGAGACGGAGTAACTGAAGGCTTCGAGTTCTTTGTTGGCAGCTTCGAGTTGGGCGGTTCGATTACGAACGCGTAGTTCCAGTTCGGTATTGAGTTTACGAATTTCTTCCTCGGCCCGTTTGCGCGAGAGTTCCTCCCTATTTTTCTGCAATCTCACATTTAGGATAGGTGCTATGAAGGTGTTACCTAATAATTCTAATAACTGGATTTCCTTCTCTGTGTAATCCGTCTCTTTATTTGCAACCTGAATAAGCCCAATGACCTCTCCTTGAAAGATAATAGGCATGGAAATATGCCTGCTGATATTTATATGTCCTTCAGGCGTAAGGATAGACACCTCATTTGTGTAGTTCGTCTTTTTCTCCCTGATAGCCCGTGGCCAACTACTATCTCCCCATTTATCTCGTGGGAAAATAAAGGTCTTTTCAGGAACCTGACATTTATCCCAAATGTGTCTGCTCATAGAGGGAACAATAAAAGCGCCATCCTCATCAATATATCCAACGACTCCATATTTGCTTTCCATAACTTCCAGAACAACATTTAATACCTCACTGTAAATTGCTTCGTCTGTTGTGGCAGTAAGGAAGATATTGGCGATCTTATTCCTTATGAATAACTCTTCCTCAGCGCGCTTGCGATCGGTGATGTTGTGAAATAGCCCCTGCAACAGTTTTCTGCCCTGAAGATTCACGAAATTCGCTTTGATTTCCACTTCTCTGATGTCGCCTGTCTTGGTAACAACCTGCGTTTCAATGATTTGTCCTTGTTTATCGGTCAGGTGTTGCTTGAATGTAGGAGAAAATGCCGCCTTGTCTTTCTGTGGTGGGTGCAAAATCGTCTGCGGTCGCCCGATAAGTTCTGCCCGCTCTCTGCACACTAAAGCCGCCATCGCCTGGTTGCAATCAATGATGATTCCTGTTTCCGCATCCGCCAAGCAGATACCGTCCAGGGTTTCGCCAAACAGGGTTTTGTAGTGTTCCTCGCTTACCCGCAGCGCCTCTTCCGCCCGCTTTCGGTCGGTGATATCGGTGACAGCTCCCACCCACCGATAAGGATCCCCTTGCTCGTCACGGACGGCCGTGCCACGAACCCACCAGTAATTATAGGTGCCGTCTTTTTTCCTGATACAATACTCAATGTCGTAAGGTTCATTCTTTTCCAGATGATTCTTTACCGCTGCCATCGCTCGATCACGATCGTCCGGGTGGACACTATCCGCCCATCCTCCAAGCGTTCTCGGGAATTCACCCTGGGCATACCCAAGTAATTCATCAATTTTCCCGAACCAATCGACACGCTCTTTTATATCCCATTCGTAGATCAAATCGGTCGAAGATTCAGCAGCCAGCCTGAACCTCTCCTCGCTCTGTGCCAGTTCATCCCGGGAAACCATGGTAGCTTTCAGGCTTTCCGTCATGCGGTCAAACGTCCTGGAGAGTCCACCGATTTCGTCCTTCGACACCGTCCCCACCCTATGTTCCAGGTTGCCACCGCCGATCTCCTCAGCTCCTGCCGCAAGTTGCTGCACCGGACGGGTGATCGTGTGTGCGAAGAAGAGGCCAAGGAGGCCCGCTGCAATGGAAATAGCAGAAGCGATTGCGGTTATAATCCATGCCAGGTGGACAATAGGAGCAAAGGCCTCGGCCTGGTCTATTTCGGTGATGATGCACATTTTGAATTCAGGCAACCATTTGTAAGCCCCGATGACAGGCACCCCGCGGTAATCCTTGTAGAAGCCTGTTCCATCCCTGCCCGAAAGGCCAGCCTCGACGCCTTCAGTGCGGATGGCTTTTTTCAGCGCATAGCCCTCGCCAAATCGTGGCTCGGTGACGAAGAAGTTGAATGTATTTACCAGGTAGGTGTCTTCTGTCAGGCTTTCACCACTTGGCAGCGAAATGATCTTAGAAAGCTCCCCAAGCTCGAGGCGACCGGCCAGAACCCCCAGGAAATTACCCTGTTTGTCCTTTATGGGCGTACTGATGGTCATGGCAGGCTGCTCAAGTACAGTCGAGTAGTAAACGCCGTGGGTATAGGTGCGGCTTTTGCCCTCGATGTAATAGGGTGAGGTATTTCTGTATTTTCCCTCTTGCTTTTTATCGGTAGACGTTGATATGAGACCATGGCGAGGACACATCAGGAATAATTCAAAGAAACCACCATATTTTAGTCTTGGCTTCAGATGGTCTTCGATGAGGCTTGCCTTAGCCTTGTGATATACTGGGTTAGGAGCATCATGTCTCGCTAGTGCTGTAGCATATTGCCTAACCAAGGGCCTCTCGGCCAACTGTTCGATGCTTTCTTCATTGTCTTTTATCCATCTTTTTAGATCATTGCTCTTGAGGATGTTAACGGATATGAGGTAGTCTATGGTTTTTTTGATGATTGTTCGCTGACCGTTCTCATAGGCAAGGTAGCCTACAACGGCTGTGGGCAGAATGGATAATAGAAGGAAGAGGATCGCTAACTTGGGCGCCAGTTTCATTTGGCTTTCCCCCCATAGATTTCATTCAGAAACCGAATGCTGTAGGACTGGCCTACATCAAAAGGTCTTGTTAGAACTTTCTGCTCTAACAATATCTGATACATCCCCTGCCATACTTCGGCCTTCATCCAGCCTATCCTGTCCTCACCGGTATGCACAAGCGGCAGCATGGCTTCCATCATCGTGGTCTGAAGCTGTGGGTCTTTGATTTGGGAGTATTTCAGGGTGACGGTCACCGCCTGTCGATATTCCTCAATGGCGTCCTGCCAGCCTTTCAAAGTGGCACGCAAAAATCGGGTGACTAAATCCGGTTTTTCTGAAATCAGCCTGTCTGTGGTTGCCAGAGTATCGGAGTAGAAGTGGATGCCGAAGTCGCTGGGCCAGATGAGGTTGAGCTTTAGCCCCTTCTGCCGCATTTTGATGAGGCCCGTCGTGGCATAAGCTGCAGTTACGTCCACTTCTCCTTTGTAGAAAGCGACGTAGTCTGGGTCGAAGTTAACAATTTTCAACTTTTTACTATCCAGCCCCAACTTTTTCATCAGAGCATAGAACTGGAATTCTAAATCCCTGACGGCTCCGGCAGTGCCTGCCGCAGCCACTTTCTTGCCCAGGAAATCGGCGGGACGTACGATGCCGGAATCAGCCATTGACAAATAGACTACGGCGCTGCGTCGGTAGATAACGGCGATGGCAGTGAGAAGTACTCCCTGACTGCGCTTTATTAAGATATCTTCAGGCGCGACTACTCCGAAATCGGCCTTTCCAGAAATGACAGACTCTGCGCTATCTATGCCCTGGCCGCCTTCAAGGAAAGTGACTTTTATGTTTTCCTGGGTGTAGTAGCCCTTCTCCTGGGCCATGTAGAAACCGGCGAACTGCGGCAGGTGCACCCATTTCAGTTGCAAAGTTACCTCATCGGGTGCCCTCTTGGCTTGCTGCGTCTCACAGGCGAAAATGGCAATCAACAACAGCAGTATTAAAAATATGCGTGTTATCGTTCTCATTACCTCGCCTCCTTTTTCATCTCCTTCGTCTCTCCTACTTATCCCTTATCCCTCTCATCACTATCCGATGGAAGATACACAATCGCCCACTTTGTTCGCTAAGGCGAAGGGCGATTCAATTTTTTTACGTCCTTCGTCTATCGTCCATCGTAGAAATTAGGAACACCTCCCATTTTTCTCAATTGCCGATTTTCAATTGCCAATTTCCAATTTTTAAGAGATCCATTGTCATTGATAGATTTTTCCATTCAGAAAGATCTCCAAGATTTGGGGATCGAATTGTTTTCCCTTGCCCTTCTCCATTTCTTCAATCACCTCATCCAGAGGCATCGCCCTGCGATGGGGCCTTATAAGCTGGTCATCGCATCGAAAGCATCCGGTACACCAATGATCCGTGCTTCAAGTGGGATGGTATCTCCAATCAAGCCATCGGGGTAGCCACTTCCATCAAAATGCTCATGGTGGTTGCGAATCATGGGAATCTTGTCCTTAAAAAAGTCGATTCCTTCCACAATCTTCACACCAATTAGTGAATGCTGTTGAACGTATTGATACTCTTCAGGGCTTAACGGCCCTTTTTTCTGAAGGACCTCATCCCTGATGCCAATCTTGCCGATGTCATGAAGGAGTGCTCCAAACACTAAGTTTTCCAACCTCTCTTCGTTAAAACTTAGCTTCATCCCGATCTTCATGCTCATCCTTCTCACCCTGTCCGAATGGCCTCGAGTGTAAGGGTCTTTGGCGTCGATCGCTCCGGCCAGTACCTTGACAGAATCGAGATGGGTCTTCTTCAGGACAAGCAATGCCTCTCGGAGTTTTGCTGTCCTTTCCTCCACCAACTTCTCCAAATTCTTGTGATGAGCCTCAATCTCCTCCTCCATCCTCTTCTGCTCAAGGGTCTTTTTCACACTGAAGACCACCAGGTCCAGATCGGCCGGTTTGATGATAAAGTCATTCGCCCCCAAGCGAACGGCTTCTACTGCCATATCGATCTCTGGATAGGCGGTCATGATGATAAACATCATGTTTGGTCGGACAGCCTTCACATTTTTCAGGAGTTCCAAACCATTCATTTCAGGCATTCTGATGTCTGAAATGATCAGTGAAAAATTGTTCTGATAAAAGTAGCCCAGGGCTTCTCTTCCGTTGTTGGCCATCATGCAGGCATATCCTTCCTTGGCCAGCCTCTGTGCAAGGACGGAATAGATCATCTTCTCATCATCAACAATGAGTATCCGGTCTTCCAATCAGAATTCCCTCTTGCCTCAGCTTTGGAATCGCACCTTACGGCTCACTCTCCTTTTAAGAATCGATATAGGTCTGATTGGAGAAATCTCCAATTTCTCCCAACCTTGACGGCCTTTATCTTGCGCAGGCGGACATGCTTTAATAAAGTGGGTTTTGAAATCTTTAAATATTGGGTTGCCTCCTCTGTGGTTAACACCACGTCTTCTTTCCAATGGGTCATAAATTGCTCCAATTTATTTTATTTTTCTTAAATCAGAGCAAATTATGTGCCAGATGACTATTATGGGGCCTTTATTCTCATAATTGCTTAATTTTCATCTAATTACTCCCATTTTGCCTAAAGCTTAAAAATATAAAATGTGTTACAAAAATGGGTAACGAGATCAAAATAAAAACAATTTTGCACAGAATTTGCGTTTAACCCCATTTTGGAAAGACGACTGCATGCCCAGTTGTCCTCGGCCCTTAGACCAGCGAGTACGACTTTTTCGTAAGGCTGGCCTCAATGAGACTGCGGACATATAGCGAAGCCTTACGTAATTCCTCCTCCGCTCGCTTACGGTTAGCTTCTGTCTTCTTAGGTCCAATGAACTGATTGCGCAGAACCTCCTATTCGTCAATGAGTTGCTTTTTTGTCTTGTATAGATCTTTCATCCTGGCACCCTGACAGACTAGTTCGGAGTCTGAAGTATGATCCATCTCCTAATTTTGTGGGTAATAAAAAAGCCCTCATAGTTCAAAACTCCCCTGCCTACGGCAGCCGGGTTGGAACTGTGAGGGCTCAGTTCTGTTGGACGATCAGGGCTTATCATTACCTTTCCCCACCGTAAAAGGATTAATGGCCCCTACTCTGATATCACCTCTTGGTAAGCAAGATATACCTATCTCGATAGGTGTCAAATTATTTTATGGTTTGTGGATATCCGGAAACTTGTATGAGTTATTTGAGGGATTCGCCGAGGTAGGCTTCACGCACCATCTCGTTCTGGCGCAAATTCTCCGCCGTATCAGTCATCACCACCATACCGGATTGAAGCACGTAGCCCCGACCCGCAATTTGAAGGGCCATAAGAGCATTCTGTTCTACCAAGAGGATGGTCGTGCCCTCTGCGTAAAGCTGGCGGATGATTTCAAAGATGCCGTCGACCAGCACAGGCGCCAACCCCATGGAAGGCTCATCCATTAAAAGGATGCGCGGGTTGGCCATCAGTGCCCGACCCGTCGCAAGCATCTGCTGTTCTCCGCCGCTGAGCGTTCCCGCCACCTGTTTGCAGCGTTCCTTCAATCTGGGAAAGAGGTTAAAGACTCGCTCCAGATTTTCTTTGACGAGCTTTTGATCAGAAATAGCAAAAGCGCCCATCTCAAGATTTTCCGCAACCGTAAGGCGGCCAAAGACGCGGCGCCCCTCAGGAACCTGCACCACCCCTTTGGCCACAATCTCGTGGGGAAGATATTGGGTGAGATCTTCCTCATTGAGGCGGATCGAGCCATAGCGTGGCCGTAACAACCCGCTCGTGGTTTTGAGCAGAGTGCTTTTGCCCGCCCCGTTGGCGCCAATCAGGGTGACAATCTCTCCCTTATCAACGGTGAGGGAGACACCCTTGAGGGCATGAATCTGTCCATAATAAGTATGCAGATTTTCGATTTCGAGCAGCGCCATAAAAAATGGTCTTGTAGTCACATGGTCGTATAGTCGCATAGTCAGATCGTCGCATAGTCAAACGCCATTCTTATGACTATTTGACTACGAGACTATAAGACTACGCGACTACTTGACTTCCTCTTCCGAGGTAAGCTTCGATGACCTTGGGATTCCTTTGAATTTCGCTTGGGGTGCCCTCTGCGATTTTTTCTCCATAATCCAACACGGTGACGGTCTCAGAGATGCCCATCACAATCTTCATCTGATGTTCGATGAGAAGGATTGTGATCCCCAACTCATCCCGGAGATGCAGAATAAAATGCATCATATCGTGCGTTTCTCGGGGATTCATGCCTGCTGTGGGCTCGTCGAGGAGCAGGAGTTTGGGACGAGCGGCCAAAGCACGAGCCATTTCCAGCCGACGCTGGTCGCCGTAGGGGAGATTCTTCGCCAAGAAATCGCCCTTCCCAGTAAGGTTAACGAACTTGAGAATGCGCCTTGCTTCTTCTGCGGCCCCTTCTTCTTCCCGCTGAGTAGAAGGTAATCCGACCACAATGGCAAAGAGCCCTGCTTTCAAGTGTCCGTGGAGGCCCACGAGAATATTCTCCATGGCTGTGAGATTTGGGAAGAGGCGAATATTTTGATAGGTGCGGGAAATTCCGAGACGGACGATTCGGTCGGGCAACAAGCCAACGAGGGAATGGTGGTTAAAGAAAATCTCTCCGGCTTCAGGCCGGTAAAAGCCGGTGATGCAATTGAAAAAGGTTGTCTTGCCAGCACCATTGGGCCCGATGATACTGTGGATGCTATGTTCTTTGATGTCTATGTCCAATTCACCTACGGCAACCAACCCACCGAAGCGTTTGGTAACTTGTTTTGAAAAAAGAATGGCCATAAAGCCTCTCAAGTATAGTAGGTCAGATATTCGTTCACTTGAAATGTCATTCCTGCGGAAGCAGGAATCCAGTTCTTAATGGTTCCCTGGCTTCGCAAGGGCGGTGCCTGGATTCCCACTTGCGTGGGAATGACACCCTATCACTTTGTCACCGCACTAATGACTCAAAAGACTATTTACCGGGTTCGGAATCTAAGGGTGATTCTTATTCCGTTTCGGCAGATTCTCCTCCGTGCAATTCGCGACGGCGCAAAGTTTCCGGCCAAAGGCCTTCGGGCCGAAGGATCATCATGGCGACGAGAGCAGCGCCATAAACCAGGAGTCGGTACTCGGCAAACTCCCGGAGCAACTCAGGAAGGCCGACAAGTGCAATCGCTCCCACGAGCACGCCTGGGATACTTCCCATCCCCCCGACAATAATCAAGCACAGGATGTTGATAGAAATCATCACGTTGAAACTGTGGGGATAGACCGACCCAAGCTTGCTGGCAAAGATGGCTCCGCTCAAGGCTGAAAAGGCAGCTCCTGTGGCGAAGGCGAGTAACTTTGTTGAGACAAGATTAATTCCCATCGCCTGAGCCACGTCTTCATCTTCGCGTACTGCCATCCATGCACGTCCTAACCTGGAATCTCTTAAACGCCAAGAGATAAAACCAACGAGCAAACAGCCAGCGAGAATGAGATAGTAGATCTGTTGAGGGGTCGCGAATTCTATGCTGCCGATATGTGCTTTTGGAATTTTGCCGATCCCTTGTGCTCCCCCCAGCCAGGGTCGTAGAAAATCGGATAGGAAAAGAATGCGGATGATTTCACCAAAGCCAAGGGTTGCAATCGCAAGATAATCGCCACGCATCTTGAGAACAGGAATGCCCAGGAGAACCCCTGAAATTACTCCCATAAAGATCGCGAAGGGCAGGGCTTCCCAAAAAGACAGATTGAAGAAACCCAACTCGGGTGAGGTCAATACGGCGACGGTATAGGCACCAATGGCGAAGAAGGCTACGTAACCAAGATCCAAGAGGCCTGCAAAGCCAACTACGATATTGAGTCCCAAGCCTAAGAGGACATACAAGCCTACAATCGTCAGTACTTCGCTGAGGAAGAGACCAAGAATCCGTGGCAACACCAGTAGAATGACGAAGAGAAGGAGGAGGCTCAATATCCTCAGCGTACGTTGCCTCGTAGGAGACAAATGTTTCAGGGGAGCTCGAAATGAATTCCCTTTTTTTGACCAGAGGTAGACCAAGACAGCCATCAGAGCAAACAATCCTGCGGCGCCACGGAACGTCAGTCCATTGGCGGTGAAGAGCCACTCGCTCATGACAGCGAAGGGTCCCCAGAGGGCAAAAGTGGTACGCAGCAGGTCCTGGAGAATACCAGCTCCAATGATGCTTCCGAGCGAGAGAATTAAAACCCTACGAGGGAGGCTTGGTGCGAGGTAGAGGAGACTTGCGAAAAGACCGCTGATGGCCCCACCGCCGAGGAGTAGAGGAACGCCGGCTTTCATCCCTTGATCAAAAGTGAGCAATTTATACAGGAGAGGTGACGCATTGATAAAGACTTTCCGTAAGTTTATCAGACCCCCTACAAAGACCAGTAGAGCAAGGATGCCTGCTATGATCAACCCTGATAGAAAACCATTTATGAGAACCCACAAAGGCTCCGTCCGGGGTGTCCGTTTTGCGGCGAGGTAGGCCATAAAAAGAACGACCAGAAGTAACAGGGCATGACCCATGGAGATGACATGGCTGATAATGTCACGCTGGCTAAAAGCCTCGATCATTCCGATGAGTGATAACAGGACTTCTACGACACCGCCGATCAGTCCAATTTTAATTGCCTGTCTCATATTGAAGTGGCTAAAGTGACCTAAAGTCAAAAGTGACTAAAGTGAAATGCTCTGACCTCCGAACTCAATACTCCGAACTTCTTTAGGCTTTCTTCACTGTCAAACGCTCTCCTAAAATACCTGTGGGTCGAAAGATCAGCACGAGGACGAGCATGATGAAAGCAATGGCATCCTTCAGTTGGTAAGGCGCAACAATTCCCAGGCCATCCAGGAACAGGCTGGGTCCCACTGATTCAACAAGGCCGATAAAAATGCCCCCCAACATGGCTCCTGGAATATTCCCGATACCTCCAAGCACCGCTGCGGTAAAGGCCTTAATCCCTGGAACAAAACCCATAAAAAAGTGGACTTGTTTGAACATCACCGCATACAGAACCCCTGCTGCTCCGGCGGCCATTCCACCGATGACAAATGTGGTAACAATCATCCTGTCCACGTTAATTCCCATCAGCGAAGAAATCTCCTTATTTTCAGAGACGGCGCGGATCGCTTTTCCGATACGGGCACGCTGTATAAAGGAATAGAGAGCAGCCATCAGCAGAGCCGCCGCGATGATCACCACGGCCTGAAACTTTAGAATCCGGAATTCTCCGAGCATCCATTCACCTTCAAGGATCTTCACCACTGGATAAGCCTGGAAACCGGAGCCATAGAGTCCCCGAAAAGTATATTGTAGAAAGAAGGAAGCTCCGATGGCGGTGATGAGGGGAACCAGACGGGGTGCTGTTCGCAAGGGACGATAGGCAATCCGCTCCAGCAGAACTGCGATGAAGGTTGAAGTCGCCATGGAGACGAGAAAGATAACGATTAAACTGATGATCGGGTGACTATCCAGGAAACCGGACGAGTAAAAGGCCGCCGCCACGTAATAAGCCGTGTAAGGGCCACTCATAAAGACTTCACTATGAGCGAAGTTGATCATCCGAAGGGTGCCATAGACCATGGTATAACCCATGGCGATGAGAGCATAGATACTTCCTTGGGCAAGGCCGAAAATAATAAAGTCGAACCAGTGATAAGCGGTGTATTTCCCTTCGGATAAAGTGGCCGTGGCCCCTATGATCACTAACGTTAAAATTGTCGCTCCGATGAACCACATGACAACATCGGTGGGAGTTATCCTTTCTCTCCAGCGTTTCACCATACGGATTTCCGTCCCTTGAGATCGGTTAGCCAGAATTTTACTCTTGCTATTAGGGGGCGGTCAAGAGGGGATTCATTTCATGGATGACAAGCTTTAATTTTGGGATGAGCCGGAAACAATGCTTGTTCCCGGCTCATCCTTTCCCTTGCTAAGGACCCCGCTTTTTCAAGAGTATGGGGTTACTTCTTGGATGGTGTTTTCTTAGCTGGAACCGAATAGGGTGTCCAGATCGGTGTTTCAGGAGTCTCTAACTTTTTAATATTTTCGGCTGTTGTCCTGTAGACTCCAATCTTTGGATCTGCACAGTCTCCGTATTTGTCGCAGGTAAGATTTCCAGTTAAGCCTTTGAAATCTTTCGTGGCATAAAGGGCATCCCTTAAGGCCTTTCGGCCGATATAGAGAGCCCCATCTGGTCCTTTTTTGGCCACTTTCTCGATGGCAGAAAAAATCATCATCGCCGCATCATAGGCATGAGCATGGAAGGGAGCAATAGGCTTTTCGCCATATTTCTTTTGATGCTTCTCCAAGAAAGTCTTGTAGCCAGCGGCAAAAGCCGATTTATCAGGGCTGGAGTGATACATGCCGATAGCAGTCTCCCCTGCTGCTTTATAAAAGTCAGTGGAGAAAATACCATCTGCACCCATCAGAGCAACCTTCTCCAACCCCTTCACCTCTTTGACCTGGCGTGTGATATGCCCCCCTGCCGCGATAAAGACTGGGTAATAGAGGAATTCAGGCTTTCCTGTTGCGATCTTGGTTAATACAGGCCTCATGTCCGTGTCCGTAGGAGCGACCGCCTCTTGTGAAGTAATGATCCCACCCAGTTTCTTGAAGGTTTCAGCGAAAACAGCCTGTAGTTTTTCAGCATAAATACTTCCATCGTGAATGGTGGCTGCCCTCTTGACTTTCAATTGTTTGAAGGCAAACTGAGCGGCGACGGCGCCTTGAACTTTATCATTGTGAGCGGTGCGGAGAAAACCGTCATATTCTGGCCCACGTTTTGTTGGATCTGTTAAATCGGGCGACGTGGCTGACGGTGAAACCGTTGCGATACTCGCTTTCCATAGGATCGGTACTCCTGGACGGGCTTCACTTGAGCAGCTTGAGCCAATGGCCGCTACAATCGTCGGGTCAGAGGCAAGCTTCGCCGCCGCTGCCTGCCCTCCTTCTGCGTTACAGCCGGTATCCTGAATGGTTAGCTTGATGGGGAATCCGAGAACTTTACCGCCCTTGTCTTCAATAGCAATTTCGACGCCGCGCTTGGTATCTGTTCCCAAAGAGGCGTCCGGTCCTGCCACAACAAACCAAGCAGCAATGTGGATGGGTTGGCCAGGCTTGAACTTCACTACGCCAATCGGGTCTTCATACTTAAAATCTGTTTTCATCTTTTGAGCTGAAGCCGTCGGTGCCGTCATGATGATAAGGCCAGTCACTGTGAAAAGAACGAAGAGCAGAATGGACAAGCGTTTCATGAGAATCTCCTCTCTCATCAATTGGTTCACATTTTTCCGATATGACATACTGAATTCATTTCAGCCTCTCATCGAATCATACAAGAGACCCTGAAACGAGTTCAGGGTGACAAACAGGGTCTTCTCAAATAGTGCATTCCATCTCAACCATTGATGTATTTTTTGATGGCCTCCAGTCCCCTCCAGAGATGGGCTTCTTCGTGGGGTTCGATGGTGTAAATCGGATTGAGTCTGTACTGCGTCAGGAGGGCAAAGAATTGGTTGAAATCGAATCCTCCTTCTCCCACCGGCAGATGTTCGTCCATCTCTTTGTGATTGTCGTGGAGGTGAACCTCACCCAAAAAACCTCCCAAGGCCTCTATCCAGACAGGGAGAGGGGCCTTGCTGAAGACGTTGTGGTGGCCCGTGTCGAAGCAGAATCGAAAATGGGGTGAATGGATCTCTTCCAAAAGATTTTTGATAGAATCGGGGGTCTCTTCAAAAACATTTTCAATTGCGAGGGTTAACCCCATTTCCTCTGCCGCCTTGACCAGAGGTCTCCATGTTTGAAGACTGCTCTCCAGCCAAAGCTTGACATTTCCATCAAATTTCCATCTCTCGTACCCAGGATGAAAGACGATCATCTTGGGTTTGAAGAATTGCGCCAATTTGATCGTCTTCGACAGTCGGTCACGGGTCACCTCTTTGACCCTTCGATCCACTCCTCCAGGGCTTAAATCCATGAATGGACCATGAAGGGTAATTTTCAACTGGTTTTCTTGGAGCATTTTTGACAGGGTTTGAGCATCTTTCTCATGACAGGCATCCAAATCTTCCGCACTGAAATAGATTTCAGGATTGATTCGGTTCTTGATCGCAAAATCGATGCGCTTAAGAAGCATGGCATAGGGGACATTAATATGGATGACAGTCATCGCTGGTTTCTCCTCACCCCCCCTCCCTTGCCTTCCCCCTCAAGGGGGCAGGAGTGGGTGGGGGTATTTTTTTATATCATGCTATACGGCTAAACTCAATTCCTTCTCTGTCTTCGTAGACAGCCCTCTGTCTCGGAAGTCAAGGCTCCAACAATGCGAAGGCCTTTGAAAGACTTTCCTTGCTCCCTATGAGGTAAAGGATATCCCCAGGGGCAAAGACAAAATCAAGTCCTGGACTTGGAATAATTTCACTTCCTCGCTTCACTGCAATCACAGTGGCTCCCGTCTTAGTGCGAATCCTCAGGTCTTTGATGGATCGAGCGGAGGCATGGGAACGATCATTGATCAGATAAGTTTCCGTGTCGACGTCTAAAAGGATTTCACATTTTTCCGGCAAATTCTTGGCCGGAAGCTCCATCCGCCTCAACA